>Ga0256842_1000816_pt1 | contig 27019 bp, 23 predicted proteins | sample 4559240metaG_FD_185973 | JGI IMG/M metagenome (GOLD analysis project Ga0256842, IMG submission 185973) | Hydrothermal vent microbial communities from Guaymas Basin, Mexico - 4559-240 | ecosystem: Environmental > Aquatic > Marine > Hydrothermal vents | place: Mexico: Guaymas Basin | collected... | reverse complement strand
ATAGGTACTTAGAAGATACAATTTTTTTATTTTCTATTTTTAAAATTCTGTCACATAAAGGTAACATAGCTTCATCATGTGTTACCATCACTATAGCTACATCTTGATCTAATGCTATCTTTTTCAACATCTCTACGACTGCCACTGAACGCTGTGAATCTAGTGCTGCTGTTGGTTCATCTGCTAAAATAATTTGTGGTTTGTTGGCTAATGCTCTTGCAATCGCCACCCTTTGATTTTGCCCACCTGAGAGTTGAGATGGCATGGCATGTGCCTTATCTGCTATATCAAAATACTCCAAAAGTTCCATCGCAAACTCCTCTGAATCTTTTTTTGATACACCATTAGCTTGAGGGACAAGTGTTATATTTTCAAGAACTGTTAAAAAAGGTATAAGATAGTGTGCTTGAAATATAAATCCTATTTTCTCCCTTCTGATTTTTCTTGTCTCTTTTGTCAGCCACTTATTATCATAAACTTTTTCATCACCTAAAAATATAGTCCCACTTGTTGGTTCTTCAACACATCCTATCATCATAAGAAGTGTTGTTTTACCCGCGCCACTTGGTGCTATAAGTGCAACTAATTCACCCTTGTTTATGATGAAATCAGCACCATCAATAACACTAACCAAACTATCGCCTTTACCAAAATTTTTAACAAGATTTTGGACTTTTATACTTTGAACAGACATATCAACCTCCTATTGCAGAAGCTGGATCTGCACTTATAACTTTTTTAACACCAACAAATGAAGCAAGAACAGAAGCAATAATAATCACTACAAATAAACTCAAAGCATCTGGAGTCTCAAGTACAACTTTTTTAGGAAACTTATCATATATGAGATGGGAAAAAGCATTTCCAAATATAAATGCCAATACTCCTAAAAGTATAGTTTCTTGAACTATCATTTTGATTATCATAGAGTTTGGTATCCCTATAAGCTTCATTATTGCTATCTCTTTCATCTTTTCTAGTGTCATTGTATAGATAATTAAAGCGATAATGATGGTTGAAACAACAACTAAAATAGCAGTAAACATACCTATTTGCTTTGAAGCTTTTTCTATTAAGTTTTGGGTTAAGATTTTCTCTTGTCCTTTACCCGTATAAACACTTTTATACTTAAATCTCCTTATCTCTTTTGCAACTTCATCTATGGAATAACCATCTTTTACTTTTGCTACTATGGTATTTACCATCTTTATATCACTATTTTTCATACCTCTTACTTTATCATTTCTGATACGATTATTGGTATATGAAAACTGTAACTCTTGTGCATCTTTTAAACTTATATAAACTAAAGGATCTCCACCAGAGGATACACTTCCATGAGTTATGCCAACCACTTTATAGTCATGTCTTATAAGATGTATGCTGTCTCCGAGTTTAAAACCTGCTTTATCTGTAACAACCATCTCATAGTGATCTCTTTTTATACCCCTGCCCTCTATAAGTCTTTTTGGGTTTATAGGGTTAAATGTACCATAAGGGTCAAATCCAACAGCCATAACACGAACTGCTAAAGAGTTTTTCTTCGGTAATTGAAGATTTTGAAATGTTAAAGCTTCTGCACATTTTACACCATCAATCACTCTGATAGTATCTTTTAAATCCTCATATATCCTAGAAGACTCAGCAAATGGTCCAAGTGTTTTTTCTTGAACTATCCATAAATCTGTATCTATATCACCAATGAGAATCTTAGCTTCTGCAACCATTCCACGATAAACACCTATCATAATCAAAACTATACCAAGTAACATCCCTACGCCCATAGCAGTTACTAAAAACTTACCAAGTGTATGTGTTATATCTTTTTGTGCTAAATTTATCATTAACGGATACTCGCACCCTCATAAAGAGGTTTTTTCTTGTTTGATGTAACTATGATTTTGTCACTTGTCTTTAGGTTTGATGCACTTAACTCGTTTTCGCCTCTTGCTGTGATGTCCAACTTTTTAAAATGAGCTTTTGAATTTTCTTTTACCCACATGCCAAGATTACCATCTTTAGAAATTAAAACTTTTGATGGAATTTTAACTACATTTGAGAGATGTTTTGTAGTTATTAAAACCTCTGATTGTTCATTTATATAAAAAGGGATTGGTAACTTTTCAAAAGCTACATCTATCTCCCTTTCTTGAGTAACAGCATCTGTCTGAGCTACTATCCTTTTTACAATACCTTTATACTTTTTATCTCTTTGCGAACGGAGAGTTATAATCGCACTCTGTCCCACTTTAATGTTTCCACTTATTTTTTCATCAACATAGGTTTTAATCCAAACAGTTTTAGGATCTACTATTTTTAATATGGTTTGAGAGGGGACAACACTTTGTGCAACTTCTATATCTTTTAAAATTACATAACCATCTACAGGTGAAAAAATATCAAATCTTGATAATTTTACTTTTATAGCATCTACATTTTTCTTTGCTCGTTGAACTTCTATCTTTGCAGAATTGATTCTTGCTATAGTAGCTTTCATTCCAGCTTCTACCACATCTAAATCAGCTTTTGCTTTATCATATTCTGATTGTGAAGCAAAAGATTGTTTTTTTAGCTTTTCATATCTTTTAAAAGTTACTAATGCTAGATTTTTTTGAGCCTTTAAACTTTCTAACTCTTTTTTAGATGCTACCAATTCAGAAGATGCCTTTTTAACAGATATTTTCGCCTCCTCTAAAAGTTCAGGCATATCTACAGGATCTATAGTTACTAGGAGATCACCTTTTTTAACCCACTCACCCTCATCTGCAAGTATGGTTAGAACCTTTCCACCAGTTTGAGCATTTATGGCATATATATTTTTAGCCCCCAAATCACCTACACCAAAAACCTCTACCGAAAGTTCACCAGAAGTTGGTGAAATGATTTCATAAGTGGTTTTGGGAATATAAACTTTGTTGTAAAAAACAGATCCACCAAGTGCTAGAACTACTACAATTATCAGATATTTTATGATTTTCATTAAATTTTTCCTTTTAAATATTCAAGTGTGTCTATCGCTATACTTTTTGAGTAATATGTTTGGAGAAGTCCAAGTTTAGCATTTAACTCAACAGATACAGCATCTAAAACTTCTATATATGTTGTTAAACCCTCTTTGTATCTTGCTTGTAAAACATTTTTTGTTTCCTGTGCTGCAACTATTTGAGCTTTTTTTGCTGCTATAGTTTTGTTGTATCTTTTTATATCTATAACTAACCCGTTAACTTCATCTTTTAATGCTAAAAGTTCTGAAGCTTTTTGCTCTTTTGCTATTTGCATACCTATTTGAGCTTTTTGTGCTTGTGCGCTAACTCTTCCACCACTATAAAGGGGAACACTTAGTGATATTCCAACAAGTTTAGAATCATATATATTTAGTACCTCAAAGTGATTATAAGAAGCAATAGCATCCAATGAACCATAATGAGAAGCTTTTGCTGCTTTATAGATGAGCTTATTTTTATCTATATTTTGAGATTTTATTTTTAGTTGATAGTTATTGTTTAAAACCTCTTTTTTTATATCTTCATCAAAATTATATTTTTTTTCTAAAAGTTCATACTCCAACTCCACACCATCTTCTATCTTTTCACCCATATAAAGACAAAGTGATGTTTTTGCTTTTTCATATAATGACTTTGCGATGGCTAGATCATCTTTTGCTACATAAACAGAAGATAAAAACCTACTCGCATCTGCTTCAGTTTTTAAACCCTGCTTTACAAGTGCTTTTGCTTGGTCGTAGTAAGCCACCTTAGCTTCAAGATCTTTCTCTCTGACTTCAACAGCCTTTTGCTGAACAATCATAGTTTTATAAAGAGATTTTACTTTATAAGCCATAAGAGCTTTTACCTCTTGTAGGGAAAGTTTGGATATATCTTCATCCATTTTTGAAGCAGCAACAACTGATGATGTTTTAGAAAAATCCCAAATTTTTTGTTTAAGTGATGCACCCATATTCCAACTGTGATCATCCACGGTATCAAAAGAACCGTTTGATACTGTTGTAAAAGTTTGAACAGGATTATACTGAGCTTGTAAAGTGATTTGAGGTAAATAATCTGCAAATGCTGACTTGTACCCCTCTTTTGACTGCTGAACACCTAATGCAAACGACTTTACATCTGGATGATTTGCAAGTGTTTTATCTATACTTTCTTGCATAGTAAGAGTATTTGCAAACAAACTAACACATGCAAAAACACTCAAAAGCAATAACTTCTTTTTCATAAAATTTCCTAATAGTTTATTGTATTTTGAAATAGTACAACATCTATATTAGTTTAATGTTAAGAAAATTTAAGACTGAAGCAACTGCCATTTTCATTTGAAGTAACTCCAACCTCTATCCCCATAGCTTCGCATAGTCTTTTTACTATGTCAAGCCCTAGCCCACTACTGTTTTGTCCACTGTACTCTCTATCAAAAATTTTATTTGCTTCTTTTATACCAACACCATTATCTTGTATATAAAGTGTTTTTTCTTTTGTGTAAATCTTTACATACCCATTTTTAGAGTTATATTTACAGGCATTAGATATAAGATTATGTAAAATCTGCTTTAGAGCATTTGCATTTACCTCTACTAAAAATGAACCACATTTAACTTTAAAATCAAGTTCTGCATAGTTTGGTTGATGAAGTTGTATTACATCATGAACAACTTCGCAAACATTTATGGTTGTTACTTGAAAGGTTTTTTTCTCTAACAATACAGTTAGATTTTCTCTTAACTCTGTGATAGTATCTATACTTTTTTTCAGTCTGATTAATGGTTTTGTATCTTTGGCATGTGGGTTTTTATCTAAAAGCTTTATATTTAGCTTCATTGCAGTTACAGGGGTATTTAAATCATGTATTAAATCTTTTGCAAACTTATCTAATGTTTCTATGCTCTCTTGAAGAGGTTTTATGGCATTTTTAGCTAGATAGTAACTAATCAATGCAAATAATAACAAAAGAGCTATCTGTATAGAGATTGTTTTTAATTTTAAATCAAGAAGTTTGTTGTTGAAATTTCTTTTTGACTTGAACACTCTAAGATACTCTTCATTATGCTGAATGGGAATAAATTTTGAAAATTCATCTTTTGTAATTGTAAAGTTTATAATATCTATATGTTTATCTTTAGAATGTTTATTATCAGAACCAACAAACTTATAGTGATACTCATTTTCATACTTTTTTAGTGAATTACCCATTTTAATCTGACGAGCATACTCTATAAGTGAAAAATGTTCCCTCTTTATGAGTTGCTCCTTCATCTGTTGAAAATAAAAAAAACCAGATGCTAAAATAAGCAGTGCAACACTCAGGAAATAAGTAATAAAAAACTTTAAAAAAGCTTTTTTTTCATGATGAAGCAAGACGATACCCCACACCTTTTATAGTAACTATAGGGAGTCCTATCTTTCTGAGTTTATTTATATGTACTCTCAAAGCCCCTTCACTCATCTCTTTTTCATAATACAACTCTTCTATAATATATTCTTTTGATAATGTTTTATCAAGGTTTTTGAAAAAAAGAAGTGTCAATCTCAATTCATAAGGGGCTAAAGCTATAAAATCTCCACATTTATAAAGCTCACTTTTTTCTATAAAAAAACTAAACTCTTTAACTTTTATCTCATCTTTAAAAGAGTTATACTGTTTTCTCAAAATCGCCTGTATGCGAATAAGAAGCTCATCAAACTCAAAAGGTTTTTTTATGTAATCATCAGCCCCTGCATCAAACCCACATGCTAAAGAAGCAACATCATTTAGTGCAGTAATAAAAATAGCAGGTGTTTTATCTCCACTCTCCCTCAAGCTTTTAAGAAGTTCAAAACCATCAATAAGAGGAACATTGACATCAAGCAAAAACATGTCAAAGTGAGCATCAAATGTTTTTTGTAATGCCTCTTCACCATCTCTGGCATGTGAGATTTTAAAATCTTCACTTTCCAGCAACTCTATAAGGGATTCTGCTAAAACTTCATCATCTTCAAGTAGTAATATTTTTATCATTATAAATAAATCTAAATAGTTGGCATAACTATGGTAAATTTAGCTCCATTATCTACATTTTCCACAAAAATTTCACCATGACAATGTTCTTGTATAATTAATTTACTCATATACAACCCTAAACCTGTACCGTTTTTACCTTTTGTTGAAAAATATGGATCAAAGATATTACCTATAATATCTTCATCTATACCACCTGCATTATCTTCTATCGTAAGAGTGTCATTTTCTATGATTATAATAATTTCAGGGTCTTGTATCTCTTTTGATTTAAATGCATCTTCTGAATTTTTAAACATATTCATAACCACCTGTACCAACTCATTTTCATAAGCTAAAAAATTCTTAGTACTTATATTTTTTATCTTTATATCTATATTATTACTTTTTATTGAGCATTCGTTTAAAGATAAAACTTTTTCTATTATCAATGAAAAATTAGTTTCTTTCATATCTTTTTGAGGTTTAAAAAAGTCCCTAAAATCATCAATCGTAGAACTTAAATGCTTAACATATTTAGTGATATTAGTTGTACTCTTTTTAATCACTTCTATATCTGGATTTTTATTTCTTATCTTTAACTCTATTAAAATATTTGCTGCACTTATTGCTGTTAGAGGTTGCCTCCACTGGTGGGCTATCATAGAGACAATCTCACCCATCTGAATCAATCTACTATGTTCTATGAGATGTTGATCTTTCTTTCTGTTTTTAAGTACTTCATCTTTTACTCTTTGCTCTAACGAACTATTTAACTGAGCTAATTGTCTAGTTTTTTCCTCTATTTCTGCATCTAGTTTTTGCTTCACATGACTAATATTATCTAACTCTCTTTTAGAAATTTTAAAAAAATAAAAAGCTAAAATCATAAGTAAACATATAATTCCAAGTTGTGTAATTATGATATTTTCTACAAATTTATCTAGCTCCTGTTGGATAAAATCTATCTTAATATCTGCACCAAGTATATATGGTGTACCTTTGTTAGTTTTTCTAGGGATTAAAACTGTCCTAAAAGTCCCCCACTCGTCAGTTGATTCTTCATATGCAATTTTATTGTTTTTTAGTAGGTTTAATAATAGTGGTGTTGCTTCATCATAAATGTCAAAATATCTAGTAACCTTATCTTTTTTTACATCTTCTTCTGTTACACTTGAACTGGTGAAATAAATCTTAGTATCTTTTTGAAACATTGTATAGATATAAGCCACTTCAGAAATATTGGCAATTTTTGATAGTTTTGAGATATTTTTCAAATCATCTTTCGTAGTTATAGAATCCTTGTTTATAGCTTTATCAAAAAAATCTTCACCTAAAACAAACTCTGCATTTAACGCAGCACTTTTAAGTGTTTTATCAATAGCTTTATAAAGAACATCTTTGTTTGTTTTGTAATTCATATATGAATTAGTCAAAGAACTAACTAGCACTAAAAGACCAAACATAAAAGCTAAAATATTTTTTATACGATAATTTCTAAGAAGCTGTTCTATCATAATCTAAACTCTTTAAATAATGTTTTATTGTAGTTTACTATTAATAAATAAAATTTCACTTAATTTACCTTTATATTACAACTCAATAACAAACTTTTGGATATAATTTTAAAAATATTTTTTAAAGGCAACTAATGGGATTAGCAATAGGTCTAGTAGGACTTCCAAATGTGGGAAAATCAACAACTTTCAATGCACTAACAAAAGCACAAAATGCAGAAGCAGCAAACTATCCGTTTTGTACAATAGAACCAAATAAAGCAGTCGTTCCTGTTCCAGACAAAAGGCTAAACGAGCTTTCTAAAATAGTAAACCCAGAAAGAGTTCAATACTCGACACTAGACTTCGTAGATATTGCAGGGCTTGTTAAGGGTGCAAGTCAAGGTGAGGGTTTAGGAAATAAATTTTTATCAAATATCCGTGAAACAGAAGTTATTTTACAGATAGTTAGATGTTTTGAAGATGAAAATATTGTTCATAATGAGGGAAGCATAGACCCACTTCGTGATGTTGAGATTATAGAAGGTGAGTTGATTTTAGCTGATGTTGAAGTTCTACAAAATAGAATGGATAGACTAAAAAAACAAGCAAAAGCTGATAAAAGTGCAAAAGCAACACTAGAGTTAGCTGAGGAACTTGTAGAGTTTTTAGCTGAAGGAAATTTAGCTAGAAATTTTGATAAAACCGATACTGATGAGTACAAACAACTAAACCATGACATAAGATTTCTAACTGCTAAAGAGATTATGTACGGGGCTAACACTGATGAAGATGGACTTTTAGAAGATAATCAATTTGTACAATCCCTAAAAGAACATGCAGAAAAAAACAATTGCGAACTCATAAAACTTTGTGCAAAAGTTGAAGAGGAGTTAATTGGACTTGAAGAAGATGAAGCAAAAGAGTTTTTGGATGAACTCGGAGTTGAAGAATCAGGATTGGAACAAATCATCCATAAAGGTTTTGATAAACTTGGACTTATGAGTTACTTTACAGCTGGTGTAAAAGAGGTTCGTTCTTGGACGATCAGAAAAGACACAACTGCACCTCGTGCTGCAGCAGTTATCCACAACGACTTTGAAAAAGGTTTCATCCGTGCAGAAGTTATCGGCTACGAAGACTTTGTGGCATGTGGAGGAGAAGCAAAAGCAAAAGAAGCTGGAAAAATGCGTCTTGAAGGTAAAGACTATATAGTGCAAGATGGCGATATAATGCACTTTAGATTTAATGTTTAACAAATAAATAAGGACTTAAAATGGAACTTAAATATGTTGGCCCAAAACCAATAATTTCACACACAGGTATAGAATTTGATAATAACAAAGATGATAAGTATGCATATCTAAATATTGTTGTACAACTTTTAAAAGCTATTGACCATGATTATTTTGAAGATAAAACATACACATATCAAGCTGACACAACTAGACTTTCAAATGATGAAATGATGCGAGAATTGAAAAAATACTGCCCAAATCTCAGCTCATTAATGGAAAAAAGTAATCATAACATAGAAGATGAAGTACAACACCAACTTCAAAGAGCAAAAGAAAATATAGTTTTAAGTGAAGAAGAGAAAATAACACTTGAAAAAAACATAGAGATGATGCACGATTATTTAGTGCAAAGATCTATAAATAAAAGTGTATATTATTGTGCCATAGATGCACTAGCAGAGCTTCTTAAAAAAGACCATATAGATTATATTGTAGCACCTATGTTTCAAAAATTTGCTCATGTACTTCATTCAGTCCAAGGAAGTTTAAAAAAGATGAAATTTCCTATTGAAACTCAACTTGATATTTATAAAAAAGGTACTCAACTCTTAATTAAATTAAAAGTTTTAAACTCTTAAGTATCTCATCATGGAGTTTATAAGAGTATCTTTAAAACTCCATCAAACTTTTTAACTAACCTTTGCTATCGTTTGTCCATATTTTACATTTTCACCAGCACTGACACCGATTTCTAACATATCTTTTGGAGATAAAATAACTATGGTTGAACCCATTTCAAAACATCCAAAATCAACACCTTTATCTAGGTATAAATCTTTAAATTCATAACTTTTTGGTGTAGTTACAGAGGCATTGGTTTGGATACGACTCTCAAAACTAATCTGCATAACACCAACATTTAAAGCACTTACCAAAACCATAAAAAATCGTTTTTTAGTTACTGTCTCGCACATCAAAACAACTCTTTCATTCTCTATAAAAAGGTTTAGTCGTTTTTTTAATGATGGCACATTTACAGGGTAAAATTTACCAGGAATATGAACAGCTTTTAAAACTTTTACATTTGTTGGCATGTGGTATCTATGGTAATCTTTTGGTGAAAGATAAAAGTTTATAAACTTTCCATCATGAACTATGTTTTTCTCCTCTTGAGTAAACTCACTTCCTAAAAATTCATCACTTTTGTATCTCATCCCTTTTATTTGAAGTGCATAATCTTTTTGCAAATCTCCACACTCAGAGATCAAAGAATCACAAGGGGAGATAAAATCATCCCCATCAAGTGAATATTTTCTATCCTCTTTTAATTTTCTTGTAAAAAGAGCATTTAAAGATTTGTAACTTGATGGTGAATTAAATTCACTCATATCTAAGCCCATTAAGCTAACATATGTTTTGTTTATAATATTTTGTATGGGTTTAGGAAACTCTTTTGATGCAAATTTTCCAAAATTTTGTGATATTAATGATGTTATATGTTTTTTCATATCTATATATTTTCCTTAGTTTATTTTTCTTTTAGCTATCTCTTCGAGTAAAACTGTTGCATATGAGCCTTTTGGCAAAGTAAAATTCATCTCATATTGAGCTTCAACAGGGTTAAATCTACCCTCTATATCTGTTGGATAAACCCAAGCATATCTTCTTGCTCCATCTGCATTTATCTCATCATCAAAGTTTTTTTCAATCTCTCTTGAGAGACCAGAAGCGACTTTAACTTTTTTACCACATAAAAGCCCCGTAACAGAAATATCTCTTTTATTAAATCTATCAAAATCATTCTCATCACCTTCAAAATCAAAGAGTCTGCCGTATGGATAATGTTCCATCACATCACCATTTATAAGTTTAAAAGGGTGTGTTTGTTTTTTTAGTTTTTCTATCTCATGGTTTGGCATATTTAGTAGCGATTCTATCTCACTAACTTCAAAACTTCTAACAAGTGAATTTATCTCTAAACGACGACTTAACCAAAGGTTGAAAAGATGACTTTGATAAGCATTTATAAGTAGTTTTTTTACCCTTGGATTTCTCTCTCTTGCCTCACCTTTTGCTAACTTCTCGCCAAGTATATGGTTATCTCCATCATTTCCAAACCGTTGATACCCAAAAAAGTTTGGCATACCAGCTTCAGAAATATTTTTTAAAGCTTCATCAATCTTTTTTGCATCTGTTGGATTTACTTTTTTTAACTTTATGTAGAACCTATTGCCCCTTAAATGACCTATCCTGATTTTGTTGTTATGATAAGTTTTGGAGATAATTTTTATACTATCGTGTGAAAAATTTTCCATAATTTCTTCATGTTTTTTATGTATGGAGATATACTGTTTTGTCATGGCATGTTTATCTTTTAAACCAGCATAACCTATATCTCGATTTTTTATTCCTAAATATCTAGCGATTACACCAACCATTTCAGAAGTTGAAAGATTTTTCTTTCTAACAAACAAAACAAGATGCTCCCCTTCCCCACTAAACTCATAAAGTGGTATCTCTTCAACTACAAAATCCCTAGGGCTTTGTTTAAAATGAAAATCTATATGTGAATGTTCTAACGAATAAAATCTGTCCAATTTATAATCCTATTTTTTAAAAATGATGTGCTTTACATCTATTTGTATATCTGCTTCTTGTAGCTACGGCAAAAATACCAAGTTTTGTTCTACTTTGCTCTGCTCGTCTTAAAACAGCCTTTTTGTATCTTTTATCAAAAGAGATTAACATCTCATACTCCTCACCACTACACCCTATACTCTTTGGCATGTGGGAATAAAAACTAAAACCTATGTTATTTGCTTTTGATAGTTTATCTAAATCACTAAATAAACCATCAGATATATCCATACCAGCACTCAAAAATCTATTTGAATTTTTTATAAATTTATCCCTTAGTTTTATATCTACAAACTTAGATTTTCTATGTACAGTCCCCAAGTTTAAAAGCTTTTTTAAATCCTTTGCAGATTTTCCAAGCTCTCCTGTAAAAGCTAACAAATGATTAGGTTTAACCCCTTTTCTAAAAAGTGGTTTTTTAGTTTTAGAAACTATGGTTATAGTTATATCTAATTTTATATTACTTATGGTGTCACCACCAACGATTTGCATACCAAATTCTCTAGCTACATCTTCAAACCCACATGCCAACTCTCTCATCTGAGATTTTGTAATACTTTTTGGCATAGCAACACTCAAAAGTGCATATTTTGGTTTTGCATTCATAGCGATGGCATCTGAAATATTCACAAGCATAGCTTTTCTTGCTATTTGGTAATAACTAAGCCAACTTGTTTTAAAATGAACATTCTCAAAAAAAGCATCTTTTGAATAGACATTGCCCCCAACTAAAGCACCATCATCACCAATACAGACACTGCTAAATTGCGATATAAAATAGTTTTCTAAACTCAAATCACTCTTCTTTTAACAGTATTAAACCAAATTAAGTATGGATTAAAGACTGTCAATATAAAATATGTGTATATTATATCATTTTTATATAATAATCACTAAGGACTTTAAGATGAAACACTCAATAAAAGTAATATTTAAGAACCTTTCTTTGTTGTTAATCTTTACAAGTCTGTTGAGTATATTTTCTGCTTTGCTCATTTTTGAATATAATCTTTCCTTTGATAAAATAACAAATCTAACAAATCAAAAACATATCATCTCAACATTAACAAAACTAAAAAAAGATGATATTGAGTTGGCATTAATCCAGTTTAATGGTAAAAGCACTCAACTTTTAAATGAAATCGACAAACTTCGTGAAGCTTACAAATATGATTTTAGTAGTAATTATCTATTTAACAATAAAAAAGAATATTTAACAGATTTAGATAAACTAAGCACTTTAACTAAGCAGTTTAATCAAGCAGCAAAACTTTATTACACTGATGAATTAAAGAAAAACACAAAAGACGAACAATTAAGAAAAAAACAACTAAACAATGCTTTTTTTAATATCAATCATCATATAGATTCAATTATCTTTAAAGATATAAACTATAAAAAAACAAAATTTCATCTTATTGAAAAAATCTCTATTGTGCTAGTATTGCTAATAATATTTATAACTCTTTGGTATAGAAAAAGATTATCCTTAGTATATAGAGATATACTATTTTTATATTCTGTTGATAAAAACAAAAAACATTATGAAATTTTCACAGAAGAGGTTGATGCAATATTTCTCAGGATGAGAAGAAAGCCAACCGCAAGTGAAAATCCTACTATGTTAGATCCAATTACAGAGATAAACAATGTAAAAGGTATGATTTGCTCTTATGCTGAGAAAAAAAATCTTAAAGAGAGCAACTTTACTGGTGTTGTAGTTTTAGAAGTAGATAATTTTTCAAAAACAAACAGAGCGTTTCTGCAAGAATTTGCACAAACAGTTCTTAAAAAAATAGCTTTTAGTATCTCTTTACACGAACAGACTACTGATGTAATTGCTAGAACAGATTATAATCAATTTACCCTTATATTTTCAAGAGCTTCAAAAAGGCAACTATTAAAAGATATAGACATGATCCGTCAAAGTATATCTGAAATCAAATTTACCACTCCAGATAGAAAAAGTATTCAGATAACTGTAAGTGGTGGACTTATGATAAAAACAAAGAATTCTTCTTTAGATGATGCTATAAAAAAAGCAAAAGAGATTTTAGCATATGCTCAAAGAACTGGTGGAAATAAAATATCTCAGATAAAAGACATAGCAGAAGATGCCTTGAGAGAGATAAGTACCTAATTATGTCTCAAATAGTAACAAACTTTCACTTCATTAAAGTAAACCTCTTATTTAACATATACTAAGACTATTAACGATATAATCAGCATTATTTTATTTCTACTAAAGAAGGAAAGTTAATGAGTATTCCTATTTATACTTACGATGCGATTGTTGTTGGTGCAGGTCTTGCAGGATGTGCGGCAGCTAGAGAGTTGCAAAATGCAGGTAAGAAAGTTGCTGTTATTACAAAACTACACCCACTAAGAAGCCATTCTGGTGCGGCACAAGGTGGTGTCAATGCAGCATTTAGCGAAGAGGACAGTGTCGAATTACATGAGTTTGATACAGTTAAAGGTTCAGATTATTTAGCAGATCAAGATGCTGTTGAGTTTATGTGCCAAAAAGCTCCTGAAACTATCAGATGGGCTGAAAGAATGGGTGCAGCATTTAGTCGTACACCAGATGGGAAAATTGCTCAAAGACCTTTTGGTGGTCAATCTTCCCCTCGTGCATGTTTTGCAAAAGACAGAACAGGGTTAACACTTCTTCAAACTATTTATGAACAAGCTCACCGTGTTGGTGTTAAATTTTGGGATGAATGGTATGTTGCAGATTTAATATACAAAGATGGAAAAGTTTCTGGAGTTGTTGCTTTTAACATAAGAGATTTACAAACTGTAATATTTAATGCTAAAAGTGTAATGTTTGCTACGGGTGGTTATGCTCGTTCATATAAGATTAACTCAAATGCACATGCCAATACAGGTGATGGACTAAGTATCGTTGCCCGTCACAATCTTCCTCTTGAAGATATGGAGTTTGTACAGTTTCACCCATCTGGACTATCTGGAAACGGTGTTTTAATCTCTGAAGCTGCAAGGGGAGAAGGTGGTCGCCTTTTTAACTCTGAAGGTGAAAGATTTATGGAAAGATATGCTCCAAATGCACTAGAACTTGCTTCTCGTGATGTTGTATCTCGTGCTATCTTAAATGAGATTAGAGAGGGTCGTGGTGTTGGTCCAAGAAAAGATGCTGTTTATATAGATGTAACACATCTTGGAAAAGATTTGATTATGGAAAAACTTCCTGAACTTCGTGATTTAGCCATTACATTTTTAGGTTTAGATATGATTAAAGAGCCTATTTTAATCTCTGCAACTGCTCACTATTCTATGGGTGGTATTCCAGTCGATATTGCAGGTCGTGCTAGAAAAAACAATGATGAATTTGTAGAAGGTTTTTATGCGGCTGGTGAGTGTTCTTGTGTAAGTGTTCACGGTGCAAATAGACTTGGGGCAAACTCAGTACTTGAAGCACTTTTGTTTGGTCGTTTTGTTGGTAAAACAATGGTGGCAGATATTGACAACATTGAACTTTGTAAAGCAACTGAAGATGATGCAAAAACTACACTTTCTGAGATAGATTTTATTCTAAACAATAATGGTGAAGAGAGCGTTGTACAACTCAGAGAAGAATTACAACAATGTATGACAGCAAATGCTGGTGCTTTTAGAACAGAAGAAACTTTACAAATTGCAATCGATAAAGTAAAAGAACTTCGTAAAAGATTTAAACATATTCGTATAAAAGATAAATCAAAAATCTTTAACACCGAACTTCAAGAAGCAATAGAATTTGGTCATATGCTTGACTACTCTGCATTTATTGTTGAGAGTGCTATTGCTAGAAAAGAGAGTCGTGGAGCGCATTACAGAGAAGATTTTGACACTAGAAATGATGAAGAATTTTTAAAACACACTATGGCTTATATGGATGAAAATGGCGAAATTACGCTTGATTACATGGATGTTGTTCTTGGTAAACATGAACTTAGAGCCAGAAACTACTAAGAAAGGATGAAAGACTTATGAGTACACATAAAATTACTACAACAAAAGTAAACTTCAAAGTATTTCGTTTCAATGCTGATGAGGATTATCTTCCATATTACGAAGATTACAAGATGGATGTAACTTCTGAGGAAGTTGTTTTAGATATATTAAACAGAATCAAATGGGATCACGATGGTAGTTTTTCTTATCGTCGTAGTTGTCGCCACGGTATTTGTGGTGCTTGTGCCATCAAAGTAAATGGTAAAAGTACCCTTGCTTGTAAAGAGAGCATGACAAATATGATTGAACTTTTTGGTAAAGAGCTTACTATTGAACCTCTTAGCATTAAAAGAGCTGTTAAAGATATGATTATAGACAAGGGCGATTTTTGGGAGAAACATGAAGCAATTCATCCTTACCTTGTATCTGATGTTGAAGAACACCCAGAACATGAGCATCTTGTAACACCAGAAGAAGCCGAAGAATTAAATGAAGCAGATTTATGTATCCAATGTGGAGCATGTCACTACGCTTGTCCAGTTGTAGAAGTAAATGAAGACTTCTTTGGTCCTGCAGCATTTGCAAAAGCTTACCGTTTTGAAGCTGATGTCAGGGATGATGCCCACACAAAAAGACTTATCAATCTGCATGAAGAGGGACAAGGTCTTTGGGATTGTGCCAAATGTTATGAATGTGCAGAGGTTTGTCCAAAAGATGTTAATCCTATCGACAAAATCACAAAACTACACCAAATGTTATTTAAAGAGGGTGTTGCGACAAGCAATGTTGCTACTCGTCATGCTGTTGGATTTAAACATTCTATTGAAAAAAGAGGTGTGCTTGATGAAGGTAATTTAGTTCTTTACAGTGAACAATGCTCAATAGTTAAACATATCCCTGTTGCATTTAAAATGTTCAAAAAAGGTAAAATTCAAATGCCTTGGAATATCCAAACATCTGATAATCTTGATGAGATTCAAAAACTTGTTAAATCATCATCAACTGCAAAGTTTTAGGAGTTAAATAATGGAAAAATTAAAATACGCACTTTTTACTGGTTGTACTGCAAAACAGAGTACTCCTGAACAAATGATGTCAACTCTTGCAGTTGCTGAAAAACTTGGTATTGAACTAATAGAATTAACAGAAGCTTCATGTTGTGGGGCTTCACATCTACAGGATTATGATGATTTTTTATCTTTAGTTTTAAATGCTAGAAATATCGCTTATGCTGAGAAACATGGTCTTACAATGGTAACTATTTGTAACACTTGTCAACTAAATACAGCGATGACTAAACACCGTCTTGATAATGATGAAAAACTAAAAGCAAAAGTAAATGAAAAACTAGCAGAAGTTGGATTGGAGTACAAAGGTACTTCTTATGTTACTCACTTTTTATATGCAATTATTGATGATATTGGTCTTGATAAAATAAAAGAGATGGTTACAACTCCACTTAGTCAATTTAACATTGCACCTTTTTATGGTTGTCACAATATCCGTCCAAGTGAACTTCAAAATGAAACTCACAAAACTGCAGAAAGTGCTTATCGCCCTACTTCATTAGATGATTTAATCATTGCTTGTGGTGGTAAAAATGTGGACTATAAAGAAAAAACTAAATGTTGTGGTTTCCATGTGGAACTTCAAGCTCCAAAAACTGCTGCAATCCTTACAGGTAATGCGATTGCAGGTGCTATGGATGAAAATGCAGATATGATGGTAACACCATGTCCACTATGTCATCTAAAACTAGACACTCAAACACACCATGCCAGTAAAGCAATAGGTCGAGATGTTGAGCTTCCAGTTCTTCATATGCAACAAATGGTAGGTCTTGCACTTGGTTGTACTCCTGAAGAGTTAGGGCTACAACATCACTTAGCTGAAGTTAATTTCGTTTAACTTTAACATATTGATGGGACTTTTTTTGTCCCATCTAAAACTTACCTTTAAAGTTTCTACCACGCCCACCACCATGACCTTTAGCTTTTGATGATTGTGCTAAGATATAATCAGCAAGTATATTTAACTCTTTGTCTGAAAAATTTGAAAAAGCTGGCATCGCACTACTAGAAAATCTACGATATTTCCCACTAGAACCATTTTTAATACTCTTTACAATAATAGCTTTTGCATTTGAGCTATAAAGCATTTTATTTCTCTTACCAATACCAGCAAAAGCTGGTGCAGCTTTTCTACTAGCAATAGCATGACAACCAAGACAACCATTTTCTGCTATCAAATTTTCTGCACTACCTGCAAAAAGAGAACCACTAGCCAATAAAGCAACAAATAATATTTTAGAATTAAACATTTTCTAACCTCCAATATGATTTATATAAATACCTATCACTAATTGTAAGGTTTTAGTATTAACTCATTGTTAAGATATTTATTTTTGTTTTGGTCTAAAAGCTTTTATAACTTCCTCGTTTGTCTCAATAAATGGACCTTCAACAAGATCTATACAGTAAGGAACAGCAGGAAATACTGCATCTAAACACTCACGAATTGATTTTGGTTTTCCAGGTAAATTTATGATGAGACTTTTACCTCTTATCCCTGCAGTTTGTCTTGAAAGAATAGCTGTTGGAACATACTGCAAACTAACCTGACGCATAAGTTCACCAAAACCTGGCATCATTTTATCACACACATTTTCAGTAGCTTCTGGTGTCACATCACGAAGTGCTGGACCAGTTCCACCAGTTGTAACGACTAAGCAACATCCCTCCTTATCACAAAGTTCTTTCATGGTGTCTTCTAAAACATCCTGCTCATCAGGGATACATCTATAAACTATCTCAAATTCACTTTTAAGGTAATCTTTCATAGTGTCTTGAATAGCCACACCACTTATATCTTCATAAATTCCTTTACTAGCTCTATCACTCGCTGTTATTACACCTATGTTTATCTCTGCCATATTGTTCCTTTTTTATAATTTTAGCATATTTTAGTATCTCTTTTATAAGTACCTATCCAAAAGACAACCCCATCCTCTCGGTACTATATATATAAAAAATGGTTTGCATCTTTTATATATACAACTGTCGCTATCTCTTTAAAAAATTCTCTTGCACTTTGAGCATCTATGATTTTATCTTTACCACCTAGATACACTTCTATTTTTACACCCTTATTACACATCTTTTTTAATTCAGATATAGACCATTCATAGTATAACAACTCTTCTAACTCTTCTAAATTACCATCTACCCTCTGCACATCAATATTGGCATGTGGAAAAAAACAAGAAGTTAAAAAAGTGTTTAGGTAGTTTGTTGGATTTTTACTAAAAGCACGAAGTTGTAGTTTTTTAAAACTATCACTTTTATTGTGAAAAAAGGCTGGTGAGAAAAGTTGTAGGGTATCCACCCTCTTCCCACATGCCAACTGATTTTTTACATACTCAAAAGCTTTAATAGCTCCATAACTAAACCCACATGCCGTATAATCAGAATCATTTAAAAAAGCTTCAAAAAAACAGCTTTCATCTTTTAGCGAAAAACCACTATAAAATTTCATCTATATACTTTTTAACCTCAGTTTTTGTGATACTTTCTCTTTCATATAATACTGTTTCAACTTTTTGCATAACATCTTTCATAGATTCTAAAAGTAACTTTGTTTCCCCATAAAGTCTTTTTATTACCATCTCTTGTTCAGAATTTGCCGTGATTAAAGCATCACCCATCCCATAATCATTTAACATACTTTTTATAAGTTCTTTAGCCTCACTCAAATCACCCTTGGCACTACTTGCATGTTCATTAAATTTAATCCCACATGCCACCATACCCGATAGAAGCATTTTGATTCTTGATTCTAGCTCATGTTTTATCAGTGCATCATCAGTTGTTGGAGTCAATTTTTCATTTGAAAGCATCAATTTTTCAAAAGGTATATCAAAATATGTAGCTGTTATAACTTTTCCAGCTTGATATGTCACTCTATAAGCTTTTTGTTTTTCATTTAACATCTGAAGCTTTTTCTTACCAAACATAACTTTATCTTTCACTTGATGAAAATGTTCTATTGTTACATGAAAATCATTTTGTCTAAGAGATAAAAGTGCGGCTTCATTTACAAGTGCTGCCAAAGATGCACCGTTAAATCCAACAGTCATATTTGCAACAGCTTTTACATCTAATTCATGTGGAACTTTTTGTAAATACTTTAAAAGTATAGCTTCTCTTTCCCTTTTTGTTGGAAGTTCTACAAATATCCTTCTATCAAATCTACCAGCACGAAGAAGAGCAGAGTCAAGTACATCTATCTTATTTGTTGCAGCAATAACAATAATACCACTTGAGCCTTCAAACCCATCCATCTCAGTAAGGAGTTGATTTAGAGTAGCCTCCCTCTCATCATTTCTTTGACCATCTCTTTTTTTACCAACTGCATCTATCTCATCTATAAAAATTATAGCAGGGGAATTATTTTTTGCAGCTAAAAAAAGTTCATGCACCCTTTTTGCTCCCATACCAACATAAATCTGAACAAAAGAAGCACCACTTTGATAGTAAAATGGCACACCAGCTTCATGCGCCACAGCTTTAGCTATCATAGTTTTACCAACACCGGGAGGTCCAACCAAAAGCACACCTCTTGGCATCCTTGCACCAAATCGTTTGTATCGTTTTGGGTTTTTCATAAAGTCTATAATCTCTTCAAGCTCGATTTTAACATCACTTATACCACCAATATCATCAAAAGTAATATCACTTTTCATAGACTCTATAGGTGTGTTTGACTCATTGTTATTGGAACTTATACTATTGCCACCAACTATCAAAGAGTTATTGTAAGTGAAATTGTTTCTTTTTTGCCACCATCTAAGAAATAGCGTTCCTAAACCTAAAAATAAAACTCCAAATAACAGATATACAATTATGTTTTGTCCACTTTTTACTGAAACTTTATAATCAATAAACATCTTTGGATCTACCTGTGAAGATGCTATCTTATAAAGGTTGTCTTTTGTTTTTAGATATACAAAATCTTTAGTTGTTACAACTTCATTTACAGTATGGTTTCTCAGTATAGTGGAAGCATCTCTTAATGTGATATTATCAGCATTATCCCTAAGCATTGCAAAAAGAACTAAGATAATAACAACAAATGCAGAGATATATAAAGCTAATCTATTGTTTTTAGAATTTTGCATAATTACACCCCTTTTTAACTTCATAGTCTGTTATATTTATCCAATTTCCAATCAAATCATCATCTGATTTAATCAAAATCTTGTTAAAATGTTGATCAAAACCTTGGTAAAACTCATCTTTTTTATTTTCTATCAAAACTTGTAATTCTCCACTAAAAATCTTTCTAAAATTAAAGTTTTTTTCTTCTACTATTGCATTAAGTTCATGTAATCTATCTTTTGCCACCCTACCATTTACTCCATCTTTCATATATGCAGATGGTGTAGCATCTCTTTTTGAATATGTAAATGAATGTACATGAGTCAAAGGCAACTCTCTAAGATTTAGCATTGCTTCATGCCAAAGCTCTTCACTCTCACCTGGATGACCTGTAATAAAATCAGTTCCTATTGCAAAACCTTTATGTGCTAAAAACTCAAAAAGTTCTCTATCTTGATTGTAAACATTTCTTCTATTCATAAGTTTTAACATTTTAGGAGAAGTGTGTTGCAATGCTATGTGTAGATGTCTCTCAAGCCATGGCTCACCAAGTATCTCTTTAAATTCATCACCTATTTGGATAGGTTCAACACTACCAAGTCTGATGCGTCGTACACCACGAATGAGTGAGATTTTTTTCATAAGTTTTGCGATAGATGTTCCAACTCTTTGACCATAACTTCCAACATTTGTACCAGTTAAAATAAACTCACCAAAACCATTTGAAGCTAGTCTTTTTATCTGTTGTAAAATCCTATCTTCATCCATACTTCTGGCATCACCACGAACATAAGGAATGATACAATAAGAACAACGAAAGCTACATCCCTCTTGAATCTTTATGAACGCCCTACTTTTACCTATAAAGTCATCAACAACAGTAGTATCTATATGATTTAAATCTCCTAGTTCATAAAAAGGTTCTTTTTTACTCAATAGTTTATCTATCTTTTGTTTTTCGCTTTGTCCAAAAACACCCTCTACTCTCTTTTCTTGTAGTAGTTTCTTACCCTTTGTATGTGCGCCACAACCAGTCAAAAAAATCTTAGCTTTAGAAGTTTTTTCCACATGCCCTATATATGAGCGAACATGAGTATCTGCTCCGTTTGTAACTGTACATGAGTTTACAACTATAACATCAGCTTCAGTCTCATTTTGAGTTACATCATAATCTTTCAATGAACTCATCATCACTTGAGAATCATAAAGATTTGTTCTACAACCAAAAGTTTTAAAATATACTTTTTTTCTCATCTATACTATCTCATGTTCTGCATCTATCATATCTTTTCTTTCTTTTGAGAGATAAAGTTGTTGTGTTGGGTAAGCTATGGTTATGTCATCCTCTTTGCTAAAAGCATCTATAATTTCTGTCGATATTACACTCCTAAGAGTTAAAGTACCATAAGCATTTGTTAAATACCATGCTTCTATATCTATACCATTTGCTTCTATAAATGAATATATACGAGGCTCAACATTTGTATTTTTTAAACTATATTGATGTCTTAGTTTATTTAGTTGCTTTCTTGTTATATCTGTATAACCTTTAGAAAATTTTCTAGTTATCTCTTTTACGAGATGCATTGCTTTTTTATGGTTTGAGTCAAAAGTTATAGTTATCTTCACACCATCCCAAACTGTTTTTAATGAAGAGTGGGTGTAGTTAGCTATCATCCTAGTAAAAATATAATTATTTGGAATAAATATAATCCTACCAGCACGACGATTTTGCATAATAGATGTTAGAGTTATATCTTCTAAAATTGTCATACGAAGTAATGAAATATCCATAACATCACCAACATATTTCATACCATCCATATCTACACGAATTCTATCACCAACATGGATACTTCCACCAAAAACGATAACAAGCCAACCAAGAATACTCATAAACCAATCTTTCATGGCGATGGCAATACCAGCAGATGCAAAACCTAAAATAGTTACAAGATAACCTGCATTTTCTATATAATTAAAAAATAAAATAAATATGATAATAGTTACATTTACAAATGTTATAATTTTATTTGCCATATAAAATCTATCATTATCTGTTATATATTTTTTAACAACCAACTTTAAAAGTAAAAATATGATAAAAACAACTAAAATAATCACGCCGATTTTAGCAAGTTTTACTATCTGAACCTCTATGTCTTTATTTATATTTATCTCAATAATTTCTAATCTTTTTTGATAAAGTTCAACTGTTGCCAACATCGTATCTAGTGCTGTTTCAAATCTTTCTAACTGCTTAGCTTTAAAAGCTGCTTCTTTTGTATATTTATTTTCTTTATCTAACGATTTTATCTTTTTATATATGTTATTTTCTTGTTTTAGTAAAGCAATCAAATCTACTAATTCTGCTTTTCTTTCTGTGTACTCGTTAAAATCTGCATTGTAAGATTTTATAAGGGAAATACCACTGAAAATATCAAATGGATTTGAAATAGTTGGAGTATCTTCTATATCAGGTGGTGTTATAAGTTTGGAAAAAGGTGAGCTATCTTTACCTTTTAGTTTTTCTATCTGTGAAGTTAAAATCTTCTCTTTTGAGATTAAAGCATTAAGTTCATCTCTTTGACTTGACTTTCTAGCCCTTTTTTTTAGATAACGAATCCTCTTTTTTATCTTGTTCAAAGAAGCCCTTACATCCATGTATGTAAGATAAGAAGCATAACTTTTAATCCAAACATTTTCTTTGGAAATTTCATTTTCCAAATCATTTAGCTGTTTTATATATTCTGCAAGTTTCTCTTTTTGAATCTTCTCTTTTTTAAGTTCTTCTTTTTGAAGTTCCTGTGCAACTGGTGAACTCTCTTGTGCAATTAAAATAGAAGATAAAAAAAGTACGACAACAAGTAAAAACTTCATTAAATATCCCCAAACTTCTCAAGCACCGAAAATATAGTCTCTTTAGTGATTTCGTTGCTAATCTGAACATCACCAATCCCAACTGGCACTATAAAGGTTATATCTGAATCTGAACTCTTTTTATCTAAGAAAAAAGTTTCATAAAAACTTGATATATCTTTTATATGATATTTTACAGGTAACTTATACTTTTGTAAAACTGCTTTAACTCTTTTTGAATCTTCTATACTCATTAAACCAAGTTCAACAGCAACTTCATTTGCCATAACCATACCGATAGAAACGGCTTCGCCATGTAAGAACTGTCTGTATTTAGTTTCATTTTCTATAACATGTCCAAAAGTATGTCCATAATTTAGTGCGGCTCTTATGCCATGCTCTTTTTCATCTTGTGCCACAACATTAGCTTTTGTTTGAACAGCCTTTTTTATAACTTCTTGCAATATTTTTGTATCTTTTAGGTCAGTTCTTTCTAAAAATGTAAAAAAGTCTTTATCAAAAGTGACTGCCATTTTTACCACTTCAGCCACACCGGCACCAAACTCTCTTGCAGGAAGAGTAGTTAAAAAATATGGATCAATATAAACAGCTTTTGGTTGATGAAAAGCACCTATGAGATTTTTACCATAGCTATTGTTCATCCCTGTTTTTCCACCTACACTTGCATCAACTTGAGATAAAAGTGTAGTTGGAATACCTACAAAGTCTATCCCTCTTTGATATATACTAGCTGCATAACCAGTCATATCACCAATCACACCACCACCAAAAGCTATAAGCATAGATTTACGATTAAAACGGTGATTAAAAAGAGATTCTAAAATGGTGTCTATACTTTGTTGATTTTTATATTCTTCTCCATCTGCAACAGTGATGATGTAGAGTTCTTTTGCACTGATTTTAGAAAGAAGATAACTTAGATGAAGCCCAGCTACTTTTGGATTTGTAACTATGGCTACTTTCGTATCGAAATGAACCTTAGGAAGTGTATCTATGGTTATATCATATGAATTGTCTATGGTCTTTTTTAAGGGAATATTTACTTGCATTTTTTATCCAAAATTAATTTAGATATATAATACTTAAAAAAACCTAATAAAGCACTAAATCCTTAACTGTTTATTTCTAAAAGTTCCCTTTTTAGTTCCTCTTTGTTTATTGTATTTTTATCACTTTGAACTAATGGAAGTGATTTTTTATATATAATTTTGCTTGGTATCATATATGATGCTAGATGTTTTTTAAGCTCAAAAACAATCTCTTTTTGAGGTATCTCACTTTTTGAAGAGTACACCATAATAATCTCTTCTTCTATTTGCTCGTTTTCTATCGAAAATATAGCACATGCTTGTATCATTGGAAGTTTTTTAGCTACTACTGATTCTATCTCAAGTGGAGATACTCTAAAACCACTAGTTTTTATCATATCATCATCTCTTGAAACAAAGTAGAGATAACCCTCTTCATCTTTATATACCAAATCTCCACTAGCAACAACAACTTCATCAACAAGTTGCCCCTCTAAGTTTATTACATCTTTTAGTATTTGGATAGATTTAAATCTTTTTTCATTTTGTTCTGGTGCATTCCAAAAACCCCTATAAATATAGCCACCTCTATGGATCAACTCCCCTACTTCCCTTGGCTTACACTCTTTAGCGTCTTTATTTAAAACATAAAGTTCAACATCAGGAATAGCCTTTCCAATAGAATCTGGTCGTATCTCTACTTGACTAGGGTCTAAATATGTTGAACGAAAAGCCTCTGTTAAACCATGCATAGAATAAAACTTGGCATGTGGAAAAAGATTTTTACAATCTTTTATCATCTTTTTAGTTACATTTCCACCAGAGGAAGTTATAGTTTTTACATCTTTAAAAAGTTCTGGGTTTGGAAGTCTGTTTTCCTCAAAAATTCTTGTGATATTTATGGGCATTAACGGTATGACTGTGACTTTATCATCTATAATATGATTTAAAAAATCATCTGCTAATATAAATCTGTGAAGTGCTAAAGTTGCTTTTTTATAAAGGGTACAAAAAATTTGATTTAATCCATAATCAAGATTAAAAATTAACAATCCTGACACAACATCATCCTTCTTCAACTCAAGATACTGAGAAACCACCCTAGCAGAATCTATAAGATTTCTATGGCTAATTACTATCCCCTTTGGTGTTCCACTAAATCCAAATGAGTAAGTTATGACAGCATTTGAGTGACCATTTATCTCACAAAAATAAGGTTTATTGTAATATTTATATATCTCTTCAAAAGATGCTATTTCCCCTGAAGTCGTTTCATACGAAATAATATGACCATCAAAATTTATCTCTTCTATATTTTCTAATTTTAGTTTATCAGTAATAATACATCTTATATTGCAATCATCTATAATATATTCAATCTGCTCAGGTTTTAGAAGTTTTGTAAGTGGAACAAATATATAATCAGTAGATAAAATTGCTAAAATAGCTATGACTTGTTCTATACTCTTGTTGGAATATATACCAATCCTAGAATCTTTTGGTAAGTTTAACTCTTTTAAATAATAAGCTACCTGATTTACTTTTTTAAGCAGTTGTGAGTAAGTGATACTTTTAGTGGCAGAAACTAAAGCAACCTTTTTTCCATCACTTAATGCTGAATTTTCCAGTAGTGTTCTTACGCAGTTTATTGACATGATTAATCCTTTGTATTACTTGATATTGCCATTGTCCAGATTTTATAATCTCTATCCATTACAACTGATGGATTATGATTTGAATTTAATATTTTTTGATAAAAAAACAAAACAATCTCTTTTATATCCTCATCAGACAGCACTTTTGTTATTCCACCTGTAAAAACAATAGAGTTTATAGATAAAAGTTTTAAATTCACATATGCTTTTTTATAATGTGACATTTTAGTAAGCACTAAAAATATAGCCAATTGCATAAGCACTTTTAAAGCTTTTTCTCCACTTTCATAAAATATATTTTCAGTAACTTTAAGATGTGTTAAAAGCTCATATACAAACTCATTATTTTGAGAAGCAAAGATTAAAGATTCTTTTGATTTATAAACACCAAGTTTTTTAAATACAAGTCTGTCATATTCGTTTTGCGTAACTATGTTGTCATCTACTAAATCTTTTGAATAATGTATATCTGTTGTTGCTCCACCAATATCTATGAGTATATATGGATTTACTACAGAAAAATTTGCATCTATGAGAGGTAGAGTTTTATTTACTATATATGGAGTTGAATAGATTTGATTTGATGTGATTGCATAAAGAGTTTTAATATCCTCTTTTCCAACTATATCAGCCTGATAAAGGTTTGTAAGATACTCTTTTAGGTTTTCTTCTACAATATGCAGTTTATTGTTTATAATATTTTTCAACACAACAAGATTTGATATGTTTTGTTGTAATTTTTCTGCCTCTTTAGCACTACCTACATAAACTATATTTGAATAATTTAAATTTTCAAGATAACTATATAAATCATCATCAAAAATATCCCCAAGAGAGTCTATCCCACCAACAACAATCACAACATCTATAAGATCACTTGGTATAGAATAGTCTTTAATATTTTGGTATATCACCGTTTCTATAATATTTATACCAGAATTAAAAGCAATATTTTTAGCATATTTAAGTGAAAATGAATCTGTTAAGCCT
>Ga0256842_1000815_pt1 | contig 27036 bp, 46 predicted proteins | sample 4559240metaG_FD_185973 | JGI IMG/M metagenome (GOLD analysis project Ga0256842, IMG submission 185973) | Hydrothermal vent microbial communities from Guaymas Basin, Mexico - 4559-240 | ecosystem: Environmental > Aquatic > Marine > Hydrothermal vents | place: Mexico: Guaymas Basin | collected... | reverse complement strand
CCCGAGATCAAGTAAAATTGAGTATATCGCGGCAGCAGTTGTTGTTTTACCGTTTGTACCGGTTATCCCTATGATTTTAACATCTTCTATTTGTAAAATTTTTTGTAATTTTTTGCTATCTACAAACTCTTTACATCCTCTATTTTCAGCATCTTTAATATAATTTTCATTTTGCTTTGTAAGAAGAAAAAGTTTTTTGCCATCACACTCCATAGAATTATCGGTAATTTGTATATTGTTATAATTTATTGTCACTATCTTTTGCTTTCTCAAATAATTTTTGCAATTTTAAATCTTTTGGAAATATACTCGTAGCAACTTCTGCATAATTCAATGCTTCATCTTTATAACCATTGTCTATTAGTTTTTCAAGAAAGTCCAAAAAATCCTCTTTTTTATTAATAAGCACTTTCGTGCTAAACATTATATCCTCATAGGCTATTTTAAAATTACCTCTTTTGTCTATATGTTTCATAAAATCGCTATAATTGATACTATTGTCATCTTCATAACCATTTAAAACTTCTTCATCAATATCAATCATTTGGTTTAGTAAATCTAAACTCATATCTGATGAATTTATCAAATTCTCAATTATTTCGTCAGCATCTTCCTGCTCCATCTCTTTAGCAATTTGATAATACTCATATATAGATTGTGCCTTCTCTTCATTTTCATTTGCCATATCGGTTAAAATAGCCCCAATACGGGCCTCTTTATCTTTTGGAGATTTCATCAGTACAAGAGAAAAATTTTGCATAGCTTTATCATATTCACCTCTATAAAAATAACTTTCAGCTTTTTTCTTAATCTTTTTTAAAGAAATTTCACTCACTTAGCATCATCCTTTCGCTATATCATTTATCATATCTTCCATACCAGGAGCTATATTTATAACTTCAATATTAGGGTGTATATCCATTCTAAGTTGTCTCTCGATACCATATTTTACGGTTTGATTGCTGGCACTGCACCCTACACAAGCACCTTGTAACTGTATAAATACTTTTCCGTTTTTGACATCAAGCAATTTCATACCTCCACCATCTAATGCTAACATGGGAGCAACTTTTTCAAGAGATTTTTCAACAGCGGGTTTCAATTCTTCATCACTAAAAGGTAACATAGTTACAATCCTTATTTATATAATTATTATATAATTTAACAATATATTCGTTTAAAACCATATTAAAAAATAGGCTATATTAAAAATTATGTAATATATTATGAGGACTTTTACCGTGCAGTGGGTCTCGTTATTGAGTAATTTTGAAAGTAAAAATACTTTTGAGGCAAATATTGCCTCAAAAGCTATTATTTGGTTTTATACCAATTCTATAAATGCCATAGAAGCGGCATCACCTCTTCTAATTCTTGTTTTTATTATTCTAGTATATCCGCCATTTCTTTCACTATATCTTGGAGCTATCTCTTCTACCAATTTTTTAGTACTCTCTTTATCTTGCAAAGATGCAAAAACTACTCTATGGGCATTAGAATCGCCTTTTTTTGCAGCAGTTAATAGCTTTTCAAAATACCTTCTAAGCTCTTTTGCTTTTTCAATTGTAGTTTCTATCTTTTCACTTTTTATCAATGCAATACTAAGATTTTTAAGAAGTGCGGCTCTATGTGTACTTGTTCTGCCTAATTTTCTATATCCGTGTCTATGCCTCATTTTTTATTCCTCTTCCTCTTTTGATTTTAACTCTTCAATTTTTTTACTTAAAACTTTTAGAGTATCTTCGTCAAACTCCATTCCAACAGGAAATTCTATCTCTTTCATCTTTTCAACAATCTCGTCAAGCGATTTTTTGCCAAGATTCTTTATAGCTTTCAATTCACTCTCGCTCATTATTGCTAATTCTCCGATATATTTCAATCCTGCTCTTTCAAGACAATTTGAACTTCTAACACTCAATTTTAATGTTTCGATACTATCTAAAAGTTTTGATATCACCGATGTGTTATCTTTTGCTTCTTTATTTGCTATAAAATCTGTATCCATTATTTTATTAAATACGGATAATTGACTATTCATAGCAATTATAGAGTTTTTAAATGCCTCTATCGGATCAATTTGACCATCAGTCTCAATAGTAAAAACAATCTTTTCATAGTTAGGATTGTCTTCCACTAAAACTTTTTCAATCTCATAAACCGCTTTTCTTACCGGAGTAAAGAAAGCATCAAGAGCGATATATCCTTCTTCAAGAGTATCTCTTATATCTTCACTTGCAACATATCCAATACCTTTTTCTATAATTATAGAAAAATTAAGTTCTGCATCTTCATTTAAAGTAGCAAGATAAGTATCAGGATTAACAACACTGATATCAGCATTTTGCAAATCTTCGCCTTTTAACTCTTTTGGTCCATTAAAAGTATAATCTACTACAACTCTATTGCTATTTTCATCATTTATTTTAAATCTAATATTTTTTAAATTCATAATAAAAAATGCAACATCTTCAAGCATTCCCCTAATGCTATCAAATTCATGAGATACACCTTCGATTCTTAGACCAATCGGAGCATATCCTACTGAACTTGAGAATAGAAGTCTTCTTAATGGATGTGCCAATGTTATTGCAAATCCATACTCAAACGGATATGCAATAACTTGAGCACTATTTTCATCTATCTTTTTAACTTCTAACTCAGTCGGCATATATGGTGTTACTTTTATTTTATTCATGTTGAGTCCTCTTTATTATTTAGAGTACAATTCGACTATATATCTCTCTTCAACAGGGATAACAACCTCTTCTCTCTCTGGAATTCTTGTAAAAATTCCGAACATTTTATCTTTATCTACATCAACCCAAGGAACAATACCGGTCTGAGCAGTCAACTCTATCGCTCTAACGATTTGGGGATTATTTCTTGATTTTTCTCGTATCTCTATCTTTTGTCCCGGTTTAACTCTATATGAAGGAATATCAACTTTTTTTCCATCAACAAGTATATGTCCATGAGTTACAAGTTGTCTTGCAAATCTTCTAGTAGTTGCAAAACCCATTCTATAAACTGCATTATCAAGTCTTCTCTCAAGAAGTTGTATTAGATTTTCTCCAGTATTCCCTTGAGCTCTATTTGCATCAAAAAATAGTTTTCTAAACTGTTTTTCATTAACACCGTACATAAATTTAGCTTTCTGCTTTTCTCTCAATTGTAAGCCGTACTCACTAACCTTTGATCTTCTTTGTCCATGTTGACCGGGTGCATATGGTCTTTTATCAATTGCACTTTTACCGGCAAGTCTTCTCTCACCTTTTAGTGCAAGACTTGCTCCCAATCTTCTTTCTAATTTTTCAACTGGTCCTCTATATCTTGACATATTTTAATTCTCCTATCGATAGCCTATTAAATAAATATATGGTTTTAAACTCTTCTTCTTTTCGGTGGTCTGCATCCATTATGAGGTAATGGGGTAATATCTTTAAAAAATAGTACTTTAATACCCTCGAAAGAGCCTACACTTTTTACTGCAGTTTCTCTGCCTGATCCAGGTCCTTGAACTTTTATGCCAAGCTCTTTGATGCCATGCTCAGTTGCTTTTGTAAGAGCATCTTCAACTGCTTGTTGTGCAGCATACGGAGTTGATTTTTTACTACCTTTAAAACCAAGACTTCCGGCACTACTCCAAGCTATAACATTTCCCATCTCGTCTGTTACAGTGATAACTGTATTATTAAATGTTGCAGAGATATATACAACTCCTCTTGCAATATTTTTCTTAACGACTTTTTTTCTAGTTGCTTTTCTTTTTGCCATTTTGCACCTTCTATCTATTTAGCAGCTGAACCGACAGTTTTTTTTCTGCCTTTTCTGGTTCTTGCATTGGTTTTTGTCTTTTGACCTCTTACCGGCAATCCTCTTCTGTGTCTCAATCCTCTATAGTTACCGAGATCCATCAAAGCTTTTATATCCATAGCTACTTGCTTTCTAAGATCACCCTCAACCGTATATGATTTTTGAATCTCTTGTCTGATGGCAGCAGCTTCATCTTCATTTAGCTCATTAACTCTCTTATCGTATGAAATACCTGTTGCATCAAGAATATCTCTTGAAGTTTTAAGCCCTATTCCATAGATATAAGTTAGTGCATACTCTACTCTTTTTCTCATTGGTAAATCTACACCTGCAATTCTTGCCATTAAATTATCCTTGTCTCTGTTTATGTTTAGGGTTTGTACAGATCACTCTAACAGCCCCTCTTCTTTTAATAATCTTGCATTTTGCACACATTTTTTTGACACTTGGTCTAACTTTCACAACTAACTCCTTGTTTTAATTCCACTTATAACAAACTGTCAGTAGGTATAAAGAGTAAATCTATACCAATAATTGAAAAAACAGTGGTACTTTTTCAATTATTCTTCACACAGTTTTCAAAAAGGAAAGTATTATACCTTAATTTTGATAAAAAACTACTTATATCTATAAGTAATTCTACCTTTATCAAGACTATAAGGTGTCAACTCAACCTTTACGGTATCACCGGGCATTATTTTTATATAATGCATTCTCATTTTTCCGGCAATATGACATAACACTTGATGACCATTTTCCAACTCTACTTGAAAAGTGGCATTAGGCAATGCTTCAACAACTTTACCATTTATCTCTATAACATCATCTTTAGCCATTTAACCTCCTTAAAATTTAATACTTACTTAGTATTTCAGCTTTGTTATTAACGATTGCAACACAATGCTCATAGTGAGAACCTCTCAATCCATCAGTGCTAACAACCGACCACTTATCATCCAATATCTTTGCATCGCCTTCTTTTTGACAAATCATAGGCTCAATACAAAATACCATGCCGTTTTTTATTTTAGGTCCTGCTTTTGGATTTTTACCTTCAAGATAGTTCGGGATTTCTGGCTCTTCATGAGGCTTTCTTCCTATACCATGACCACAAAAACTCTTCAAAGGAACAAAATCTTTTTCCAATATATAACTCTCAATTTTACCGCTTAACTCTTTAAATCTCATACCGGTTTTAATGATACTTACAGCATACATAAGTGTATCATAGGAGCAATCAATCAATCTTTGATCATCTTCAGATATTTCACCGACACCCATTGTGATAGCAGCATCTCCAAAATATCCATCCAATTCAACACCTATATCAAGTCCGAGAATATCTCCATTTTTCACTATAGTATCATCCGGAATACCGTGTATAATAACTTCGTTTAAAGAAGTACAAACTCCTGCAGGAAAACCATATAAGCCTTTAAAAGCAGGTCTTGCTCCATCAAATTTACTTATATACTCTTCTCCAAGATCATTTATCTGTTTTAGGCTCATACCATCTTTTACAATAGACCTAAGATACTCCAAAGTTTCGGCGACGATTTTATTCGCCGCCCTCATTTTTTCGATTTGTGTACTATTTTTAAGAGGAATTGCCATTAGAGTCCAACTGCACTAAGTGTTTCATATTTGCTCATATATATTTGAGCCTCTATTTTTCTCATCGTATCAAGTGCAACTTGAACAACGATCAATACAGCAGTTCCTCCAAAGTAAAAAGGAACTCCCATAAATTTTACAAGCATCCAAGGTAGTGTCGAAATCAATGCAAGATATATTGCTCCCCAAAATGTTAATCTACTTGCAACTTCATTTAAAAATAGAGCAGTTGATTTGCCCGGTCTAACTCCGGGTATGAAACCACCCTGCTTTTTTAAATTTTCAGATATATCTTTTGCATTAAATGCTATAGAAGCATAAAAATAAGCAAAGAATATAACAAATAGAAACATTAAACCATTAAAAAAGAAGCTATTTGGACTTAAAAAATCCTTTACAGCTATGATATATTTATTTGTACTTGCTTGAAGCAAAGTTGATGGAAACATCAATATGGCTGATGCAAATATTGGAGGAATAACACCGCTAAGATTTAACTTAATCGGTATATAATTCATAACTCTTTTATTTTGATTTTCCATCATAATCTTTCTGGAGTACGATACGGGAACTCTTCTTTCCCCTAACTCAACATAAATAATAAACCCAACCGTTACGATAATAATCGCCAAGATAGCTATCACAACCAAAAAGTTAAGTTCACCGGTATTTACCAAGTTTATAGTTCCGCCTATAGCAGTTGGAATACCTGAAACAATACCTGCAAAGATTATCAAACTTATACCGTTACCTACCCCTCTTTGAGTTATTTGCTCACCTATCCACATCAAAAGCATAGTACCGGTTAGCATTGAGATAGCGGCAACGGGAATAAATACATTCATATCAATCATGATTGCACTCTCTCCGCCTCTTCCGGTCAAACTATGAAGACCTATAGATACTCCGACAGCTTGTATAAGAGTTATAACAACGGTAGCATATCTAATGATTTGCATATATTTTTCCATACCATCTCTCTCTTTCTTCATTCTGCCGATAGAAGGAAAAGTAGCCGCAAGTAATTCAAAAATAATCGATGCGGTAATATAAGGCATAATTCCAAGAGAAATAATACTAAGTCTTTGTGCAGCTTTTCCACTAAACATATTAAACATTCCAAGAGCATTATTACTATTGGTATTGAAGAATTCTTTGACTATATCTATATTTACTCCGGGAACTGGGACATAAGCTAAAATTCTATATGCAAATAAAAATCCCAAAGTTATTAAGATTTTATTTGTCAACTCTTTACTCATTAAATTCTCCTCTATTTTAAAGGATAAATAGGAGGATAACTCCTATTTATATCCCTATTTTCGTCCGCTTGTTATGACTCTCTCATCTTTTATCTTTGAAGCCAACTCGCTTGCTCCTGTGCCGATCAATTTAACCTTGGTAACACTATTTTGTATCTTATGAATCTTTTTGATGGCATCAAGAGTTATCTCATCAAGTTCGACTATTTCTTTGATTTTATTAATATTTATAGCATAAGGCTTAACTATTTTTGTAGTAAAACCTACCTTAGGAAGTCTTCTTTGAAGAGGTTGCTGACCACCCTCAAACCCTCTTTTTTTGCTATATCCGGTTCTACTTTTTTGACCGTTAGCTCCTCTTGAAGCAGTCTTACCCATGCCACTTCCTTGCCCTCTTCCCACTCTTTTTTTCTTAAAAGTTGAATTATTGGGTTTTTCCAAATTATGTAATGCCATTATATCTTCCTTTTGTTACTTTAACATACTAAGAGCTTTTATAGTAGCTCTTACAACATTTGCAGCATTATTTGAACCAAGCGACTTAGTCAAAATATCTTTTATACCAGCCAACTCAACAACAGGTCTTGTTGCACCACCGGCGATGATACCAGTACCTTCACTTGCTGGTTTCAAAAGGATTCTGCTTGCATTAAACTTAACTTCTATATCATGAGAAATTGTAGAACCTTTAATGTTGATATGAATGATATTTTTAAAAGCATCATCAACAGCTTTTTTAATAGCATCAGGAACTTCTTTTGCTTTACCAAAGCCGTATCCGACATTACCTTTTTTGTCGCCTATTACTACCAAAGCGGTAAACCTAAATCTTCTACCACCCTTAACAACTTTAGCAACTCTACCAATATTAACAATTACTTCTTCAAAATCTTCTCTATTATACTTTTCCATCAGTTCCTCTTTATTACAACTTAATGCCATGCTCTCGCAAAGCATCTGCAAATGAAACAACTACACCATTATACTGATATCCGTTTCTATCAAAAACAACCTCTTGTAAACCACTTTTCTTAAGGCTTTCGGCAAATACTTTAGCAACCTCTTTAGCACTTTCGATATTGGCTTTTTGGTTAAGTTTTTTACCATCAACAGCACATAATGTGACTCCATTAACATCATCAATAGCCTGTGCATACAAATATCTATTTGATTTAAAGATAGTAACTCTTGGCTTTGAAGCCGTACCGCTGATTTTACCTCTTATTCTTCTTTTTCTCTTAATTCTTAAGGCATTTTTCTGTTTTAATAATTTATCTCTCATTTTATAACCTTTTATTATTTACCGGTTTTTCCGGCTTTTCTAATAATAGTTTCATCAACATACTTGACACCTTTTCCTTTGTATGGCTCAGGCGGTCTGAAACTTCTTATATCAGCTGCTACTTGTCCAACTACTTGTTTATCATCACCTTTAATAGTAATGATATTTTTTTCAACTGTTATAGCAATATCTTTGGGTATATCATAATTTACCGGATGTGAAAAACCGAGGCTTAACTCCAATATGCTACCTTTAACATTAGCTCTATATCCAACTCCGTTTATCTCAAGTTTTTTTTCAAAACCTTGTGTCAATCCAATAATAATATTGTGTGAAATCGATCTATATGTTCCCCAAAATGCTTTACTTTGTCTATCGTCTCCCTTTGGAGCGAATACAATTTGGTTATTTTCAACTTTTACTATAACATTATTTTTAAAATCCAACTCTTTTTGAGCTTTACCTTTTTTGAAAACTATCTTACTTCCCTCGACATTAACCTCTATATCTGAGGGTATATCTACAGGTAATTTACCTATCCTTGACATATTATTCCTTTTTATTTGTCTACAAGTAGAATTCTACTTGAATGCCATAAAAAACGGGCTACCAAATGCTACAAAGCAATTCGCCACCAACTCCGTTTTTATAAGCCTCATCATTGCTTAAAACACCTTTTGATGTGCTTACAACATAAGTTCCATATCCATTTTTAAATTTTTTGATTTCATTAGCACCTTTGTAAACTCTTCTACCCGGTTTAGAAATCTTTTTAACTTCGGTTATAATGCTTTTACCATTTTCATCATACTTAAGTGTTACTTTTATAAACTTTTTAACACCCTCTTCTTTTACGGTATAATTCTCAATATAACCTTTCTCTTGAAAGATTTTAAGAACTCCTTCAACCAATTTTGAATGAAGAAGAGTTGTAGTCTCCAAGCCTCTTGTAGAAGCATTTCTAATCCTTGTCAATGCATCCGATACAATATCATTTATCATCTGTATTCCTTACCAACTAGCTTTTTTAAGTCCGGGAATCAACCCTTCATTAGCCATTTTTCTAAGACAAACTCTACATATACCAAAATCTTTATATACTGAATGAGGTCTTCCGCAGATTTGACATCTTGTATAAGCCCTAACACCAAATTTCGGTTTTCTATTTGCCTTTGCAATCATAGATTTCTTAGCCATTATTTTCTTCCTTTTGCAAACGGAATTCCTATTAATTCCAATAGTTTAAATGCACTTTTATCGTCATTTGCCGTTGTCACAATCGTTATATTCATACCGTGAGTTCTTAAGATAAAATCATACTCAATCTCAGGGAAAATTAACTGTTCATCAAGACCAAAATTGTAGTTTCCTCTACCGTCAAATCCATTTTTTGGCAAACCTCTAAAGTCTTTAACTCTTGGTAGAGCAATGGAAATTAATTTATCCAAGAATGTGTACATTCTATCTTTTCTAAGCACTACTTTAACACCTGCAGGATATCCCTCTCTTACTTTAAAACCAGCTACAGACTTTTTAGCAGTTGTTACTACCGCATGCTGGCCAGCTATCAAAGAGATTGTATCTTGAATGTTTTGCATAATTTTTGCATCTTTTGAAAATTCACCGGTACCGACACTAATGATAACTTTTTCAACTTCAGGTATTAGCATAGGATTTTTTATATCCAACTCTTTTTGAAGAGCAGGTCTTATCTCTTTGGCATATCTTTGTTTTAATCTCTCCATCTACTATTCCTCAACTTTTTGAACATTTGAAATGTGTATAGGTTTCTCAATACTTGCGAAGCCACCTTTTGGATTTTTATCATTTGGCTTAACCGCTTTTTTAACGATTTTACAACCCGCTACAACAACTTGTGAAGTTTTAGGAAGAACTTGCAAAACTTCAGCAACCTTTCCTTTATCATCACCTGCGATAACTTTTACTTTATCGCCCTTTTTTATCTTAAATTTAACAGCCATTATAGTACCTCCGGTGCAAGTGAAACTATTTTCATAAAATTGGCATATCTTATCTCTCTACCGACCGGACCAAAAATTCTTGTTCCAATAGGCTCTTTTTTGGCATCAAGTATAACCGCAGCATTTTCGTCAAATCTTATCAAAGATCCATTTTCTCTTTGAACCTCTTTTTTTGTTCTAACGATTACCGCTTTAACAACTTGACCTTTTTTTACTTTTCCGTTCGGAATAGCTTTTTTAACTGATGCCACTATAACATCGCCGAGAGTAGCATATCTTCTTTTGCTTCCGCCAAGAACTTTAATACACATAATCTCTTTAGCACCGCTGTTATCAGCGATTTTCAATCTTGTAAAGCTCTGTATCATGCTTCATCTCCTTCGATGCTTTCTACTGCATCAACTTTTCTAACATTGATATCGACACCTTCGACACCCTTTAATCTAAATGCTTTATTTTTACTAATCGGTCTGCATTCAATAGCACTTACAATATCACCGACATTTGCTTGATTGTTTTCATCATGCACAAGATACTTTTTAAATCTTTTTACAAATTTTCTATATCTTGGGTGCATAACTCTTCTTTCAACCACAACAGTTGCTGTTTTATTGCCAGCCTTACTTACAACTACACCGTGAATTACTCTTTTTAAAGAAGCCATTATCTAAACCTTACTAATTATTTATTTTGAAGAGCGGAGATGGCAGTTTTAATCTTTGCAACATCTCTTCTTGCTTCTTTTATCTCATTTGGATTTGTTAACTGCATAGTTTTAAGCTTTGCTCTAAGCTTAAAAATCAGCACCTTTTTCTCTTTCAACATTTCATTAAGTTCTTTTAAACTCTTATCTTTCAAATCAATATACTTCATTCTCGCCGTCCCTTGTAACTATTTTTGTCTTGAATGGAAGCTTATGCATAGCCAAAGTAAGAGCAGCTCTTGCCAAATCTTCATTAACACCAGCCATTTCAAATATAATTCTGCCGGGCTTAATGTTCATAACCCATTGATCAACTGCACCCTTACCTTTACCCATTCTTACTTCAAGTGGCTTTGATGTGATAGGCTTATCCGGAAATACTCTTATCCAACTTTTAGCCATTCTGTTAACTTTTCTTGTCATGGCAATTCTTGCAGCCTCTATTTGACGAGAGTTTATTCTGCCAGCCTCAACTGCTTTAAGAGCAATCTCGCCGAATGCAATAGAACTTCCTCTATAAGACTTGCCTCTGTTTCTTCCTTTTTGTTGCTTTCTATACTTAGTTCTTTTTGGCATCAACATGGCTATTTACCTCTCTTGTTTCTTCTGCTATCTCTTCTTGGTTTTCTTTCAGACGGTGCATCTTGAGCTATACCCTTAGTCAAAACTTCGCCTTTAAATATCCAAACTTTAATACCGATTATTCCATATGCAGTCTGAGCTTCAGCAAAACCGTAGTCTATCTTAGCTCTTAGAGTATGCAAAGGAACTCTTCCCTCAAGATACCACTCGGTTCTTGCCATTTCAGCTCCACCAAGTCTTCCTGCAACTGAGACTTTGATACCTTTTGCACCGGATTTTAATGCATTTTGAATAACTTTTTTCATAGCTCTTCTAAATGCTATCCTTCTTTCAAGTTGCATTGCTACATTTTCTGCGGCAAGTTGGGCATCAATAGCACTTCTTCTAACTTCTTGTATATTTACATTTATATCTTTACCGATAAGATTTGTCAATTTATTTTTCAACTTCTCTATATCAGCACCTTTTTTACCGATAATGATACCGGGTCTTGCAGCTACAACAGTAACTCTTAACTTTTTAGCAGTCCTCTCTATGATTATCTGTGAAATTCCTGCATAATACAACTCTTTTTTAAGAAATTTTCTTATCTTATAATCTTCACCGATATTTTCAGATAGATTGCTTCCCGGAAACCATCTTGAATCCCAATTTTTATTTATTCCCAATCTTAGTCCGATAGGATTTACTTTTTGTCCCATACTACTTATCCTTATCTTGTTCTTTTGATACTTCTACAAATATATGAGAAGTCGGTTTTCTTATAGGAGTTGCTCTACCTCTCGCTCTTGGTCTAAATCTCTTAAGAACCGGTCCGCGATCTACTCTGCATGAGCTCACAATAACCTCTTCAGGCTCATAATCACCATTTGCTACCGCACTTGCAATAACTTTTGATATTACTCTTGCCGCTTTATTTGGCATAAACTCCAAGCTTGCAAGTGCAAGCTCCGCATTCATACCTTGAACTTCTCTTGCTATCAATCTAGCTTTTGTAGGTGACAATCTTATAAATTTTAATGTTGATTTTCCCATTTTTACACCTTACTTACCGATCTTTTTTTGAACTGAGCCTTTATGACCCTTAAAAGTTCTTGTTGGAGCAAATTCGCCGAGTTTATATCCGATATGATTTTCGGTAATATAAACAGGCACAAAGTTTCTTCCATTATGCACATTAAAAGTAAATCCCAACATATCAGGAGTTATAGTGCTTCTTCTTGACCAAGTTTTTATAGGTTTGTTATCTTTTGTTTCTTTTGATTTTATAACTTTTTTCATCAAATGATCATCGATAAAAGGACCTTTCTTTAGACTTCTTGCCATCTATTTTCCTTTTCTTCTTGAGATAATAAGCTTATCGCTTGCTTTTTTGCCCCTTGTTTTGTAACCTTTAGTCGGTTTACCCCAAGGAGTAACAGGATGTCTTCCAGAGTTAGTTTTACCTTCACCACCACCATGTGGGTGATCTACAGGGTTCATGGCACTACCTCTTGTTTGAGGTCTGATACCTCTATGTCTATTTCTTCCGGCTTTTCCAATCACGACATTTGCCCAATCTTCATTGCCGACAACTCCGACAGTAGCCATACATTCGGACAATACTTGTCTCATCTCTCCGCTCGGTAGTCTAAGAACAACATATTTTTCCTCTTTACCCATAAGCTGAGCATATCCACCGGCACTTCTTGCTATCTGACCACCTTTTCCTATCTTCATCTCTATATTGTGAATGATTGTACCGACAGGAATATTTTTAAGTTTCATAGCATTACCAGGTTTTATGTCAAGACCGCTTTCAGCTGCTTCAACTTTATCTCCGACTTTTAAGCCTGAAGGTTGAAGTATATATCTTTTATCTCCGTCAAGATAATTTATAAGAGCGATTCTACAGTTTCTATATGGATCGTACTCGATAGAAGCTACTGTTCCGGGAACTCCAAACTTTCTTCTTTTAAAATCAATTACTCTATACTTTTTCTTAACACCCGCTTCTTTATGTCTTGAAGTTATTCTTCCGTTATTATTTCTACCGGCATTTGATTTTAACTTCTTAAGCAGCTTTCCGACAGTTGGTTTTGCAGTTATGTCGCTACTATCAAGTCCGGTCATATATCTTCGACTCGGAGTGTATGGTTTATATGTTTTAATCGCCATCTTATACCTCCATACTCTCTATGGCAGCACCTTCAGGTAACTTAACATAGAATTTTTTATAATCAGCTCTTTTTCCTTCTTTGCCTCTAAATCTTTTTACTTTTCCGTTAACTCTTAGAGAATTGACTTTCAAAGGAATGAAACCAAAATAGTTTTTTAAAACCTCTTTTAGCCCATTTTTAGTCATCTTTGGACTTGTTTGAATAACAACAACTCCATCCTCTTGAAGGCCTAAGCTCTTTTCGGTATAAAGTATTGCTTTTATATCAGTTATATCTGCCATTTTTAGCCCTCTTTTACTATATTTTCTAAAACAGCTTTTTCTACAATCACTGCTTCATAAGCAGTAACAAGATAAGCATTCATCTCATTTGGCTCAATCAAATAAGCATTGTTTAAATTTCTAAAACTATAAAAACTTTTCTCATCTATCAACTCTTTTACAACAAGAGCATCTCTGACATTTAAAGTTTTTAAAATTTTTGCAGCATCTTTTGTTTTTCCGGACTCTATATTTATAGAATCAACAACAAACAAAGTACCATTTTCAGCTTTTTCGCTTAATGCATATTCTAAAGCCAATTTTTTCTGCTTTTTATTAACTTTTTGATAATAGTTTCTATTGTTTTTTGGACCGTGAGCAACACCACCGCCTACCCAAATAGGACTTCTGTTTGATCCAGCTCTTGCTCCACCTTTTCCTTTTTGGCTCCAAGGTTTTTTACCTCCGCCTCTAACTTCGCCTTTACCTTTAGTAACAGCCGTATTTGCTCTAAGCGATGCAAGATACGATTTTACATAAAGATACAAGTTTGAAGAGTGTGCTTCCTTAAATTTAGACGGAAGCTCTATTTCACTTGTTTTTTCTAATTTTTCATTTAATACAATGGCTTTACTCATTTAATTATCCTTATCTTCCCAACTTTCCCGTTTGCTCCGGAAATAGCACCCTTAAGTACCAAGATGCCATTCTCTTCATCAAAAGAGACTACATCGTTTTTAACCGTAACTTGAGTATTTCCATATTGTCCCGGCATCTTTCTACCTTTTTGAACACGACCAGGCCACTCACAATTACCTATAGAACCACCGGCTCTATGAAATCTAGAACCGTGTCCGCCAGGACCTCCGGCAAAATTCCATCTTTTCATAACACCGGTAAAACCTCTACCTTTTGTTGTAAAAGTAGATTTTACTTTTTTAGCATTTTTCAATGCCTCAACATCTATATCTCCGACTTCTTCATTTGAAACTTTCAATGTAACAAATCTATTGAACTCTTTTGATAAATTATACTTTTTTTGCTGACCGGCTATCGCTTTGTTTGTCTTCTTGCCATCACTATATGCAACTATCGCTTTTTTATCTTCATTAATTTCGCAAACTTTTGCTTCCAATACCTTGCATAGAGTTACCGGAACACTTGGAACGCCTATAGTTCTGCTCATTCCTATCTTTTGTACAATATATTCCATTATTTACCCCTTTGCACCCATTGCTCTAACTTCTACATTCACTTCAGGAGCCAAATCAAGCTTCATCAAGGAGTCTATAGTATCAGGAGTTGCTGAAACTATATCAATAAGTCTTGAATGAATTCTCATCTCGAATTGTTCTCTTGAGTCTTTATTTACATGCGGTGATCTAAGAACTGTATATCTCTTGATCTTTGTAGGCATTGGCATAGGACCTATTATCTCAGCCCCTGTTCGCTTAACAGCCTCTACTATTGCTGCAACTGATCTGTCTAACACCCTGTGATCATAAGCTTTTAGCTTAAGTCGTATCTTTTCCATATTGGCTAACCTTATTTAAAGAACTCGTTACGATATATCGCAACTATATTTTAGAAAGTGAGATTATACTTTAATGACTTCCATAAGTCAATATATTAACCCTTTTTTAGAAAATTTTATCTATTTTATTTCCTTTTAATAAGGAAAAGATTAAAATAATTTGATACAACTTTCACCAAGGATTATCATGGGATTGTCTCAACTTGAATATTTATACGGTTTGGATTATAAAAAATTTTCTCTTAATGATAGAAAATTTAAAATAGAAGAAAAAAAATTGATCATAAGATATGTAAGACAAAGTGGAGTTAGCACTCTTATATTTGACCATTTGCAAAATTATAAAAAAGATGAATATTTATATATTGATTTCAATGATATCCGGATTGATACTCCTCAAATAATGCTACAAATAGATGAATTTATCAAGAAAAAAAGAGTTATTTTGTTGATTTTGGAAAATTTTGACTTTAAATATCAAGTTCCAAACTGCGAAGAAATAATTATCACGACACAAGAAGATAAAAATATAACCGGCTTTAAAAAAAAAGATTTATTCGGCTTGGATTTTGAAGAGTTTTTATCTTTTGAAAAAAAATTTACAGCCATAGAACAAGCCTTTAATAACTTTGCAAACAACGGTACATATCCTCAAATATACACAACATCAAATCCCAATAGAATTAAACTATTGCAACAAATAATCACTTCAACCGTAGATAATAAAAAAGAGTTAAAAATACTAAAAATTTTATCAAAATATCAAAGCACCAAAGTTTCTCTTTATAAACTATTTAAAGAATTAAAAGAAGAGCTAAAGATATCGAAAGATATATTTTATCACTATGTAAAAAAACTTCAAGACAGCAGACATATCATAATGGTGGAAAAATTCAGTAAAAAAAATTCAGTAAAAAAAATATATCTTATAGATTTTACCATAAAAAATGCTTTGAGTTTTGAAAAAGATTTTATAAAAAGATTTGAAAATATAGTTTTTCTTGAACTCTATAAAAGAGATTATAAATTATTTTATACAGATGAAATAGATATATTTTTACCAAATGAAAAAAAAGGAATATTTTGCATTCCTTTTTTGCCCACGAATTTATTGAAAACAAAAATCGTAAAAAGAAAAAAATACTTTAAAAAATTATCAATATACAAAATAGAGATCATCACTCTTGGCAATGAAGGAAATTTTACTGATGACGGAATTTTATACGACATCATTCCTTTTTGGAATTGGGCTAACTCTTTATCATAATCTTATTTTACATCAACCTCTTTTTTGAAAAATCCATCCACCTTTCCATCGGAAATATTGAGTAAAACTATCCATCTACCTCTATTTTTTATCTCAAATGTCGGAAAAACATACCCATCATCTCCAACTTTTTTTGATGACATTTTTATATCCAACCTATCATCGTCCGGTCTGGTTATTTTGATGCTAAGAACCATATTTGCAACTTGTGAATTATTTTCTCTATTTGTAACATCTATCAGAAGTTGATTTCTTCCAAGTTTAAAACTGTCATTTTTTATAATTACTTTATATTTTTTATCAAATAATTCTTGAGATTTTTGTATTTCGTCATAATGATTGTCAACTTTTTGATACTTTTTCATATAAGCCTCATCCATTTGAACAGGATGTTTTAAGGCTATCATTATGGTACCGGCTCCCATCACTACAACTGCCAAAATAGCAAGTGTTATACCGTAAGGCCAAAAACTTTTATTGTTATTCTTTTTATTCATATAAAATCTCCTTTTTGTCGGAATTTATTTCCAACAAAAATTCCTCTCACTAAAGCTTTGCCCTAAAAGGCAAGAAAAAAAATCCTCATAATTTTCATACTTGTTAACAATTTTAATAAAAATTATGAGGATTTTTTTGATAAATACTTTTTTCTAAAATACATAATAATAAAATATAAAAAAGAACCGTAAACAAGAACTCTTAATATATCAACCAAAATTCTATTAGTATTCCCCACACTTGATGTTAGTTTTACATCAAGATTATTGGCAACTCTATCAGCAATATCTGCATATCCGTTAAGCATAGCTGCCGAATATTTATCTTTACTCTTTTTTGAAGTAAGTATAGGTATAATCGTTCCGCCAAAAGGACTTAAAACAGCATCAACATCAAGTAATTTTTTATCTGTTTTTGAAGTCATCATATCAACTTTTTGGTCATCAACTGACATAGACAATAGTACAAAAGGCTTTCTCATCTTACCCATTAGATTTTTCTCAAAATCCTTTATCTTTTGTCCATTTATCGTCTTTTTCACACACAAATATACACTTATACCAGTTTTTTTCTTGAGTTCATTTCCAATCTTTTCAATCTCTCCTATAGCCCTACTATTGACAATACCATTGTCGTTGCAAAGTATTAAATCACTCTTTGCAAAAAGATTGAGTGCAAAAAAGATTGTTAGGGTAGCAACAAGCCACCCTAATTTAAAATACTTATTCAAATTTTAACCTACAAATAAATGGTGAGGAGTCAAGGCTGCCCACAATGATACAATAGCAGTAGCTACCAATCCCCATGCACTTAAATAGTATAATTTATCTGCCATCTCATCTCCCTTATTTAACTAATTCATAATGCTTGGCATTATCATCGCTCTTAAACTTTAATCCTTGAGGATCTTTGATTTTATAATAGTTTTGAGCATTTTCTTTTTGTACTCCTATATCCCAAGCAGTCAAAAAAACCAAAATAGACAATAACAAAACAGTTGCTATCAAACCGCCCATTAAACCATTTAGATTGAAGCACAATCTTCTTGTTGGATTATTTTCCATGCTTTCCCCCTATCTTCCGATACTGTCAACATAAGTTGCAACAGCTTTTTTCTTAATGTCAGACAATCTTCCTGTATTGAAAGATGGCATAGCACCAATAACACCTTTTTTACCATAATGTAAAACATTCATAACAAGTGTCATATCATACTCTTTAATATTTGGTGCAGTTCCACCGTTTCCTTTACCGTCAGCTCCATGACAACCCGCACAAGCGGCAAATCCTGCAGGAGCTTTACCTTGCAATCCATTAGCAACATATTTAGCAATAGCTTTAGCACTATCACCACTTGCCATACCTGCAGGCATTTCTCCAAGAGCATATCCCAACTGCCCTTTACCGTCACCGACTTTTTTATCGCCAAGAGCGGCAGAACCTCTGTTGATAATATCAAGTACTTGATTTTCGGCAAATCTATGTCTAAAGTCTTGAGCTTTGCCGTTTGAACCATTTCCTAAAACACCATGACAAGGTGCACAGTTATTGATAAATACACCCTCTCCCATATTTTTCAATGTCTCTTTATCGGCATTTGCCCATTTCTTTTTAAACATTGCATTGTAAGTTTGTTGCTCTTCATTCCATTGTCCTAATTGGGAAAAAGACCACACAGGGTAACCCATAAACATATACCACATAAACCATACTATCGTACCTACAAAGATAAGTCCCCAACCTGTAGGGACAGGATTGTTGTACTCGCCAATTCCATCCCAATAATCTCCTGTAAGTTCTCCCGTACTCTTATCGGTTTTCATCTGTCTTATATATTTTCCTGCAACAAATACTGTCATTATAATAATTACAGCGGCACCGATCAGAGCAAGAACATTTACATTATCATTAAACCATTTCATCTATTTGCTCCTTCCTTTTTTTCATCTTTTATATGTTCTTCAACCGGAGTGGATGTTATATCATCCTTTAGAGCCAAATCAGAGTACTTTTCATAATCTCTTTCTCCACTTCTTTGTGTTTTATAGAGATGATATATATAAGCATACAAACCGATAGCCAACAAGACTACCATAAAAACATAAGCATATGCTTGTATTTCTCTCATTTGTTCTATCTCCAAGTCTTATCCTTTTACTTTAAACCGTTCATATATGCTATCAAAGCTACAATTTCGGGAATTTTTCCCTGTGCAACTAAATTTTTAACATTTTTATTTTTCATATCAGCCGCAATCTTTTTAGCTTCGCTCAAAGCTTCAGCCTTGGCTTGTTCCAAAGTACCAAGTTTAGGCATACCCGGTTTGTCATAAGGAACACCAAAAACAGTTTTTACCGTATAGGCTTCTGCATAAGCGGTATCCAAATCAGCTATTTTTGTAAAAAGATGAGGATAAGCCGGCATAATAGAATCCGGAACAACACTCATAGGATCCATCATATGATTTTCGTGCCAATCTGTTGTTCTGTAATTTCCTATTCTATGTAAATCCGGACCGGTTCTCTCTGAACCCCAAAGAAATGGTCTATCATAAGCATACTCACCGCTTAAAGAGTAATCGCCGTATCTATCGGTCTCACTTTTAAATGGTCTAATTAACTGTGAATGACAAGAAACACATCCCTCTTTAATATATACTTCTCTTCCTGTTATTTGCAACATTGTATATGGTTTTTTTCCGACTATAGGTCGTGAACCTTTTGCAAAATCAGGCAAAATACTAACAAAACCTGCATAAGCCATCACTAAAAATGCAGCTACCGTAAAGAAAAACGGATTTTTTTCTAACCAATGAAACATAACTACCTCCTTCTATGCCATAGGCGATGTATAAGCAGGCTCTTTTTCAAGTACTCTACCAGCCGCAAATGTTTTATAGATATTATATCCCCAGATGAAAACACCTATAAGATAGAATAAACCGCCTATTCCTCTAAGAGTATAGTAAGGATGAAGAACTTTAACCGCATCTATAAAAGAGTATGTTAAGTTACCATATTGATCGGTTGCTCTCCACATCATACCCTGAGTGATACCTGCTATCCACATACTTGTAAAGTATAAAACGATACCTGTAGTTTGAATCCAAAATTGAGCATCAACAAGTTTTTTGCTATATATCTCTCTTTTAAACATTCTTGGAGCCATGTGATAGATAGAAGCTATAATCATAAATCCAACCCAACCAAGTGTACCGTCATGAACATGTCCTGGGATCCAGTTTGTAAAGTGAGCCAAAGCATTTACTGACTTGATAGCTTGTATAGGACCTTCCAAAGTAGAGAACATATAGAAAGTTGAAGCCAAAATCATAAACTTAATAAGTGGATTCTCCTGCAACTGTCCCCACTCTCCCTTCATAGTAAGTAGCATATTTATAGCACTACCCCAAGATGGAAGGATAAGAACAACTGAGAAAATTGAACCCATTGTCTGAACCCAATCCGGAACTGTAGAATAAAGCAAATGGTGCGGACCTGCCCATAAATAAACAAATATCAATCCCCAAAATGAAAGTAGTGATAATTTATATGAAAATATCGGCTGACCTGACTCTTTTGGCAAAAAGTAGTATATCATAGCAATAATAGGTACTGTAAATACGAATGCAACAGCATTGTGTCCATACCACCATTGAACCATAGCATCATTACTTCCAGAATACATAGAAACTGATTTCCAAGCACTACCGACATGAGCAATAAGATATGTAGGTACTTCCATGTTATTGAAAAGATACAGCATAGCTATACCAAGAAATGTAGCTATATAGTACCATACGGATATATAAAGAACTCTCTCTCTTCTAAGTCCTATAAGTCCGAATATTTCAACACCCCAAATTACCCAAACAACAACTATCGCTATATCGATAGGCCACTCAAACTCCGCATACTCTTTAGAAGTTGTTATACCACTTACCAATGAGTAAACTATGGCAACTACTGTCAATACATAAATCAATACTTGAAGTTTAGCCAAGCCCATCAAAAATTTAGATTCAGCCATAGAGACTTTTAAAACTCTCTGTCCTACATAATACCAAGTAGCGAAAATACCGCTAACGGTAAAACCAAAAGCAACTGCATCGGTATGTAACGGTCTCAATCTTCCGAATGTGCCGTACTGTCCGAACAAGTCGTTAAGCCCAGGAAATGATAGTTGGAATGCTATATACACTCCGACAGTCATTCCTACCATACCCAAAACAATCGTTAAAATCGCATAAGCTTTAGCAATTGTATAATCGTATGCTATTGCATTACTATCTTGCATACAATACCTCCTTTTAATTTTTGTCACTCAATTGTCACACATAAAGTGCAATTGTACAACTTTTTTTATATAAATAAACTTAAATATGTTAATTTTAGATTAATATTTTTTATAAAGCTTAAATTAAGTATATTTACAGGTTTATTAGACACTGCTATTTTGTTTTTATTTTGTAGCCCAAGCCGGAAATATTTTCTATAAAATCATAATCCGTTTTATTTCTAAATCTTTTTACAAAGGTTCTAACAGCAGCATCATTAACCTTTTTATTATTCCAAACTTTCTCTTTAAGCTCTTGATGAGGAACAAATGAATTTATGTTTTGAATCAAAATGTTTAAAAAACTAAGTTCTTTTTTTGTCAATTTAATCTCTTTGTCATCTTTATATAAAATATGCTTTGTTTGATTATAATTATAACCGCCACTTAATTTAATGATATTGTCGATAGAAAGTTTTTTTAATGTGATCTCTTTAATAGTTTTTAAGAGTTCATCAATATCCACGGGTTTTATAAGATACTTATCTATACCTATATCAATAGCACTTAAAAGTTTCTCCTTTTCACTAAAGGCACTAAATAATACGATAGGAGTCTCTTTGGATATCTCTTTTATGCTTTTAGCCATCTCCAAACCGTTACATACAGGCATCAATATATCGCTTACTATGATATCAGGTTGATACTTTTTAAATTTTTTCAATCCTTCTCTGCCATCACTTGCAACGATAATCTCTTTAAATTCATCTTTGATTGCATTTTGCAATAAATTTCTTATATTTTCTTCATCTTCAACATACAAAAGTGTTAACTTTCTACAATCAATATCTTTATTCATGTCTTGTTTCAACCTTTTTTGGTAATTTTACAACAAAACAAGCACCTTCGTTTTTATTAAAAACTTCAATACTCCCCTTCTGCTGTTCAATAATTTTTTTGCTCATATAAAGACCTATACCCGTACCTTGAGAACTATGCTTGGTGGTAAAATAAGGATCAAATATTTTATTGACAATATCCTTTTTTATACCTCCACCATTATCACATATCTCAATTAGAACAAAATCTTTTCCAAACTCATCCTTTTTTGTATTCAAATCAACAACAATAGTTTTATTTTTCCCGTTTTTTAAAGATAAAACATCTTTTGCATTGTTTAAAATATTTAGCACAACTTGCAATAACTCATTTGGATATCCTAGATTTATTATATTGCAATTATGATTAAAAATTATTTTAATATGGTTGCTTTTTAGTGTCTCTTTTATAATTAATATAGCCTCTTGAATAATATCTTTCACATAAAACTTTTTTATCTCTTTGTTATCCTCAAGAAAACCTCTAAAGTCATCTATTGTTTTAGACATATTGTTGATCACTATTTTACTACTGTTATAATATTCGTTAAAATCTTTTTTATTACAATTATTGAAAGATTTTTTCAAATTGTATAATAAAATACTAAGTTCACTTAGAGGTTGTCGCCATTGATGTGCGATATTAGCAAGCATTTCACCCATAGCAGCAAATCTGGCTTGTTGGAACATTACTCTATCTTTTTTCCTATTTTTTTCAACTTCTTGTTTGATTCTTCTTTCCAAATTGGCATTTAATTCTCGAAGTTTTAGTGTTTGTTTTTTAATCCTATCTTCAAGAGTTAAATTAAGTTGCTCTAACTCTTCCTCTTTTTTAGCAAGTTCGTTTGCATTTTTAATAGCTTCAGTAACATCATACCTTATAGCTACAAACTCCGCTATATCGCCTTTTTCATCAAGAATAGGAATTACCGTAGTGTTAACATAAAAAGTAGATCCATCTTTTGCAAGATTTTTAACGGTAGCTTTATATGTTTTTTTGGCAAGTATTGCATCCCAAAGTTTTTTGAAAACTTCAGAAGGAACATCCGGATGTCTAACGATATTATGATTTTTACCGATAAGCTCATCTTCGGAATACTTGGAAATTTTGCAAAACTCTTCATTGACAAAAGTTATTATGCCGTTTATATCGGTCTTTGAAACAATATTATTTTTTTCAATAGCTTCTATATATTGCTTTAGCAATATAAACTCCTATGAATGTTTTGCTTTACAACAATCATGATATGTTGCATTGGGATCAGTAATAAATCCATAACCATTATAAATCATATAAAGACCAAAAGCTATAATGAGAAAAGAAGCAATTTGTATCATAGTTTTTCTAAAGCTCGTACTCTTTAAAGAGCCTACCAAGAAACCAAGTCCCAACAATACAGGTATAGTAGAAAGCCCAAAAACTATCATAACAACGGCACCCCAAAATGCAGATGCGGTTGAAGCAGCCGAAGCTGCAAAAAAATAGACTAATCCACAAGGCAAAAAGCCATTTAACATGCCAAGAAAAAAGAAACTTGGAAGAGTTTTAGAATGAATAAGCATGGAAAAAAGTTTTTTAACAATCCCGCTACTTGCCAAAGATGACTCAATAGAGGTTAAAAACCTTATCTTTCCCATAAGAGAAAGCCCCATAAAAAACATAAATATACCGATAACTATATTTAATGTACCCATAGATATACGATCAAATACAAAAACACTGCCGATAAAACCAAAAAAAGCTCCTATAATCGCATAAGAGGTAACTCTGCCGATATTATATAAAAAATGGCAAAAAAATTGGTATGTTTTACTTCTGGTTGAATCTATCTTGGCTGCGGTATATGCCACTATAAAACCACCGCACATACCTACACAGTGTCCAAGGCTTCCAAGAAATGCAACACTTATAATAACATAAAAATTAACAATATCCAAAATATTTCCTTGTTTTTTTGCTACTATTATAACTATTTAGTGTTAAATTAATGTTACTTAATCCAATCGGCAAACTGTTTAAATATATATCTGCTATCATGTGGACCCGGACTGGCTTCCGGATGGTGTTGTACGGAAAATATAGGGGAATTTTTATACTTAACCCCTTCAATAGTTCGATCAAAAAGATTGATATGTGTTATCTTGGCAATTTCACAAATACTATCAGGAACATTGTAGTTGTGATTTTGAGCCGTTATTTCCACTATCTTGCTCTCTTGATTTTGTACAGGATGATTTCCTCCATGCTGTCCGAATTTTAACTTATATGTAGGATAGCCGTGAGCTATACTTAAAAGTTGATGCCCAAGACAAATAGCAAACATAGGAACTTTAGCATCAATTAACTCTCTTATTTGTTTAGCTTCATCTTTTAGTACCAAAGGATCTCCCGGTCCGTTTGATAAAAATACCGCTTTTATCTCACCTGTTTTATATCTTTTTATCAACTCTTTCGCTTTAAAATCATGAGGTACAACTTCAACCTCAAAACCCACTTCGCTAAGTTCGTTTAATATATTTCTCTTTATACCAAAATCTATAGCAACTATTTTTTTTCTATTTTCAATATTTGTATTGTATGACATTTTTGAATGATTCCAAGCACCATATTGATGGATATAACTTTTTTTAGTACTAACTTGTTTTATATAATTTATCTCTTCGATTCTATGGCTATTTTTAAGCAATTTTTTCAACTCTTCCTTATCGGATACTTCAGTCGATGCTATCATCATCAAAGAACCGCCATCTCTGACTATCTTTGTCAAAAACCTTGTATCTATTTCGCAAATACCCATGGATTTTTGCTCTTTTAAGAACTCATCCAAGGACTCTTTGGCTCTAAAATTAGAGTATCTTTGCTGATAATTTCGCACAATCATACCACTTGCATAAACCGCCTTGCTCTCCATATCGTCATCATTGCATCCGACATTTCCGATCTCAGGCATAGTGAATACTATAAATTGTCCGGCATAGCTTGGATCGCTTATTATCTCTTGATAACCGCTCATTGATGTGTTAAAAACTATCTCACCTGTCTTAGTACCGCCATATCCGAAACTCTTTGCTTTTAAAAAAGTTCCGTCTTCGATATATATCCATACATCTTGCATATTTTTTCCTACATCATACCTATTTTTTTCAACTCTTCTTGATATAACTTTTCAAAAACTATATCATACTCTTCGCTACCCGGTATCAACTTTCGTTTATAATTTTTTATCTTTTCGATAACTCTATCTTCGATATCTTCAAACTTTTCAAGATAACTCTCAATAGATCCGAAAATGATATTTTTAATCATATTTTCAGATACATTAAATTCAATTAAATCATTTTGTATAAGAGCATCCAATATTTTATGAGACAAATCACTGTATCTATCTTCATAAGAGAGAATAACCCCATACTCTGCGGCAAGTTTTTTCTTTATAAGCCAAAACATATTTCTTTGATCAACTTGCATAAATTCCATCTCATCAGCATTATCTTCCATGATTTCATATACTCTCTCTTCAAGTGCAATCTCTTTTGAAATATCCTCTTCAATAAGCTCTTTTGCGGCTTCGGCAACAGATTCTACACCAACACTCATAGTGACAAATGTACTATTTAGTAGATCTATTGCTATTTTATTTGCGATATATGGTGCATGCGGTTTTCCTATTTTCATTCTCACAAACCTTACTATAATATTATTTTAACAAAATATTTTATCTAAAAATTTGTAAAGAGCTTATTAAAATAAAAAATTTATCACTATTTTGCTAATCTCTTTCAATCCTATATCTAAAAAATAAGATATTTTAAACTATAAAACTATGTATTATTTTTACCCACATAAGCGGCTATATGATTTGGAATACCCCCGGGAGGAACAAGAGCTATCTTGTCTTCGTCTTTTATCACCGTGTTCTTTGGCAATATTTTATGATTTATAAAAACAGCTTCTACATCTTCTTGAGAAAGTCCGAGATATTCTATAAAATGTATAACAGTTAAGTTTTCCGGAATTTGCATTTTACTATTTGAACACTCTATATTTTTCTCTTTTAATTTAGGTTTTAAAAAAGAGAATGCACTAAATATGATATTTATCATTTTATCTCCTTAAACGGTGGACCTTTTAGTAATATTTCCGTTATCTTCGATGCTTTTTGAGGAGGCATTTTTGCCATTATTTTTGAGATTTTCTTAGGCTTTAGATTGAAAAGTATTTTACAAGCTTCAGTAATTTTCATATTTGAAAGTATTTGAGCGGCGGCAGAGTCTTTCATCTTTGAGTATGTTTCACTTATCTTGTCATCCTTTGCCTCTTTTATAGCTTTTAGCAACTCTTTGTTTTTTGATAGCAACTCTTTTATACTTTTTTCTTTTGATTTAACCTCTTCTAAAGTAGTATTTATATCTTGCTCTTTTTTTAAAAGCATTTGCTTTTTTTTATCAAGCAAGGCATTTGTCGCAGCTCTTAATGCTTCATAGGCTTCTCTTGCCTCATCGATTTTCTCTATCTTTTGAGTAAGCTCTGCTTTTCTTTGCTCAAATATTTGATTGCATTCATAAGTATTATCGATTGCAAAACCAAAAGAGATAAAAACCAAAAGAGATAATAAAAATTTCAAATACTTCTCCTTTTATATGTCAAGACTGACACCTCATCCAATATTTTCTCTTCATCTTTTTGCATCTTTTTTATCCTTTTTTGGATAATCGTATCTTCAAGATATTTAATCTTTTCATACTCCATCATCGCCTTTTTATACTCTTGTTGAGCTATTTTTATCTCTTGATTTTTCTGCTCAAGCTGTCTTTGTTTCTCTTTTTTTTGAGACATTAGTGTATCAAAAGTGTAATTTTTAGACAAGTAGTTAAGAAACTCGCCTTTTTTTGGAACTTCCAACCTTTTGATATCGCTCAGTAAAGA
>Ga0256842_1000814_pt1 | contig 27051 bp, 26 predicted proteins | sample 4559240metaG_FD_185973 | JGI IMG/M metagenome (GOLD analysis project Ga0256842, IMG submission 185973) | Hydrothermal vent microbial communities from Guaymas Basin, Mexico - 4559-240 | ecosystem: Environmental > Aquatic > Marine > Hydrothermal vents | place: Mexico: Guaymas Basin | collected... | reverse complement strand
TCCCTGATGCCAAACCCACTACCCTAGCTGGTAATAGGTACTGATTATCCCTCGCTATGAGGAATATGTTAACCCATCCACCGAGTAGCGCCGTAATAATGTTTCCAACGAGTAACGCTATAAAGACATAACCAGGACCGTAGGGACTCACCAGCCCGAAATACGTTGCGACAACAATGGCTGTAACGGCTCCCCACTTGGCAACGGTTGTGCCAACCCTTTCAAGCCAAGCTGGCATACCTAACTTCACAGCGTTCTTAACCTCACCCGCGTCCCACACCCTAGGCCCTATGCCACTCCAAGCGGCGTACCCCACCCCTATACTAAGAGCAATGAAAGAACCGATTAGGAATGATTCAAAACAAGATAGAGGATCTACGGCACTCCGCCACATAACGTAGAGTAATGCGTACCTAGTGAAGTTGCTCAGAAGCACTACTCGGGAGTATGCAGTATCATCAAGAAGTAGTGCTGGTAACTGCGCTGGAAGAGAAGCCATAAAGGAGAGCATAAGCATGGACGCCCATAAGAAAACATTAGCATGAGTCACGGCCCAGGAAACTAGTAATGTAGCACCCACCACACCAGCTAGCAAAGCGTTCAGCGCTACAGAGGACCAATAAAGTTTGCCGAATCTAATCGCCCCTTTCCTCCCTAACCTCATGTACGTCCTCAGAAGGAGCATCACGCCATGATTCATTGGCGGTTCAGCAACAGGTCTAAGTAAGGATGCTACCGAGAGGGCGAGCACTACGGCAGTAACGGATTGGGGTGCGGTATTAATCAGCGTTAAGGTAGCTACTAACCAGTACGTCGTAGTCATTAAGACGTCAAGTACTGAGAGTACCTGTACCTTAACATACCTACTAGTAAGTACTCTTTCCTCTACTGAAGCCTGCAATTCCTTGAACCAAGATATTTCATTCGAGCACGTCATTAAAATTAGTCGCTTACTGCCTGCTAAGGAGTAGCTTTATTTTGCTTTACCCATGCATTACTTTGGGATCGCCTATTGCCAGACACGCCTTCCTCAAAAGACAGACGCATTTGGGAGCACCCAATACTCACCTTCAAGCGCGGAAGGCGCGTTAAGTTCTACTTCAACGGTAGCGTCGTTGAGGGTTATGAAGGAGAAAGCATTGCCGCAGCACTGTATGCTGCCAGATACGGTGTTTTCAGCCGCTCCCCATACAAGGGGAGGGCTAGAGGAGCGTTCTGCATGATAGGCAAGTGCAGCTCATGCTTCGCCGTCGTAGATGGCGTGCCGAACACGAGGACGTGTATTGAGCCTGTCCGCGATGGCGTTAAAGTAGAGTTCCAGGAGGGACTTGCTGAAATACCATCCGCTACAGGAGGCCTCGAGGGTAAGGAGGAGGAAGTCATTGAGGGTGTTGACGTCCTAGTCATTGGTGGCGGGCCTGCAGGTCTAGCGGCCGCCATAGCCGCGGCGAAGCACGGCTTAAGTGTGTTGATAGTTAACGAGCACTTCAAGCTAGGCGGGCAGTTAGTCAAGCAGACCCACAAATTCTTCGGCTCTAAGGACCTCTTCGGCGGGTTGAGAGGGTTCCAGGTGGCTGAGAAGTTAGAGAATCAGGTTAGGTCAATGCACAACGTTAGGGTACTTCTTCAAGCCACTGCCTATGGATTCTTCAGAGGTGGATGGGTAGGGATAGCAGGGAAGGACAGGCTGTACAGGGTTAAGCCACGCTTCGTCATAGCCGCTCCCGGAGCGGCAGAGAGGCACCTGGCATTCCCTGGAAACGACTTACCTGGCGTGATGGGGGCTGGTGGAGCGCAGACCCTGATGAATGAGTATGGCATACTGCCTGGGGATGAAGTACTCGTAGTTGGGTCAGGCAATGTTGGCGTGATAGTCTCGTATCAGCTCCTCCAAGCAGGGGCAAAGGTAAAGGGCATCGTGGAGATACTGCCGTACATCGGCGCGTGGTTCGTGCACGCCGCTAAGATCAGGAGGTACGGCGTCAAGGTCTATACTAGGCACACAATTAAGGAGGTTTGGGGGAAGGACAGGGTTGAGGGAGCAACTATCGTTAAGGTTGATGAGCACTTCAAGCCCGTGCCGGGAAGTGAGATCGACATACCTTGCGACCTTGTCCTAATAGCTGTTGGCCTCACCCCCGACACTAGGTTACTAGCGCAAGCAGGTGCGGCAGTCACGTGGGTGCCGGAACTGGGTGGCTTAGTACCCATAAGGACTAAGTACCTCGAGACGTCCGTCCCCGGGCTATTCATAGCTGGTGATGCGTCCGGTATAGAGGAGGCAACCACAGCAATGATTGAGGGAGAGATAGCGGGTCTCTCTGCCGTAGTCAAGGCTGGTGCCGACGATGGAGGCGGTGCCGCCGAGCGCAGGGATGCCCTGCTGAAGTTCCTGTGGGACGAGTACAGAGCGTCACCAGTCGTCGCTAAGGCTAAGGCAGGTAAGCTCAAGGTGACTGTGGGTGAGGACGAGATGGAGAGGATTAGGATGAGCAACCCGCCACCCGTAAGGTTCGGTTCGTGAGGTGATGGTTATGGGTTCGGGCGTACCCTCCTATAAGGAAACAGGTATAATCACTGTGGAGGAACTCAAGCGCTTAGGCTTAATGCCTCCTGAAGAGCGTCTGGCTCGAGGCCCTGTCGCGATACCTGAGTGTCCTGAGGAAATACCGTGTAATATCTGCGTAGTTTCATGCCCGCAGCACGCAATAAGCATTGAGGGCATTAAGGGCTTACCAAGGATAGATTGGGACAAATGCATTGGTTGTGGAGTGTGTGTGGCTAAGTGCCCAGGACTAGCAATATTCGTGGTTGACGTGTCCAAACCAGGCGAGTACGCATACGTAACGGTTCCCCACGAGTTCCTTCCAGCACCTAAGGTCGGCGACGTCGTTGACCTACTCGGCAGGGACGGTAAGGTGGTCGGTAAGGGTGAGGTGGTCAAGGCGTGGGAGACAAACAAAACCTGGGTGGTCACGGTACGTGTTCCAAAGGAACTCGCGATGGAGGTGAGGGGAATATGGGTGAGGAAGTAAGGAAACACCCCGTAATAATATGTAGGTGCAGAGACGTCACACTGGATGACGTGCTGAGGGCAATTGACGAGGGTTGTGAGGATCTAGAATGCATTAAGAGGCGTTTGGGCCTTGGTATGGGACCCTGTCAGGGGAGGACGTGTATACCCTTAGTAGTAGGTATTATGGCGAGGAGACTAGGTAAGAAGCCCGATGAACTACTCATACCCAAGCCCAGAGCCCCAGTAACGCCAATACCGGTATCTCTCCTCCTTAAGTCTGTGGATGTTAAGGATGAAGGAGGTGGTGAGGATGCGTGAAGAGGTAGAGGTACTCATTATTGGAGCCGGCATATCCGGCCTAGCCACAGCTTACTCGCTTCAGAAGAGGGGTGTTAAGGACATACTGGTTCTCGACGAGTCGTATATAGGTGCGGGATCCACTGGTAGGTGCGCTACTGGCATAAGGGCTTCCTTCACCTCCAAGGAACACGTAGTCCTCATGAAACACAGTATCGATCTATGGAAGAAGTACGCTGCAGGCGAGTTAGGGCGGGCAGGACTATACTACGACCAATCAGGTTATGTATGGGTAGCGACACGCGACGAGAGTGCAGAGTTCTTCGAGAAACTAGCAAAACTCCACAACTCACTAGGCGTGAACACGAAGATCATAGGGATCGATGAACTAAAGGAGATAGTACCTCCCATGAAGGTGGATGGTGTTGCAGGGGCAATGTTCGACCCAACAGCTGGCAAGTCCTATCCATTCGACACGATCTTCGCGTTCCTAAAGCTAGTGAAGGGACGAGGTGCCGAGGTGATTACGAGGGTTAAAGTAACGAAGATACTTACCTCCTCAGGGAAGGTTACTGGGGTGGAGGTAGAGGGAGGTAAGATCATTAAGGCTCCCATAGTGGTCGTCACTGCTGGCTACGGAAGCCGGGAATTACTAGGGACAGTAGGGGTGAAGCTACCGATAGAGAACATACCTAGGCATGCCCTCATTACGGAACCCTACAAAGAGGCATTCAAACCCCTCGTAATAGACTGGGACACGCCTGGCGTCCCCTACATAGTTCAGTCGAAGGAGGGAGGGTTCTTCATGGGACGCGACATCGAGGAGAAACCGGAACTTCCACTCATATCGCAACGCATAGACTTCATGCCTAAGGCAGTAAAGCCCCTGACGAAGTTCTTCCCATGGCTAAGGAACGTCAGGGTCCTAAGGTACTGGATAGGGTACTACGTAACGACGCCTGATCACCACCCCGTTTACGGCCCCGTTAAGGACGTTGAAGGCCTCTACATAGCGGCAGGGTACAGCGGACACGGATACATGATGGGCCCTATAACCGGGGAACTAATGGCGGAGTGGATACTGAACGAGAAACCACACATACCTGAAGCAGAAAGACTAACACTAGACAGGTTCGAGAAGGGCGCGCTAATAAAGGAACTAGCGGTAGTAGGGTAAAAACGAAGTAACGCAGGGAGACATCAATGTCAGCAGGCGCAACGGCAGCAGCCGTTGCTGGTGCAGCGGCAGCAACGACTTCATCAAGCGCCCACACATTAATATACACGTTCCTAGTAATGACCCCCCAACAATTTATGAACGCCGTGAATAGTGTCAAGGGAGAAGTAATCGTTGTTGAAGTTGTGAGAAAGGAGGGAGTAATACATAAAAGCACAGCCCACTACTACGTAACAAGCCTACAGGGACTAATTGCCGTGACTAAAAGTACCCAACCCATCTCCCTCCCTTCTCACGCTAAGGTAATTTCAGCATCAGACATAATACTCCCTGCAATAGTTAGGGAAACTCTAAACAATATCAAGAGGTCTGAACATCCCCAACAATGATACTAGACACTCCCAGCACCCACAAAACAACCCAACCCTCACTTAACAAATACTCTCTTTTTTATTTTATTATGTGAATAGGCAGGGCTTTAGCTAGTGTTTACCCCGTAACCGATACTGCAGCAGGTAGTGTGGTTCACTACGTCCTTCAATAACCTAGGGCGAGAAACGAAATACCTGTTGTGTTTATTGAGATACCATTCTCATAATAATTCAAAAATAAAAATGAGAGTCTTTAGAAGTCCTTGCGGTTAAAATCATAACCTATTTAAGCACAAGCGCCTCATATATTTCACGGTGATGATTGATGGCGATCTTTAAGAAGAAGCTTACGGAGATGGAAGCCCCTTCGGTGCTTGCTGAGATTATTAGGGTTATTATAACTAATGCCGCAGTAGATCCAGTATCAATCATTAAGCAGTACGTACCCGTCCCTATGCCCTCCCTGCCCTCGCCACCCGGCAAGGAAGAGTTCGCTGACGTAATAGCTAGGGCCATAGTAACAGGTATGCCCAGGGAGAAGGCGTTAGAGATATTAAAAGAGATTAAGAACGAGTTGAAGGATTACAAAGTGTGAAACCTAGGAGCTATGTAGGAAGAGGATATGCCCTCATCAAAGAACCAGTAAGCCCTTACTTCACTAGGCCTTATCAAAATGTTTTTATTACTAAAGCGTTTTATCCTAATGCACAATATAAGTATAAGTTCTGCCTTAGTATTTCGTACCGATCAAAATTGTCCCCTTCTTAGGGTAGAATACTTCTTTTCTATAGCACTTCCAAAGCACACGCCTGCACCTTAAGAATTACCAGCGCATTACTAAGTGTTTTCGTTACTTATAGCGTGCATGGGTTAGGATAAGTGCTCCGAGGTTGTAGTTTTATATAATTCTTTAATGCTTATGGCGAAGGGTTCAAGTGAGGAACACTTGGCTAGGCATTAAGTTCTGCTTCAAGTTCCCTGAGAAATTCTTTTACGAACTTAATTCTCCGTCCAGCCTCTCTCCTACCTTCGGGAGTCCACATAAGGGAAGGTAACTTAAGTATCTTCGACTCAAAATGAACGATCGAGTCCTTAATGCTCCTACCTATGATGGCGGAGTACATAAATACCCTTACAACGCCTACAGCGCCTAACGCGTCAAGCTTATCCGCGTCACTAAGGATTTTAGCTTCGAGTGACTTGGGTTCCCTACCTGCAGAGAAGGAGTGTGCCTCGATGGCATGAACCACCGCCTCAACCTTCTCCTTGGGAAGACCTAAGGCCTTCAGAATCACTTCAGCCACACGGGCTGAGGCGAGAGCGTGGTCGAAAGCCTTCTTGGCGTTGTTCCTCCCACCATTCCTGGCAATGTCGTGTAGAAGAGCGGAAAGCTCGATAACTTCCCTATCAGCTTCCGGGTAGTTACTGGCTATCCTTAACGCGAGACGCCTAACCCGCTCAACGTGTGGGTACCCATGGACAGGATCGGGACTCATAACTCCCTTCACGATTTCCTCCACGACGTCAACTACGCTCAATAAAACCCCAAAGACTGGCTCCAAGTAGGGACACCTTATAAAGCGTAACACGCAACACGGCGTGCTGGCTACGGTAATACTGCATTAGCACCTTGAACCCGGTCTTATAAGGAGTAAGGGACACCAGTTTGGAGACGGTGGTAATTAGTGTCTGAGGACGTAACCCTAGAGTGGGTTGAGCCCCAGCCTAAACCCTTAGTTAAGGGTACAGAGTCTCATGAAGAAGTGTTGGGGGCCGAGCCCGCCTTCAACGCCGTGCTAATAGTTGACGCTAAGACAGGAGAACTCACGGATATCGGTGTTAACTCTTCAACGCGTCTCTCAGACCCTGAAGCATTCGCTAAGGCAGTGACTATTGTGTCATGCATAGCGCAAGGTGCGGTTAAGGAGCTGGGTAGTAGGGAGGTGAAGGAGCTGGACATAGTCACTGAGGACGCGTTAATTGTGGTACTACACGACGGCAAGTACCTGAGAGTAGGGATCTCCTCAACGTAAATAAGTAATTTTCATACAGCACATAGGTCTCCACACTACGGCATCACTGACAACGTAAGCACGTAAAAACACGAACGTAGCTTTCTGCCTGAAGACTTTTTAGATTGTGTCAAGAGTTGAAACTATGGGTTCAAAGATTGGATACCACGCAAGCATTAGTCGAGAATCCTGAGACTGACCCGCCAAAACATCGTCCCAGATTCCAGGTTGTTGTTATCCCAGAGCGTTGCAAGGAGTGCGGCCTATGCATACATGTATGCCCTAAGAACGTTCTCGAGAAAGGCATTAAAGCAAACTCCCGCGGGTATAAGTACCCAGTCCCCGTCAGGCCCGAGGACTGCGTTGGTTGCAGGTTATGTGAGTTCAACTGTCCTGACTTCGCAATATATGTCGTGCCTGCGGGGTGAGATAACGTGGGTCACTGCGAGTACATACCCGCGAACATCGCCATCGCGGAGGGCGCGATGGCAGCGGGCCTGAACTTCTTCGCAGGATACCCGATAACGCCGGCCTCAGACCTTTTCGAGTACTTAGCAGAGAAGCTCCCGGGGCGTGGCGGGGTCGTCGTTCAGTTCGAGGACGAGATAGGCTCAATAAACTCGGTTATTGGTGCAGCGTGGGCTGGAGCCAAAGCGATGACCGCAACCTCAGGACCGGGCTTCTCCCTAATGGTCGAGGGTTTAGGTTTAGCAATAATGACTGAAACACCTCTAGTTCTCGTGGACGTTATGCGTGCAGGTCCCTCCACAGGTGTGCCAACGAAAACAACTCAATCCGACGTTTACCAGGTGAGGTTCGCGGCCCATGGTGAATACTCAATACCGGTGCTCGCTCCTTGGTCCGCGCAGGAGGCCTTTGACCTAACGGTTAAGGCCTTCAATATAGCTGAGGCCCTACGCACCCCAGTAATACTCCTCAGTGATGCTGCCTTAGCCCACACATGGGAGCGTGTCGAAATTAAGGATCCTGAGGAAATTAATATTATTAAAAGGAGACCGCCATGTAACCCTCCTGAGAAGTTCAGGCTATATGAACCGTGCGAGGACTTGGTCCCCAGGATGGCTTACTTCGGTGAAGGCTACGGAATACTGGTTGAGTCCCTAGCACATGACGAGGAGGGGTTCTACTCGCCAAACACGGAAGCCTATGAACGCTTGGTAAGGAGGTTAGTTGCTAAGATAGAGAGGAATTCCCGCCTCATAGTTGATAATGAGGAGTACCTGACGCGAGGAGCGGAGTACGTGATCTACGCTTACGGTTCCACAGCGCGTTCAGCGTACGCTGTTGTCAAGGAGTTAAGGAGAGAGGGGTGGAAGGTAGGTTTATTCAGGCCTAAGGCGCTATGGCCCTTTGACGCGGAAGGCCTTAAAAAGGCAACGGAATCCGCAAGGAAGGTATTCGTAGTTGAAAACAACCTAGGTAAGATGGTCAGGGAAGTTGAGAGAGCTCTGAAGGATAAGGAGGTTATCCCGATAAACATCATAGATTTGGAGGTTCCGCCTCCAGATAAGATAAGAGAGGAGATCGGGAGGTGGTTATGAAGTGAGTGCTCACCCCCTAGACAAGTACCTTGTCACCAAGCGACTCCCGCACATATGGTGTCCGGGTTGCGGCATAGGCGTTGCTCTAGCGGCGATACTCCGTGCCATCGATAGAAGGGTTCGTGAGGGAACCCTAAAGCCCGAGAACCTAGTAATGGTTACTGGGATAGGATGCACCGCTAGGGCAGCCATATATGTGTCCTTTGACTCAGCCCACACAATACACGGGAGGGCAATACCATTCGCGTCGGGAGCTAAGCTCGCTAACCCCAAGCTAGAGATAATGGTGCTGGGAGGTGACGGAGACATAGCTGGGATAGGCGGCAATCACCTTCTGCATGCGGCGAGGCGCAACATGGATCTCACAGTATTCATGATCACGAACATGGTTTACGCAATGACTGGAGGGCAGGTAGCCCCAACCACGCCCACAGGAATGTACACCACGACAACGCCCAAAGGTAATCCAGAAACCCCGGTTAACGTGATTAAGCTCGTAGCATATCAAGGCGCGAACTACGTGGCGCGGGCCTCAACAACTCACCCAACCCTCATAGAGCGTTACACATACAGAGCCTTAGGGATGGAGGGCTTCAGGTTCATAGAGATAATATCACCATGCCCGGAGATATTCGGTAGGCACATAGGGTTCAAGAACCCTGCGGAGCTTTACGATGAAATAAAGAAGAAGTCCAGGTATAAACCGAAACCATCTCTCGAGGAATCAGACCTTGATTGGGAGAGAGGCTGGGTGCTGGGAGAGTTCATTGAAAGAAATGAGCCCGGATACTTAAAGAGAATCGGGAGGGTGTGAGGTGTGAGACGCGAGATACTCATAGCTGGGAGAGGAGGACAGGGAATCCTCCTCCTAGGACACGTGCTTGGTTTAGCCGCGGCTAAGCACGCTAACCTCTACGTAACAGGGACGGAATCTTACGGGGCTGAAACACGGGGAGGTGATTCACGCGCCGACATAATACTCTGTGATGAGGCTGAGGAACTAGACTACATGAAAGTTAGGCGTGCCGATATAGCGTTATTCATGTACACAGATCAACTAAGGCGTTACTCCTACTTAATAGGTGAACAAGCAATTGTGTTTGTTGATTCATCATTCATAACGAAAGAAGATGTTGAAGAGGTAAGGAATGGTCGGAAGTGGCTAGTTAACCATAAGCCTTACACCAACGTTGCCAGGGATGAGTTGGGAACCCATAGGGTTGCGAACATGGTTGCTCTAGGACACATGATCGGCGTAACTCATGTTGTGCCCCCTGATGCTATCGAAAACGCCATTAAGGAACTCGTTAGGCCTAAGTGGGTTGAGCTCGATATAAAGGCGTTTAGACTTGGCTTAAGCTTAAAGTAAGACCCCCAAACACTCTTATTTAACTAACCTGAGGTTTTAGGGTAACAACTCTTATTATTTCCCGGACAGAAAACTCCTTGAAAGAGGGAACAGGAACCAGAGTACCACATAGCGAGTACAGGGCGACGGTTTTCACTAATTCGGAGGTGACGCGCAAGAAATGATATGGAGGAAGAACGGAGCACCAAAATGCCCTAGATGCGGGGGGAAGATGATGGCCTTCATGGAAGCTGAAAACGTTGACGGAGCCAAGAGGGTGCGGTACGTACTGAGGTGTAAGTCCTGTGGCTACAGGAACGTGCTGCAGGACATCACACTAAGAAAATCCCCCCAAGGGGTGTCCGTCTCCATAATGCGACACTGTTTTTAATGAACGCCGCGCGTTATGGTTCCCGCGCGGTGTTACGACCTCATCACTAATCTCTCCTGTCATGAAAGACCGTCAAGCGGCCTTAAGCCTACACGTCTTTTTCTTCCTCAATTATCGCGTCGACTATGTCGGCCAGAGCGAACACGTGAGGCAACGGTATGATAAGGAATATCCCGCCAAACCTCATCGAGGAAAGTTCCTTAAGCACCGCTATCCCGCCTTCCCACTCACGTATATATTCCCTGAGGAACTCTTGGAGGAAGTTTTCGTAGACGGCCAAGTTAGAGAGGCAGGCGTAAGATGCGAAGAATGCTGAGAGAGCGACGTCCCAAGCCTTATGGGTTAAGTCATCGGTTCTAACGGATTGCTCGGCGTCTATCACGTAAACATGCGCGGAGCTTTCATCAACTAAGAAGTTCGTGGGTTTAACATCACCTAACGCCCACCCCCTCATATGTATTAAGGCTAGCGCCCTCCCGAGGGACTTGGAATCCCTCAAATAATTAATCACGTTACCTTCGATGTACTCTCTAAGTATTTCCAGTTTCTCCTCATCAGTACTAACTAGCTTCGGGGTTCTCACGAAGCCACGCCAGCCGTAAGTCATGAAATCAAGCTCCCGCTTGAACCTCTCCCTAGGAGATAGTGTGAATGGGTAACTAACGCGGAATAGTATTGTTGGGGGGATCCACTTTATGATCCCCACTTCCTTAAAGTACCTTTTCTTCACGTACTTCTTCCCATCTATGACTACTATTTCCGATTGAGAGATTAAACGATCAATAAGGGGCGTTAAACCCGTTAGGTCTCCGAGGCCCCTCACTAGGTGAGTTAAGCGGTTTAACGGACTTCCCATAGCGTCCCCTCAACCTAACTCCTTACTAGCAGGCGGAGTAATTAATGAAACGGTTTTTCAATACGGCAAGTAGATTTATTACTTCCCCGGAGACCCATTTAAATAAGGGTGATAACTCTTTGAATGCCCGAATAGTTCCCGCGGTACTTCTTGCTCTCGTAGTCGTGCTAGGTGTTATTGCGGCCTTCGTAACTAGCCCAGCGCCTGTAAGGGCACAGACAAAGAAGGACTCAGTATGTATTGTGTACGACATCGGCGGCAGAGGTGACTTAGGCTTCAACGACATGGCGTATCTAGGCGCTCAGATGGTACATGAGAAGCTAGGCTTAAAGATCGTTGCACTCTCATCGATGAGCCAGGATGACTACCTGCCGAACCTAAGGACCCTAGCCAAGCAGGGCAATTGTGTGATAATCGTCGGCGTAGGTTTCTTGATGACTGACGCCATCAAGGAGGTTGCTAAGGAGTACCCCAATCAGCTCTTTGCTGGCGTTGACGAGTACATACCCGACATGAAGAATGTAATAGGCATCGTGTTCAGGGAGAATGAGGGCTCAGCCCTAGCTGGCGCCCTCGCTGCACTAACAGCGATTCACTATGGAGCCAGCAAGGTCGGCCTAGTGCTCGGCATGGAGATACCTGTCCTCTATAAGTTCGAGGCAGGTTACAGGTACGGTGTGTGGTGGGCGACTCACTGGTACAAGTGGAAGTTCGGCCAGCAGAAGAATATTGAAGTGCTCTATCAGTACACTGGCACCTTCAAGGACCCAGCCAAGGGTAAGGAGGCCGCGATGGCTCAGCTACAGCAGGGAGCCATAGTGGTGTACAACGTCGCTGGCGCCACTGGCCTAGGAATATTCGATGCTGTCGAGCAGTGGGGTAAGAACCATGGCAAGACTCAAGGACCACCTTTCGCCATAGGTGTCGACTCCGACCAGGACTGGATTAAGCCCGGATGGATAATAGCGTCAATGATGAAGCGCGTCGACATGGGTGTCTACTACGCCACTAAGAAAGCACTAGAGTATGAGGAGGGCAAGATAAGCTCCTACGGAGGCATAATGTCCCTAGGAATCAAGGAGAAGGGCACCGTCCTGTCAAGCATTGACGACCTATACACCTTCATGAAGATGGGTGTTGAGGAAGGCGTCATCAAGCCCGAACAGGAGCAGGACATAGTGCAGAAAGTCAAGGAAATCAGGGAAGCCCTACCATCATGGATATGGGAGGCGGTTGACGAGCTACAGAAAGAAATTCTTTCCGGCAAGATACAGGTACCCGCGCCAATGAAGAAAGAGGAGATAGAGAAGTTCAGAGTTGAGTACTCTGTTGCTTCATCAGACGCCAAAGGCTGGTCCCTTCAGTGGACACCACCAGCTGAGACCTCAACAACATCGTCGATTACCTCTACAACACCCTCAGCTGTAGCCTCAACGGTCACCGTAACCCAGACAGTAACTAAGTCTGCTGTTTCAACAGTCACGACTACCGTAACTCAGCAGGTCACGACGACAAACTGGGGTATCGCTGGTGGACTGCTAATTATAGGCTTAATTATAGGTATAATAATTGGATGGGCGGCCAAAAGAAAGTAATAAGCCCTCTTAAACCTTTATAATTTTTCAAAATAATTTAAAGACAATGTCTTCTAAAATATTTTAACTAACTTATTTCCAAGTATCAGTCAAGCTTATATCCTTGACCTTAAACACCTAATATAAGGCTGATGGTCTTGAGTGCGCCGCTAGTACGCGTTGAAGATGTCGTTAAGGTGTACCCTGACGGTACTGTTGCTTTAAAGGGAGTGACGCTTGAGGTCAGGGCTGGCGAGGTACTGGGCTTACTAGGCGAGAATGGCGCTGGCAAAACCACGCTCATGAAGATTGTTTCCGGATTGCTGCAGCCAACAAAAGGCAGACTCTACGTTAAGGGTAAGGAAGTACGCTTTACAATGCCTGCTCAAGCGCTGAAGATGGGTATAGGGATGGTGCACCAGCACATACCGTTGGTCCACAACTTCACAGGGCTTGAGAACATCTTGCTAGGCCTCAAAGGCGTTAGGAAGGAGGAGGCGTTAAAGAAGCTTAAGAACTTAATGAAGCAAACAGGGCTTAAGGTAAGGTTAGATGTTCCCGTAGAGGACCTCTCGCTAGGTGAGAGGCAGAGGATAGAGATACTTAAGATGCTCTTCCGAGGCGTCACACTACTCATCCTGGATGAGCCCACAACCAACCTAACACCCGTAGAGACCAAGGATCTATTTCGTCTACTCAGGCAACTTGCTTCCGAAGGTAAGGGAATAGTCTTCATCTCACATAAGATCAAGGAAGCAATGACTGTAACAGACCGTGTGGTCGTGTTGAGAAGGGGTAAGGTGGTTGGTGAGCTGAGGACTAAGGAAACCAATCCGAAGGAACTTGCTTCCCTAATGGTTGGGAGGGAAGTCGTCTTCACGTATCCACCGAAGAAAACTGTGGGGAGGGTTGAGGATCTCTTAGTGACAAAGGACTTATGGGTTACTGACGACCTAGGCAGGCAGGCCGTTAAAGGAATTTCATTTACTTTACGCTCAGGCGAGATCCTAGGCATCGCAGGTGTTGAAGGTAACGGACAGAGGGAGTTAGTGGAGGCGCTAACAGGCCTTAGGCGAGTGGACAAGGGTAAGGTTATCTTCAAGGGTGAAGATGTAACCAATGCCGACCCAGCTAAGCTTTCCTTCAAGGGCTTAGTCCACATACCCGAGGACAGGCAGAACTATGGTCTAGTAATGACAATGACCGTCTTAGAGAATGTGCTCCTAGGTCTCCACAGATATCAACAATTCCTCAAGGCAGGAATAGTTATTGACTGGAATAAAGTGGCTGAGTATGCGAGAGAGCTGGTAAAGAAGTTCGAGATAGTTGTTAGGTCCCTTAAGTCGCCCGCCAGATCCCTTAGCGGCGGAAACCAGCAGAAGCTAATAGTTGCTAGGGAGTTAAGCAAGAAACCGTCAGTGATCATTGCGGCCAACCCGACAAGAGGCCTTGACGTTGCGTCAACGCAGTTTGTTAGGAACCTATTAATAGAATTAAGGAATAAGGGAATAGGCATACTCCTCGTTTCCTCAGACCTCGACGAAGTACTCGACCTCTCGGACCGCGTTGCAGTCATGTATGAAGGCAGGTTCATGGCTCTCAAACCCACGGAGCAATACACGATGCAGGAGATAGGTATGCTCATGGGAGGTGTTGAGGTGTGAGCGCAGTTATCGAAGCAATAAAGGAGAAGGCAGAACCCATAATTAATTCCCTCATAGCCCTCATAGTAGGCTTCATAGGTGGCACGCTAGCCATTTACGTGTCAGGACATGATGTCGGGCAGGCAATGTACCAGTTGTACATACACTCCATAGGTAATCCATTCGAGAACATCTACCCACTCACAGTCACGCTGACCTACGCAGGTCCACTAATGCTCAGTGGCTTAGCTTTCGCCCTCTGTGCCAGGGCAGGGCTTTTCAACATAGGTGTTGAGGGCCAGATCTACATGGCTGCACTCGGGGCGGTCATCGCCGCTTCAGTTGAGGGTCTCCCAGCACCTGTCCACGCCTTACTGATTATAGTATCGGCAGTAGCCTTCGCCGTTGCTTGGTCAGCCATACCCGCTGCTCTTAAGGTGTTTCGCGACGCCAACGAGGTAGTAGTAACGATAATGCTCAACTACATAGCCTTCGGTGTCGTGGACTACATAATCTTCAGGTACTTCCCCAACCCGGAGGACGCAACTAAATCAATAATTATACCTTCATACGCTAGGATACCTCTACTAGTGCCTCAGACGAGCCTCTCATGGAACATTATTATAAGCATAGCTGTTCTCTTAGTAATCTACTTCCTGCTCTGGTACACTAGGCCTGGTTACGAGCTAAGAGTAGCTGGAACTAATCCGAAGGCGGCCAGGTACGCTGGTATAAACCCGAAGAAAGCAATGGCGACATCATTCATCCTTGCAGGAATGCTTGCAGGGATTGCTGGCCTAGAGAAAGTTGCTGGTCTTCCACCCTCATACTCGGTGATGTCAAGCTTGAGTAACCTTCAAGGCCTAGGCATCGACGGGATAGCAGTCTCCTTGATAGGCGGTAACCATCCGCTCGGCATAGTTTTTGCCGCAATATTAGTGGGTGCACTACATGCTGGTGCAAGAGGGCTTAACCTAGTGGGCATACCTAAGGAGATCGTGTGGGTTTTCCAAGGTATGATAGTCATATGCTTAGCAGTACCCAACATATACACTCTCGTCAAACGCAAGATAGCTTACTTAAGAGGTGAGGAGGTGGTTAAGGAATGACTCAGCCATGGGGCATGGCAATAGACATACTCTTCATGACCCTAAGGTCAATGGTTCCAATACTACTCGCCTCGGTAGGCGAGGTGGTCACGGAGAGGTCCGGCGTAGTTAACATTGGTCTAGAAGGAATACTTCTTTTGGGCGCCTTCTTTGCCGTGATAGCGGACACAGCAACAGGATCGCCTTGGCTGGGCGTGTTAGCTGGTGCAGGGATAGGGTTAGCCATAGGGTTAATACATGGTATAATATCAACGAAGCTCAAGGGCAACCAAATAGTGAGCACAATAGGGGTCAACACGTTCGCACTCGGTGTTGTGGGCTTCGGTATCTTCGCAATATGGCATGTGTGGGGTGCTAGGACAATACCCAGTAGCCTCACGATACAGCCCATATACATAGCTGGTAGGGCCCTCTCACCCATGGTGCTAATAGCCCTAGGCATAGCGATATTCACGTACTGGTGGCTCTTCAAGACTTCCTTCGGCGCCGCTGTTAGGGCGTGCGGTGAGGATCCCGATGCGGCGGACGTTGTGGGAATCAACGTTGACCTAGTTAGGATATTAGCAACGATATATGGTGCAGTCCTCGCAGGGATAGGAGGAGCTTACCTCAGTGTTGACTGGTTCGCAGGAGTCACCAAAGAAATCTCAGCTGGCAGAGGCTGGCTAGCACTGGCCAACGTAGCCTTCAGCAACTGGAACCCACTACTAGCAATAGGTGGTTCAGCACTATTCGCGTTCTTCGACGCCTTAGTTATGTGGATAGGGCCTATGCCGCAGGTCAACAGCGTGATACCGCAGGAAATACTAAGGACAGTGCCCTACATAGTAACAATAATAGTGATCTCGGGCGTGATCAAGAGAGTAAGACCGCCAAAGGCACTTGGTACTCCGTACAGCAGGGAGTAAGGCGAAGTATTTTAAACTCACATTCAGGATGGAATTTACCTTTATCTCTGCCCCCACCTTGAATCTCTAGCACATCCGCTCTCAGCATATACATTATCCCCCTGCCCTAATGGCACGTCCAGACCACCCAGCATCTTAACGTTGAATCCATTGATTAGCAACACAACCCTAACCCTAGGCCTAACAATGTCTTCAGGCTCCTTAAGCCTGAGCTTGTTTGCCTTAAGGTCCGCTGGCCTTGATCAAAGCGTTAACCAAGTCCCTAACCTTGATTACGTCCCCCAACCTCTATGTGCTTGCGGCCAGTTAAGTCACGTACCCTTTCATGAAGCCTTACCTTAACCTTCAAGGGTCATCAGGGATTAGTATCGTGGCACCCTATAAAACTTATAAGTCTGTTATTGAAGACATGGATATTAACGGTCAAGTAAGCATTACTAACGTAGAGGCACCGGCAATGCCTGCATGGTCGGAGGATTCCATATACGTAACACCACACATAACGGTCATAGCCTTTAAGGGGGTGGAGGACGAGGTACTAACCCACATAACTGAGAATCTAACTAAGGCCTTCTCAGCTAAACTAAGCATAATTAGGGCACCTAGAGACGCCCTCCGTGACTGCCTCAACATAACGCGTGGACAGCTAAACGCCTCTAGAGTACTGAGGTTAGTGGCTGGGCTACGTGACCTATCAGGTGAGGGAGGCATTGCCCTTGGATTAGTGCCTGGCGATGCTTACGTTGAGGGCTTAAACTTCGTCTTCGGACTAGCGTCCCAGCATCAGGCTACCGCAGTAGTGTTCTTGGAGCGCCTCAAAGATAGGTACGGGTTGCCTAAAGGTATGAGCGGGTACGTCGACACAGACACATACTTGGAGAGGGTGCTTAAGGAAGTAATGCATGAGTTAGGGCATGTTTTCGGTCTAGATCACTGTACGAATAGAAGGTGTGTGATGGCATTCAGCAACAGCATAATGGACACGGACAGGAAGGAATGGAAGTATTGTCAAGCCTGCGCTGAGGGCTTAAGTAGCTCAGGGATAAGGATCAGTGAGGACTACGTCCTTGAATCTTAAGGTAGGGGAGAACCGAAAAATAGTTCATTAAATACTGCCGAAGGGATTATAGGATCTCATCGAGCATCTCTTCTATCTTGCTTAAGACTTCACTTCCCTTTGATATTTCAGGTGCCATTCTCAGCCCGATAGTTATGTTATGCTATCCCCCAACTTTCCTTCCCCTTTGCTGCTGTCTCTCCAGTAACTCCTTGTTAAGCTCAGGTCTATAACGACTTAAGCACCAGATGAGATGTAGTTCGCCGAGCAACTAAAGCACAACTCAAATTCTCTAGGGGATTACTGAAGGAAGCTTAAAAATTCCTATAGTCAAGAGAGCACGGGCGCCGCGATTCATGCATGCAGGTTTCCGTGAGGTAGTGAGGGTCAATAACCTTGCACTAATCGTTAAGGAACCAGAAACACCTGAGGAGCATAGGGAATTAATGGAGGTCGAGAGGCTAATATGGAGCCCTGACTACCGTGAGGTCTTCCCTTACCACATAACGATACCTCTACTCGACATTGGAGGGGTCGTGTTAGGAGTCTACGAGGCCAACTTAGGCAAACCTGTCGGCGTGATAATCATGATGCCTGGCTTCAGGAACGGTAAGCCCTTTCTTTACTCCCACATGTTCGGGCTCATTAAGAGGTGTAGGGGGAAGGGAGTAGGGTCTAAGCTCAAGGAAATTCAAAGGAAGGTCGCGTTAATGAAGGGGTATGACCTAATTGAGTGGACCTATGACCCACTCCTCTCTGTGAACGCGTGGTTTAACTTTGTCAAGTCAGGCGTCATAGCAAGGAAGTACAAACCCAACTACTACGGATTCGTAGACTTCGAATACAACAGGAGAATAGAGTCCGACAGGTTACTGGCGGAGTGGCACCTCAAGTCACGAAGGGTCGAGGAGAGGATGGCGGGTAAGGGAAGGCACGAGCCAATAGAGTACTTTCTAGAAAGAGGCGCTGAGATCGCGCTAACCACGGAGCTTCTTAGCAACGGCTTCCGAGCCCCACGCAAGCCTAGGCTCTGGCTCAACGAGGAACTCATAGTGATTGAGGTGCCGAAGAACTTCGTCGACATGCAGGTAAGGAAGCCTAGTCTCGCTATGGAGTGGAGGCTTAGAGCACGTGAAGCACTGACACATTACTTAGGTAGGGGGTACGCCGCCTTTGAGTTCACTAGGAGCGAGAGAGAGCAGGACAGGTTCTTCTACGTTCTCTGGAAAGTGGACCTAACCCGCATATTGAGGGGGGATTATCCGTGAGGATCTGTAAAGTTACGCTCCACTACGTTAAGTTACCCATGAAGCAATCCTTCACAACGAGTTTCGGAACCGAGAACTTGAGGCACACACTGATCCTCAAGGTGGAGGAGGTGAGGGGGGAAGTTGGCTGGGGTGAAGTAGTTGCTGATGGCGGACCATGGTACAGTTACGAAACCGTTCACACCGCATGGCACGTGATAAGGGACTACATCGTGAAGATGATCGCTGGCAAGGACGTGACGCCCGAGAACTTCCCGAAGATGGTGAGCAGAATAAGAGGTCATAACATGGCGAAAGCAGGTATGGAGTTCGCGCTGTGGGACCTCAAAGGGAAGCTTGAAGGCAAACCCATCAAGGATCTACTTGGAGGGGTCAGGGACGAGGTCCCAGTAGGGCTAAGCGTGGGCGTCATAGGGAACGTCAAGAGACTCCTTAACGAGGTTGAGGCAGGCATCAATGCAGGCTACCACAGAATAAAGCTAAAGATAAAACCCGGATGGGACATCAATCCCGTTAAACTTATTAGAAAAGAGTTCGGGGACATACCCCTACAGGTTGACGCGAACGCCGCATACACGCTCAGCGACGTAGGAGTATTCAGGGAACTAGATAATTACGGCTTACTCATGATTGAGCAACCACTCCACTACGACGACCTAGTAGAGCACGCGGAGCTTCAGAAAGTAATTAAAACACCGATATGCTTGGACGAAAGCATCAAGAGCTTAAGAGACGCTAAAGCAGCCCACAAGCTAGGCTCATGCAGGATAATAAACATAAAGCCAGGCAGGGTAGGAGGTCTCGTCGAAACAAAAGCGATTCACGACTTCGCGAAAAGCGTCGGCATGCCCGTGTGGATAGGGGGCATGATAGAAACCGGGATAGGGAGATCATTTGCGGTAGCAGCCGCAACCCTACCCAACGTAGAGTACCCGAACGACATCTCACCAAGTACGAGGTTCTGGGAGGAAGACCTAATCGAACCACCATGGCTACTAACAAGTAGGGGCACACTCCAAGCCCCCAACAAACCCGGGATAGGAGTAGAAGTAATTGAGGAAAGAATCTTAAGGAAATCCGCGAAGATCGAGGTAGTAACAGTATTATCGTGCTAAATCGCGTTAGATTGAGTAAGCTAAGCATTATTATTTGGGTACGATATGGTAAGAGTATAAGGTATCTGGATCTAGGAACAGTCTTGTCGGTAATATATACACGTGTTTCTAATGGTCTCAGTTTTCCTTTGCATAGCTGATTTCTATTTCTCTACGTGGTACTTAACCCATCTCTGTTATGCAGAAGTATGAGTTATATTATCTCGTAACAATATTACGTCCTCGATACGGTTACTGGATCAATAGCTATGTTCAGTGGCATTATTTATGGATACTTAATAATTAATGTGCCCATATCAATTGCCTCCGTTATACATCATGATGTTTTGAAGCAAAACGTGTTCACTATATCCTCCCACTACTAGGTTACTAGCATTAGCTCCTCTTCCGGGGATTTTTCATACCGCTGTATATGTATCCTTAGTTTGAAATGTGTTGATCATGCTCTTTGACCTCTTCCTTGTCTTCCAATTCCTTGTTCGCTTCACTTACGTCACGGTCTCCCTCCTGGGGTATATCCTTTAGTTTTGGGAAACGTGGTGTTAGTTATAGCTCATTGGTATTACACATGTAGTGTAGGACGTTAGGCTTTATAATTGCGGCACACAACTACTGTACTTGGTTCTACCTATGAGTGGCTCGGAAAGACCCGAGATCCGTAAGTTAAGGGAGAAAAAGGAGAAGGCCCTTCTCGGAGGCGGTAAAGCGGCGATAGAGAAACAACACGCTAAGGGCAAGTTAACGGCGCGGGAGAGAGTAGAGCTCCTCGTAGACCCGGACTCATTCCTTGAGGTCGACATGCTCGTAAGGCATAGAGCCACGGAGTTCGGCATGGAGAAGAAGTGGGCTTACGGAGACGGTGTCGTCACGGGCTTAGCGAAGATCGGTGGTAGGCGCGTAGTGGTGATAGCGCAGGACTTCACGTTTATGGGTGGATCGTTAGGCGAGATGCATGCTGCTAAGGTCGTTAAGGCGATGAGTTATGCGTTGAGCACGGGTGTCCCAGTAGTATTCCTTAACGACTCCGGAGGTGCCAGGATTCAAGAAGGTGTGGACTCTCTCAAGGGATACGGTGACATATTCTACATGAACGTCCAGGCGTCAGGAGTCATTCCACAGATAGCGGCAATAATGGGGCCATGTGCTGGTGGCGCCGTCTACTCACCAGCACTAATGGACTTCATAGTCATGGTTAGGAAGACTTCCTTCATGTTCATAACGGGGCCACGAGTGGTTAAGCAGGTAATTGGTGAGGACGTGGACGAGCAGCAACTTGGTGGGGCCGACGTGCACGCGACGAGGTCAGGCTTAGCTAGTTTCGTAGCTAATAACGATGAGGAAGCAATCAACATAATTAAGAAGCTCCTCACGTACCTGCCCAGCAACAACATGGAGGACCCACCATACGAACCCACAAACGATAACCCCAATAGAATGGACCCAGAATTAGACACTATAATACCTGAAGACCCTAACGCACCCTACGATGTGAGGGACGTAATAATGAGGGTTCTCGACACGGGCACGTTCTTCGAGGTTTTCCCGCAGTGGGCTAGGAGCGCCGTAATAGGGTTCGGTAGGCTGGCTGGTAGAGTCGTGGGTGTCGTCGCTAATCAGCCAAACTTCATGGCGGGAGTCCTGGACATCGACTCCTCTGACAAGATAGCGAGGTTCGTGAGGTTCTGCGACGCATTCAACATACCCATACTGACGTTCGTTGACGTGCCGGGTTACCTTCCGGGCACTAGGCAGGAGCACGGCGGGATAATAAGGCATGGGGCTAAGGTACTCTACGCCTACAGCGAAGCAACCGTACCTAAACTAACGATAATTCTACGCAAGGCCTACGGCGGTGCGTACATAGCTATGGGCTCAAGACACTTAGGAGCGGACTTCGTTGCTGCTTGGCCAACAGCGGAAATAGCCGTGATGGGTCCTGAGGGTGCTGCTCAGATAATCTGGAGGAAGGAATTAGCCGCGATCGAGGATCCGCAGAAGAGGGCTGAGAAGCTGAAGGAGTTTGTGCAGGAGTACCGTGAGAAGATAGCCAACCCGTACGTAGCCGCCGCAAGAGGATATATTGACGCGGTAATAGAGCCTAAGGAAACCAGGCCAACACTGGTTAAGGCACTGGAGCACCTAATAACTAAGAGAGAGATAAGGATCAGGGTGCCACCCAAGAAACACGACATAATGCCCGTGTGAGGTAGGAGGTGAAATGGTCTCACCCCAACTAGCTGAAGGGCTTGTGATGGGCGCCTTAGGCTACACGATGACCTTCGCAATAATAATTATTTTAAGCATAGCCATGTACGTAACCTCCAAGATAGTTTCTAAAATAGAGAAACCTGCAGCGGCCCCAGCCCCTAAACCCGAGGTAACTCCAACGCCCACGGTAACCGCTCCCGAGTTAAGTCCCGAAGAAGCAGTAGCTGCGACAGCAGCTGTCCACGCATTCATAACAGAGACGATGCCTGTAGCGCTGGTAACGGCGCCCTCAACACCTCAGGGCTGGGGTCCGAGCCCGTGGGTAATTAAGGCCAGGCTCGACACGCGTGTCTACCTAGGTGACTTCACCTACATCAAGGAGAAAAAGAAAGTCCGGAGGTGGACGTGAGTGAATCAAAACACTAGGAGGAAATACGTGGTCAAGATCGGTAACACCACTTACGAGGTAGAGGTAGAGAGGGTTAGCGAGGACGTGTTTAAGGCCTTCATTAATGGCAAGGAAGTGCAAGTAACAGTCTCCGCCGTAACGACAACACCAACACAACCAGCCTCCATGACACCAGCACCGACACCAACTACACCAACACAGGTATCGCCCGCTCAGCCAGCCGTGACGCCAACACCAGCACCAGCTCCTGCAGGTGGTAAGACTATAACGGCCCAACTACCAGGGAAGGTTCTCAAGGTTCTTGTTAAGCCTGGTGACCGAGTCAAGAAGGGCGATGTCGTGCTCACAATAGAGTCAATGAAGATGGAGGTAGAGGTATTTGCCGAAGCTGACGGCATTATAAAGGAGGTTCGCGTCAAGCCTGGTGATACGGTAAACGCCGGTGATGTGCTGGTAGTGATGGAGTGAGGTGAGAGTAGTGGATTTAGCGACGGCGTTCATACAGTTCCTGAAATCAACGGGGTTAGTGCTACTGGTTCAGGAACCGCTCAGGATTCTTTTCATGGCGATAGGGTTTGTCTTTGTCTACTTAGCGGTGCGGAAGAGGATAGAGCCGCTACTCCTTACAGGTATAGGTGTGGGCATGATCTTAGCTAATGTTCCCGGAGCTCATCTGATGACTCCAGGCCAAATATTTGGAGGGGGTGCTGAGGCGGCTGGCCCCCTATTTATTGTATACAAGTTACTTATAGAGACTGAGGTGATCCCGCTTCTTATATTCCTGTGTTTAGGTGCTATGACAGACTTCCGCCCCCTACTAGCTCAGCCATACACCTTCATTCTCGGAGCAGCTGCGCAGTTAGGAGTGTTCGTGTCACTGATAGGTGCACTCCTTATGGGCTTCAACCTAGGTGAGGCGGCATCCATAGCAATAATAGGAGGTGCGGATGGTCCGACAACGATATATACTAGCGTTAAGCTAGCACCTGAGATACTAGGGCCTGTGGCGTTAGCTGCCTACACTTACATGTCGCTAGTCCCGATAATACAACCACCAATAATCAGATTGCTTCCAAAGAAACACAGGGCAGTGAGGATGAAGCCGCCGAGGAAGGTAAGTGACCTTGAAGCACTAATATTCCCGGTGCTCCTGATCATTGTTACGGCCCTACTCGTGCCTAGAGCCATACCCATAGTTGGTATGCTTGCCCTGGGTAACCTAATGAAGGAGTCCGGCGTTACCGAGCTACTTGAGAGGTTAGTTAAGACCTCCGCTAATGACTTAATGAACATCCTCATAATACTGCTAACCATAACTGTAGGCGGCACGATGAGTGTTGATATGATTAACTACTACTCCAAGATCATGGGGATAACGCCCCTTGAATTCCTGAAGATGTTCGCGCTGACCTTCCTCTGGGGCCTAATAGCGTTCATAGCATCAACAGTCGGTGGCATAGTATTCGGCGAGATAATGTACTTTGCAACAAAAGGTAAGGTTAACCCAGCAATAGGTGCTGCCGGAGTATCGGCTGTGCCGATGTCTGCTAGAGTAGTGCAGAGGGAGGTATCCAGAGTTGACCCAGGAAACTACATAATAATGAATGCCATGGGGCCCAACGTCGCCGGCGTGATCGGCACAGCAATAGTTGCCGGTATCTACATAAACTTCGTACTGGGTCATTAAAAACACCTTCCTGATTTTCCCATGGAAGTGAGTTGAACTAAATTCCCTCGCCAGGGACTAGCTTCTAATGTTCCTCTTTTTCATCATAGCGTGTTAACATATTGTTAAGAGCTAACAAATATCTTTTAAGCTGGTCACGGAATTAATTTATGGCTTTAACGGTGGGTTCCTAGTCCTTGAAGCAGATGAGCTTAGCCTAAGGGTGGTGTAGGGAGTGATTGAATCCATAGAGAAAGAGTTAAGGAAATTCGGCTTGAGTTCGTATGAGGCTAAAGCATACGTTGCTTTACTGAAGTACGGCTCTATGACAAGCACTGAGTTAGCGAAGAAGGCTGGAATACCCCAGCCTAGAGTGTATGATGTGATTAGGAGGCTTGAGCGCAGAGGGTTGGTGGTTGTCGCTGAAGGACACCCGGCAAGGTACTATGCACTCGACCCGCCCACATCTCTAAGGAAGCTCGTTGAGCGAAAAGTAAGGGAGCTGGAGAACACGTATTCGAGCATACTCAGCATATTTACAACCTACCGTGAGAGGAATGAGTCCGTCGCAGACATAGTGAGGCTCGAAAGTATACTGTCAATAGACACGGCGACCGAGAACCTCATAAAGGAAGCAAAGTATGAATTCCTCTTCGCGGGTTACTGTCATACGTTAAGGAGGTATAGGGAGCTAATAGAATTCATACCTCCGGAGGTATCTAAGTGCGCCATACTTTATGACGAATGCAGGGAAGCCGAGAAACTCTTCGGCGAGGTAAGGAGGAAGGTGATTAGAGGGCCAACAATAATGATAGCTGACCGCAAGAGGCTGGTAGTAGTGCCTAGGTGGTGGGAGCCGGAGCCACCAGCCCCCTTGGGGTTCTTCACGGAGAATAAATTCCTGATACAGATACTGGGAGAATATTATCTCTTTGTTCTCAGAGACTACAGTAGGGTTCTCCAAGTGGAGGAACCTAGGTTAGGAGACAGAAGGCGTTTCGTCTTTCTGCCAAGAGCTACAGACTATATAGACATAGCGTTCGACAAGAGGTACGCAGTACGCGTTAAGGTCAACGGAATAGATACTAAGACACGGAAGAACGTCGTGATCGTCGGTGACGTCGAAAGGATACAAGCAGGTAGCTCAGGGGACGGCGTAACCAGGCTCTACGTGAAAACACCTAAAGGCATAGTGACGGTTGGGGGTTGGGAAGCATACCTTGAAGACATCGAAGCGGAAACCATAGAAGTAGAGGTACTAAAGAGAAGGTAAGGTATGCAACCAACTACTAAGTGTGCCAGCTTGGTTTCTGTAGGACCTAGGCTTGGATGGGCTTCTGCTATTACATAGCACTTATGATTCACTGCCTCTATAATGCTAGAACTTAAACTTAACATAATAGTCCTTTGAGAGCGCCACATGATAATCACTAACGTGTCGAATTATTTGTGTGGCTCCGCAAATAATTTAACTTAACCTTCTTTTAGATATCCACGCATTAGTTCGGATAAGCGGAAACTGTTAGTGGACTAATTAACATATTCATGTGCATCAGTATATGGAATACCCTAGAGTAGGATCTACCTGTCGCACAGGTACTATTACTGGTAGTAAAATTTAATTACATCCGACGTTAAGTAAAACCCGAAAGGTATCCCCTAACGGGGTGTGTTAGTCATGAGGAAAGCAATAGCTCTCATATCATTAGCAATACTGGTTGTAGTTGCCCTATCCGCCCTAGCACCAGTAATGAACGCCCAAAACAAGGAGGTAGTGCTATATACGCACGGCTGGTGGCAGCCGCCACCCCAGAGACACTTCAATCCATTCGCTCCCGGTGCAATCAATATTCCTGGCCTGATCTACGAGAGATTAGCATTCTGGGACAAGGTTCCAAACAAGTTCATACCTGAGCTAGCAGTTAGCTGGGAGATAAAGAAAGATCAGAACGAAGTTATTGTCCACCTAAGGAAGGGTGTGTACTGGCATGATGGCCAGCCTTTCACCTCCAAGGACGTCTGGACAACCTTCATGATCTATAAGGCTATGGGCAGACCTGTATGGAACTATATTGACAAGATTGAGACCCCTGACGACTACACCGTAGTCTTCCATGTAAAGCACTGGGCCTATTTACTACTGTGGTACCTGCTATGGCAGGACGGACAGATCGTTGGTCCCTACCACATTTACGGTAAGTGGGCTGAGCAGATAGCTAGCGCATCACCGGATCAGTACAAGAATATACTACAAGACCTAATGAAGTTCGAGCCCAAGACAATTGTCGGTACCGGCCCGTTCAAGTTCCAGTCAATAACCAGCAAGGAGGTAGTCCTAGTTAAGTTCGACAAGTACTGGAACAAGGACAAGGTCTTCATCGACAAGGTCATTATGCCTTACATCACCAGCAACCAGGTAGGGTGGCAGTACTACGAGGCTGGTAAGCTAGACTACGACTGCTTCATGATGCCTCCGCAGGTACTCAACTCATTACTACAGAAGCCGTTCGCAGGTATAGTGAAGATCTACGACCTTTCAGGATTTGCATTGGTCTTCAACTTCAAGAATAAGTGGCTAGCTAAACCTGAGGTTAGGTGGGCAATTGCCCACGCAATCAATAGAACAAAGGTTGCTGAGGCTGCTGGTGCTGGCCTATTTACTCCCGCCGACTACCCGATAGGCATATTAAGCGTTGCCGAGAAGGAATGGGTTGGTAATCTAATCAACAAGGGTGTCTTCGACCCGTACAGCTATGACCTGAACAAGGCTAAGGAATTAATGGAGAAGGCAGGCTTCACCCTAAAGAATGGCGTATGGTACACGCCTGACGGCCAGCCATTCAAGCTAACAATGATTGCACCTGGTGGCTGGACTGACTGGGATGCGGCTGCAAACGAGATAGCGCAGGAGCTCAAGGCCTTCGGTATTGACGTGTCACTCTCAACGCCTGAGTCACCGAGCTACTGGAGCGATCAGTGGTACCTAGGCGGTAACTACGACTTAGCGATTGACTTCTACGGTGCGTGGATGGTCTACCCATGGAAGGCATTCCACAGGATGTTC
>Ga0256842_1000813_pt1 | contig 27051 bp, 29 predicted proteins | sample 4559240metaG_FD_185973 | JGI IMG/M metagenome (GOLD analysis project Ga0256842, IMG submission 185973) | Hydrothermal vent microbial communities from Guaymas Basin, Mexico - 4559-240 | ecosystem: Environmental > Aquatic > Marine > Hydrothermal vents | place: Mexico: Guaymas Basin | collected... | reverse complement strand
GGCAACAACTGCCCCCTCATCCGCCCTGTCGGGCACCTTCTCCCCAATGGAGAAGGAAACAATGAGTAGCAACTGAAAGTCTTGGACTAAAGTCCATGGTTTTCACCAGCGTGATGGGACAATAAACAACTTTTCAAGGCGAACCAGCAACGAGCTATTTTATTCAGCAGCAACTCCGGTGATCTGTAAATTATCGAATTCTGTTACAGAATCAGCCTTGGTCCACAACCCAACATACCCTTGAGCAAAGGAAGAATCATAATGGTCGAGATACAAAGTCCCATCCAAATATGCCTGGATATGATTCCCTTGCACAACAACCCGTATCTGGTGAAATTTCCCCAGTTCCGGTGCTGAAACTTTGGCAGATGCAATCTGCCGACGGTAGCCATTTTTAAAGGTGTAGAGTCTGAAATTATCTTCCAAAGCATTGGCTCGAACAATATAGAAGTTTTTCTCATCAACAGCCCGAAAAACAAGTCCACCACTGGCATCGATCCGACCCGAAATTGGTTTAAAATCGACACTGATGTCGGCATCACCATATTGCTTATCCTGCCGCAGAATAAGTGGATAATACTCTGCTGTTGCAGACTGCTGAACAACTCCCCGAGTAAAAATCCATTTTCCTGACCACTGTTTCCAAGAAGAATCCTCAGTACTAAAGTCGTCACTAACTGTTTTTGCTTTCGCAGAGGAAATGGTGACTTGGGTGACGTTCTGTACTTTACTGTCACAATCAGCAGAAAAGAACAACAACGTCACGACAAAGAAAGCGGAAAATAATCTCATAATAGCGACCTGCCCCTTAGATAAAATGTTAAATAACTATCCTCATCAATTATAACCGACCTCACAGCGGCAAGACAACTTTCACCAGCAACCCGCCGTCAGGCTGGTTATGGGCGGTAATTGTCCCACCATGTAACTTGACAGCACGTTCAGCAATAGCAAGGCCAATTCCGGTTCCACCGCTCTGGCGATCACGTGCATCGGCGACCCGGTAGAAGGGTTCAAAAAGCTTCCCCAACAATTCTTCAGGAACACCGTCACCCTGATCGCTGACTTCGATTGTAACCGACTCTTCCGTGGCAGACAGAGAGACTGTAACAATGGTCTCATCAGCTGTATATTTCAGTGCATTGCGTATGACATTTTCAAAGGCCTGTGTCACCAATTCGGCAGCCCCAAAATATTCGATATTTTTTACCCCGTTATAGACAACCTGACACCGCCGACGGGCTGCCTCAAAGTTTGCATCTTCAACCAGTTGAACCAACAACTGTGACAGATCAAACGTTTGGAATGGGGGTGTTTCAGCTCCCGTTTCGAGGCGGGTCAAGCCGAGCAGCTGTCCGATCATTGTATTCATCCGCTCGGCTTCCAGCTCAATCCGGGTCAACGCTTTTTCACGGGCTTCCGGTTGTTTCTGCCGTGCCAGCTCTAGAGCAATCCCCATCCGGGTGAGGGGCGAGCGGAGCTCATGGGAAATGTCGCGCAGCAACCGTTGTTGCGAGCCGACAAGGTCTTCAATTTTCCCCGCCATTTCGTCAAAATCGCGGGCAAGTTCACTCAGCTCGTTCTTCCCTTTAATTTGATCGCCAAGCCGCGTTGTCAGATCCCCGGCAGCAAAGCTGCGGGTTGCCTGACGTAACCGGGTAATCGGTGCGGTCAGAGTCCGGCTGAGAAAGTAACAGACCAACGCTGTTATGAGCAACAGTGCCAGTAATTCCCAGCCGAGAAACCCACGGACAACATCGTGAAGGGCAGAATGGCCGGAAGGACGGCTGGGAACATTGATTGCGACCACATACGTGCGGCCGGAGTCAGCGGTGACAGCCATCGCCAGGTTATTACGCTGCCCCATCATCGGGAAAACAACTTTGTTACTTTGTAAGGCCTGTTGAGCCAGATGGCGAAAGCGGCGCGGATAAGGCTGGCGCAACAGCGGTGCCCCCCGATCATCAAATAATAAAAGTCGAATTCCCGATTTTCTATTGAGCTTTACTGTCAGCCTTTCAAGCCCTTTAACACCATCTTTTTCATAGGCATAAATCGCTTCACGCCCATATTCGGTCACCGCCTGCCGGGCAAAGTTCTGGTGAGACAACAGAGGAAACCGCTGATCGCGGAAGTAGGTGAGAGCCATCACTGCTGTTGAGACCAGGACAATGATCAGAAGGAAATAGAGAAATATTTTCAAAAATAGACTACGCATCATGCCGACTCTTCGGGGAGAGAATACAGATAACCGACACTACGGATTGTTCTTATTCTTTCGGTCTGGCCGGAAAAATGACCAAGTTTCTTCCGCAGAGCACTGACATGAACATCAATGCTGCGATCGTACGCCGACAACCGGCGGCCGAGAACTTTCTCGACTAAATCTTCCCGGCTGATCACTTCGCCTGCATGGGACAACAGAATCTTAAGCAGGGTAAATTCAACCGAGGTCAGTTCGACATTCTTCCCGCCACATTTAACCGTTCGACTAGCTGAACAAAGAGTGACATCCCCGATGACCAGTTCGGTGCGGATTTTGTTTGACTGTGCCGCAGGGATATTTTCGATCCGCCGCTGAATCGCCCGAATTCGTGCGATCAGTTCCCGGGGGTTAAATGGTTTGGGGAGATAGTCATCGGCTCCCAGTTCCAATCCGACGATCCGGTCAATATCATCACCTCTGGCCGTCAGCATAATGACCGGGACACTGCTTTTTTCGCGGATCTTTCTCAGGACATCAAAACCGTTGATTCCCGGCAGCATCACATCGAGAACAACCAGAGCATAATCATCAGACAAAACCTGTTCGATACCCTGTTCCCCATGGTTTACTGTCTCGACATGAAACCCTTCACCCGCCAAGTAATCGCTCAGCAGTTCACACAACTCAATATCATCATCTATGACCAGTAACCGCTCCATAATGACTCCTTATGAAAAACATCATACCCGTATCTTGTTTTGTGGAGTGTAAAAAAATGTTAAGTGGCCGTTTTTCGTATCAACAATTTTCATCATCATGCGTTATGACAAATGAAGAACCACTTCAATATTCAGGAGGGAAAAATGGAGAAATGCACAATCACCATGCTGCCACACAAAAAAGAGAGCAGCCGATTGATCCTTCATGGAAACAGCGACGAAAACTGGTATATCGCATCATCAACCAATGACAACTTCTGTGCCGAAGGAACGTGGCAGGACTGGGTGAAATTGGCACAGGCAGTTCTTGCCGAAGATCGCTTGAGACAAGCATAAAGAATCATTATCCCTTTTTAACTGGTGGATGCTTACATAACTTTACAAAAAGCGAACACCACTTAACCCACACTTAAGATTCTTTTCTCTATAGTGTCCTCAACAGACACCAACAACATTGAGACACAAGGAGAAAGATTATGAAAAAAATTGCGCTTCCATTAACCGTATTTCTCGCCCTTTTGTTAACCAGCAGCTTTGCTCTTGCCGGACCCGGAAAAAGAGCAGGAAATTGTAACGGTAAAGGACAGCATACCCAGACAATGACCTACGAGCAACATAAGGTTCAGATGGATAATCGTTTAGAGCGGATGGGTGTGGTTCTCGACTTAACAGCCCCACAGAAAAAGCAGTTGCGCAACTTGTTTGACCAACACTGGAAAGAGCATCAGGCAATGCGTACCGAGATGCAGTCGAGCCGCGATGCAATGCAGGCAACCAGATGGGACAAGAACTTCAATGAGAAGGAGTTCCGTGCCCAGGCACAGAAGCATGCCGATTTAAAAACTGACATGATGGTTGACCGTGCTAAACGGCAGCAGCAGGTTCTTGCAATCTTGACTCCCGAACAACAAAAGAAAATGGAACAATTGCGCGGATTGGGAATGGGGCACGGGGGCAAGCATGGTGGAAGAGGCCATGGAATGAATTCAGGGTTTGGCCCAGGGGCTAACAACTTCTAAATGAATTGACCAAATAAGACAGGAAAGGCGGGATTCCAAATGGAACCCCGCCTTTCTATTTTCACTTCACAAAAAATCAGATTTCAAAAACATCCCCATCTTTTGCAACATCAAGTTCCAGAGAATCGAGCTGCGCCAACATCTCCGGCCCAAGGTGGGTTAAAACCAGGCGCCGACACCCAAGCCGGGTTCGTTCTCTGAGCAATGTCTGATAATTGAGATGCCCGGGAACCGACTGGTTATGGTTAAAACACTCGACAATCAGAAGATCACACTGGCAAGTCAGGGGAATAAGGACGTCCGTCCACTCGGTATCTCCGCTATAAGCGATAATTTTACCGCCTGATTCCAATCTAAATCCATAAGCATATTTGCTGCCCCCGTGCGTCACCGCTAACGGTAAAATTTGTAAATCATGAAGCCAGAAAGCCTTCCCGTCTTCCAGTACCTGATAATTAACCGGAAAATCAAGATTCTTGGCTGATAAGCCCGGATAAAGGGCATTCGCAACCGTTTCAACCCGCTTTTTCAATCCTTCCGGACCAATCAAGGTCAGAGGACGGGTCCGGTGGGAAAGATACTTCCCTTCAAGGAACAGGTAAGGAATCCCGCCGAAATGGTCCCCATGCAGATGACTGATCACAACAGCATCGACTTCGAGCAGATTAAGCCCGCAACGTTCCAACCCAATAAGGCTGGAGCTACCGCAATCGATCAGGATCTGCTGCTCAGCAGTCTGCAGATGGAAACAACTGTTCAAGCGGCCGCCACTGCCAAAAGCGTCCCCCGTCCCGACACAGGTCAATTTCATCACTATTCCCCCGCTTATTTCCCCTGTGGAGCCAAACGCGCCAATTCATCATCAATCATCTGACCGATTGCACGATATGTCCGCTTGTGAACCTTCCGGCCATTGACAAACAGAGCTGGTGTTCCACGCACACCAATTGCTTTCCCTGCGGCGATCTCGGCCTGAATTTGTTTTTCCAACGCAGGATCAGCAAGATCTCTCTTGAACTGTTCCATGTCAAGACCGGCCTGCTGTGCCAGTTCTTCAATTTTTTTCTGGTTTAAATTGTTATAATTCGCGAACAAAAGATTGTGCAACGTCCAGAACTTCCCCTGTCGCTGGGCTGCTAACCCGGCAATGGCTGCCTGCCGGGAGAATTCGTGCATATTAAGCGGGAAATTTTTAAAAACGACCCGAACCTCGCCCTGATAATCGTCGAGTAACGTATCGAGCAAATCAACAGTTCGCGAACAGTAGGGGCACTCAAAATCGTCAAAAATAACAATCGTCACCGGTGCATTGGGATCACCATGAATCGGAGCCCCCTTAATCGGGATTGCGGCACGTGGTTCAAGAACTAACTGCAGAAGTTGATGCTGATCTTTTGATTGAAGCAGCAACCGGTCTTTCCCCTGCGGGGTAATACCGATGATATCAGGACCAACGCCAATCGCCCCCTGTGGGCGACCTTCACGATCAAGAATTTCAACCGTTCCCTTTTCAGTCAAAATATAAATCCGCCCTCCATCCGCAGTAACCGCAACCTGACGAATAGCCTCTCTGACCCCAAGAGTCCGCAACAAACTGGCATCAAGAACCTCAGCAAAGCTTGCTGTGGAACCAAGAACCAGAACCAGCAGCAATCCCATCATTCGATACATTTCATTTCTCCTTCAGATTAAACTCTGATTTCTAAATAGTGCATGTTAATATAGTACCATTCATTTTTTTACTTTCCATGATCTATTTCACATTGGATTGACATGGCTGAAGAGACATCCCAAATAATTTTTGCCCTTGCCGTCATCCTGATTGCTTCACTGGTCGGTGGTCGACTGGCATCGCAAATCCATCTTCCCAAGGTCACAGGCTATCTGTTAGCCGGGCTGGTGATTGGTCCGTCATTTGCCAAAATGACCGGATTACCGCAGATTGTGACGCCATTCGCCCTTGATGAACTGAAGTTGATTTCTGATGTCTCCCTTGCTCTGATCTTGATGAACATCGGCGGGCAACTGAGAACCGAGAACCTGCGGCGCTGGAAAGAACGGATTTTTATCTTCTCCCTGTCCGAATCAATAGCCACCGGACTATTGGTTGGAGGCTCCGTCTTTGTCGTTAATCAGTATATTGTTCAGCAGAGTATCGCCGATATCAGTCTGACTCAATCATCACTGCTGTTCGCGATCTTCACCGGAACCATCAGTATTGCCACCGCACCGGCGGCAACATTGATGGTTGTCCGTGAATACGAAGCGGAAGGACCCGTGACGTCGACGGTTCTGACTCTGGTCAGTTTAAATAATCTGATCTCAGTTTTCGCCTTCTCCATCGCTATTCAATTATTGATCGCCCCCTCGGGGAATCTGACTACGATCCTTTATCAACTGTGTGTTCCACTTCTGCTGGGAGGGTTGTTTGGCTTCATTATGTCACTCTGGGCACAACGCCTTGAACTGCCGAGTGAACATAAAATTCTTCTATTGGGTGGAGTGACCGCCGTTGCTGTTATCAGCCGCCGGCTTGGTCTTGAACCACTGCTGTCATGCCTGGCATTGGGGATAATCCTTGCTGACAGTTCTCCGCGCTGGCACCGGCTGCTTAAATCACTCAACGAAGTCGACTATCCCCTTTATGTCATCTTCTTCGTGCTGGCCGGGGCAAACCTCCATTTTGACACTCTGGCTCACATCGGGTTGCTTGGGGCAACCTACGTCCTTGCTAGGACCTGCGGGAAGCTGGTTGGTGCCTCGTTAGGGGCTCGCTGGGGAAAGTTCGGACAGCGGGAGCAGAACTGGGTTGGAATGACGCTGCTTTCTCAAGCAGGGATGGCCATTGGACTGGCAGCAACCCTTGCCAAGCAGTGGCCCGAAGGGGGACATCTGGTTCAAACGATTATCCTTGGCTCAGTGGTTATTTTTGAACTGATTGGCCCATTAGCGGTTCGTTGCGGATTAGTCAGGGCGGGAGAAGTTCCGCTGTTGTCGCTGTTGCGTAAGCGAGCACCCCAAAGCGGGATGGAGGGGCTTCACAGCGTCGCCAACCACTTCCGCAATAACATTGGGCTGCCGGCAGGTCACAACCTCGATGATCCCGGGGATATTCTGGTCCGTCACGTTATGCGGCATAATGTTGAAACAATCAACCACGGTGTTCCATTTCAGGAGCTGCTGCGGGTCATTGCCCACAGCCGCTACGACCGTTTTCCGGTCGTGGATGACGATCAGAATTTTATCGGCATTATCAATTACACCGAAATTCGTAATTTGTTGTTCGATCAATCACTGTCAGATCTGCTGGTCGCCCGTGATCTGGTATCGACAACACATCACTCCATTCCACCCGATACCCCGTTACGCGAAGCACTGAAGACCTTTCGCAAAAAACGCAATATCAGCTATTTCCCGGTGATTCATCCCGATGAGCCCAAAAAGCTGCTGGGAATCCTCAGTCAGAACGATGTCCTTGCTGCATTTAGACGGCTGGATCTGGATGAATAAAAAAAGGACATGTCACAAAGACATGTCCTTTTTTTATTTCAAGCGGTGTTCAGACTTTGTCCGTTATTTCTTCTCCAAATATTTCTTTGCAGCTGTTGCCTGAGAAGAATCGGGATACTCTTCGATCACCTTTTGCATTGTCGTTGCAGCATTTTCACCATCACCCAACGCATTGAACGCCAACGCCTGCTTTAACATTGCGGCAGAAGCTTTAGGATGTTTTGGATATTTACTGATGACATCCTGAAACTGCAGGATCGCTTCCTCATACTTTTTCTCACCGTAGTACGCCTCACCAATCCAGTAGAGCGCATTGACATAAAGATCGTGTCCTTCATATTTGGCAACAAATGTTTCCAGATCTTTACGCCCTTCAGCAAATTTTTTCTGATTACGGATTAAATCGAGGGCATCCTGATAAAGCTGTTCTGCCGACACCGCCGTTACAGCGGCTGTAGGTTGTTTCTGTCCTCCCCCCGCATTGGTCGACGGGACAACCGAAACAACAGGCGGTTTTTCCAGCTCATCAACCCGGGTTGTCAAAGAAGAAAGTTGTAGACCAAGGTCATCTTTGATCAGCTGTAACTCGTCATTCAAAGCACGATTGTCCTGTCCCAGATCGTCAATCCTGCCATTAACAGACTGAAACTCAACCCGCAGATTATCAAGACCGGCAAGCAGTTCGGCAATCTGCCGCTGCTGGGTCTCGCCACCAGCTTTCTGTGATTGAGACATCTCGCCCTTCTGGATTTCGAGCTGTGCCAGCCGCCGCTTCATCTCTTCCAGATCTTTTTCCATTCGCAACTGATCCTGAGTCGGCGGCACACACCCCGACAACATCAAAAGACTCAGAAGTATCAATAGAAAACGCATCAGATTTCCTCCATGAACTGCGAAAACAAAAAGGGCCGCTCAATATAAACTGAGCGGCCCCGATTGATAAACAGAAACGATTAGCGCTTAACTTTGAAATCAGCGCGACGGTTCTTAGCCCATGCTTCTTTAGTATGAGCAGGGTCAACCGGCTTCTCTTCACCGTAAGAGATGATGGCCAATCGCTCAGCAGCAACACCAAGGGAGACCAGATAGTTCTTGGTTGCCAGGGCACGTTTCTCGCCGAGAGCCAGGTTATACTCGTCGGAGCCACGCTCATCACAGTGACCTTCAATCAGAACTTTGACAGCAGGAGCAGCTCTCAACAGACCGGCATTGCCAACCAGAGTGCTTTTTGCATCATCGGTCAGGACATACTGATCGAAATCAAAATGGATCTGAACCAGCCCTTGAGCAGCGGCACGCTCAGCAGCCCGAGCGGCAGCAGCGGCATCGTAGGCAGAGTTGTCAACAACGCTGGTATCAGAAACATCCGCAGGCTGTTGCTCCTGAACTTCCTGAGTTTGAGTTGTTGTGTCGTTGGTTCCTTCTTCCTGCACAGCTTTTTTGGCACAACCAGATGCCAGCAGGGTCAGAACAAAGAGCATCACCACCAAACGGGTAATGGTTATTTTTTGCATAATCGGCCACTCCTTTCGCACATAAGCGATAAAATTTATAAGTTCAGACTTCCATATCACAGGACATTATACAGAAGCTAGAAGTAAAAACAACTCCCGTTTGCACTACCAGCGATCAGACCATGCCGGATGGGAATCATTTTCTCCCAGCGGCGAAATTTGTCGGGCTCCGGTCCCATCAGCACGCATCACCCAGATTGATTTTCCGCTGCCACGCCGATCGAGGGAATAGACCAGAAACCGGCCATCGGGAGACCAGCGCGGGTGTTCTTTACTCCCGTCACCAAAAGTCACCTGGCGCTCATCTGTGCCATCGGGGCGAATGGTGAAAATATTAAAAACCCCCTCATCAAGTCGCGAAAAAGCAATTCGATCCCCCTTGGGGCTCCATGCCGGGGTCGCATTATATTTCCCCTCGTAAGTCAGGCGGGTAACGTCGCGGCTGCGGACATCAACAATGAAAACATTGGGATTACCGCGACGATCAGATACAAAGGCGATCTTGTCACCACGCGGACTCCAGCTGGGATCGACATCAATTCCGTAATGGTTGGTCAAACGCCGATGAATTGTCCCATCGGTTCCAATCAAATAGATTTCCGAATTTTTATCTTTGGATAGTGTCAGCGCAATCTCCCGACCGTCAGGACTATAACGGCCACCGATATTCAACCCCGGCTTCAGTGAGACCCGTGACTCACGGCCGGTATAGACCTCTTTGCGAAAGAGGTCGGGATTATCATTACGATACGATGTAAATATCAGCTCTTTACGATTTGGTGAAAAATCGGGATTAAGGACAATCGAGCGATGGTTGGTCAAGCGCACCGGCTGGTGACCGTCAACATCCATCATATAAAGCTCTTTGTTTCCGCTCCGCTTGGAAATATAGGCAATTTTTGTTGCAAACGGCCCCTTTTCACCGGTGAGACTTTTGAGAATCTGATCGGCAAAAGTGTGGGCAATTTTCCGGACAGCCTTGGCTTTTCCGGCATAACGCCGTCCAGATAGCAACCGCTGAGTAATCACATCATAGAGTCGCAGCTCGATCGTCAGACGATCACCATCCCTCCGATAGCCACCCTTGATCAGTGCCTCGGCACCCAGCATCCGCCATTGATAAAAATCGATTTCGGTGCGCCGCAACCCCAGTTTATCTGCATCCCCCATGAAAGAGGCGGGATCGACCAGATCGAAGAGTCCCGATAATTCGAGATCACCTTCCAGAACCTGGAGAAATTCTCGTGCGATTGCCGGTTGACTGCCACCCACCCCCATGGGCAATAGACGCGTCAGCGCCAGCGGAATGGTCTGTTCTCCCGGAGCACTGATCTCAATCCGGGCAGCAAGGCTCAAAGAGGGGACAAGGAGCACAACAAATAGCAAAAGAAGTTTAACTCTGAGAAGTTTCATGGTTTGTCCAGCATATCTTTAAGGTTAAAGAAAATATCAAATTCCATCGCTTCAGGCAGCGGCTGACTTAACTGTTTAGATTTTGCAATTGCCCGAGCCAGGGACTCATCAAAAATTTCATGACCCGATTTTTTAACAAATCGGTAGTGAAGAAGTGTCCCCTCGGCATTATAAAAAAGTTTCACTTCAGCTTCGGGCGTTCCTACCGCCTGATATTTTGAAAAACTCCACTGTTGCTGAATAAATTCCTGAACAAAGGCAGTAGCACGAACTCCCGCTTCGTCCCCTTTGCCATCGACCATCCCGACAGGTGCATCGCTGATCGGTGAATCGACTTTCTCACTTTCAGCGACTGCTGCAGCTTTAAGGGCAGCCAGCTTTTCTTTGCGGGCCTGCTCTGCGGATTCACGTTGTTTTTTCTCACGTAATTCCTTCAGACGTTTAGCCAGAGTATTTTCCTGCGCTTTTGAAACTTTTGGCTTTGTCGGTTCTGGCTTGACCACCGGCTTTGACTTCGGTTTAACTTTTGGCTTGACTACCTTTGGTTTTGGTTTTGGTTTTGGCTTCGGCTTCGGCTTAACCTTAGGTTTAGCTTTGGGTTTGACCGGAATCGGCTTTGGTTTCACCTTAGGCTTTTTCTTCACCTTTGGTTTCTTTTTTGCCACAGTCGCTTCGGGGCGGCCTGCCTGAGGATTTTTGACAATTTTATTGACCAGGTTGACGCGATAAACCGGGGGCTTCTTGATCGCCTTTTTAGGAAAAAGGGGAGAATAATAAAGGATCGGAACCAGCAGGTGGAGCAACAGGGAAACCAGCAGCATCTGCTTGAAACCTGGCTCAAACACTGATTGCAGTTGCTGCCACCGTTGTTTTCGGGATGGGTTCATCAAACTGCCGTTATTCCTCGGGGAGACGGGTCACCATTCCGAGCTTTTCAACACCGGCTTTTTTGACAGCCGCCATCACCTGAACGACTCGACCGTAGGGAACCTTTTCGTCCGCCTCGAGAAAGACTTCCCGGTCTGGTTTCCCTTTCAGCGCCTGCTGAATGACCGGGCCGAGCTTGGATAATTTATCGATCTTTGCTTTGCCGATCAGGATCTGACCGCTTTTTTCCAAGGTCACAACCAGAGGTTCTTCCTGAGACGGCAGTCCCGGAGCATCGGAAACTTCCGGCAAAGCAACCTCGACCCCCTGATCCAGCATCGGCGCCGTGACCATGAAGATAATCAGCAAAACCAGCATAACGTCAACAAACGGCGTCACGTTGATCTGCGACATATTACTGCGCCGCTCGCGAGAGGGCCCACCGACATCCATTAGTTGCCTCGCTCCATCCGCTCAACAATATTCAGAAATTCCTGACTGAAGTTATCCATTTCACCAATCAGCACATTGACCTTGTTGAGAAAATGGTTGTAACCCATAACCGCCGGGATAGCAGCAGCCAGACCGATGGCGGTTGCAATCAGGGCCTCGGAAATACCGGGAGCAACAACAGCGAGAGACGCACTTCCCGTAGTACCGATCCCGTGGAATGCATCCATGATTCCCCAAACGGTTCCAAACAGACCGATAAAAGGAGCCGTCGAGCCGGTGGTTGCCAGAAAGGTGAGATACTTTTCAAGACGGTGAGTTTCCTGAGTTGTGGCACGGCGTAAGGCCCGACCAACAATTTCAGTGGTATCCATTTTGTGGAGAAAATCGCCCGGTTCAATGACATCAGTTTCTTTTTTCTGCAATTGCAACATCTCGTGATAACCCTCACGAAACAGATTGGCAATCGGTGAACCATTGAACTCTTTCAATCCCTGACCGACAATATCAAAACGTTTCTTGGTCCAGAAGAAATCGAGAAACCGATCCGACTCTTTGATCGCTTTCTGAATGATCGCTGTTTTGTAGAAAATAATTGCCCACGAAACGAGGGAAAAATAGACCAGAATCAGCAGAACCAGTTTAACAACCGGCCCAGCATTTAAAACCAGATCCAGCAAAAGCTTTCTCCTTTTTGGCGGCGGGAAAAGTCCCACCCGGTAAAATTTAATATCGATATACAGTTTGTCTACTACAGATTATCGGGGAGCGTCTTGAGCAAGTCAAGTAAGCCTTTCATTAATCCACAACCGCTGCAAACCGCTTAAAACCCGCTTTTTTGCCATTCTGCTTCATGAGTTATCCACTTTATCCACAGGGTTATCCACTTTTCAGGGGTTTTTCCCCTCAATCATGGCATAAGCAGAGTGGTTGTGGATTGACTCAAAATTTTCACACTGGATTTTGAACCAGCGAATCTGATCGACGGAACGGAGCTTTTCGGTCACCGCCCGCACCATATCTTCAACAAACATCGGATTGTCATACGCCTGTTCTGTGACCGCTTTTTCGTCCTCACGTTTCAATAGGGCATAAACGGGGCAGCTGGCACACTCTTCAATCCATGTGATCAAATCTTCAAGCCAGACGTGTCCCGAATAGGTGATATGAACCGTCACACTGCTGCGCTGATTATGAGCCCCCCGATCGCTGATCTCTTTGGAACAGGGACACAGCGATGTCACTGGAACTTTGACCTCGAGAGAAAAGTTGAACGTTTCGTCCATCGTGCCGATCATCCGGCATTGATATTCAAGCAGACTGCGCGCTCCCGAAACCGGGGCGGTCTTTTTGATGAAGTAGGGGAAATCGAACTCCAGATGGGCACGACTGGCACCGAGCCGCGATTTGATCTCAACAAGAATTGCTTCCATGTTCTCGATGCTGATCTCCCCATGGTAGCGATTGAGCACTTCGATGAAGCGGCTCATGTGGGTCCCCTTGAACTGTTCGGGAAGATCGACATACATATTGACCCACGCAACGGTATGCTGACGCTCTTCGTGCTTATCAAGCAGCACAATTGGATAGCGGATATCCTTGATCCCGACCTTATCAATGGCAATATTGCGGGTATCGCGGCTTTGTTGCAGATCGGGCATTGATGACTTAGACATAGGGAACAGGATCCTCCACTCCGGCATCGGCAAAACCATGCAGCCGTAAACGGCACGAATCACACTGACCACACGACAGCCCTTCGGGGGTTGGATCGTAACACGAATGGGTCAGACCATAATCGACTCCCAGCTCAAGCCCCTGTTGGATAATCTGCGCTTTGGTCAAATCAAGCAACGGTGCATGAATGTGGTAGGGATTCCCTTCCACCCCCGCCTTGGTCGCCAGATTTGCCATCAGCTCAAACGACTGGATAAATTCCGGTCGACAATCGGGATATCCCGAATAATCAAGAGCATTCACACCAATATAGATATCTGAAGCGCCGAGAACTTCAGCCCAACCCAGGGCAAACGACAAGAATATCGTATTCCGGGCGGGAACATAAGTAATCGGGATTTCACCCTCTTCGACACCCTCCTTGGGAACGTCGATATCTGCCGTTAAAGCACTTCCCCCCATCTTACGCAGATCGATATCAATCACCATATGTTCCTCGGCACCGATCAGCGGGGCATATTCACGCGCCCGATCCAGCTCAACAGTATGACGCTGACCATAGGCAAAACTGAGAGCATAAGGGGTAAATCCTTCATCCCGGGCAATCGCCATACAGGTTGTTGAATCAAGACCACCGCTATACAGAACAACTGCTTTTTTCATTCTTTCCTTCTTTCATTTGAAACCCCCGCCAATTTTTATAATGAGTTAAACCTGAAACCGTGAGAATAAGCCGATCATTTCAGCGGGTCAAGCTTCCAATCGGTTGCTCCGTCTCCCGCCACATGGTATAAAACTTAGTGGTTTCCTGACACAATCATCGAATTATCTACCCATGACTGAAGTTATAAAATGAAGCACTACCTGAAATATCTTGTTGTTGCCCTCCTCGGGCTGCCGATTCTTGGTGCAGCTCTGCTAATCGGAGCTTATTTTTACGTTTCATCGACCCTGCCAAAAGTTGAAACTCTTTCCGATTACCATCCCCCGCTGATCACGCGAATTTATGCTGATGACGGGACGATTATTGCCGAATATTCGCAGGAACGGCGAATCTTGGTGCCGTTTGAGAAAATCCCCAAGACGCTAGTTCAAGCCTTTGTCGCTGCCGAAGATGCCAGTTTCTTCAAGCATAAGGGAATCGACTTTGTCTCGATCCTCCGTGCGGCACTGAAAAATGTCAAAGCGGGCGGTATTTCCCAGGGTGGCAGCACCATCACCCAACAGGTTGCCAAAAAACTGCTCCTCACTTCAGAGCGAACCTTCACCCGTAAGTTCAAAGAAGCAATCCTCGCCTGGCGAATGGAACAGGCACTAACCAAGCAGGAAATTCTCTATCTCTATCTGAATCAAATCTATCTGGGACACCGGGCCTACGGTGTTGAGGCGGCAGCAGAAAATTACTTTGATAAAAATGTTGAGGAATTAACTCTGGCAGAATCGGCGATTCTGGCCGGGCTACCCCAGGCACCAAGCCGTTACTCTCCCTATCGCCACTACAAACGGGCGATGGAGCGTCAGAAATATGTTCTTGGTCGGATGGTCAAGGAAGGCTACATCACACCGCAGGAATATGCACAGGCGGTCAATGAAGAGGTGGAGATCAAACCACGGCTGAATAATCTTCTCGATGTCACCGCCTATTTCAACGAGCAGGTACGCCGCTATCTTGAAGAGCGTTTTGGTGAAAAAATTCTCTATACCGGTGGATTACAGGTCGAAACCAGTATCAATCTGCCAATGCAGAAGGTTGCCCAACTGGCCGTCAAAGAAAACCTGCGGGACCACGATAAACGCCGTGGCTTCCGTCCTCCTGAAAAAATTCTCGATGCTGAAGCACGGGAGGCTTTCTGGGCTAAACAGGACAAGACCTTTGCCAAAGAACCCTACGGTGTAGGCAGTTATGTTCAGGCGATTGTGACCGGGCAACAGGACGACAATCTATTATGCCGTATCGGTGACCGTGACGGTGTGATCTCCATTGAAAAAAGTAAGTGGGCCGCCCCGCTCGAAGTTGTTGTTGAAACGGCAGAGCCCTCCGGCAATGTCGAAAAGGGAAAACCGACAAAGATTCCGATCGGTTCCCAAATTGAAGTCAAGATCCTCGATCTCGAATCAACACCTTTGCAGCTAAGTCTGGAGCAGGAACCCCTTGCTCAGGGAGCCTTGGTCGCCATCGATCCATTTACCGGCCAGATTAAAGCAATGGTCGGAGGTTACGATTTTAAGGCGAGCCAGTTCAACCGGGCGATACAGGCGAAACGGTTGCCGGGTTCGGCGATCAAGCCGGTCATCTACGCCGCGGCCCTCGATCGCGGCTACTCGCCGGCAAGTATGATCAACGATACGCCGATTATTTTTGAAAATAAGAAAAAGGATACCGGTAAACTCGAAGAGTGGAAGCCGAAGAATTACGAAGAAAAATTCTACGGCCCGACCCGCTTTCGCTATGCACTGGCTCATTCCCGAAACGTTGTCACCATCAAAATCCTTGAGGACATCGGGATCAACTATGCCGCCAATTACGCAAAAAAACTCGGCATTGAAACCCCGCTGCAACGCGATCTGTCGATGGCGCTCGGCTCAACAGCCGTTACTCCACTCGAAATGTTGACGGCATATACGGTATTTGCCAATGGCGGGGTATTAGTTCCACCAACGTATATTACCCGGATTCGTGACCGCGATGGCCGGATCCTCGAATCGATCGACCCGGCAGATTTTGCGAATGGCATGGCGGCAGACCAGCGTCTGATCCGCAAACCACCACGGCGGGTCATCTCTCCGGAGACCGCCTACCTGATTACCAATATTCTGGAAAGTGTCGTTCGGGAAGGAACGGGTTGGCGCGCCAAAAAAATCGGGCGCCCATCTGCCGGAAAAACCGGCACCACCAATGACCTGAAGGATGCCTGGTACATCGGCTTTATTCCACAGCTTGCCTGTGTTTCGTGGGTTGGTTACGATCAGGAACGACCCTTGGGGAAAAATGAAACAGGATCAAAAGCGGCTGCCCCGGCATGGGTCAGATTTATGAAAGATGCGATCAAGCAGTATCCGGTCAAAGAATTCAGTATTCCCGATACTATCGAATTTCACCCGATTGATAAGAAAACCGGGCTGCTGTTACCCGAAGACGACAAGAATGCCTATTACGAAGTCTTTGCTCCGGGAACCGCTCCGACGCAGATGAGCGAAGAAAAGAAAAAGCCTCGTCTTGATGATTTCTTCCGTCTCGATATGGAGGGTGGTTAGTCGTTCTTGGTTTTTAGTAACTAAATCACCCCCCTTCCAGCGCTACACCTTGCTCTGGGAGACAGCTTCACCATTTTATCTTTCAGTTCCTCGATTTTTCTGGCGTCTTTCGCTTTGACAGCTTATCTTGAACTCCTTTTGCTATCCATGATTCAGGAGTTTTTTTGGCCGCAACCACGCAACGGCTTATCCCCGTATTTTCCCTTATTTTAGCAATGCTCCTCTGGGCCAGTTCTTTTGTCGCCCTGAAGCTTGCATTCAGTACCTATCATCCGATGCAGGTTATTTTTGGTCGGATGTTTATTGCCGCGCTGTGTTTTGTCGGTTTCATTCCGTCATTCCGAAAAATTAACTGGCGACAGCAGGATATTAAATACTTACTGATTATGGGGATCAGCGAACCCTGTCTCTATTTTATCCTTGAAGCAAAAGCTCTTGAGCTAACCAGTGCGTCACAAGCGGGAATGATTACCGCAATGCTACCGCTGCTGGTCGCAATTCTGGCATGGAGCTGGCTAAAAGAGAGTATCAACCGGACAACCCTGGCGGGATTCAGTCTGGCAATTATCGGTGCCTGTTGGCTGAGCCTTGCCAGCGAAACCAGTATCAACGCCCCCAATCCGCAGTTGGGGAACTTCTACGAATTCCTCGCGATGGTTTGTGCCGCCTTTTATACCGTCTCACTGAAACACCTGACCAACAATTATCCACCGTTATTTCTTACCGCCTTTCAGGCATTTATCGGCTCGGTTTTCTTTTTTCCGTTTCTTTTCATGCCCGGGGCCGGCTTACCGCTGATCTGGGACCCCGTTCCCGCTCTGGCGGTCATCTATCTGGGAACCTTTATTACTCTGGGAGCCTACGGCTGCTATAATTACAGCGTCAGTCGCATCCCGGCGAGCCGTGCAGCCGGATATATCAATTTGATTCCGGTTTTCGGGGTTATTCTGGGGATGATTGTTCTGGGTGACCGCCTCAACCTGTCGCAATGGCTCGCATGTGGACTGGTTTTTTGTGGTGTCTGGCTGAGTAGCAGAAAAAAGGAAGAACCGGCAACTGTCAGTTAAACAGGGGGACCAATGCTTTATCCTCTCGAACCGATCGCAACCATCCGCTCCCCGTTTCGGGAAAAGTTTGCCACTCCACGACAACCGGGGCTGACACCATCAGTCACTGCAACAATCGAGTTTTGTCCCGGTTTTGCCACGCCAGAAGCACTGCGTGGTCTCGACGGGTTCAGTCACCTGTGGCTTATTTTTCTCTTTCACCACAACTGGCAAAAAGGGTGGACTCCGACCGTACGACCACCACGGTTGGGCGGAAACCAACGTGTCGGGGTTTATGCTTCACGCTCACCGTTTCGCCCCAATCCGGTCGGGCTGTCAGCAGTGAAACTGTTGAACATTATCAATGAGCAGGGAAACATGGCTCTTGAGGTCCAGGGTGCCGACCTGATCGATGGCACACCGATTCTTGATATCAAGCCCTACATCGCCTATGGTGATAGCATTCCCGAAGCAAACTGCGGCTTTGCCACCGAAGCTCCCGGAACCCCGCTGACAATAACCTTTTCTGAGCAGGCTCAGCGGCAGCTAAAGAACTATCGATCAGAATCTCCCGATCTCGAAACAATGCTCACCGAGACACTTGCTCTCGATCCCCGTCCTGCTTATCGACGGGACAAAAAAGATGATCAGGGATATGGTGTGTTGTTTGACCGTTACAATGTCAGCTGGAAAGTTACGGACGTGGAATTGATAGTTCTCGATATTGTTCCGAATACCCCTGAAACGGCAACCGCCCGGCTCCGGTTAAAACAGCACGACCCAATGGAATAGGACCATATTTTCCAACCTCCCGAAAAGGTGCAAACCCACCCCGCTTCTTGATAGCACCTGAAGCACCCTGTGGAAGTAGCAGCCACCCCGGAATGATGTTCCGGTTCCAAGCGTTGACGATGACATCAACATACTGGTCAAGAAGATTACCTTCGGTTATTTGTGGATTCATATCTCCAAAATACCTCGCCCAAACAGCGATAGAGTCAAAAGAATGATGAAAGCAGTAACCGGAGATAAACAACTGAGAAATATTTGGCTCTCTTCTTTTGATTTGTCAGACCGAGTTTTTTCAGCATTCTTTAGCTTTTTCCCGGCTATATCAATCCCCGTGACCTTTTGGATAACTTTAGTACATTCACAGGCAATCACCCTTAAGCTACCTTCCTAACATTTGCCTTTCCAGTACCAATTCCATGAACTGAGATACATTTAACAGCCAGGCTTGCTGTTCTTTGGAATATGACCTATGCAGCTCTTTCGGCAATACAAGTTGTAAGTTTTTTGCTTTCATTTCATCTGTTTGATTTTTACTAATTGCAGCTTCAAGTGTTAACAAATGTTTATTTTTAATCCTATCTGCTTCCGAAAGAACTTGTCGCCACCTATCTTTACATGATGATTTCACCCCCAACATTGTGAGTGCGTGTAAATCATATTCAGGGTTTCGATATTCTTCTATTCCGGGGAAAATAAAATCCGGTTTGGATTTATTTTCTGTTTTTGGTGTCCGAGTGTATCTGGCACCACATTCTTGAAATAAAATTTCAAGGTGATTTTCTAGCGCAAGACCAACTCGACTTTTCCTTCGATTCTGTACCGACAAAGAAAAAGAGATAAACCCATCAACATCCCCATCAAATCCTTGGGACAAACGTTCTCCGATTAAATGTTTTTCTAATGTTCTAAACAGAATTTCTTCTCTTTCCATCCAAGCCATCAAAGCGGCATCTTGTCCTTCTTGTGGATTTACCTCAGAAAGTGTTGAACGGGAAAAGGCTGAAAATTCTCGCGTAGTTGGAAATTTACCACCAAATTTTTCAAGTATTTTGTCTAGCCATGTTTCTTCTGTAACCTGGACAGCAACACCGATATTTTCAAGAATAAAACGCGATGCAAATTCAACTCTATCCTGCTCACTCTCTAACTCCTCACGAATAGAAAAACCAAGATGTAATACCTCTGAAAAACCAAATAACCATTGTATTTGTTTTGCAATAGTTGTTTCTGCTTCAGCAATTATTGCCAACAAAGTATTATCAGGGCGTTTGGCTAAAACGAGTATATCTCCAGCGTTAGCATATTGAGATACTTGATTGGTTGGAAAATACAGTCGGTACTCATACCGCATTACCCCCCTCTCTCTTCTTGCTTTTTGCCTCGCATCATACCATGTTAAGAACCCGTCTTCGATAATCGGCTCATTATCGTGATCAGTCAAATACATAAATTTTGCGGCATAACGAACTTTTCCATCAGGCTCACCGAGTATATTTCGCAAACCTTCAACCCCATTGAATTCATGCTGATTTGAAGTCAACACATCCGCTTCAACGGCACTTAAGCTCTTTACAGCTACCCCACAAAAATATTGAGATAAATAACCTTTGTTCACTCCGAAAGCTCCATTTTACAATCAGTAACACAGCTACGTGTAACAGGTCACAATCTAGGCGATTCGCCGACTAATCCCTTGTTCTTCCTCTTTTAACATCTTCACATATGGCATCATGATACGAGCTATTTCCTGCATAACAGGCATGACAACACTATTTCCAAATTGCCTGTACGCTTGAGTGTCACTTACTGGAATTATAAAGTCATCAGAAAATCCCATCAATCTAGCGCATTCTCTAGGAGTTAGCCGCCTTGGACGTTTGCGATTCCCCTGTGATACTAAAATTTCCGACCCATCTTTGTAGTAACGGGCAGACAGGGTTCTTGCTATATCATCAGCATTGACCAATCCAAACCCAAATCCGTTGCCAGCTTTTCTATGCTTTTCTGCATACGCTCGTAAATAATCCCATAATTTTGGTGTCAGTGTGTACTTGCTATTAACCCTTGCTTTTACACCAACAGTAAATGGTTCTTCTGGTTTTTCACTGCCATCTTGTGGATGAAGAATCGCTGAAAGCCGAATAGCTCCTTTTTCTGGTAACTGCAAACCATCCCATGAAAAATCTGTCTTTCCCTTAAAACCAACAATTAGAATGCGCTCCCTGTGTTGCGGAACAAAATGCTGACCATCAATAACCTTATAGTGGACCTCATAGCCAAGCTCTTCACGAAGAGTCTGAATAATTACCTTAAACGTATTCCCTTTATCGTGAGACAAAAGATTTTTGACATTTTCTAGCAAAAAAGCTTTTGGTTGTTTTTCTGCAATTATTCTTGCTATATCAAAGAAGAGAGTTCCTTGAGTAGTACATTCAAACCCATGGGGTATTCCCAAGGCATTTTTCTTCGAAACACCTGCGATACTAAATGGTTGGCAGGGAAAACCTGCCAACAAGATTTCATGATCGGGAATGTCTTTTTCATCTACTTCAGTTATATCACCAACAAAGATATGATCTGAAGACAAGGGAAAGTTGGCTAGATAGGTTTTTTGAGCAAATTTGTTCCATTCACTGGTGAAAACACATTTCCCCCCATGTGTTTCAAACCCAATTCTTATACCGCCGATGCCTGCAAACAGATCAATAAAACGCAGCCTGTGTTCCTCGCCAGTATCTTCGACCAAAGGAAGAATTCTCTGTCTGATGGCATCTGAAAGGTAAGTTGGAGGATCACTCTCACGAACTTCCCAGCGACGAACAGTTCTAACATCAACATCAAGAATTTCAGCAAGTTGCTTCTGCGTATAACGATTCCGGGCTGTTCTTAATAGTTCCAGCGGATGGGTCTTGTCCATAATACTTTAGTCCTCAAAAATATAGGGATTATTTGAGGTCATTATGTCCGCTTTTCGTCCCTACGACAACCTTCTTGTGCATGGTATTATCACCAAAAATTATTGGAAAAAAACAACTAACCCATCAATTCAAGCAATACATGATTCAAAAAAACCGCCACTCTGGAAGAAAATTACTTCCTGACCAGTGTCCAAGCGACAAATACGACCTGAAACAGAAAAAGTTCTTACACTATCCAACCCGTCATTTGCCATTTGGTGTCTTCATTATGAAAAGTTTTTATCTTATTTTCACCATGTTTTATGGGGCAAAGTGATTATATCATTAAAAAATAACGTTGTTTTTAAATTATGCTTATGATAGAAGCAATTTTATCGTGTCTCGGTTGCCCTCGTTAAAAACGTATAAAGGAGTAAAAGCATGGCAGAAGGTACAGTAAAATGGTTCAATGATTCGAAAGGCTTCGGCTTTATCGAGCAAGACAATGGTCCCGATGTGTTCGTCCACTTTTCCGCTATTCAGTCTGAAGGATTCAAATCTTTGGCAGAAGGTGATCGCGTCACCTTTGATGTCATCCAGGGGGATAAAGGTCCTCAATCAGCTAACGTACATAAAGTTTAATTTCGACCGATTCCGGCAGTAACGACTGCTGGTGATTGAGGTCTTTGAGGGTATACCAAAAAAGCTCTGCAACGTTTGTTGCGGGGCTTTTTCTTTTTTTCACTTCGATTTATTAACCCCTTTACGTGGACACAGGGCAACGACTGGACAGGCACTGCAAATTGGGGTCGGTGCTTTACAGCAGGCGCGCCCGTGGGCAATCAGCGTATGGCTGCACTGAATCCAGGTCGATTCGGGAAGCAGCTTGCTCAGCTCTTTTTCAACCTGCTCGGGATTATCCGATTTTGTCCAGCCAAACCGGCGGACGAGGCGCTTGACGTGGGTATCGACCACCATACCGGGAATCTGAAAAGCATTCCCTAGGACAACATTCGCCGTTTTACGTCCAACCCCACTCAAAGCAACCAGAGATTTAAGATCGGCTGGAACCTCTCCCTGATGGAGAGTTAAAACCTGCTGAGCGCAGTGAATCAGATTTTTAGCTTTGTTGCGGAAGAATCCGGTGGTGCGGATCAGCTCTTCAACCTGCTCCTGACTCGCCTCAGCCATCGCTTTAGCATCAGGAAGTACCCTGAATAATTCAGCAGTCACAATATTAACCCGGACATCAGTACATTGCGCCGAAAGGATTGTTGCAACCAGCAGTTGCCACGGATTCTGATAATTAAGGGCACAGTGTGCCTGTGGATAAATTTCATCGAGCGCTTGCAGGAGTTGCAGTGCTTTCTCAGATTTCTTCATCATTTGATTTTCCAAAAGGAGTGATTACCCACAAAGAGGGTTGGGTTGCTTTCTTGCCAGTGCCGTTCTCTTTTTGAGTTTTAGAACCTGACGGGTATCGCGGGTCTCGACCGTCATCACCAGCGGGAGGTGGGTTGAAGCCTGCCGTGCTTCAGCTGTCATGATTACCGAGCCCGCCAGAGCACGGATTGGACCGCGGAAATAAACCCGATCCCGTCCCCATAAAGGAATTTTTCCCGGAAAATTGGCACGCCAGACAGGAAAACGAGCCCGCCGGAGATGCTCCTGGAGAGGAATCTGACCACTGCCCCACCAGGGGAGCCCAAAATCACCGCAGATGATTGTGGCACAGGGTAAATTAGGATTATTCAGCAACTGGTTGCCCATCAACTGACGAACCTGATCACGACGCTTACGGTAATTCCAAGAAAGGGTCAGGTTGAACAGGTGAACCCGTTCATCTTCCAGCTCAAGATCAGCCTGAACACACTGACCGTCATCACCAAGCTGTAATTCCTGAAGGTGGTTGAGGGGAAAACGGGATAGATAGGAACAGCTCCCCTCACTATCGGGGCCATAATGGGTCAGGCCAACCCGGTCTGCAAGTTTTTTGACCGAACTGATTCCAATGGGAGAGCCAATCCGCTGCAACATCACCAGATCGGGCTGCTGCGCTCGGATGACAGCCGCGCACAGCTCCGGTGCAAGCTCACCGCTTGCATTGTGGGCACCATTGATATGGTAACTCATAATCCGGAACGTCGACATGGTTCACCTCGGTCAGAAGGAACTTAACCTGTCACTTATCGGCTCTGCGAACCGATTCAATGATAACCTGCGGCTCGGGATAATCGCGGAACAACACACTTTTCGCAATTGTTTTGGTTCGACCTATCTTCTCGACAACATCCATCCCATCGATCACCCGCCCGAAAACGGCATAACCATAATCCCGCGCACTCCTGCCGCGATGATTGAGAGCATTGTTATCAACCAGATTGATAAAAAACTGACTGGTTGCACTGTCAACAACGCCGGTCCGTGCCATTGCAATGGTTCCCTTATCATTTTTCAGACCATTGTCGGCTTCATTTTTAATCGGCTCACGTGTTTCTCTGCGCTGTTCATGTTTGTCAAAACCACCGCCCTGAATCATGAAATTTCGGATAATGCGATGAAAAATAGTTCCATCATAGAAGCCACTATCAACATATTGAAGAAAGTTATCCACAGAGATCGGAGCTTTTTCATCATTCAGCTCTATTGTGATCGTGCCGACATTTGTCTTCATTTTAACCATTGTTCCGGCATGTGCCGTAACAACCAATAGAAAAAAACAACAGGTCAGTAATATAACGTGTTTCATCTTCTCTCCTTAAACGGCTTCCGCTTTCAAATCGCGCATCATCAGATCATTCACTGCTTGGCGCGGATCTTTATTTTTATACAGAACCAAATACATCTGTTCGATAATCGGGACTTCAACATCCAGTTTCCGGGCAAGCTGATAGGCTGAAAGGGTTGTTTTGACCCCTTCGGCAACCATCTGCATTCCCGAAAGAATCTCATCAATTTTACGCCCGCGACCCAACTCAATCCCGACACTGCGGTTACGTGACAAGTCTCCGGTACAGGTGAGGACAAGATCACCCATCCCCGCCAACCCGGCAAACGTTTCTGCCGATCCACCCAGCTTAAGTCCCAACCGGGTCATTTCAGCAAGCCCCCGGGTAATCAGTGCTGCCCGGGTATTGTGACCGAAACCCAGACCGTCGGCAACCCCAGCAGCTAGAGCGATAACGTTCTTCATCGCTCCGCCAAGTTCGACACCGATTATATCATTATGGGTATAGACACGGAATCGCTCGGTACTGAAAATCTGCTGAATTTCTTCGGCAACAGCAAGTTCAGGAGCAGCAGCAACAACCGCAGTCGGCATTCCTGCACTGACCTCTTTGGCAAAGGATGGACCCGAAAGGAATCCAAGCTGACGGTGCATCTGCTCGGGCAAAACCTCATCAAAGACCTGAGACAACAGCATTAAGCTGTCATTTTCGATTCCCTTGGATGCTGAAACAATCAATGCGTGAGAAGGAAGATCAGAAAGGGCCTGCTGTAAAACGAGTCGGGTCACCTGTGAGGGGGTCACAAAAAGGATAAGGTCTTTATCTTTGACCGCAGTTGCTAGGTCACTGGTCACCTGAAGGTTTTCAGCCAATTTGACATCGGGAAGATAAAGATCGTTGATCTGAGTCTCTCTCATCCGTTCAGCAAGATCGGTCTCGTAACACCACAGAGTAACATTCTGCCATTTTGACGCTAACAGATTGGCAAGGGTTGTTCCCCAGCTTCCGGCACCGATAACAGCTAGTTGTTTCTCCACCTAGAGAGCCCCTTTCTTTTTGGCAATCCGTTGTTGCAAATGTCTAATTTTTTTACTTAATAATGCGGTTTTCTTCTCTGCTGCAAGCTGTTGATAACGGCTTAGTGCTTCTTCAAACACACCCTCTTCTTCAAGCTGTTTAGCAAGGTCCAGTTCAGCTAAAAAGCGGAAGCGGCTGTCGGGATGAATGTCAATCAGCTGTTGCCAGGCATCCCGTGCTTCTTTTCCCCGCCCCTCGAGAAGAAACAGTCCCCCACGCCGATACGAAGCATCTGCGGCAAGGGGACTGTCCGGGTATTTTTCAAGTAGTGTTTCAAATTCTATCCGCGCCTGGGGATAGTTTTTCAGCCGAAAATAACAATCAGCAATTTCGTAATAATAGTGATCGGATGACCCACCATCAAGTTCCAGCAACCGGTGATAATACTCAATAGCACGGGAATAATCACGCAACGTATATTTAATAATCTGTGCTGCTGCTTCACGTGCCGTCAAGACCAGCGGACTGGTAGGATAGTCGTGTTCCAGCTGCAAGTAGCTCAGCAATGCCAGCTGGTCATCCTGCCGATCGTACTGTTCTATTCTGGCAATTTTCAGTAATGATTCAGTTGCTTCCGCTGTCTGTGGATATTTTGTGTAAATTTCACGATAAATATCTTCCGCAGCTGCAATTTTCCCCTGACTTTCAAGCTTGATCGCCTGAGAAAACAACTGTTGTGGAACAGCCAACTGCTGCTGGCGATAAACAGGAACCAGAGTAGCCCCGACAATCACAATCAGGATGAAAAATAACCAGTATTTCCGGCTAGACTTCCCCGTCTTGCGGTCCTGCTGTTTCAACTCCTGCTTCAATTGCTTCTTCAGCTGCTGCAGCCCCATCTGCATTATCCTTCTCTGCCAGTTTGGCGACTGAAACAATTACTTCATCGTCTTCGAGAACCATCATCCGCACACCCTGAGTGTTCCGACCAATCGCACGTATATTTTTTACCTTGGTACGCAACAACTTACCGCGGTTGGTGATAAACATCAGATCAGACTCATCATCAACCATCTTGATAGCGACAACCCGGCCGTTTCTTTCACTGGTCTTGATGGTGATGATTCCTTTACCACCACGGCTTTGCGAGCGATATTCTTCGATATCAGTCCGTTTTCCATAGCCGTGCTCGGTGACCGTCACCAAAGCAAGAGCAGTATTATCGGTCACAGACTGAAGGCTGACAACTTCATCATCCTCAGCAAGATTCATCCCGCGAACACCACGGGCAGGACGACCCATAGAGCGAATATCACTTTCAGGGAAACGGATCGATTTACCGTCACGGCTCGCCAGCAGTAGATCACGCTTACCATCGGTGAGGCGGGCTTCAATCAGGCTATCACCCTCATCAATCGTCAGGGCAATGATTCCGCCGACACGGGGATTCGAGTAAGCCATCAGCTCGGTTTTCTTGATAATTCCCCGAGCCGTCGCAGTGACAATATATTTTCCTTCTTCAAAACCCTTGACCGGTAAAATCGTCCGCACCGTTTCATCGGGTGCCAATTGCAACAGGTTGACGATTGCTTTACCACGCGAAGCGCGCCCACCCTGCGGAATTTCATGAACTTTCAGCCAATAAACCTTACCAAGACTGGTGAAAATCAGGATGTAGGAGTGAGTTGAAGCAACAAACAGGTTTTCAACAAAATCCTCTTCTTTCGGCTTGATGCCGCTGCGCCCCTTACCGCCACGCCGCTGTGCCCGATATAGCGAAACAGCATTCCGCTTAATATAGCCACCGTGAGTGACGGTGACCACCATATCTTCCTCAACAATCATATCTTCGAGGGTCAGATCGGCAGTGCGATCAAGGATTTCTGTGCGGCGCGGGTTGGCAAATTTTCCGCGCAATTCAACCAGCTCAAGCTTGATGA
>Ga0256842_1000812_pt1 | contig 27055 bp, 54 predicted proteins | sample 4559240metaG_FD_185973 | JGI IMG/M metagenome (GOLD analysis project Ga0256842, IMG submission 185973) | Hydrothermal vent microbial communities from Guaymas Basin, Mexico - 4559-240 | ecosystem: Environmental > Aquatic > Marine > Hydrothermal vents | place: Mexico: Guaymas Basin | collected... | reverse complement strand
CTTTGGATATATCAACAGCAGAAATTGCTATATTTTGTATTAAATTATCTGTCGCATCAAATATATATAACCCAGTTTGTAATGATTTCACATTAACGTACTCAATAACTTGCCACGAAACTTTTACTGAATAAGTGCTTACGTTTCTTTGTAAAGTTAATGTTTCTGCATTTGTAAAAAAAGCTTCAACTAAAATATTATTTGCTTTAAAATTATAAGACTCCACCCCGTTAAAACTAATTAATATAATACTTTTTTCTAAATCAATTTTTGATATAGCAATATCAAGCGTTTCATTATTTAAAACTGCGACACCATTTTGAATACTTTTTATATTACTTCCACCACTTTTATTGAATATATCGCTTTTACTTAAAAGATTATTAGTAAGTAAACCTTCCATTAGCTAATCACCTCATTAACTCCCCAGATGTAAAAATCCATATCTGATGCAACTTCACCTTTAACTTTTATAGTTTTAGTAGTTTCAACAGGAATATTTAAATCACTTCTTATTAAACTATCACCTGTTGGTATAGGAGTAACATAAGGTAAAATTCTTATATCATCTATTAATAATTCTGCTTTCTTATCAGCTGCATTTGCATTAGATATGCAAAAACCTTTCATGATAAAAGTTGTACTTGCTGCAATCGTTGCTACTGTTGCACTTGAAGTTGTCAATGTTCCTGAATAAACTTGATCTGAATATGTTTTAGCCATTGTATCTGCCCCCTCTAACACTTAAAAATAATTTGTCTGTGTTTACTGTTTCTAAATCACTAACATTCCCTACAACTTCATTAATAGCACCGGTATATGAGCTTTTTTCAGTAGTATTAAGATTACTAAGCCCACCTAATTTATAATCAGTAGCCATTTTTATATCAGTTATACTGTTATCACCAACACCATCAAATGCAGTATCATCAACAAACTTTTTAGTTGCTGGGTGATAGTCCGCAGTAGGTGTGAAAGCATCTGTATTGTCTAATTCCAATACATTTGTTTTATCAGCCTTTGCATCTAGTAAAGTATCAACCTCTGTTTCGGTATAAGTATCTGCTTTATCAGCTTTACCGCTTTGTAAATTTAAAATATCACCGTCATTACTTGTGATTTGATTTTGTAATATTGTGTCTTTTCCGTCAACTTCTGATTTAGTGTAAGTATCGCTTAATGGTGCTTTACTATCTGTTACCACTTTAATAGCTTTTATTTCATCGCCTACGTTATTAGTACCAAATGTACCTTCTGTTCCAATAGCGTTAGCCCCTGCATCATTTACAGTTTCTGATTGCAAAACATCGATTAAATTATTTCTATCCTCTTGATTAGCTTCTGCTCTTGAATCAAAATTACTTTGTATTTCAGTATAATCAGAAGCAACTTTACCATAATCTCTAACTTGATCTATATGATTGAAAATAAAACTCGTTATTTTGCTAATTGTTTTTTTAGCCATTATTTCACCTCTCTTTGATAATTGAATTTTAAATCGATCGAGATTATACCCATTTTTTCATCAAGAACATCATTTTTTAATCTCACTTGTAAAAAATTAGCTTTTTTAATTCTTATTTTTTCTGTGATAACTATCGGGAATATATTTGCACCATATGTGAAATCTTCTCCATATGTGAAACTCTCTCCATAAGTTAATAATGATGCTGATCCTGTTTCTATTTCAGAAAACAAGTTGTCATTAACATCTGTTCTTATAAATAATGTTGCTGATGTGCTAACCTCTGATTTTAAAGTATAAAATATTTTGTCTATTAATTTCAGACTAGTATATGTGTCGAATGTAAATAGCTTAGTATCCATATAAGCATCTATTGCAGCCTCATTGTCATTATATAATTGATTATCAAAAACATAAACTTTATTATCTGTTTTACTTCCTAAATAAATCAATCCATCTATCAATTTAACACAATTGAATGGCATGTTGGTCCATATAAACCATTCTCCGACACCTTTATTATCTAAGTACCTGTAATCATATACCCATGCAATTTCAAGTTCAGGATTGAATAACATATATTTTTGATCATAATCAATTGCAATATATTTATCTAGTTCACCAGATTGTAATATTCCTTGTCTACCAATTATATCAAAATTTCTATCTATTCTATCAGAAATATGTTTAATATTTCTTTCATCCTTTACACCTGTGCCACCTACATATTTATATATACCTTTTTCAGTAACAAAGGTAGGTGAGTTGTCTATTATTTCTATACTATCAGTAGCTGAAAATAAGACATTGTAGGTAACCGGTTTTCTTTTTAATAAGAAAATTCCTGTTGTTGAATCGTATTCTAATGCAGCAACATATATTTCTCTGTGTTTAAATACAACTTGTGTTGTATATTGAGTTGCATATCCTAGTATTGGATCTGATTTGTCCCCTACTGCATCAAAGTTGTTAACCGGAATATAAGTTGCATCATCTATTCCACTTCTGTAATCTACATTAGGAATATCTGGATTGCCTGCTAAGAACACTCTTGTATCATTTGCTCCACCAAACACATGAAATATAGTCATCTTATTGATTTTTTCTGTATTACCTGATTCTGTTCTTTCTGCTTGTGCTTCAACTAAATCTTCATCAGTTGGTACTCCATATGGAGCTGATCCACCTGAAAAGTCGATAGTTGCATTGGTTCTATTAACGGTAAAATCCACAGTTTCCACAAGTGTTGTTGATAAGTTTATTGTAACCACAACTTCAGCAGCATCTAATGGTATAGGAGTTCCTGAATCATCTAGCCCATCAAATTGGAATAAACTTGCTGCTCCATCAGCAACCCACGTTTGTTTAAACTTTGGTGTCATCATATTAGTTTGTTCAAATGGTGTTCCTCCGCCTGCTGGCGGTGCGTTTATTGTTACTGTTGGTACATATGCAATTTCAGATACTAACTTCGCATCTGTTCCATCATATTCAACGTATTCTTCACCATTTAAAAAATAAAACTTGTCATTAAAAGCAAATCCTCTTACTTTTAATTCGTTTGTGAATGTATATAATGGTCCTGTTAGAGTTGCGCCTACTTGTTTCCAAATTTCTTTTCCAAATACGAACAATATTTCTGATCCTGATATTTTATTGAATTTAAACATTCCATTTACTTTACCAGGTATTGAAGATTTATCTAAATATTCTTTGTATCCGAATCTTTTATCAATGGCCCCTCTATCATCTAGTACCATATTTTGTAAATCCGTGAACCTATTGTCATCTATTTGACTGAAAGTCGAAGATAAATCAAGTCCACCAAACTGCTGCAATCTTTTTATTTTCTTTTGTACCGGTCTTGCTCTATTTCTAATAGCCATAATTTACACCCAACCATAAGAATCGGCAACTGTTTCAACGCCTGTTACTCCTGAATTGTCGAAATCATTTAACAATTGATAAAATTCTTCTCTAAATAGTCCTGCTATATATGGATCTTCATCACTCTTAACTAAATAACATACATACATTATCATTATTTCAATTGCTTCTATGTCTATTTCAAAGCTATAAGTATCATCATATAGATTAGGATTAGTATCATCATTAGGTACATCATCGGGATATTTGTAGTAATATACTTCAAATTCACCTTTTAAATCATATCTAAATAAAATTACATTAGAGTTTTCACTTTCTGAAAATTTATAATCAGCATTGTATAATTCTGTATCATCTTCTGAAAAAATAACTTTATCAATTTGATAAAATGTTGACTTCAATTTGTGTTCCTGGTACGGTTGATAATTAGGTATTAGATCCACACTTGGGAAATTCTCCTCAAACAATGCCATATATCTGAAAGAATAGTAAAATGATCCACTAAATCTTAATCGTATACTGTTTTCTGCATCACTTGCTACAATTAGACCTTTATAACTTTTAAAACCCACACCGCTCGTGTTGACGTGTACAATGGTATCTAATATAGTCCATACACCTGGTGCGGTTTCTTCTTCTATATAAATTGTTGAATCACTTGATACTTCAAAGTAATATGCTTTTGCTCCTATTGCTGAATAATTTAGATCTTCTGTCTTGTGTTCATTAGTCGAAAATTGATATCCTAACAAATTATCAATTGAATTTTGAACAATGTTTTCTTTTGCGTTTATCTTTTTCTTAGTTGCTACTAACTTCTGTGCTGTATCAAAGTAAGTATTCATTGGTAGTGTATAATCTAAATTTTTACTAGGTGCAATTACATTACCAGCATTCGAATACTCTCTTATTAATTTTATTACTTTAGTTTTTGCTTCTCTTAGCAACATTTAATCACCTACCTAACAATTTATCGAAAAAAGTTTTTTTCTTTTCTATTTTAAGCTCTTTCCATTTATATCCACAATCTAAACATTGCTTAATAAAATGAGTTCCGGTTGTTTCTATAATTCTATTATTTTCATGTTCGCACATCGTATCACTCCTTAAAATAAATCTTGAAATTTCATAAATGCTTTAAAATCAAAATTAGTTGATGTTGTCGAATATACAAAAATTGCAACTTCTCCTGGATGTAACAGATCTAAAAAACTAATATTTTTCGGAAAATTTAAAACAAAACTGCTTAATTTCCTAGCATTAGTAAAATCTACTACTGCATCATCACTCACAGATAATACAGAAAAACCAAGTCGAACCGGTGTATAGGTTCCGCTTGTAACATCATCAATAGGAATGGCGTATAAGTTTATATCTACTAGCTTATTAGCTCCAATTCCTTCAAATGCTATTTGCAATAGTTGACTATTAATTGAATTATTGAATTCTCTAGTTGTAGGAATTGCATTAATATCAAAATAATCGTACATTTCAACAACTAATGGATTCTTGAACGAAAATATAGTTTGATTGGTTCCGCTTGTTGCAGTAAATGAGCGTTCATAAGTTTCTATTCTAGCATTAGGATCTATTGTAGTTCCACCATTGATTGTACCAGCTTCAAAACTACCATTTAATAATGTTATATTAGTAGTATTTCCTTCATTTCTAACAAAAGAACTTACCGGTAAATCAGGTTTTTTCACTGAAGTAACTCTTTGTGCATAAGTTTGCCTATGAAATCTTTTAAATACTTCATTAACTGTATCTCTCCAATATAAATTCGTTGGAGCAACGCCTAAATATCCGGCTTCTAAGCGATATATTATCAAATTGTTCATATTTTCCGGTAATTCACCGTTGTAATCAAACCATTCTTCAATTCCACCTCTTAATAATATAAAACCATATTCTAAAACGTTATTTCTACGCCTTTGAGCTAAAAACCAACCTTCTGAATAATCGCCAAGTCCCATTCCGCATGTATAATCACCGTTTGAATCTTCTATTTTAGGAAATGCAGCGGTAAATTTTGCAAATATAGGAGCACCTGGTTCATATCTAACACGTGTTTTTGATATTAACTTAAATGATCCGTTTGCATCTGTTCCGGTTCCAATTTCAAAAGTGCTTTCATTTTCTTGTACTTTCATATATCCGGTACCAACAATAGTTGGCAAAGGTGCTCTTAGATTGAGTCCCATATCCCATTTACCAGATATTTGAGCTTTCTCTTGTGCTATAACCATATCAGCACCAAAGACTGTGCCTTGTGGTTTACCGTTTACATATGTTGTTCCTTTTCCGTCAAGGTGTTTAATTATACTAGCCATATTACACGCCCTCGTAAACCCAGATTTGAATTACTGCCGCCCCTCCGTCTTGTATTATTCTTAATTCGTTGCCAACAGTTTTAGATCCTGCATTAAATTCTCTATAATCACCAGCGGCCATTTTATTACCGTAAGTTGTAGGGCTTTCGCCGCTTGCAATTAAAATGTTTCCGCTCATTACTTCTATTGCAATGGGTAACCCGGTTATATCATAATCATCTGTTAAAACAATAGTAGTTGTACTTACTGCTACCGCTGGTATTGTTTTACTTAATCTTAAAAAACCATTCAATGCTCTCATTACTCACCTCTCAATTCTATTAGATGTGCTCTTAATACTTCTTTTTTAAGTGTGTTCCAACCAACAGGTCTGTCTTTTGTTGGTAATGCTTTAGTATAATCTTTCAATTCAAAATAACTCATTTCTTCAAATGATTTTTCTTTTTTATCTTCAACTTTTTCAGGTTGAATTTCATCTTTTTCAATTAATTCTTTTAACAAATCAGTAATTTTAGTTTGTTCTATAACTAACATTTTCAATAGATCTCTTTCAGTTTTAAAATCCATATCCGAAAGTTTTATCATATCATCTGCTCCTTCTTTAAAAAAAGAGGGTATTTCTACCCTCGTTTTATTAATAAACCATTCCTGTAATAACATCGCCTTCAACAAGTGCGTAAGTTCCACCTTTTGCGATTGTCAATACTGTGCCACTAGCTGTTACGTCATAATCTGTAACCAATCTACCTACATTAGTAGTTTGGTCAAATATTTGTACTACATAACCGTTTATTTCTAAATCATCAGAAAAACCTGATATCCCTAAATCATCAATTACATCTAGCTCAACTTTAGTCGCTGTTACTTCTGCTGCTGTAATTACATGAGTAAAGAAGTTATTTCCTTTTACTGCGTTATGTGTTGTATAACTCATTTTTCAACTCCCTTCTATACTGTTGTACCTAGTCCAGGAATACCTGCAAACATACATCTCCAATCATTAGGAGCTGCGCCATATCTTCCTCTACCTCTCCAAATATTAGCGTCTGTGTCTGCATCAATTTCTGATTTGATAGTTAAATCAATTCTATCTATCCATACTAAACCTGCATAATTTTCATTCCATTCTGAATCTTGAATCATAAACCATGATTTACCTGCTGTCATTCCTGATGGTGATCCTAAGAAAGTCCAAACAATAATATTCCATCTTCCATAGTTATAAGAAGAATCATTATCGCCTGTTCCTGGTTTGTAGTCTGCTCCTAACACTTCAAATACTTTCGCTTTGATTCTAGGATCATTAGGGATAATAATTGTATCAGGCTGTAAATTAAGCTTGTTACCGTCATCATCTTTAACGTTCTGCATTGCAGTTTCCATGATTGTTAAGTTCTCATAAGAAAACTCTAAATTATACAAGTTAGATTGCGCTGAAGTTTTACCATTTACTGATGGGTGATCTGTTGCAAATAATGCTTTACCGTCTGCACATGCAATGTCTAACCCTGTTTTCTTACCGAAAGTCATTGTTGTAGCAATACCATTAGTTAATAATGTACTTCCGAACAATTCTCTTGTTCTATGCCATGCATCAACAAGCTTCCCACCTTCTTTTTTACCAACTGATCCAGCTTTTCCATCTTCCATTAAAGTTTGAGAGATTGAGAACTTTCTCTTAAATTCTTGAGGATAGATTACTTTGTCATAACCTTCTTGATAATCTGCTTCTGGATAGTTTCCATTTTCTCCAACTATTTCAAAGTTTCCAATAGTTGTTTCATAAGTGAACTTCTCTGCAAAATTGCTTGAAGTTTCCATTGAGAAGATTTTAGGGATCATTGATTTTTCTTCCCACGCTTCATTTTTACTTTCTATAAACATTTTAATTGGTTCTGCTGACTTACCATATGCTGAATCCATTACTCCGTTTGAAATTGATATAATCATTTAACTACCTCCTATTGTTCGAATACGCCGACAACTGTTGATGGTGTCAAGCCGTCTGTGTTCTTTACTCTAAATACGCCACTAGTTGTTGTTGCTGTTACTTTTAAACCGTCAGTATGTAATGTTACTACTGATCCTACTACTGATTGAGCTATTGCTTCAGTTGCAATTACTTCAATTTCATCAGTTTCTCTGATTACAGATACTGAAATATTTTGTTTTGCTGGTGTTGCTGCTGCTACATCTTCATTACAAATATATTGCGGTGTTACTGTTGCACCACACTTTGTTAATGCTCCACCTGACATAACTAAAGCTTCACCTCTTGTAAATGTTTCTGCATCTGTGCCTGGTAAATATTTATATGGCTCTGATCCTGCTGCCAATCTTCCTACTATTCTAAACATTGTTGCCTCCTTTATTTATACTTTTTAATCAATGCCTTTATACTTGGAGTTTTACCGCTTCTTGATAATGAAGCATATTCTCTATATAAAGCGTCTGAATATGGTTTACCTGTTTTATCTTTCATAATAATTCTATATTCTGAAAGTTCTTGATCTGATAATGGAGCTGAAATATTTGTACTTCCACCACCGTTAGCAGTTTGTTTAATATGGTTCTTACCTGCTATCTTATTGATAGTGTCTTGTTTTACTTTTTCGGCTCCGTCTTTCAATATGGCCTCTTTATTTGCTAAAAAGTACGCTTCCGATACACTTAAACCCGATTCAGCTGCATATTTAAATATTTTTTCTGCGTTCGGTAAGTTCTTTACATCTTCATAGCTTTTAAGTTCAAGTCCATATTCTTTATTCAAATTATTGATTTCTTCTTTTTCACGTTGCTTTGCTACTGTTTCGGCACTAGCGTTTTTAAATTGTTCTAATTCTGATAAAGTTTGTTTGAATATTGGTGATTCTTTAATCAATTGTTCTAAATCGCTGGTTGTGTCGACTCCTTCAGCAATTCTTTCTTTAATTGATTCCATTTTTTCTCTTGCTCTTTGTTCACTTATTTGTTTTGTGAAGCTTTCAAAATCATTTACTCCAAATTCATCACCGTATTGATCTTTGAACCAACTATTCATTTGTTCATTTTGTTTTTTGAATTGTTCTGCATTTCTTCGCATTTCTGCATATGCTTTATCTTTTTCAAAATTTCTACCAGAATCATCATCATTTAGTTCAGTTCCTGGTTCATTAAGTTCGTTCGGCTCATTTATCACTTCATCAGTTTCAACACTAGGTTCAACGTCATCGTTGAAAAGTTGTAAATTAAATGCCGGCATTTCAGCGGCCTCTGCCATTTTTTCGCTTTGTAAGTTAGCGACACTTACCATTTTTGCGCTTTTCATAATTACACTTCCTTTTTCATATACTATTTAGATTTCTTATTAAATCCAACATTAGATGCTTTAGCTCTTAAATCTCCACCTTTTTCAACAGTACCTTTACCACTTTTGTTAGGCTTATTAATAGCTTTAGCTTCTTGACTACCAGCGTTTGAAATTTTATAACCTTTCATCATGTCTTTCACCTCCTGTTTTATTATTTGAGATTTTTGCGCTTTCTCTGCGAGCATTACATTTCATTTTCTATATTAGTTATATCACCGATTGCATCGAGTTGTTGTTCTGGCGGCATGTCTAAGAACGCTTGCATTTCTTCTGGCGGCATGCTTTTTAACATTTCTAATATTAACATTACGTCTTGTAATTCGTTTGATTCGTCTTGATCCTTAAATTGTTTTAATATATGCGATGCTTGCGGATAATTTAAACTCTCTAATATTTGGAATAGTTGCTTTTTATCAATAATACCAGCTGAAGCCATCGCGATTGATTGCTCAAATATCCAAAGTTTATCAGAAGGTAATTGATTTCCTTGTGTTGCCGATATAATAAAATCAGTATTGTAAAACCATTCGCCTGCTTTATCTTGCATTAAGAATTCATATTTATTAAATTCTCCCCAATCGTCATTTCCATCTGGTGCAGTCATTATGAATGGTCTTGTTTCGTCATACATCGCTAGCATTAACTCGAAGCAACTCCAAAACATACGTCTATAAGCTATATATTTGTTTAAGTGACTAGAAGCTAGCCTTCCTTCTGTTTGTTGTATCTGCGCTAATTTTGCCCTTCCTGATTGTGCTGTAGTATCTGCTTGACCTTGAAAACTGTCAGTAACACCGATTTGATCCTTTGCATTTCTTTTCTGAAATTCTATAAATTCAGTGTCTTGTGATATGTCTGCTTTTAGATTCTTTACCTCAATTTTACTAATTAATTGTACTTTCCCTTTAATTATTTGAAAACTCTCATTATTAATCTTTGCATTTATTCCGTCCGGTACTGTTACTATAGAGCCACTCTTTAGCATTGTTTCTTCCATTTTAGATGAAACTTTCTTAATGCTGTCTTGTTGGTCCATGATTACTGAAATATCGCTAAATCCTCCAAAACAAAACTCTTTTGGTGTATTTATTCTTATTGATACCGGGTATGTTGTAGGTGCAAAGTATGGAATTTTAGTTCCCTTTGGCACAATTCTTTCTTCAATAACTTCTTCAACTTCTTCATTGATTGTTTTCTTTCCGTTATCATCAATAACAATGTTCTTTACAGTTTTTTCATATACTATAGGTTCAAGTTTCATGTCTTCAGTTGTTATTTCAAATTCTTGTATCTGATCAATTGGTTTTCCTCCGCATGAAGTGCATAATTCATCTGTTGCATTCATTGGCTCCCCGCAACTGCCACACACTTTACCTCTACGATAATAAAATTTCTCTAAGTCTTCTAATTCTGTATCATTTACATATACATAGCGGCCAACGTCCCCGTCTTCATCTTTATAATAACAAGTGATTTCAGTTAATATTTTAGATTGATTTGATTTACTACCGTTTTTCGAGTTTATATTGTTCAGTGATGGGTATTTCTCTGTTGCATCTTCTAGCTTAACGCCATATCTTTTTTCTAAATATTCTCTTGATACCGGCATTGCTATGAAAAAGTAGTCCATATCTTCAATGCTATATACTTCCGGCTGCGGTATAAATTGTTTAGGATGTACTTTCCTGAATTCAATCTCTCCAAGTCTTAAATGATGCTTTTTGTCCGGGTTCCAAATTGTTTCAATGATTGAATAGCCTTGTACATATGTTGTCCTTTCATTCGAATCAGTTATTGAATCGAGATCGCTTTCATCAATTAAATGTTTAATGTAGTTCTCTACCATTTTAGCTTGATCGTTCCAACCTCTAAATTTTGATTTAACTTCTGGAAGCGGTACAACATTATCAACTTTGCTTTCTAATATTTCATAAGCAATATTATATACATTGTTAGCAAGCTTTGTTTTAGCTTTTGATGTACTATTTACATTTCTAAATACTTCTCTATTACCTTGAAATATCTTTTCTAATTCGTCTTTTTCACTCATATTATGAGAGGACCAGGCGGATTCAAATCTACCTTGATACTTGCTAATACGTTCTAATGCTTGAAAAGATTCTTTATCTCCGATTATCTTTGCTTTCGCCATCTGTGCCAGCCTCCTAAATTTCATTTTCTGTTACCCATAACGATTTGCCTATTTTAACATTCGCTTTGCCTTTGCTTGCTATGATGTCTAATTCTCCCATGTCTACCATATCAAGGGAAATTTCTGCAAGTTCTTGTGCTTTCATTAGATTGTATATAATCATCTGCAAACCTCTTTCTTTCTCTCTGCTTTCTTGCAAGTCAGTTCTTAAGAAGAAATTCATTTTTTTTACTTCAAGATTCTCTTTGTTAATTTTGTCATAGCTTCTCTTAACTTTCTTATTCGCATTACTCATATTATTCCCTCCATCTTCCAATGCTTAATTAATTCGCCTCTCATGCTTTCTTTGCAATTATAATAATCTTCTATTCTATCATCACTTAACTTATCAAAGTTTATTTCTATTTGTCCCAAAGTTTTACGCGTTGATTGCTGCGGCCTTGTAAAAATAGCAATTGCTCTGGCCATTATATGATCGTCATGCTTTCCTGCTTGCGCCTCTGGTCTTGCTTTAGCATTCTTAATAAATGTTAATGCTTCATCAAAGAACTTCTTACTTTTAAATTTATAAGGATTTTCTTCAACTTCTTTTTTAAGCAGTCCTAACATTTCGGGCCTTGTAAGTTTATTTGTTTGAACACCTAGTTTATCCATCAATTTACCTGTGAAGCTGTCTGGTGATCTCTCCCTAACATATATATTATCATACCCTAATCTTTGTATCTCTAACAGTGGAAACGTTGAGAAATTAATTTCAGGAGCTACAAGAGCATTATTATAATATCTACCTACCGCATACATCTGTTTTGCAAATAACACTTCGTCATTGTCAACTTCAAAATATGCTATATCTTCACCGGTTACGTTATCGATTACATAAGCTACGTTCATATCTGAACCATCGCCCGCTGTGTCTGCTGCTAGTATGTACGGTACGCCTCTTTCAACGTCTTTATACATTACAAGCGAACCAAATTTCTTTTTGTCTAATGTAATAGTGTTGTCTAAGATCATCTGATTCTTATATTCAAATTCTATGCTGCATCTGTTTTCTTTTATGTTTCTTAATTGTTCAATTCTATTTATAATTATTTGAGTATCAAAGAAGCTGCGGCCTGATGCAATAAATGCTTCATCCGGTGTTGATGGAAATTCTTGTTTCATCATGTCAATGTCTTCGTCAAGCTCTCTATATTTGAAGTGCCACCAATTAATCTTTTCTATCTTTAAATGTAAATCGTTTTTTAAAAACAATTCGTATTCAGATAGTGACTTGATGAAATTTTCTTTTTCTTCTTCTGAATGAAATTGCTGTTCATACTCTTTGAAGTCATGCCAAGCGAAAAACATCGGTGTCCATTCGCTATTTCCATCTGTTGCATTATCCCATAACTCTTTGAAATCATTGAAACCATTTGCTGTGCTTTCTATTACTACCCATGAGTCAACTATTCGCGGTACTGATGCCAATGCACCTGCAAGCTGTCTTTTAGGGCTGTTGTTCTCTTTACCTTCCCAAAATGCGAACTCTGATAAATGCATATAATGAAATGTGTCACCTCTTGCAATTCCATTTCCTGATGCAACTTGAACAACTATCTTTGAGTTTAACACTCTGCCTGATCCTTTAAAGTTTGAAGGTTCTGACAATACAAGTTCAGTTGAATTGGATGCTTTTTTAAGTGGTTTATGTTTTAAGTTGTCATACATGTATTTAGCTTTTGAAAATATACTCGCTACCGCTTTTGAATCATGGGCCACTATTAAAGCATTTCTATTTTCTGTATTAGCCACTTTATACATCATTCTTGCTTGTTCATTAGTTGATACCCCTTCCTGTCGCGCTTTCAAAACAATTATTCGCGGCGGTATCCCTTTCGCTTGTAGTTCTTCTATCTTCTTATTTATTTTTTTTTGAATCTCATTTTCATTAAACAAAATTCTTTCACCGTTCTTATTTATAATATGTATTTCTTCTGATGCAAATTCTTTAAAATTCCTTTGACGTCTTGCTTTTTCTTCTAACAATTCAAGATATTCTATTTGTTCTTTTCTACTTAAATTAGTTAGATTCATTTTATCACCCTTTAATTTTGCTTTGGAGCAATTTTATTTTTTCAGCTAGTTCTTTATCAGTCAAATTGTCTTTTACTTCCAGCGTTCCATTTAGTTCTATTTTATCAGTAAATAACTTTAAATGTTTCCCTAATAATTCAGATGCTTTCAATGCTGCGTTTCTATCAATCATATCTTCGGCAATTTTAACGCGTTCCCCTTTTTCGTTTGATTCCATTATATCTGTAACTTGCATCGCATTATCTCTTACTTTTAATATTCCTTCTAAAACATCATCTGCATTTATTTTTATTCTTTCCGAACGTTTATCCATTTCTTTTTGTATTTGTTCGTTAATCTTAGGTTTCCTTAAGTTTTCAAAACCGATAACTTCAGCCGTTTTCTTTGAGTACCCAGCACGAATTGCTGCTTGTGTTGCGTTTAAGTCTTTTAAGTATTCTTTACAAAACATTTTCTGTTTATTTGTTAATTTTTTCTTCATGCTGTTACCTCCTTTGTTTTAATCTCTTCTATGTTAAGTTATAGCAACTTATTAATTTTCAACATCTAGTTCTTTAAATATCTTTAACATTTTAGGAAATATTCTTGCTATCCAATCTATTGTTTCTTCGTTATGCATATGATTTATTGTATCTATTCCTGATTCATGTAATATTGCGTGAATGATCTCATGTCTTATTACTGAATTTTTATATAGTTCTAGGTTCTTTAACTTTCCTTCACCACCTATTAACAATGTATTACATATTTTTATTTCTTTTGTAGTCCAATCACATTGGCCATCTTTATTTTCTAATTCTTTACTTTCATCTATTGTATATTTTTCACCTAAAATATTTATTTCTTTAATTTCCATTTAATCACCCTTTATGATTGTTTTTAATATCAATATATCTTTTCTGCTTATACAAGTTTCATTATTTATAAAAGGTATGTCATGCTGCATTGCATGCTCTAACATATATTTTAAGTTTAAAGCTTCATTTATTTCTTCTATATCAAACTTGTTTAATTCTGCTGCAATTAATTCATAATTTTTAAATTTTATTTTATCATTCATTTAATCACCCTCTTTATTTCCTATATTATACCACAAATTCACTATAAAAGCTAGACAAACGTTCTAATATCAACGTTTTATTTATTTTAAATCTTTTTACTTGATTATTTCTAACATTAATTTAAGTTTATCTATTAATTTATCAATAAAGTTATTTTAATACATTCAAGTGATACAAAGAGTGAGTAAACTCAATTGTTTTGTAATACTTAAAAATATGTTAAGTTTTTTCTTGACAAGGTGTTAAGTCAGCGGTATAATAAGAGTGTGCCAAGGGACGAAGGGACAACCGAATAGGAAGGAAGTTAAAAATGAAAAAATTATCAAGAGATATGACAAGTGAAGAATTGAAAGCTTTTAAAGATTTCCTAATGTGGAACATAAATGTATTAAGAGAACAACCGAAATTTAAAAAAGCTAGAAACAGAAACAACAATTTTACAAGTTGCGATGAATTACAATGGGATGTTGAAGTTTACGAAAACGGTTACAAATATATAGCAAACGGAGTACGAACACAAGCGGTACAATTTGTAAATAGTTTAGGTGAATCAATAAGAAAGCCAAGAGGAATTGAAATGATAGAAGAAATGAATTTTTACAATGTTTATAAAGTATAAAGGAGATGAATAAAATGACAACGTTTGAACAAGCACTTAAAAATTTAGAGAATATTTACAACGGTTATTCAACAACAGACGAAAAGGAAGATGCTTACAATGATTTCTGTACATGCTATCCATATTATGACACATTAAAATTAGATACTATATTAAACATTTAATGAATAACAGGTTTAGGGTTAACCTCAAACCCTGGTTTAAAGGAGAGTGTTAAAAATGAAAAAAAATAATGAATTGGTAGGGTTAAGAGAAGAATTAAGCAAAGTATGGAGTGAAAAAATGGTTAACTTCTGCATCAAAAGCACAGAGTATATCAAAATTGATAATTTATTCATTGCAGCATGCGACAAGAAACCATCAATCACTAAAGACATTTATTATAATGATGAATGCGAAGCACCAACAAATAATAAAGAAACTTTTATGACAGCTCAAGAACACAATTTCCCACAATTAATTAAAGATCCAACTAACTTATACTTGATCAATCACTATGACGGAAGCGAACTAATAAAAGGAATAGCTCATTTTTATCCTGATGAAGTAAGAAAAGGAGCAACACCTTTAACAGATGAAATGGTAGAAGAAATAAATAAAGTAATTGAAAAAGCTAGAGCAAAATATACTAAGAGATTAGAAAACTACTATAAAAGATACAGCGACAATATATATATTCACGGTTATTGGGCTAACAGATAAATTATACAGGTTACGGGTTAACCTATAAAACCCGATTTAAAGGAGATGTTAAAAATGACAGCAAGAAAAGAAATTAGAAATGAATTAAATAAAACATCTAATGATATAGGATTGATAGCTAATAGATTAACAGTAGCTAAAAGTGTTATAAATGTTAAAGATGCCGAAAATTTTTATAATGAGCATGCAAAAGAATTAAACGAATGGCTTGATGTATCAGTAGAAGAAACAGAGTTAGAAGTTCCTGAATTGATAGTCTGTGAAAGAAATTCTAATGATTTTAAATGTTTCTTAGTATGGTCTTTTTATTCACAGGTAGCAAATGAAATGCTAGATGGAATGGAATTATAAAATACATTAAAACGAGAAAATATATAAACTACTGCTAGAACCCAACGCTGGCTTATATATTGCAAAGTTTTAACCAGGGAGTGAAGGGAGAAAATAAAATGAAAAAATTTGAAATAGGTAAAAAATACTTTATGTTTTCAATATGCGATCATAACGCAATTTGGAGATATGAAGTAATTAAAAAAACTGCTAAAATGATAACGTTAAAAGATCTAAGCGATGGAGAAATTATAAGAAAGAAAATTAACGTTTTAGAAGATGAATTTTGTTATCCAATCGGTCACTATTCAATGGCCCCACTATTAAGATCTACAAGAGAGGTGCAAAATGAAAAATAACTATCTAGTAGAAACTAAGGATCATGTTTTTTATTTATACAAAAGTTTTAACAATCACGATGCTTTGGATAGACTTAGAACACAGATAAAAGATAAATTGTTATACTGTTATCAAGTTGAAGAAGGCGATAGTATAGTTAGAGCAAAAAGGGAAATTTAAAATTGAAAAGGAGGTTCAAAATGAAAAATAATAAACTTAAAAAAGAAGTTTTTGAATTAGAACTAGAGGTTCAAGGCAAAATGGAAAAAGCACAAAAAAGATTGGTTCAAAGTTTTAATATAACATCAGTTAGCGAATATCGGTTTATTTGTAATCATTATAATAAAGCAGTTGCTTCTAAAAAAGAAGCTGCTGCTGCAATAGATGCAAAAGAATTTAAAAAAGCTCATGAGTTATTAGAATCAATAAGCCTTGAACTTTTAGCTTTTTACATGAATTTAGACGAAATATTAGACAATAAAAGAGAGGTGCTATAATGACATTAGAACAATTAGTACAATTGAACGGAGGAAGCAGATCAAAAACAGCTAATCTTTTAGGAACATCAGCAGCACTTGTGACAATGATCCTGAATAAAAAAAGAACGCCAAGTCTTGAAGTATTGAAAGCTATTGCAAGAGTAACAAACTCCGCTTTAAGTGAAATAGTGAAAGATTATGAGAAAATAGGATATTTCAGAGTTGACTAAGGAGATCATCAATGACTAGAGAAGAATTAAAAGTAAAAGCACAAGCTGAAATTGAGCGCTTCACAATGCACCTGCAAGGAGTTACTGCAAAATCTTCACCTTTACACGAAGGTAGTATACAAACACCAAAATATAAAAAATCAGAAAAAGAATTGAAAATTTTTAGTTTAGACATGCAAGAAAAAAATAGGAGAGCCAAAGGAAGGATCAGATGATGACACCAATAATATTAAAAGATCAAAAACAAGAATGGACTAAATCAGAACTAGAGAGATTCGCATATTTGCATTATCATAAAGGGAAAACATTTAAAGAAATGACAAGGTATTTTGAATTGAATAAAGAACAATTTTTAAAAATAAAAGATTTTGTTGAAGAAAATAGCGACCAATATATTAAGTTTGGAGAGGAGAGAATACAATGTTAGAAATATTAAGTATATTCTTATTTAAGTTCTTAATACCATTTACACTATCAAGTTTATTATTCTTGCTAATTATGGTATTGCAGGAAGGTATTAAGAGTTATAGAAAGAAAACAGCACATAAAAAAAACAGGGTTTAGGCCTTGTTTTTTTATTGTCTTAAATTTATAAATATTTCTGTTTTTTCTTCCGGGCCTTGCTGAATCAACCAATTCAAATATATTTCATTATCGTTATCATCGTTTAATATTCCTGATTTAACCAGGCCATCCATTATGAATTTAGGTGTGTAATTATCTTTATCCCTTCTGCGTTTTGATTTAAAAGTATAAATGATCTTCACATCGCAATTAGTTAATTTAGGTTCTCCATACTTTCCAACCAGCCAACCTATTTCATCTTCAAATGATTTTTTTACTTTTGATTTCTTGGCCCAATGCCAATTTGTCCAATCATTCAAGCTTGGGTGTGTTCTTGTTAATGTTATTTTAATTTCTTTCATTTATCCCTCCAACAACTTTTTAATCAATAAATTTCTTTCTTCCTGGATCTCTATTATTTTTTCTTCTAATCTTCTAATAATTTCTTCATCTTTTTCAATAATTTCATTTTGTAGCTTTTCACTTTCAACATGATCCTGTATAATTTTTTCTTGTAATTTTATTTGTTCATCTTGCATTTCAATTTTATTATCTTTAACATTAATCAGCTTATATTTATAGGTTACTATTTTATCATTCTCATTTGCAACACAACCATAAGCCATAATTGAAATTACTAATATAATCAAAAGTATTTTTTTCATCTATTCACCTACTTTATATTTACCGATTGGATCAGGGTGTAAATGTATAAAATCAGATTGATTCAAACCGCGTAATTTTAATGATATATCATACTTAGAATTGATTAATATAGATTCAGATGATGCTACATTAAATAATATACATAATTTACTTGCGCTTATAAAATGTTTATCGCCATCTTTTGCTATAACTGAACCGCCCCAACAAATATACTTTTTCATCTAACCCACCACTTTGGCACAGTATAACCACAATGCTTACAACTAACGTATTTCTTGCTGTGTTCTTCAAACTCGTGTATTCCTAATTTGCATAGTATCCAATGTATCATTTAATCACACCCCTTCTTATAAATTTTCCCAAATTTTAACTAATTGTTCAATTTCATCTTTTGCATTATTTAAAGCAATTGCTTGAATTTTATTATATTTAGTAACTACTATTTTACTTTCTAAATGTTCTAATCTAACAAAACCTCCACTATGTTGTATATTAATAGGCTTTTGCTTATATCCAAATTGTGTTATAGAATATCCGTTCATCACTCACACTCCTTCTTATAATTCTCATTAAATTCAATCAACTTTTCAAGGTATTTTTCTGCATATTTTTCTTTTTTAAAAATAATTCCATTTTCAATTAACCATTCTTCATTACTAAAATGTGAAAATATTCCTTCGCGTATTTGTAATCCATTAATAATATAATAATATTTATTACCTCTTTTTATATCTTTAATATTCCATATCTTACTCTCAACCTTTTCAAAGTCGATTGTTAATAAACCAATTGAGTATGGAAATTTTCTTGCACTTTTTAAATCGTATTCATCTACTGTAAAAGGATTATCTTTTTTTCCTTTAACATTAATTTTATCTCCTACTTTTAACCCTGCTAAATCATAAATCTGTTCTGCTGTTATTCTCATTTCTCCTCCTCTATAATTTTAATTTCTAAATCATCAGTATCATATTCTTCTTTTTCAAAATTATATCCAACTATACCCTCTATTCCAATTTGCTCAATAGCCTTAATTATTTGTTCTCTTAATATTTCTTTGTCATCTAAATTATAATGACTGTCTTTAAGCATATCTAAATCAAATTCAAAAGTATGCTCGCACTCTACTTTAATTACACCTTTTAATTTTCTCATAATTTTTCCTTCTCTAACCTTTCAATTAATATCCCTACTGTTACTTTTAAATACTCCATGTCATCAAATTTCAATGCTTCTTTAATATTCTCAATCATATCTTTTATAGTCATATCTGATACTTTTTGACTTTTAATTGTATAAGCCATTTTTACCTCCCTGTACTCCCAAAACCACCATCGCCCCGTTCTGTTTCATTTAACTTGTCTACCACTTCAAATGTTTCTTTTCTGTACTCCATTATTATCATCTGTGCTATACGATCGTACTGTTCAAATATTTTAACCTTGTTAGTCATATTATGCACCATAATGCCGACTTCACCTGTATAATTTTCATCGATCACTCCTGATATTTGAATACCCTGTCTAAATACGCTGCTTCTAGGTTTAATAGTTCCATAAGTTCCCTCGTGTAACGCAACTTTAATACCTGACGGAATGATTAATGTTGTGTGTGGCTGTATTCTAAACCCTTTTCTAATTTTTAAGTCTAACCCTGCGTCTGTATCGTGTTTTCTGTATGGTAAACATTTTTCATCTAATAATACTATTTTCATTTATTCTCCTTTATTTTCAATTAATTTTACTTCATCAAAATTCATTACTAGAGTTGGTTTAATTAATTCTGCTAATCTTTCAACTCTATCTTTTGCTAATTTATATATATCTTTATAATTTAATTCTCTTTCCATTCCTTCTTGCAATGCTTCAACAACTATATTATCAGCTGTTTTAATAGTTGAAAGTTGTCTGTTGTTTAATACTTCTCTAACATTCGGAAATTTCTGTTCTAATATGAATAAAGCTCTGTTTTCCATTCTAGTTATATTTGAATAGTATCTTATTGCATTGTTACTTCCTTGCTTAGTTGCATATTTTACAAACTCTTGAATAACATCAGTAGTTTCTTTTCTTATTTTTTTACCGTCAACTCGGTTTTCTTTCCATTCATTACTTTTTCTAGTTACTTGTAAGTTTATTAAAGTTTTTTTCATTCTCACAAATTCAGTTATAAGTTGTTTTTTAAATTCAGTTATAATTTTATTGTTTCTCATTAGAGTTAATAAAAAATATACTTGTGCTTCATTTAAGTAAACAAATTCTAGTGGTCGACCTGCTGACTTTCGCATTTCAAATGCTAAAGTTCCAAACGTTTTTAAATCTTTTTCATACTTTCTAACAAGTTGTATTACAGATTTGTGAGTTCTTCCTATCCCCTTTGCTACTACTAACGAAGTAGTAACAGGCAATTCTCTTTTTAATTCAATCATTTTTGACATAATAACACCCCTTTCGTTTTATTATACCATACTTTTGGAATATAAACAACTTTACTATATTTTTAAATAGAACATAACACTTTTTATTTCTTAATAATTAGAATGGTATGTCGTCATCATCTTCAACTGAACTAAAATTATTTGGATTGATGTCATCATCATATTTGGAATTTGATTTTTTTTCTTTCTTATCTCCCCATTCTAAAAATTCAACATTATAAGCATTTACATCTGTATAATAATTAACTTTACCGCTTTCATCTTTTGAGTTGCTTGTTCTAATAGATCCATTAACTGCTACAAGTCTACCTTTCGCAAGATAATTAGCACAATTTTCAGCTTGCTTCCCCCATACTATTATTCTTATAAAATCAGCTGTAGGCTTTCCCTGATCTTCTAATTCTTTTTTCTTAGCTTTTGATAGTCCACGATCTACTGCTAAAGTAAATTTTGAAACTGCTGTTCCACTTCCTGGTATATATTTTAATTCAGGATCTTTTACCAATCTTCCAATTAAATTACATGAGTTTATTTTAACCACTCTCCATTCTTTTTAAATCTTTTTATAGCGTGTGATATAGTTGTTGGATTGCAACCGTATTCATTTGCTATTTCCAATTGTGTTTTTGTTTTCAACATTTCTTTTACTTCTTTTGCTTTTATACCATATTTCAAACTTCGAGCTTCTGATATACTTCTCATTTTAACACCATATAATTTCAAATATCTTTTTATCGTTGTTTCATTAGAATTTAATTTTTTTGCAATATCATTTAACGATATTTTTTTATTTATATACATTTCTTCAAGAATTTTCTTTTCAAAATTTAATGTTGGTATAGCACCAATTTTATAAGCATGTTCAATATTTTCTTTTTGAGTACACCATTCTAAGTTATTAATATTATTATTATGAGGGTTATTGTCAATATGATTACAAATATTTCTTTTTTTTAAATGAACTTCATTAAAAGATTCTAATACTAATCTGTGAACTTTTTTAGATTTTTTATGTGCGTTTACACTTAATTCAACTTTTTTATATCCTGTTGTTGTATTAGATTGTTTTAAAATTCTACCTGTTTTTTTATATTTTCCTTTCCCATTATCAATCATTCTATCTAAACTTTTAACTCTGCCTAAATTACTAACTTGATAATAATCCTCATATCCTTTAACATCTTTCCAAATTTCTACTTGTTCTCTTTGATCCATTGAAGCACCTCCTTTTCGTCATATCGTCTAGTATTACCAATTTTATAACTTGGAAGTCCTTCCTTAATCATTTTATACAACGTGTTTTGATGCACTTTTAACAATTCGCTTACTTCTTTAGTGTTTAACATTTTAACACCTCCTTACCACATTATAACACTTTATTAAACAAATAACAACCATTCTTTGTTATTCATTTTCACACTCCTTATAAAATTGATGATTTAATGCATCAGTTATTTTAAGATATTTATCCATCATTTCCGTTCTCTGAATTATATTTAATATTTCGGTATCAAAATTTATTCTTCCGGCATATTCTAACGATAATTCAATTTCAAACTTTTTCTCGTTTGCAAATTCTATAAACGTTTTTTCTTCGTTTTTCATTCTATCCAATGCTTCAGCAAATCTTATTTCTTCATAATTAGTCACTTTCTCAAATTCAACTTTACCCCTCATAATTAAGTTTTCTAATTTAAGTTCTTCCAATTCGTCAAATTTACTTGAATTAGTCGCTCCTAATATAATCATACAGCAGTTACTTACCGATACTTTTTCACCTTTGTGTTCACCACTTTTTATTAAAATTTTACTTTCTTCTTTCAAATTATTATCTTTCATAAATTCTTTATAATAATTTTTCATTGTTTAACCTCTTTTCATATTTTTTTAATAACTTTCAATATAAATTACGATAATTTCTTCGATAATTTCTTCGAATTTTTTTTCAACCATTTCTTCAAATTCTTTTCTAGAAATTGAATCAAATTCTTCGTCAATATCACAAGCAATATTTTCTTTAATTTCTTCTTCATCATCTAACCAATAATTATTTATTAAAGCCATATTTTCTAACCTTGGTTTGCCAAAATTTGCAGACATATAACTAAAATCACCATTATTGCATTCTTCGCTTACAAAACACATAATTCTAGCATCTGGATTTTCTTTTTGCAATCTAATTAATTCATCTATATTTTCCTGTTGTACCATCTGTTCAGTTTTCATATTTTCCCTCCTCATTCTAATTCTAACGGTTTTTATTTCTCCAACGAGTATTTACTCTCTTACTCCCTTAAAGTCTGTCTACACTTCATAGGGAATACTATTTTGATATTTTAATTCTTTATTTTTACCAACTTCCTCAACTTTTCTTGCAAATACGCTATATATTTCAAATTATTACCATGCTTTCGCTCATATACTATTGCATTGTTATATATATTTATATCTTCTGCATTTTTCATATTTTCACCAGCACTCTATTGTTATCACCTTTGCCCGATGCTCTTTTTAAATAACTTTTCGTTCCATAAAACAATACTGTTCTTGCTTTAATATTCATTTTTTCAGCTATTTGATAAATTGTACCGGTAGCAAGTATGATTTCACCTTTATATAATGCATACATCATTCACCCCATTTATCTATTATTAAAATTCTAATACCGCTAACTAATATCAATGTTGCTAAACCACTTATTGTTAAAGCTGAAAATAACATATAATCATTCATTTTCCACCTCACTATTCCAACACTCCTCGCAGCTGATCCCTCTACAGCCATAAATTTTTTTACTTACTACATAAATTAATAATGTTTTAAAATCTGCTTCTGGTTCCATTCTAAAGTGATTAGGACAGTTATTCATAACTTCTTTTTCTGTTAATTCTGTGTGATCTTTTAATACTGATTGTAATTTCGTCATGTTCTCCTCCTATTCTTTTATCCCTACTGCTTTTATCAATTTTTTCATCATTTCTTTTTCATTAGTTTCACTTAATAATTTTTGTTTTTCTTTTTTATTTTCAATAAATTGTTTAACTTCATTTGGCAATGCACCATAATTTCTATCTTTAGTTTGCTGTTCACTCCATAATTTTATAAAATGTGCTCTGTCTGCCATAATGTTTTCGCTCATACAAATATCTTTCCAACCCATTCGTTTAATTAACAATGCAACACCATCACTCATAGAATTTAAAGCTTCTTTCTCTGCATATGATCCATGTCTTGATATTGCCCTTGTAACTTCTCCCCATGCTTCTGCACCACTCATTAACGTGTTAGGATTGTTTAATTCACTTACTGCTTGTCTAATTTCTGCAACTGTCGGCATATATCTACAACTTGATAACAATTTTTTAAGTGCTATTTGAGTAACTGTGTAATCCAAATCACCTAAAACTTCATACCAAATTTGCTTTTTAAAATCGTCATTTATGTTTTCTTGAAACTTCGGGAAGAATACTGTTATTAATTTCATAATATTAGAAAATTCATTGGCTTTCATTTTCTTCAACCTTTCTTATAAAATTGCCCCATTCATCATCAAATTCTTGTTTGAGATCATCCATTGATTTGCTACTTGCATTTTGTTGATTTAAATATCCTTCAAATTTATTACTGAATAATGTTTCTGGTCTTAGAAATTTATTCATTTTGTTATCATGTAACCAATCTCTGCATTTGATATCTATTACTTTTTTAAAATCATCAACTGTAAATTCTTCATTTAATCTTGCTTGAATTAAATCTTTAGTTTTTTTAGTTGTAGATTTATAACTTTTATTTGTTTTTAAATTCAGATGTGAAATTATGTCTTCCACGATTATATGATTTAAATTCTTTTTAAGTTCTTTATCTTTTTCTTTATCCTTTTCTTTCTCTTTTTCTTCTTCTTCTTCTGTTGCGTTACTATCCGTTACGTCAACGTTATGCGTAACGTTACTATTTAATAATAACTTCTGTTTATCTCTATAAGCCTGTGCTCTCACTCTTCTTTGTTCTTTAATTTTATCTAATCCATCTATATTTTGATGTTTTTCCCAATTAGGAATCGTTATTGCATTGTTTATTATTTCTATCATACCTAATTTTTCAAATGTTTTTAATGCTAATTGAATTACAGCTTTTTTCTTTCTAAATATAGTTGCTAACATATCTTCGGTGTAAGCAATTCTATTATTCATAATTAAAACACCTGATGAATTAGTTCTACCGGTTAATACTAAAAGCTTAAACCAAATAACAATAATTGCATCAGCTTCTGGTAAAGATTCAATTATTAATATTTTTTCATCATTAAATATATCAGTAGAAATTTTTATCCAATTAATACTTGCCATTTTTATCGCCTAACTTATCTAAGAAATACATTTGTCCTTTACCTGTCATTAAAGTTGTAGTTGTCATTAAATCACCTTTAACAGTATGAACAACACTTTCTTTTATTTCAAATAAACCTTGTTCAACATATCTTTGTTTAGCATTATTTTTTTCTCTACCTTTTTTAATTAAATAATCATTATCTCTTAACCATTCAAACAATTTGTTTCTTCCTAATTTAATACCATCGTTTTTAAGCATTTTAGCAAATGATCCAACAGGAATACTATCACTTGAATTAGCAATTGCTTTGGCAAAGTCTGAAAATGGTTTATCAATTGTTAATTGTTCATTTAATTCTTCAATATAATTATTTGCTTCAATAACTGCTAAAGCTAATAATTGTTGTCTGTTTTGTGGCTTGTTTTCTAATTCTTCAATTTTTTCTATTAATGCAAGTCTTAATTTAGCATCATATCTAGCACCAATTAGTAAAATACCTTTTTTAGATAATTGATATTCATTTTTCATTTCTCCATTGCCTGCAAGATATTTAACGAGTGCAAAATATGCGTTGGTTAATTCAATATTTATTCCACAACTTTCACTTTCACTTCTAATATCTCTCATTACATCAGCGTGTCTTTTTCCAAACCATTCCGCAATTTCTCTACTTGTCATTTTAATGTTTCCATTTTCTAATTTAATCAGTTTTTTCATATCTACCTCCTATACTTCTTTAGTTAATTCAGTCCAATTTTCTAAATTAAATACTTTTGCTAATTGCTTGTATCTACTAACGGGTGGATCAAGCTTTTCAGTTTCCCAATTACTAATAGTTTGAGTTGTAACTCCTATTAACTCACCTAGCTGCGATTGATTTAAGCCTTTCTTTCTTCTTAAAAATTCAATCATTATCATTTTAACACCTCCTTGTTATTGATATTTTATCACAATATATTTAATTAATCAAGTGTTACTTTAAAAAAATAAGGGAGTAGCGTCCTATTTCCACTCCCTATTAACAAATTAACAGGTCCTATTACTGACCGATGTTTCTACTCCTATGCTCCTTTCTTTGATTTTTATGGTGATATTACAAGTATATAGTGTATGTTTTTATAAAATGTGTATTTTTATAATATGTGGATACCTCCACGCCAATTTGCGTTTATTAGTCACCATCAGCACGCCTGCTGTTGTTGGTATTCAAACCGTATGTATACTACCCGAAGGTAGTTTTGTTATCTTGGTCTTGCATCTGTACAAGCTTGCGTTGGTACAGGATAATATTTTCTTTCAGCATATACTACTAGATTGCCATCTTCCATAGTTACTGAATACTCTACTTGATATTCACTGTTTCTATCATTTTCAAATGCTCTCAATGTGTCAAATAATGCATATGGTGCTACTACAAAATTTACTGTTTCCATTATTTTTCCTCCTCTACTATTTTCCAATCTTCTGCTAAACAATCGCTTGTTGAAGGACTCCACATTGCATGTGATCCATCAGCTGTTTTTAATTGCAAATAAGGTCTAACTATAAATAAATCACCTTCGTTAATTCCCCATGCTTCTGCTGTTTGTTTATTACTTGATATTCCATCAGGATAACCTTTTTGATAAACTACAAACATGTTTTTACCATTCCAACCTTTTCTTGCAATTTTAGAACCTTTTTTAACCGCTTCAATTGCTAAACCAAAAGTCAAATTATTAATCGTTCTATAAGCTTCCTCAAATTGTTTCTTTGGCGACCAACTAACATAACCGTCTGTGTATCTTACTAAATATCCCGAAGATTTAGGATTTTCATTTGGTGGAATACTCCAACCCCTGAAATTATTATACGTTCCTAAACTCATTTTTTCTGCTTCAATTAATTTAACTCCTAAATATTTTTTCATATGTTCCTCCTTTAAAATTAACTACCTCGTTGTAGTTATTCTATTATATTTATTACTTGTAATTCATATATACTATTTTTAGTTTCAACTTTGATTTTATCATTAACAACAGTAACACTTTTAACAGT
>Ga0256842_1000811_pt1 | contig 27059 bp, 33 predicted proteins | sample 4559240metaG_FD_185973 | JGI IMG/M metagenome (GOLD analysis project Ga0256842, IMG submission 185973) | Hydrothermal vent microbial communities from Guaymas Basin, Mexico - 4559-240 | ecosystem: Environmental > Aquatic > Marine > Hydrothermal vents | place: Mexico: Guaymas Basin | collected... | reverse complement strand
AACTTAAAAGAAAAAAGAGAAGAATTTTTGTTTATACAAAAGAATTCTATTGAAAAAGCTAAAAGAGATGGTGAAAATCAAGGTAGAGAAGAGGGGCTTAGATTAGGTTTGGAGCAAGGGCTAGAAGAGGGGCTAGAAAAAGGTCTTGAGCAAGGATTAGAAAAAGGTCTTGAACAGGGATTAGAAAAAGGGAAAAAAGAAGAAAAGATTTTAATAGTAAGAAATTCTATATTACAAGGATTAGATAATAAAACTATCTCTCTTATAACAAATCTTAGTGAAGAGTTTATAGAAGAATTTAGAAATTGAAAAATAGTGAAAGTTCTGTTGCTGAAGCATTAACAGCTGATAATAAAGATTAAATATATGGAAAATAGATGAAAATACTAGTAACAGTAACTGATGGCTTTATAGGCTTTTATTTATGGAGAGATAAATAATATGATTGACATAGAAACAATAAAATCACAAATTGTAAAAGCATTAATGCCATTGCAACCAGAAAAAATCATACTTTTTGGTTCATATGCTTATGGCATACCAAATGAAGATAGTGATTTGGATATTTGTATTACTAAAAAGAGTATAAGTTCTAAAATAAAAGAAAAATCTACAATTAGAAAAGCTCTTAAAAATATTAAAATTTTTAAAGATATTTTACTTGAAACTACACACTATTTTTTATCACATAGCGATGAAAGATGGATAAATAAAGTACTCTATGATGCTAGACATAAAGGAATAGTCTTATATGAACAAAAATAATCTTCATAGCAGTGCAGAAAAATATATAGTGATTATAAATAAAATAACAAGAGTTAAAACTCAATGCAGGGAGACACTAAATGCCGAGTCGTAAAATAGCAGTAGCAGGAACAGGGTATGTAGGACTATCAAATGGTGTACTTTTAGCACAACACAACGAAGTAGTAGCACTAGACATTATCCCTGAAAAAGTAGAGAAGCTAAACAATGGTATTTCACCTATTGAAGATAAAGAGATATCGGAGCTTCTTCCAAAAATAATTCAAAATTCAAAATTAAATATTCAAAATTCCTTTAGAGCTACACTTGACAAAGAGGAAGCTTACAAAGATGCTGATTATGTTATAATCTCTACTCCTACAGATTATGACCCTGAAACAAACTACTTTAATACTAAACTTGTTGAGACAGTCATCAAAGATGTTTTAGAGATAAATCCAAAAGCTACAATGATTATAAAATCAACAGTACCAGTCGGTTACACAAAGTCTATAAATGAGAAATTTAATACAACAAACATCATCTTCTCTCCAGAGTTTTTAAGAGAGGGTTCAGCACTTTATGACAACCTTTACCCTAGTAGAATCATTGTAGGTGAAAAGAGTGAGAGAGCCAAAGTATTTGCAGGGCTTTTAGCCGAGGGAGCTATAAAAGAAAATATAGAGATTCTTTTAACTGACTCTACAGAAGCAGAGGCTGTTAAACTTTTCTCTAACACTTACCTAGCGATGAGAGTATCATACTTCAATGAGTTAGACTCTTATGCTCAGACTCATGATTTAGACTCAAAGGATATTATCAACGGTGTAGGACTAGACCCTCGCATAGGAAACCACTACAACAACCCAAGCTTTGGTTATGGTGGTTACTGCTTACCAAAAGACACTAAACAACTTAGAGCAAACTACAAAGATGTACCTAATGATATCATAGGGGCTATAGTAGATAGTAACTCTACTAGAAAAGATTTTATAGCAGATAGTGTTATAGCTAAAAACCCTAAAATCGTTGGAATATATAGACTTGTGATGAAAAGTGGAAGTGATAACTTCAGAGCCTCAGCCATCCAAGGAATCATGAAACGGATAAAAGCAAAAGGTATAGAAGTAGTTATCTATGAACCAGTTATGAAAGAAGAGGAGTTCTTTAACTCTAAAGTGATAAAAGATTTAGAAGAATTTAAAAAACTAAGTGATGTTATAATAGCAAACAGATTTGAGAGTATTTTAGAAGATGTAAAAGAGAAAGTTTATACGAGAGATATTTTTAATAATGATAACTAGAGTACAGTAGAAAACGGAGAAGTTAATATGTTAGCCGTAAAAATAGATAACCCTGATATGGAAAATAAATTTAAACATTATGCGATAGAGCATAAAAAAACTATTGAAGATGTTATAAGTGATGCTAATCTATTTTTTTTGAATATGCAAAAAAAATAGATTAGTATATACAAAAAAAGATCCTATGCAGTATATTCATAAAATAGAATATAAACATGAAGATAGTGGGCTTTAATATTAAGAACACTTATCTCATCATTGTTAAACCCAAATTATGTAATAGAAATAAAAAATTATACACTATCATTGCAATCAAGGGGCATTCATTGAAAATTTACACCACCAATAAGGTGGGTTAAAATCTTTTCGTAAAATATGAGAGATATTTACCATAAAAGTTGATAGATTTATCCCATTATTTAGAGTAGTTTCTTTGATGTTGTAGGGAAGTTGTAATGTAAAATAATATTTTATATGTTGTGAGTACTTATGTAGATGTAAGTGACTTAATGTTAAACTTCGGTTGTAAGTCAGATACTGAGTTAAAAGATGGTATAGATAATTCTGTGGAGAAGATAAATAGATGAAAAAAGTACTTTTAGTATTTGGAACACGACCAGAAGCTATAAAAATGGCACCACTTGTTAAAGAGTTTCAAAAGGATAGTATAAATTTTGAAACAAAAGTATGTGTAACTGCTCAACATCGAGAGATGCTTGATCAAGTCTTAGAACTATTTGAGATAGTTCCTGAGTATGATCTAAATCTTATGAAAGCAGGTCAAGACCTTTATGACATAACATCAAATGTACTACTTGGTATGAAAGCTGTACTAGATGATTTTAAACCTGATGTTGTTTTAGTTCATGGAGATACTACAACTACAAGTGCTAGCTCTTTATCTGCTTTTTATCAACATATTAAAATTGCTCATATAGAAGCAGGATTAAGAACTAGTAACATATATAGCCCTTGGCCAGAAGAGGCAAATAGACAGATTACTGGAGTATTGGCAAATTATCATTTTGCACCTACCATAACAAGTAAAGATAATCTTTTAAGAGAAAATAAAGATACTAAAAATATACTAGTAACAGGAAATACTGTAATAGATGCATTATTTTTAGCACTAGAAAAAATAAAAAATGATAAAGAGTTAGAAATACAGATAAAAAATCAAATATCAGACTTTGGATATAAGATACAAGAAGATAAAAAACTCATACTTGTAACTGGACATAGAAGAGAAAATCATGGTCAAGGGTTTATAAATATATGTGAATCATTAAAAGAGATTGCATTAAATAATCCAACTTTAGACATAGTATATCCAGTTCATCTAAATCCAAATATTCAAAAACCAGTAAAAGAGATACTCTCAAATATAGATAACATCTACCTAATAAAACCACTTCAGTATGAACAGTTTATATATATGATGAGTAAATCATATCTTATCATTACAGATAGTGGTGGAGTACAAGAGGAAGCTCCAAGTTTAGGAAAACCTGTACTTGTTATGAGAGACACTACAGAAAGACCAGAAGCATTAGAAGCAGGAACTGTTAAGCTTGTTGGTACAGATAAAGAAAAAATAATATCAGAAACTCAAAAGCTAGTAGATGATAAGTTAGAATATGAAAAAATGAGTAAATCACACAACCCTTATGGAGATGGAAAAGCTTGTGGAAAAATAGTTGATTTTTTAAAGGAAAACTTATAGTTATGATAAATAGTAAAAAAGTATGTGTAATAGGTTTAGGATATATAGGGTTACCAACAGCAGCACTTCTTGCAAACAAAGGTTATAGTGTTCATGGTGTAGATGTGGTACAAAGTACTGTGGATATTATAAATCGTGGAGAGATACATATAGTAGAACCTGAGCTAGATACTTTTGTGCATGCAGCAGTTAATAGTGGAAAATTCAAAGCTGATCTTAAGCCTACTAAGGCAGATGTATTTATCATAGCTGTGCCTACTCCTTTTCATGATGGTCATATACCAAATATAGACTATGTTTTAAGTGCTACAAAGGCTATCATACCGTTTGTAAAAGCCGAAGATATAATCATACTAGAATCAACATCACCAGTAGGAACTACAGATAAGGTAGAGGAAACTTTAAAAGAAAATGGTGTAGATACCTCAAAGCTTTATATAGCTCATTGTCCAGAGAGAGTTTTACCTGGGCATATCATGAGAGAGTTAGTAGAAAATGACCGTATAGTTGGTGGTACAACCATGGAAGCAACTCAAAAAATGGTAGAGTTTTATGAGACTTTTGTTGATGGTGAGATCTTAAGCACAGATGCAAGAACAGCCGAGATGGCAAAACTAACTGAAAATAGCTTTAGAGATGTAAATATAGCATTTGCAAATGAACTTAGTATGCTTTGTGATAGTTTTGACATAGATGTAAGAGAACTTATACAACTAACAAACAGACATCCAAGGGTAAATGTACTTAGTCCTGGTGCTGGAGTTGGTGGGCATTGTATAGCTGTTGATCCGTGGTTTATAGTGCATGCTGCAAAAGAGCAAAATATCGAAGCAAATATCATAAAAACAGCAAGAGAAGTAAATAACTATAAAACAGAGTGGGTAATAGAAAAGATAAAAAATGAAGCTTTAACTTACGAAAAAGAAAATGGAAAAAAACCAAAAGTTGCATGTATGGGACTTGCTTTTAAACCAGACATAGATGACCTAAGAGAGTCTCCTGCACTTTATATAACTAAAAGACTTATAGATGATGGATTGGATATACTTGCAGTTGAACCAAATATAGAAAATCATAATGAACTTAAGATAGTAGAATATCAACAAGCTTTAAAAGAAGCTGATGTAGTTACTTTTTTAGTGGCTCATAAAGAGTTTAAAGGTTTAGAAGTGGATAAAAAGTTAGACTTTTGTGGAGTGTTATGATAAATGCGATTGAAATACAAAGAGATTAGATTACTAAAAGATACATTGTATAAGTTATCTGCTTCGGCTAAACTATATCTATTTGGCAGTAGAGTTGATGATAGTAAAAAAGGTGGAGATATAGATTTGTTAGTTGTTGATAAAGATTTGACAAAAAAAGATTTAAGAACTTTAAGAATCGAGTTTTTTAAAAAATTTGGCGAACAAAAGATAGATATAGTATTAGATGATGGTAGTTTTACAAATGTATTTTCAAAGATGATTTTTCAAAAGGCAGTTTTACTATGATAAAAGAAAAACTTTTACATGACTATGTGTTACTAAAAAAACAACTTGAATGGCTTGAATACTCATCAAGAGAGTGTCAAAGTATAGGTATAAAAGAAAGCTATAGTATAGATGAGTTTGGAAAGTTTGAAACACTATGTAGTAGATACAGTAGAAGTATAGACTTTTTGATAAGAAAGATTTTTAGAACTATAGATGAGTATGAATTTGAAAATCAAGGAACTTTGATAGATGTAGTAAATAATGCCCACAAAAGAGGACTTTTTGAAAATATAGAAGAACTTAGAATTATGAAAGAGATCAGAAATACCATAGTTCATGAATATATAGAAGATGATTTGGTTGAAGTGTTTGATGATGTTTTAGTATATACTAAAAAGTTGATAAAAATTATGAATAATACTTTGGTATATATAAATAGTTTAAAGATTGAAAATGAATAAAAAATTAGATTTTTGTGGAGTACTAAATTAATGAAGATACTAGTAACAGGAACAGCAGGGTTTATAGGTTATCATTTAGCTAATAAACTACTTGAACTTGGTCATGAAGTAATAGGACTAGATAATATCAATGACTATTATGATATAAATCTAAAATATGCAAGATTGGAAAGCTTAGGTATAAAAAAAGAAGATATAGTAGATAATAATTTAGTAAAATCTCATACAAATCCAAATCATAAGTTTATAAAAGCATCTCTTGAAGATGCTGATACATTGAATAACCTTTTTGAAACTCAAAAGTTTGATGCAGTATGTAACTTAGCAGCACAAGCGGGAGTGAGATACTCTATAGAAAATCCACATGCTTATATACAAAGTAACATAGTAGGATTTATAAATATACTTGAAGCTTGTAAAAACTTTGATGTAAAAAACTTATCTTATGCAAGTAGTAGTTCTGTATATGGACTAAACAAATCTCAACCATTTAAAGTAGAAGATAAAACAGATACACCAGTAAGCCTATATGCAGCTACTAAAAAATCAAATGAACTTATGGCTCATACATATAGCCATCTTTATGGTATCCAAACTACAGGGTTAAGATTTTTCACAGTATATGGACCATGGGGACGACCAGATATGGCTCCTATACTTTTTACAGATGCTATACTAAATGATAGAGCTATAAAAGTATTTAACCATGGTAATATGAGTAGAGATTTTACATATATAGATGATATAGTAGATGGTATAGTAAAAGTTATACTAAATCCAAGTGATTTCAAAGTTTATAACATCGGAAATAATGCTCCAGTAAGTTTAATGGAGTTTATAGAGACTATAGAAAAAGCAATAGGAAAAGATGCTAAAAAAGATTTCTTACCTATGCAAGATGGAGATGTAGAAAGTACTTATGCAGATGTAAGTGGACTTATAAAAGATTTTGATTATAAACCAGAGACAAGATTAGCTGATGGTATTGGTGAGTTTGTGAAATGGTATAAAGAGTTTTATGGAAATACAAAATATTTATAAATGTGTGATAAAAAAACTAAAGGTAATTTGTAAGCTTATGAAAAATGATAGAAGAAAATATATCAGCAAAGATGTTAAAATCTTACAAACTCAGTTAGATAATTTTTTTTTGAAAAAAAAAGAACCTATTGTTATAAGTCTTCAAGGTTATTGGGGTATTGGAAAGACATATTTTTGGCATAATTATATTGAACACAAAAAACAAGAAGATAAGCATGTTTATATTTCACTTTTTGGTGTTAATTCTCTTGATGATATAAAAAGAAAAATTATATTGAAGATATCAGATAGAGCTAAGCTTTCAGATAAACTTCAAAGTTTTGTGGGAAGTAGCAAAGTTTTTGGTATAGATTTATCATCAGCTATTTCAATTATAGATAAAAAAGATTTTGAAAATATCATTATCTGTTTTGATGATTTTGAGAGAGTATCACCAAACTTAAGTATATCTGAAGTTCTTGGATTTATATCAGAACTAAAAGAACAACATAAATGTAAAATAGTGATGATAAATAACAAGGTTACAAAGTTTTTCTGGTAATAAACCATTAAAAGAATTTTATGATAAAACTATAAAAATAAAATGGAATTCGTTTTAAAATACTTAAATATAAAGGAAACAACAGTATGAAAGGTATAATATTAGCAGGTGGAAGTGGGACTAGACTTTATCCTATAACACAATCAATAAGTAAGCAATTATTGCCTATATATGATAAACCAATGATTTATTATCCACTATCAGTATTAATGTTAGCAGGGATAAAAGAGATACTTATTATATCAACACCGCAAGATTTACCAAAATTTGAAGAGCTTTTAGGTGATGGTAGTAATTGGGGTATAAATTTAGAATACAAAGTACAACCATCTCCAGATGGATTAGCACATGCATTTATATTGGGTGAAAGTTTTATAGGTAATGATAGTGTAGCTTTAGTTTTAGGAGATAATATTTTTTATGGACATGGATTTACTCCTTTGCTTAAAAAAGCCGCTTCTATAAAAGATGGAGCAGTTGTATTTGGGTACCAAGTAAAAGATCCAGAAAGATTTGGAGTAGTAGAATTTGATGAAAATAAAAAAGCCATAAGCATAGAAGAAAAACCTAGTAATCCAAAATCAAATTTTGCAGTAACTGGATTATATTTTTATGATAATGATGTGATAGAAATAGCAAAAAGTGTAAAACCATCTTATAGAGGAGAACTTGAAATAACATCTATAAATGAAAAGTATTTAAAAAGAGATAAACTTCAAGTTGAACTTCTTGGTCGTGGTTTTGCATGGCTTGATACTGGCACTCATGACAGTTTAATAGAAGCTGGACAATTTGTACAAACTATAGAGCATAGACAAGGTTATAAAATAGCATGTCTTGAAGAGATAGCTTATAACAATAGTTGGATAGATAAAGAAAAAGTTTTAGAGATAGCAAAACCACTTAGTAAAAATAATTATGGACAATATTTGATGGAGTTGGTAAAAGATGATTAATATTTTAATAACAGGTGGAGCAGGATTTATTGGAAGTAATTTTATACCATACTTTTTAGAAAAGTATGAAAATTATAATATTATAAATCTTGATTTATTAACTTACGCAGGAAATTTAGAAAATCTAAAAGAATGCGGAGATAATCCAAGATATAAATTTATAAAAGGTGATATTTGTAATCGTGAACTAGTTGAATTTATATTTAAAGAATATGATATAAGGGGAGTAATACACTTTGCAGCTGAATCTCATGTAGATAATAGTATCAAAAATCCTGGTGTATTTATAGAAACAAATGTGAATGGAACTTATACATTAGTAGATGTAGCAAAAAAATATTGGATGGATAAACCATTTGTTTATAAAGAAGATTATAAAGATTGTAGATTTCATCATATAAGTACTGATGAAGTCTACGGAACACTAAATGAAACAGACCTTTTTACAGAAGAAACTCCATATGCTCCAAATTCTCCATATAGTGCAAGTAAAGCATCAAGCGATATGATAGTAAGAAGCTATCAAGAAACTTATGGATTAAATACAGTTATAACAAATTGTTCTAATAACTATGGTCCAAAACAACATGATGAGAAACTTATTCCTACAATTATTAGAAAAGCTTTAAATAATGAACCAATTCCTATATATGGTGATGGTAAAAATATAAGAGATTGGTTATATGTACTTGACCATTGTAAAGGTATAGATTTAGTTTATCATACAGGTAAAGAAGGAAATGTTTATAATATAGGTGGAAGAAATGAAAGAACAAACCTACAAATAGTAAATACGATATGTAGAATTTTAGATGAAAAAATACCTAAAGAGAAAAGCTATAAAGAATTGATTACATTCGTAGAAGATAGAGCAGGACATGATAGAAGATATGCTATAGATGCTACTAAGCTTGAAACTGAACTTGGCTGGAAGGCTGATGAAGACTTTGATAGTGGAATTGTTAAGACTATAGAATGGTATTTAGGAAAGTATAAAAATGATTAATGTAACTAAAACATATTTACCAAATAAAGAAAAATATCAAAAATATGTAGATGAGATATATAAAAGTGGATGGGTTACAAATAATGGTCCGTTAGTACAAGAACTTGAAAAAAGATTAGCAAACTATTTAGGTGTTAAAAATATTATACTAGTATCTAATGGAACAACAGCATTAGAGATAGCTTATAGAACTTTAGATATAACTGGATATGCATTAACTACCCCATTTAGTTTTGTAGCAACAACAAGTTCTTTAGTAACTAATAATATAAAACCAATATTTGTAGATATAGATGCAAATACACTAGATATAGATGCAACTAAACTCAAAAGTACAATTACCCCAAATACTACTGCTATTGTTCCTGTACATGTCTTTGGAAATCCTTGTGATGTTGAAGCTATAGAAGAAATAGCAAATGAAAATAATTTAAAAGTTGTCTATGATGCTGCTCATGCATTTGGTGTCAACTATAAAGGTAAAAGCATTTTAAACTATGGGGATATTTCAACACTTAGTTTTCATGCTACAAAACTTTTTCATACTATCGAGGGTGGTGCATTAATCATTAATGACGATAGTTTAGTAGAAAAAGCAAGACATCTTATAAACTTTGGTATTGAAAATGCAGAGTCAATACCTCACTTAGGGACAAATGCAAAGATGAATGAATTTGAAGCTGCTATGGGTTTATGTATGCTAGATGAGATTGAAAATGTATTGGCTAAGAGAAAAAATCTATATGAAAGATATAAAAAAGAGCTAAAAGAGATTGTTGTCTTTCAACAAGAAAATGACAATGTAACACAAAATTATAGTTATTTTCCTATTATTTTAAAAGATGAAACTGAAATGAAAAAAGTTCAAAAAGCCTTAAATGAAAATGATATTTTTCCAAGACGATATTTTTATCCATCACTTGATAGTTTAAATTATATAGAACCAAAGCAATATATGCCAATAAGTAGAGATATAAGCAGTAGAATTTTATGTTTACCTTTATATCCAACATTAAATCAAGATGAGCAACAAATAATCATTAATATAATGAAGGAGTCTATTTTATGAAATTAGCAATAATGCAACCATATCTATTTCCATACATAGGGTATTGGCAACTGATAAATGCTGTTGATACTTTTGTAATATACGATGATGTTAATTTCATTAAGCAAGGGTATATAAATCGCAATAATATATTAGTAAATAATAAATCTCAAAGATTTACTTTAGAATTGGTAGGTGCTAGTTCCAATAAACTTATAAATGAGATAAATGTTGGAAGAAATGCTATTAAAGTTTTAAAAACAATAAAACAGAACTATCAAAAAGCACCTTATTTTAGTGATGTTTATCCTTTAATTGAAAAAATATTATTAAATCCAGAAAAAAACTTAGCTAAATATTTAACTAATACTTTAATAGCTATATCACAATATTTAGAATTAAATACTAAATTTATGATATCTAGTGAATTAAATAAAGATTCTAATTTAACAGCTCAAAACAAAGTATTAAATATTTGTAAGGTTTTAAATGCTACTACATATATAAATGCAATAGGTGGACAAGAGTTATATGATAGGGAAATATTTAAAATACATGATTTAGAATTGAGATTTTTAGAAACAAATACAGATATTGTGTATAAACAGTTTAATGATGAGTTTATATCAAATTTATCAATTATAGATGTATTAATGTTTAATTCAATTAGTGAAATAAAAAATATATTAGAAAAATATAAATTAGTAAAAGGTAAAAAATGAAAAAAATATTAATAATTGGTGCATCAGGTAGTTTGGGACAAGGATTGGTCACTTTTTTAAAAAAAGATTATGATATTACTGCTACATATTATAATAATAAAATGATGAGAGATGATGTAGAAACTGTTCAATTAGATATTACTAATACTAAATCTTTTGATAAGTTATCCAATACTAAATATGATACAGTCATACTTGTTGCAGGTATGATGCCAGCAAATATGGAAGGGTATAACCCTCAATCTTATATAGATATAAATATTACTGGAACATTAAATGTTTTAGAATATTGTCGAAAACAGAATATTCGTAAAGTTATTTATATAATGACATTTTCAGATGTAGCAGGTTCATTTTATACTGGTATACCAATTAGAAGAGATGAGGAAAGAACCTTAAACTACAAAGGTGATCATGCAGTATATGCTATTACAAAAGTAACAGCATGTGAGTTGCTTGAGCACTATCATCAAGAATTTGGTATGCAAACTATTATTTTTAGAATACCTACTGTTTATTGTAATGATGAAAATTATTTTTATTATGTGAATGGAGAAAAAAAACTTAAAGCATATTTTCAAATGATAAAGTCCGTTGCAATAGATAAAAAAATAGAAATATGGGGAAACCCTGATCATTCAAAAGATATGCCTTATATAAAAGATTTTGCAAGATTGATAGGTAAAGCAGTTGAAAATAGTACAGCACAAGGTATTTATAATGCTGGTACAGAACAACCAGTTTCTTTAGAAGAATTTGTGAATGCTATTATTCAAGTATTTTCAAATAACCCTGATGAAGTGGAAAAAATATATAGACCAGAAAAACCATCTCAGCCAAATTTTACATTTGATATGTCCGAAACAAATAAAGAATTTCAATTTAATGTGAAATATGACGTAATAAGTATGCTAGAAGAGATGAAGCAAACTATCGATTTGGATAAAATAAAATGAGACAAAAATTTGTCTTTATTTCCAATATGGCAGCACCTTATCAAGTTAAAAAAGCTGAACATTTAAATACTTATATTGATACTCAATTTTGGTTTTATACTTATATAGAAGAGAATAGACCAAAATGGTGGAAAATACCATTGGGTGGAAAATGTAGTATTTTAGCTAATGTTATAAGTTTTAAAAATAAATATTTTACTTTGGATATTTTAAAAAAATTAAATATTTTTAATCCAGATATTATTATGATAGGTGGATTTACAATTCCTGGAAATTATCTAGCTTATTTGTGGGCAAAAAAAAATAATAAAAAAATAATTGTATTTACTGAAGTAAGTAGGTATGAAGATGGAAGGTTAAAAACAAACAATTTTAGTTGGAAGATTTTAAAATTTTTATATAAGAATGTTGATGCTATTTTAACAACTACAAATAAAGATGCAAAGAAACAATATAAATTTTTATTTCCTAATACCCCTGTTTTTGCCACTACATATGGAGCAGATATAGACGAACATCTAAAGCATCCATTAAGAAACTTAAAGGATAAAAAAGAGATAGTGTTGCTCTATGCAAATAGGCTTATAGATATTTATGATCCGTTATTAGCTATAGATATTTTTTATGATTTACAAAAAAAATATTCAAATATTGTCTTAAAAATGAATAATGATGGAGAATTAAGAGATAAATGTATAGAAAAAATTAAAAAATATAAAATTGAAGAAAAGATACATTTTTTAGATGATATAAAAAGTTGGAATGATTTACATCTAGTTTATAAAACTTCAGATATATTATATTTACCTGCCAAATTTAGTAATGGAAATATGAGTATTATAGAAGCTATGGCATCTGGTATGGGAATAGTTATAAGTGATAAAGTTAATGGGCATACAAATATGCTAACTCGTAAAGAAAATTGTTTTATTTGTAATTACGACAAAGAAGAATTTGTTGAGGCTATTAGTGAGTATATAGAAAATATTGAACTTATTAAAAAGCATGCTAAAATAAATAAAGAAAGAGTAAAGTATTTATCATTAGAAAGTACAGCTAAAAAATATTATGATATTTTTAAAGAGTTAAAGATTATATAAATGACGAGAAGACATATATTTAATGTAATATGTTACATAATAGGATTTAACTGATGATAAATAAATTTAAAATTAAAGATTTAAGCTTACAAAAGATTTTATCAAACTCTATGATAGTTCTTTCGGGTAATATAGGAGCAAATATTTTCGGATTAATATCTGTATCATTATTTACTCATTCAGTTGGTGCTGAAGCTTTTGGATATTATATACTTTTTTTTACATTTATAGAAATAATAGATAAAATATTTAATTTTCAGACTTCACAAGCTTTTATGAAGTTTGCTAGTGATTTTCAAGCTAAAGATGAACATTATAATGTAATGATGCTTTTAAAGTATAGTTTTTTTGTAGATTTTATATCATTATTATTTGCTTATTTAATTACACTTTATTCTATAGATATATTTATGTCTTTTTTTACTATACCTATAGAATATACAAATTTGATAATAATTATGGCAACAAGTACATTATTTAAAGTATCTGAAATTTCATCAGGAATTTTTAGATTATTTGATGAATTTAAAATACAATCTAAAATTTTAGTTTATATATCAATATTAAAAGTTATTTTATTTGGAATAATTGTTCTTATTGATCCATTTTTTGATAATTTTATCTATGCTACAGTTTTTGCCCAATTTATTTCATTTGTAATGAAAATAATTATTTCAAAAAAAATATTAAATAAAAATAATTATTTAGTACAAGATATAATTGGTTGTAAAATTGATCATAGTTTATTAAAAAAATTAAAAATTATGCATTTCCTTATGTATAAAAATTTTAGTGTAGCTATCAGAATGGTATCTAGACAATTAGATGTTATTATTCTTGGTAAATTATTAGGTGCTGAAGTTGTTGCTATTTATAAGATTGCAAAAGATGTTACAGGTCTTGTATCCAAAGTTACAGATCCTATATATCAAGCAATTTATCCAGAATTTGCTAAATTATTAGCTAATAATCAAAACAAGAAAGCACAAAAGGTAGCATTGAAAATATCTTTTTTTGCAGGTTTATCTGGACTATTTTCATACACTATTTTTATTATTATAGGGAAATGGTTTATTGTAATGATGTTTGGAGATCCTTTTTTATCTTCTTATGGTGTAGCATTAGTTTATTATATTGCTATTCTAATAAGTATAATAGGACTACCACTTGTTCCATTAATGGATTCATCAGGATTGGTTAGATATACATTTACTAATCAACTATATGCAACAATACTTTATATTTTAATTATATATCCATTAATTAATCTATATGGTATGTATGGAGCAGCAATAGCTTATGTAGTTTATTATGCTTTTTGGTCTCTATTGGCTTTAAATAGAATTAATAAGAATAATTTAAAATTAAATAAAAAAGGAATTAAATAATGGATAATCCAAAATTTGAGTTACAAGACAATCAGTATGAGTTTCCATATCATTACTTAGCATTTATGGATAATGATACACCCCAAATTAAAAAAACATTAGATTGGGGTATTGAGTATTTAACTTATGTTAGTGTAATTATTGAAGAAATTAAAAAATTAAAATTTAATAATATTCTGGATGTAGGTTGTGGTGATGGGTATTTACTAAATAATTTAGAAACAAAATCTGAAAAATATGGAATTGATTTATCTAAAAAAGCAATTATGTTTGCAAATGCATTTTCAAAAGATACAAAATTTGAAATAAAAGATTTATTTACACTTGATACTAAATATGATTTAATTTTATTGATTGAAGTATTAGAACATATTCCAAATAATTTTGTAGAGCCTTTTATAACTCAAGTTTTAAGTTTAATTAACAAAGATGGGTACTTTATAATATCTGTACCAACAACAGTAATACCACTAAATAAAAAGCATTATAGACATTATGATGAAGCACTCCTTACCGAACATATAGAAAATTTTGGAAATGTAGAATTAATATCAGAGACAAGAGTATATAAAGAATCTAAATTACATAAGTTTATAATGAGATTGCTAAATAATAAAATTTGGAGCATTAATTCAAAATATATTTTGAACAAATTCTGGAAATGGCATCTTAAAAATAATGTTAATGCAGATAATCAATCAGGTTATCATATTATACGGGTATATAGGAAATTATAATGCTAGATAATCTGAATTCATTTTTAACACTAGGATATTTCTTAGATTATTATAATAAAGATTTATCTATAGATAGTTCAAATATAAATAAGAAAAAATATAATAAGATAGATAAGGTTGAATTAATTAAAATTGGTTCTAAACTTTGGAGAGATGCAATATCTAGTAATTTTAAAACTAATCAAAAACATTTAGTTCCAATTAGTGGTGGACTGGATAGTAGAGCTATTTTAGCAGGACTTTTAGAGCATACAGAAGCTAAAAATATATATACATATACTTATGGTACTCCAAATACATTAGATTATGATATAGGTAATTATATAGCTAAAAAATTTGGTACTAGACATACAAGTTTTGATTTGACTCAATATATTTATAATCAAAATGAGTTAGAAAATATATCAAAAAGAGTAAATTTTCAAACTGTGTTGTTTCATCATGCACCTGTAGCTATGATAGATCAAAAATTTAAGGGTTGTATATTATGGAGTGGTTTTTTTGGAGAAACATTAACGGGAGATCATTTACCAAAAGATAAATCAAATAATATAGAAGAAGCCAAGAAAAAATTTATTTTACAAAATAGGTATGTACGATCAAAGCAAATTTCGTTAAATAGTCATTTTGAAAATTTAATAGATTGTAATTGTATTGATAAAAATTTATTAACCTTAGATGAGCAATTAGACTTTCAAAATAGGCAAACAAAGTTTATAGCTCCCCATGTACTAATGGATGGCTTTGACTATAAACTACCATTCTTGCATCAAAAATTTACAGACTTTATGCTTAGTATTGATAATAAGTATAGATATGAACAAGAGTTATATAAAAGAATTTTATTAAATTCTTTCCCTAAAGCATTTAGTTATAAAACTAAAATAAATTTTGGACTACCTCTTTATGCATCAAAATCAAGAAAATTTATCAATAGAGTTGAAAATAAAATACTAAAAATAGTTAAAATAAGAAAAAATATAGAAATCAATTATTTAGATTTTGATGAAAAAATAAGACATAAACAAGATTTGCAAAATATTATGAAAAATAATATTCTTGATTTAAAAGAACGAAATATTATTGACTGGATTGATATTGAAAATATACTTAATAATCATTTAGCAAAAAAAGGAAATTATGCTGATACTCTGATTGTTTTAGCTAGTTTAGAAATACATTTGAAAAACGGACTAAAATTAGAAGGTATAAACTAATGAAAATCATATATATATCAAATTCATTTATTCCATCAAAAGCAGCCAATAGTGTTCATGTTGTGAAAATGTGTCAAGCATTTGCACAAAATAAGCATGATATCTCTTTGTATTTACCAAAAAATAAAAAAAAAGATGATATCAATGACGATATTTTTAACTTTTATAATATCAATAATAAATTTAATATAGAGAAATTACCTTATTTTTCATTTAAAGGGAGTGGATATTTTTATAATTTATTTGCTGTATTAAAAGCAAAATATAAAAAGACAGATTTAGTTTATTGTAGAGATATTCATACTGCATTTTTTTGTTTTATTTTTAATATTGATTATATATTAGAGTTACATGGACCAATTGAAAATTTTAGTAACATATTACAATATATGTTTAATTATTTATTAAAAGATAAAAATTTAAAATTAGTTGTAATTACAAATTCTTTAAAAAAATATTATCTAAATAAATTTCCAATTTTAGAAAAAAGATCCGTTTTTGTGGCTCCTGATGGTGCTGATAAATTTCAAGATTTCAATAAAATGATAAAATTAGATCAAGACAAATTTCATATTGGTTATGTTGGTCATTTATACGAAGGAAAAGGTATGGAAATAATTCATCCATTAGCTTCTATGTGTTCTGATGATATAGTTTTTCATATAGTTGGAGGAACAGATGAAGATCTTTTATATTGGAAGAATAAATGTAAATGTATTAATAATATTATTTTTCATGGTTTTATGAATCAAAATTTAATACCACAATATTTAAATGCTTTTGATGTCGTGTTATTACCAAATCAGATGAAAGTAAGAGGGGCAGGAAAGGTTAGTTATGATATTGCTAAATGGACATCACCATTAAAATTATTTGAATATATGTCTGCAAAAAAAACAATTCTAGCTTCAGATGTAGATGTTTTAAAAGAGATTTTAAAACATACAGATAATGCTTGGTTATGTAATCCAAATAATATTCAAGAATGGCACGATGCAATTCTTTATTTAAAAAATAATAAAGAAGTCGCAAAAGAATTAGCAAATAATGGATATATAGATTTTATGAAAAATTATACTTGGAAAACAAGAGTTAAAAATATTTTATCTAACTATTTTGATATTAAAATAGAAAATATTTTATCTTGAAAATTTATAAATTTTAGACTTAATGAATATGGAACAAAAAAAAGAGTGGGATAAATTGCCTTTAAAAAGTAAAGGGATTAGTGAAAGATACAATTTAATTGGGTTAGGAGAGTTGATTTGAATAACTTTAGTGCTATAGGGTATCATGGAACTCAAGATAATAATTTAAATATAGATTATAATCTACCAGCAAATAATACATTTTTAGACAGATTATTAAATATTGAAAATATTGATTATGGTTTTTGTATTAGTAAAAAAGATAAACAATATTTTGAGAAATACAATACAAACGATATATTAAATAATCTTGCTTTTTCTCCAGTAAACTATAAGGAAAAAAAACGAATATTTGATATGCTGATAAATCAGGAGATAAAAGATACAAAAATGCTCAATGGAAATATTGAGTTGATATTTGAAAGGTTTAGAGAATCTTACAATATCAAAGATATAGCTATTGAGAAATATATGATATATTTTTACGAGTGGATTTTAATACTTACAGATAAAAATATTACACTTGAAAATGTAAAATTTCTAAAGAAAAATATTATTACAAATAATTATCTATTTTGGTATAATTTTGTTAAAGTATTTTATAATAATTCAAAATTTAAAGAAACATTGTATTTAGTAAAATATGTAAAAAAAGAGTATATTAAAAAAGATAATTATCTCTATAATGATTTGATTTTATATCAATTAATCTCTTTAAAAGATGATAAAAAATATCTAAGAGATCTCAATATACAAAAAAAAATTTGTAAGTTATCTAAGCAGTTAAAAGGTTTTGAGTATATCCAAATTTTGACACTTTTAGAGTGTGCTTTTTTACAACATAACATACTTGATTTTAAACGACTTGTTTATACATATAAAAAAAAGATTTTAAACTGGAATATTTACCAAGTTTTAAATGTATATGAATTGAGCGTTTATTTTAGAGATATAGAAATAATAAATGAAATATCTTTAATACTCAATTTTAAAGATATAGGTTCTTATAATGGTAGTGAAGAGTATGATATTTATCAATTTTTAAATGCAATAGTGCAAGGCGATAAATATAAAATACAATTTTTTTATGATAAGTTAAAAAATCATTTTGATTTTAGTCATTATGAATTATTTGTGAGTAGATAAATGGAAAATTATTTTAACCTATTTGATAAAAACCTCAAATTAACATCTAAACAGCAACAGGATGCAAAAACTAAGTACAATAGTGTATGTAAATCTTTACATAATAATTATTATAGTTCAAAATACGATGGTTCTACAAAATTTTTGTTTGGTTCTTATAAAAAGAAAACAAATATTAGACCAATGAGTAAAATACAAGATGTAGATGTGTTATTTAAAATACCAAAAGAAATTTTTGAAAAATTTGATAATTATAGTAGCAATGGACAATCTGCATTATTGCAAGATATTAGAAAAGTGCTTAATAAAACATTTACAACAACAGAAAAAATAAGTGGTTGGGGAAAAGTTGTATTGGTTCAAACAACAGATGGGACTCATAATGTTGAAGTTTTACCAGCTTATGAACTAGAAGATAAAACTTTTAAAATACCAAATAGTGAAGATGGGGGTAGTTGGGAGATATTTAACCCAAGAGAAGATATAAATATATTTCAAAATATAAATAAACAATCAAATGGTTTAGTTCCAATAGTTACTAGAATGTTAAAAAGTTGGAAAAGGCAAAATAAAACTTTAGATATAAAATCATATCAGATTGAACAATATGTTATGGATTATTTTGAGAAAAATAGTGTAGAAAATATAGATATTGAAATGATTATATCACTGTTTGAATTTATAAAATCAAGTATAGGCGAAGATAGCAAAAGTTTTATAGAAACTGCTATACAAAGATTAGAAATAGCACAAAAGTTAAAAAATGATGAAAAATATCAAGAAGTTACTAAAAAATTAAAGCTAATCTTTGGAGATAAATTTCCAAGTTATTCAAATAATATTAAAGTAAGTATGGAAAGTTTAGATGAAGATATCGCTCCAAATGAACAATTTATAGATGAATTATTTGAAGTAGATTTGTTTAATGATTATTCTTTTAAATTAGATTGTGAATTTACACAAGATGGTTTTCAAAAATATAAATTAGTGCAATTTTTACAAAAAGTAAAAATATTGAAAAAAAACTTGAAGTTAACTTTTAGTTTTAAAACTGATATTCCAAAGCCTTATAAAGTGTATTGGAAAGTTAGAAATTTTGGAGAAGAAGCAAAAAAAACTAAAAATTTAAGAGGACAAATAATAAAAGGCTCATATAGTAAAACTGAAATAACTTTATATAAAGCTACACATTATGTAGAGTGTTATATTGTAAAAGACAATATTTGTATAGCAATAGATAAGATTGATGTCCCAATAGGAGATATATAATGATAGATAACAATTATGAAGCTATAAAACAAAAGCATGGAAATGTAGTATATAGTCTAAAAACACATGAGAAAGCAAGAGAGAGAAAAGAAAATTATCTTTTATGGATTAAGTGGATAAATATTCTTTTGGTGGGTAGTATATTAGTTGTTTTAATTTTACAATTGATTTTTAAAACTGATTTACTAAATTATATTGGTATAGCTTTGAGTGTGATAGAATTTATTTTTATTATTATTCAATTGAACTTTGATTTACAAAAAGATATTTATGAGCATATAAAAACTTCAAATCAACTATGGCTAATAAGAGAAAAATATCTTAATTTACTTATAGATATTAAAAATGGTTTAAATAAAGAAGTTATTAGTAAAAAAAGAGATGAGCTAGATGAACAATTGTCAGGAATTTACAAAAATGCAATAAAAACTTCAAATAAAGATTATAAAGAAGCTTCTAAGGTTTTAAATAGTGATGAAAAACCAAAATCTGATGATGAAGAGTATAAAAACTTTTTGCCTGAAAATTTGTGGAGTTAAGATGTTGCGAAAAGATTTTGTAAATAAAAACTTTATATATAAAATATATACTTTATTAACTACTAGTATATTGTTTGCTGTTAATCCATTAATGTCACTTTATATTTTCACATTTGTAAAACGAAGCAACTTTATGAAATTAATTATTATTTTAATTGGAAGTTTTATTTTATTATCAAAATATTTTATTGGTGGAGATGGTGATGATATTGGAAATTATATAAACACATTTTTACATTTTGATACTTTTCAAAATGTACTTCTTGTATCAGCCGTACATTCTGGTAGTATTGATATTATATTTTGGTATCTAAGTTATTTTGTATTTTTATTTACCAACAATCCTGTTTATTTTTTATTTTTTTGGCACTTTATTAGTTTATCTCTTTTATATTATTCATATAATAAGATCTTATCAAAAGATGCAATATTTGCATTTATTATATTTATTTCAACTACAACTTTCTATTACATTTATGGCAATACATTAAGACAGGGTTTTGCAGTATCGTTATCAGTTTTAATTTTATATTATATACTTAATAAAGAAATTAAAAAAGCATATATTTTAGGACTTTTATCTATTTTAGTACATCCGTCTTCTATAATAGTGCTGTTTGCTATATATATGAGAAAGTTTTCTTTTAAAATCATCTATATTTCATTGTTCTTTTCATTGTTCTTTCAAAAAATCTCAATATTAAAATTATTAGGAATATTATTTAGTTTTGTGGGATTATCACATTTTGCAGGTAAAGCAATAGGATATAGTGAAAAATTTGAACCAGGTTCTATTTTCAGTTTTGGAACATTGATTTTTTTTATTATAATCCTAACATATGTATATGGTAAATATAAATTAAAAAAGGAAATAATCAACACTTCTTTAATTAAAATTTATTTTAGCTATCAAGTGATATATTTCTTATTTTTAAATACATCACTTGCATCGGATAGAATTTTTTCTTATCGTGCAGTATTAGATCCTATTTTATTAATTATGTTGTCCTATAGTTTTAAGCAAAAAATCTTAATAAAATATTTTTTAGTTTTTATATTTATGCTATTAAATATATATTACATTTTAAATATATTTAATTATGTATTTTACGACAATCAATATAATTTATTATCTTTAAATATTATTGATTTATTTGAACTAATTAATAAGGTAGGAAAATGAAAATACTTATAGTAGGCGATAACCTATGGGATATATATGAAAAATCTTTTTATAAAGGTTTTAAAGAGTTGGGTTACGATGTGGATATATTTGGATATGGAGATAGGTTTAAAAATACTATCTTTCATAAAATTGAGAAAAAATTTGCTATTGGAATAGTTACAAATAAGATAAATCAAGATTTACTTAATAAAGTGCAAGACTATAAACCAGATTTGATATTTTTTTATAGAGTATTGCATATTTATCCAAAAACTTATAAATATTTAAAACAAAACTTTAAAACAAAACTATTTTGTTATAACAACGATGACCCTTTTGCAGAGTATTATCCATCATATTATTGGAGACATTATAAAAATAGTTTAAAATATATGGACTGGATATTTTCTTATAGATGGAAAAATATAGAGGACTATAAAAATTTAGGATATGATAATGTTTCATTACTTAGGTCATATTATTTAAAAGAAAAGAATTTTTATATTGATAATATACTTGAAAATAAATATAAATGTGATGTTATTTTTTTAGGACATTGGGAAGATGATGGACGAGATGAGTATATAAAACTGCTTTTTGATAACAATATAGATATAAAACTATACGGACACTCTTGGCAAAACTCAAAGTACTATGAGTATTTTAAAGAAAAATTAAGATACGAGATAACAGTGGTCAGTGAAGATTATAATTTAGCTTTAAATAGTTCTAAAATAGCTCTTGTATTTTTATCAAAACTAAACAATGATACATATACAAGAAGATGTTTTGAGATACCTGCTACAAAAACAATGATGATTAGTGAATATACTGATGATTTAGCTAAAAATTTATTTGAAGAAGACAAAGAAGCAGTCTATTTTAAAAGTAAAGAAGAGTTATTAAAAAAAATAAAGTTATATTTAAAAGATGAAAATAAAATAAAAGAAGTTGGAAAAAATGGATATAATAGACTTATGAAAGATGGTCATGAAGTTAAAGATAGATGTGAAGAGATAATAAAGGTTTATAATGAAATCAAATAAAATACTTTTTTATATGGAATTTCCACCGCCAATTCATGGCATGACTTATATAAATAAAATAATTTTTAATAATTTAAAAGATAATCAAGATTATAAATTTTACAATTTAAATTTATCATCAAGTTTATTAGAGATAGGAAAAATAAATTATAATAAGATTATGAAAAATATAAATTTAATTTTTGGAGCTTGGATATACTTTTTTAAAGTTAATCCAAAACAAATATATATACCACTTTCTGCTACAAAATTTGGAGTTATTAGAGATTTTTTGGTTTTATTACCCAGTATTGTTTTAAATAAAACAAGGATTTTACATTTACATGGATTTACTTATTATAAGGTTTATGAAAAAAGTAAATTATTTAAAGTAGTTTTTACTTTAATTAGTAAAAATAGTAAAATAATAGTTTTGTGTAATAAACAAGAAAGAATAACACAAAAAATAATGAATAGAAAATCTTTTATATTATTTAACACTTTACAAACTCATATACAATTTTTACCAAAACAATTAACAAATAAGAAACTAAAATTATTATATATAAGTAATATTAGCAAGTTAAAGGGTATATTAGACTTAATGAAAGCCATAAGAAATATAGATAATGTTACTTTAACAATAGCAGGAGATATTTGGCAAAATAAAGATGAATTTTTTAAATTACTTGAAGATTTGAAGCAAAAAGTAAGTTATATAGGTTTTGCTAATGAAGAGAAAAAACAAGAATTGTTAAAAAGTCATGATATTTTTTGTATTCCATCACAATTAGAAGAGGGTAGTCCTATTAGCATTATAGAAGCTATGGCTTATGGATTACCAATTATTGGAACAAATAAAGGATGTATAAAAGAGATGATACAAAATTGTGGATATGTGATTGAAAATGAATTAGATAGTAATATTTTAAATATAGCACTTAGTGATATTAAACAAAATTATAAACAATATTCAACTAATGCTAGACAAAATTATGAAAAATTTTATATAAAAGAGGTATTTATAAAAAACTTGGAGCAAATATGTGCGGAATAATAGGTTTTAATTTTAAAACAAAGAATAAAAAAGTATTTGATATAGCATCTCATAGAGGTCCAGATAATACTGGAATTTTAGATATAAATAGTTGGACTTTTGGGCATAATAGACTTTCAATAGTTGATCATAATCCTTTATCAAATCAACCATTTGTAAGCAATTGTGGGAGATATGTAATAGTTTTTAATGGGGAGGTTTCTTATGGATAAAAAACTTATTAAAATTATAAGATTTGTAAAAATATATGGAATGAGTAGAACACTTTTTAAAGTTTTTGGAAGATTAAGAGTTGGTTTGTTTAAATTACCTACACTTAAAAAAAGAAATATTGGTCTTATAGGTTGTGGTCAATTTGGTTTTGCTACAATAGGTTATTTTGTATCAAAAAAGGCTCCTGCTACATTTTTAAGGGCTTATGATATAGATAAAAAAAATCAAATCTCTTTTGAAAAGTTTTATAATTTAGAACATACTAAAAATGTAGAAGAGATATTTAAAAATCAAAATATAGATATAATTTATATCGCTTCAAACCATTATTCTCATACTGATTATGCCATACAAGCTATTAAAAATAAAAAAGTTGTTTATATTGAAAAACCAATAAGTGTAAATTATAAACAATTTAAAAAATTAGTGCAAACTATAAAAGAATATAATGTAGAAGTTTACGCAGGGTATAATAGACCATTTTCAAAAGCAATTAGGGATTTAAAAAATAGTATTAAAGAATTTGATAATAAACCTTTTAGTATAAATTATTTTATATCAGGACATTTAATAGAAAAAGAGCATTGGTATAGAAATCCAAAAGAAGGCACAAGAATTTGTGGAAATGTAGGGCATTGGTTAGATTTAACTATTCATATATTTTCTTGGAGAGAGAAATTACCGAATAAATTAGAAATTAATATATCATATGCTAATAAAACTGAAATTGACGATAATATAACTATAACTATAGTTACTGAATTTAATGATATTATTTCTATTATGCTTACTTCACGATGTGAACCATTTGAAGGGATAAATGAAAGTATAAATTTTCAATATGATAATACAATCGCAAAAATTGACGATTTTAGAAATATAACAATATGGCAAGATGAAAAATTAATTAAAAAAAGATATTGGCCAAAAGATGTAGGTCACAATAATGCTATTTTACAACCTTTTAATAAAGAAAAAAGAGATTGGAAAGAAGTAGAAAATTCTACTTTATTGATGTTATTTATTACAGATATGGTTTTAAATAAAGAAATTTTTAAAGAATTTAACTTTGAGAAAGAGTGGAGTAAGATGCTATGAGTATGGCAAATTCTTTTGAGGTCAGATTTCCTCTAATAGACCATAAAATTATAGAATTTATGACAAGTATTGATACAAAATATCGTATTAAAGATGGACAAACAAAATATCTAATGAAAAAGATACTTAAAGGTAAGATACCAGATATTATTATAAATAAACCAAAGTTAGGATTAAATCCACCCATGGGTTTGTGGCTCAAAAAAGATTTAAAAGTATTTATAGATGACTATTTATCAAAAGAAAATGTAGATAAAAGAGGATTGTTTAATTATGATTATATTCAACAAATCATATATGAACATAATACTAATAAAAGAGATAGGAGCCTTTATATCTGGGCACTTATCGTGCTTGAGGAGTGGTTTAGACAGTATATGGATTAATTTATATGTGATATTAAAAAAAACAGGGTCAAAACTTTACTTTTTTAATAAATTAGGATAAAAATAATGGCTCGTAGGTTAAGAGTTAAAAAAATAGGGTATTATCTATCATCAATCGTGGTGTTGCCAAAAATACTATCTTTTATGATAGACAAGATTTTATTAAATTTTTAGAGATTTGTGATGAAGCAAGTGATGAATATGGATTTAAGATATTTGCATACTGCTTGATGAACAATCACTACCATCTACTTTTAAAAACTAATCAAAAAAATAAAAGTTTTTAAATAAAATTAATTCAATAAGTTTTAATATCAAATATCATACAATATACAAAAATCATATAAAAGGATAAAATATGACAGTACCTATAAAAATCGGTATAAGAGAACTAGTAAGAGATACAAGTATTTTAGATAGATATGATTATATAGAAATTGAAGATAAAAAAATGCATAAATCAAAAGGTATCTTTGTATCAGGTAAATATGCTAAAGATATAGAAAAATTTTTAGAAGAGAAAGAGCAAAAACAAATACAAGAAAAACTTGATGCTTTGAATAGCTTTGCAGGTAGTTTAACAGGTATGCTTAGAGATGATGTCTCTATCCAGTCTATAAAAGCAGAAATGGGTAGTAAAATATGAGAGTATTTATAGATGCGAATATTATATTAGATACTTTCTCAAAAGATAGAAAATATTATAAATATAGTCTTGATACATACACTTTTTTACTAAAGCAACAATATCAACTTTTTACTTCTTGTGATTTGATAACTACTATTTATTATGTAGATTCTAAAAAGGATAAAAAACAAGCTTTAAAAAATATACAAGCTATTAATAAAACATTAAAAGTGATAGATTTTTCAAATCAAGAAGTTGAACAAACTTGTGAGTTGATGCTAAAAGATAGTGACTATAAAGATTTAGAAGATACTTTACAGCATATGATGGCAAAAAAAATAAAATGTGATATGATAATATCAAATGATGAAAACTTCGTAAGTAAAGATATAGAAATTTTAACAAGTAAAGAATTTTGTGAAAGATATATAAAAGATAAAAAATAGATGAAACAATTATATAGGTTTTTTGCATAAATAAGTTGCAAAGTTTGAAAAATCAGGTAGTAAAATATAAAAGGAGTACCATGCAATTTGCAGACCCAAAAAATGACATAGCATTAAGAGAGTTTGATGAGATAAATGCCTTAAGAACTGCTGAAAAAAAGGGTCTTGAAAAGGGAATGCAAAAAGGTCTTGAAGAAGGTGAAAGAAAGAAGCAGATAGAGATAGCTAAGAATTTGCTAGATGTTTTAGATGTTGAAACTATATCGTTAAAAACAGGTTTAGATATAGAATTTATTAATGAGCTTAAATAGGTATTTCATTAAATATAGAAAAAGAATTTCTTAAAATAAAAAAGATAAAAAAAGCAACTAATAAAGAAGCATTAAATGGGATTTGTTTAAATAAATAAATTTTATAGACTATAAAGTTTATTTACTATATAATATATAAAATTTATTTATTATAGGTATGAAATGTTTCAAGTTGGTAAGCCAGTTAGTGGTAAACAGTTTTATGATAG
>Ga0256842_1000810_pt1 | contig 27065 bp, 26 predicted proteins | sample 4559240metaG_FD_185973 | JGI IMG/M metagenome (GOLD analysis project Ga0256842, IMG submission 185973) | Hydrothermal vent microbial communities from Guaymas Basin, Mexico - 4559-240 | ecosystem: Environmental > Aquatic > Marine > Hydrothermal vents | place: Mexico: Guaymas Basin | collected... | reverse complement strand
AACCAATGGAGAGGTTTTGAAATATTGGGGTAAATGGGTGGTTTTAGGAGAAAGAGAGTGGCTTGATAAGTTAGCTCAAAAGTTAGATAAATATGTTGAAGAAGAAAAAATAGCGAGTATAAAATATACAAGAGAACCGTCCAAAAATCTCAGAATAGATGAATGTGTAATGTTGGTTTATTGTGATAAGCGAGAAAGGGATGAGGTGTGGGCTATTTTAGAAGAGCATGGAGTGAAACTCAAAGCCTGGATCTCGGAAAAAGAAACTATGGAAATGTGGATGCCTGGGGGGAGACTTCTTGAGAGATGGATACGGACTAATAACTTCAGTGAGGAGCAGGCTGAAGCAGTAAGAGAGGACGCTCGGAGAACATTGGGTTATGTTTTCAACAATCCTGACGCAATTTATCGACCCTGGGCACAATAATTAATTAACAATAAAAAAGTTGTCTTAAGATAAAAAGAATTTTGTAAAATTAGCGAGTTGAGTGAAAAGCTAAAAAATGATAATTAATAAAAGAGATTTTTGGATATGATTGTGAATATTTGGAGGTGAATATGGTAATTTGGGATCATCCTGATTCTAAGGAAATATATGTTATACATCCTACAGCCATGTGGGGCACACGTTATATAATATATAAGGGTAAAAAATTAACAAATGGAGAAGTAGTAAAATATTGGGGTAAATGGGTGGTTTTAGGAGAAAGGAAATGGCTTGACCAGTTAGCTGAAAAGTTAGATCCATATGTTGAAGATGAGAAGATATCTAGTATAAAATATACTAAGGAGCCCCCCAAAGATGTGGATATTGATGAATGTGTTATGTTTGTTTATTGTGATAAACGTGAGAGGGATGAGGTCTGGTCTATTTTAGAAGAACATGGGGTAAAACTCAAAGCATGGATAACGGAAAAAGAAACCATGGAAATGTGGATGCCTGGGGGAAGACTTTATGAGAGATGGATACGCAGTAACAATTTCAACGAGAAGGAGATAGAGGCTATAAAATTAGACATTCAAACAACATTAGGTAATATTTTCAACAAACCTGACGAGATATTTCGACCATGGGGACAATAAAGATTTAGAGCAGGAAGGAGAATATTAAATGGAAAACAAATACAATATGAATGATAAAAAGCAATTAAAAGTGCCTCCTCTTGATCCTTATTTTTATATTAAAGTGGAAGATAAGAGAAATCTCGAGAGGTTGGAGAAATTGTCTCATAAACATCCTGTGAACATACTTGTAACAGGGACCCAGGGGTGTGGAAAATCTTCATTGGTAAGACAATTTGCCAGTTTTTATAAACGGCCCCTAGCGGTTTTTCAAATTGGACTTCTTGTGGAATCTGGACAACTTTTTGGTCAGCAGAGGCTAAAGAATGGTGAAACTTATTATCAGAGTTTCTTGTTTCCAAAAGCTATTCAGACTCCTGGTTGTGTAATTCATCTGGAAGAGCTCAACAGATCAGAAACCCCCCATGCCTTAAACGAACTTTTCTCTGTGTTGTCAGAAGATAGAAATATATGGATTGATGAATTAGGACTGGTTGAAGTTGCCCCACGAGTGATTTTCTTTGCCACAATGAATGAAGGTGAGGAATTCTCTGGCGTAGATGAATTAGATGCAGCGCTAAAAGATCGTTTTTACCGTATTCACCTCGAATATCTGCCTACAGAGGTGGAGAAAGAAGTGCTGATGCGAAAGACAGGCATAAATGAAAACACTGCTATGGAAATAATTGGTGTAGTAAACAAATTGAGAGATAATCCACAATTTGAAGAGAATATCTCTATCAGACATAGTCTGATGATAGCGGAACTCATGTCCCTAGGAGCAACATTGCGAGAAGCTTTAGTATATAGTTTACAAATATCCAAAGATGTTCTAGAATCCTTATTACTTGCTATACATGTAGAGACAGGACAAAAGGAAAATGATTCAGATGAATATATTCTTTATACACCTTAAATGAAAAATTAGAATAAATAATAATAGGCTTGGAAAAAGGCTAAAGTATAATTAATTAGAAAATGGGGAGCAGGGGCTAAAAGTCATAAATATTATTAAGAAATAAAGTGGTACAGAGGAAAAAAATATTGGAAAAACCATTTTTGTAGGCTGGTATATTCAAAAAAAGTCAAGGAGAGGCAACATTATGATAATTGAAAAAGGAAAAATAGTAACCATGCATTATACACTAAAAGATAATACAGGTAAAGTGCTTGAAAGTACTCGCAATGGAAAGCCCTATGAGTTTATATGCGGAGAGGGCATGATAGTACCTGGTTTGGAAAAGGCTTTGATTGGTCTAAAACCTGGAGATAAAAAAGAAGTAGTGGTACCACCAGAAGAAGCATATGGTGATTACCAAAAGGATTCTGTTTTAAAGGTCCATCGAGATCAACTTCAGGGAGAAGATATTGCTGTTGGTAAGGAATTTAGAAGGATTTTTTCCGATGGACGGAGTGAGGTTTTTAAGGTAAAAGGCTTTGTGGATGAATGGGTTTATTTAGACAAAAATCATCCTTGGGCAGGAAAAGAACTCCATTATGAAGTTGAAATTCTTGATGTGAGACCAAGAAATATCTAGTTATAATTTTTTTAGAAAGAGTAATTTAAAATAATCAAAATAAAAGAGGAAGAAAATTATGTGATATACTATTTTAAGAGGATGAAACATCTACGCCTACCTGAAAAAAAAATTAAATCACAATACCACGCATTAGCCCTTTTTTCAGGTGGCCTTGATTCAATTTTGGCAATAAAATTAATTCAACAACAAGGACTTGATGTCCTTGGTATTCATTTCTTCTCTCCTTTTTTCGGAAACCTTGAAAAGGTTCCTCAATGGGAACAAGAATATAATATAGACATCCTTCCTATAGAAGTCAGTTCAGAATATTTTGAAATAATTAAAAATCCTAAATATGGTCGGGGTAAGGCACTAAACCCTTGCATAGATTGTAAGATATACATGTTTAAGAAAGTCAAAGAACTTATGCCCTTATTCAACGCAAACTTTATTATCACTGGAGAAGTTGTTGGGCAAAGGCCCATGTCTCAGCGACAGGATTCTATGAATATAATTATTCGGGAGTCCAAGACAAATGAATTTCTGCTAAGGCCCCTTAGCGCAAAAAATTTAAAGCCAACCAGGGTGGAGGAAGAAGGTATTGTTGATAGGTCAAAATTATTAGATATTCGGGGTAGGTCTAGAAAAAGACAACTTGATTTGGCAAAGCAATTTCACATTAGGAAAATTCCTACACCTGCTGGTGGTTGTCTATTAACAGATCCGCAAATGGCTAAACGATTTAAACCTATATTTAATAATAAAAAATCACTCACTTCAAATGATTTTCTTCTTGTGAGATATGGGAGACAATTTTGGTCAGATAAATATTGGTTTATTGTAGGACGAAATCATGAGGACAATTTAAAACTACTCAAACTCGCTAATGAATCCGACTATATCTTTAAACTTATAGATATCCCAGGACCAATAGGAATTGGTAGATCAGAAAAATCTACGTGGCCAACAGAATTGATAATTTCTGCTGCAAAGTTAATTGTATGGTATTCAAAGGCCAGGGTAAAGAAAGGACCTGTAAAAATTCATCTGCACAGAGGATCTATGGTAGAGGAATTCCAGATATTACCGGATAATAAAAAACCAACATTATGGCGTGGTCCTCTTTAGTTTTCTACTTATTGAATAATTACTTTTTTTATTTTAAAAGGGACCTGAATTCGCCATAAGGGAGGATTATTTTTTTTTACGAATCCAGGTCCTATATGAAAGAGTGCTATGGGCCTAAAATTCTATTACGTATCTAACGGATGAAATAACACCTTCAGTGTCGTCTATGTCCCCTTCATAATCATCATTCATATATTGTACGTCCAGGGAAACATGGCTGAATTCTGTTACTTTAAATTTGACATATCCTTCAACTACCTGGGTATTATCTACATCAGCATCATCACAACCATCAAGATAGGCATATCCAATTCCTATTTCATCATCTTCTCTTCCCCATAATTTTCCATTAATGTTAATTCCCCCTGAATACATAGTATCAAAATCTACTATTGCATCGTCATCTTGCCATCCAAATCTAAAAAATACACCAAAAATTTCTCCTATTTTTTGATCTGCTGAAATTCCCATTCCCTGATATTTCTCTTCTGAGTTATCCCATCCCTCGAACTCTTCAGAGGTAATATAACCTATTACCCTATAATTACCTTCACCAAGAGGTGTATTTAAACTACATCCAATTTCACCACCATAGTAGTTATAAGACTTTGTATCATTCTCATCTGGTGTTTCCCATTTATCAGTTTTTGAGTCCATGGCCAGGGCCTTGAGATAAAAATTTTTATAAGACAGTTCGACTACACCGCCTGAATCGTAGGATGGCAAATTCAATAAAGGATTGTTGACAAATACTTCATTCATAAATTGACTCAATTCATCATTGGCAAATTCATTTTCATCTAAATATCCTGTTGAATCAATAATACCAAAGGTACCGGATAAGGAAATATCTTCGGTTAAATTAAATGTATGTTTATACCAAGCCTCTAATAAATAATCTCTACTTCTGCCATTGATGTCTTCTACATCGTCTTCTAGGTCATCTGCATATGAGGCCAGTATAAATGGGGATTTATCATGTAAACTATTACCTGATGCATAACTTAGAGTAACCTGAAATTCATCTATGTCAGTTGGATGAAGATTAAAGCCAATATCTGCAGCAATAGCACCTCTCCCAAGGGAATCATCATTATCTTCAGAATCATAATCAAGATACTGATATGTGCCCGCTATGGACACATCTAGAGACAGTTGTTTGGTGATGTCATAACCGTAGACATAACTTTTAAAACCAGTTAACACAGAAAACACTAATGCCAGCAAAAAGATTTTTTTGTGTGTCATAAATACCTCCTCTTTTGATTTTTTGTGTTATTTGTTAAACTAAAATGTTACTACACCATGTTTATAAAAAAATCAACTAAATTTATATAAAAATAAAAAAATCCCTGAGAATTATAATTCTCAGGGATTTCCCGTTTTTATCCCTTTCTATAAAATATTACCCCTTTTCCCGAGGGTAATATTTTTTTCAGGCAGGTCTTCTGACTCTAAGGATCATCCTACTCACCACGCCTTCCCACCAACCACCTAAGATTAAATTTAGGGGCCTTGGCAGTGGCATAAATGTGGCTTTCGTCCCCTTATTACAGCCGCGGGCCGGTTCCGGATTTTCACCGGATTCCCTTTTAAGCCTTAAATCGGCACCTGATGGTGGGTCTTATATTTTATCTTTATTTTTTTGTCAACCTCTATAAAAATTTTGTAAATTATCTCTTGTCAGGGAACTCTATTGTGTATAAAATTTCTTTTCATTTTACATTAAAGTGGGCCCTTTTGAGGATTATTTTACATCCATAATAAAGGTGTTTTTGCTTCAGAGATTGGGAGAAAATTTTTTTATGAAAAAGACCAGACTTAGTAGAAGAGAGTTTTTATTTGGTTTTAAACACAGATTTTCTTTGGAACCCACTCAATACACATCTATTGTTCATGGCCCTGCAAAAAAAGCTGACGACTTTTTAAACCAGGGAAAATACCTTGATGCCAAAGAAATTTATTTAGAAATGCTTAAAAAGAATCCAGATAATTTAGTGGTTCGTCAAAAATTAGCCTATTGTTATTATAAGCTAGGAGATATACAAAAGGCTCTGAAGGAATTTTTAGAACTGAGGAAAAGAGGAGTAAAGAATAATTTTTCATCTCTTTATTTAGGACTTTGTTTTGCATATATGGATGATATGGAAAATGCCATTAATTCTTTAAAAAAATTTTTTGACATTACCAAACCAATTGTACAAAGGGCAATAAATTTACAAATTGCACTTTATGATTCCAACATGGCAAAAAAGGAAGACTTGATTAACTCTATTGAGCAAGCCATAAAAGAACAAAGTAAAATGGAAAGTACCTTAAATAAGTAAGTAGAAATATTTAAGTCACACCTTTATAAAATACATTTAAGCCAAAAAAGTTAGGAGTTAAGGAGGATAAATGAAGAGTTTATCAATTCTAAAAAAGATTGCAAAAAAGATTGCCTCATTGGATAATAGAGTTGTTGAAGTTTTTATACATTCTGATTTTCCAAAGGACCCCTTAAAGGACGATGAAGTATATTTTGTGTGTCATTTGTTAGATCCAGAAATTACACACGATTTAAACGTATTTAATGAGAAAGGTACAATGTGGTCTCTTGAAATATTAGATAAATTATCTCCTTTTTTAGAAGAAATTAATTTCATTCCTGAGGTTATAATTATGCCTTTTAATTACAAACTTTACTTACAAGGAGAATACGGTAAATATTATATTACTCTTTATTTAAAAGAAGGATACACACCTGTTTTGGATGCAGCAGATCAGTTTCTCAAGGAAAAATACTAAATTTTTATTAATGAGAATTTTCTTTCTCTAATTGCTGTTTTACCCTGTATATACCAGATCCGACCATGGTAATTAAAAATATAATTATTCCGAGTACACCAAAAAATCCCTGAATAGTAGAGTGACTCATATTTTCTAAAAGCTCAATTAAGGTATGCATATATAATTCCTCCTTATCTTGCATATAGGGGACATATGTAATAAAAACCTACCTTCAATTTTATGGGAGAGTTCTCTTTTACTGCTCCGAGGATTTTCTTTATCCAGGGTTCTTTTTTCTGGGGACCTTCAACTGTCCCTATTTTCTCCGATATATTGCACATTTTTTTTAATATTTCCATAGCTTTGTCCATATTTCCCAGATAATCAACAAGACCCAGTTGTTTTGCCTGCATCCCTGTAAATACCCTTCCATCGGCCAAGGATAAAACCTTCTTCTTATCCAATCTCCGTCCCCTTGAGACAGCTTCTATAAACTGATTATGTAAATTTTCAATTAATTTTTTTATATATTTTTTTTGTTCTGGAGTTAATTTTTTAAAAGGAGATCCTACCATTTTGAATTTGCCAGTTGCAATAGACTGATCTTCCACTCCTACCTTTTTTAAAAGTCCTTTAATTGATATTAAATTTGCAACAACCCCTATACTACCTGTTATTGTCCCTGGATTTGCTACAATGACCCTGGCTGCACAGCTAATGTAATAGGCTCCTGAAGCAGCTACACTTCCCATCGATACCACAACTGGCTTTACTTTATTTAAGTTAATTACAGCCTCATATATTTCTTGAGAAGGAGCCACCACTCCTCCAGGAGAATCTATTCTTAAGATTACTCCAACTATATTTTTATTTTTTTTTAAAGCATTTATCCAGTCTATATATTTTCTGGAGTCTGTTATAGTTCCAGAAATATTCACAACTCCAATCTTTTTTACTGACAAAAAAGGTATAGAAAATTTGTCTTTTAAAATTGAAAAAAAGGCCATGGTGCAAAATAAGAGCACCACAGCCAAGGTTATCAAAAATAAGCCAAAGATGAATGGGTGTCTCTGACTGAATTTGGGTTTATTATTCTGCATTTTCCAATTTTTGTTTTATGAGATCACCTAAATTAGATCCAGCCTCTTTTTTCCGTTTTTTCTCTTCTTCAATCTTTCTCTTGGCTTCATCTTCCAAATATTGTTTGATTGAGAGGCCAAGTCTTCTTTCTTCTGCACTCACCCTAATTACCTTTGCTGTAACTTCCTGTCCAACCTTATAGAGTTCATTTGCGTCCTGGATCTTTTTATCACTTGCCTCTGAAATATACACAAGACCTTCAATTCCCTCTTCCACTTCCACAAAAAGGCCAAAATCAGTGATATTAGTAATCTTACCTGTTACGTAAGTCCCTTCAGGATATTTTTCAGGGATCTTCAACCATGGATCTTCTGTTAGTTGTTTTATGCCCAGGGTAAATTTTTCATTTTCTTTGTCTACAACCAGGACCTTGGCCCTGACCATATCCCCTGGTTTATATAGTTCACCTGGATGATGTATTTTTTTGGTCCAGGAGATGTCGGATACATGGATAAGGCCATCGATTCCATCCTCTATGCCGACAAAAATTCCAAAATCGGTTATATTTTTTATTGGTGCCTCCAAAATAGTCCCTTCAGGATATTTTTCTGAAACTATATCCCAGGGATTAGGCCTTACTTGTTTCATACCAAGGGAGATCCTTTTTTTCTCAATATCGATGCCTAAAACCACCACCTCAACTTCATCTCCCAATTGAACCATCTGAGAAGGATGTTTTAGTTTTCTGGTCCAGGACATCTCAGAGATGTGTACAAGTCCTTCAACCCCAGGCTCAAGTTCAACAAATACACCATAGTCAACAATATTAGTAACCTTTCCAACCACCTTTGACCCTTCAGGATACTTTTTGTGTATATCTTCCCATGGATTTGGCACCAATTGTTTAAGTCCTAAGGATACTTTTTGTTCCTCTCTGTCGTAGTTTAACACCATGAGCTCCAATGTGTCACCTAACTGAACCATCTCTTTGGGATGTTTTATTTTTTTCCATGACATGTCTGTAATATGGAGCAGACCATCCAATCCTCCTAAATCAATAAATACACCGTAGTCTGTAATATTTTTGACCTTTCCTTTAACAACCATCCCTTCTTTTAAGGTAGAAATAAGCTCTTGTCTCCGCTTTTCCCTTTCCTCTTCTAAAATTACTCTACGTGATACTATTACATTGCTTCTTTTTCTATTTATTTTTAGTACCCTAAAATCGAATCTCTCTCCAACTAGGGCATCCATGTCTGGAACTGGTCTTAAATCCACATGTGAGCCTGGCAGAAAGGCCTCAATACCCAGAACTTCTACAGTATATCCACCCTTTATCCTTTTTACGATTTTACCTGGAACATTTTGATTCTGCTCCTGAATCCTCTCTAATTCATCCAACACCCTCATTTTTTTTGCACGTTTGTAGGAGAGAGATATAGTGCCCTCTAGATCATTTTTGTGAATAACAAATACCTCTACCTCATCTCCTTCTTTTACGTCTAAATTCCCGTCACTATCCTGAAATTCTTCAATTGGGATCTGCCCTTCAGATTTGAAATTTACATCAACCAATACTTTCTCTGGGTCAATCCTGACCACTCTTCCTTTAACAATTGTTCCATCCTCAATGTCTAGAAAATCTTTTTCTAAATAATCTTCTAGCATGGAAGAAAAACTTGCATCTTCTGATACTGGAATCTCTCCATTTAAAAATTCACTGTGTTTAATTGGTCTTGTGTTTATCATTAATATTTTACCCCCTAACCAAAATTTTTCCATTAATAACAAAATGTTTATTTTTAGGCAATAATATTTTAATGGTTATTGGTAATTTCTTAATGGTGATTGATTTACTTGACTTTATATAATTCCAGAGATGTCATAATCGTAAGTTTCCTTGATAACAACCTCTACCATATCTCCAGGTTGTATCCCTTGTCCTGACACATAGGCCAACCCATCTATTTCAGGGGCGAAGAACCAAGGTCTACCCTCATATAGAGTAGGCCACTCATCACTTTTTTTGTCTATTAAGATTTTTAACTTTTTATCCTTAAATGTCTTTAAAAAATTTCTGGTTATGTTTTTTTGTACATCCATTATTATCTCTTTTCTTTTTAATTTAATCCTCTCTGGTATCTGATCGGGATATTTTGATGCAACAGTCCCTTGTTCCTTAGAATAACAAAATACCCCTAGATGAGTAAATTTTACATTATAGATAAAATTAACTAGCTGTTCAAAATGTTTCTCCTTTTCTCCTGGAAATCCCACAATGATGCTGGTTCTAATCGCAGCTTTAGGGAAAAATTCTCTTATTAAGTTTATAGTATCTTCTACTGGAACCTGAAATGGTCTGCCCATGTTTTTTAAGATATCAGGACATACATGTTGAATAGGGACATCAAAATACGGTATAAAAGGAGGAGTTATTTCTTTTAAAAATTTTAGAAAATCTCTTGTTATGCCTTTGGGATATAAATAGAGTAGTCTTATCCAGCTTAAACCTTGAAGCTTAGCTAATTCATTCAGTATATTAAATAGTTTCTTCCTATCTCCTAGGTCTATTCCATAGGACGTTACATCCTGAGCAACCACAACTATTTCCTTTCGACCTGTTGAGAGGATATATCTAGCCTCTTCAATTATATTTTTTTCTGGATATGATTTAAGTCTTCCCCTGATTTTTGGAATTGTACAAAAACTACATCTGTGATTACACCCTTCAGCTATTTTTAAATAAGCATATGAAGGTGGAGTAGAAATAATCCTAGGATAAGTGTTATGTTTTTTTAAAAAATCTTTTGCTAAAATAGATCTTAATTTATCTTGCTTTTCTATTTTCAAAAATAGATCTATCTCAGGAAGCTCCTTGATAAGTTCCTCATAATATCTATTTACTAGGCATCCTGTTACAATAACACGGGGTTTATTATCTAAAGTCTTTATTATTTCAATGGTTTCAATAATTGTATCAATTGCTTCTTCCACAGCCTCTTTTATAAAAGAACATGTATTGATTAACACTACATCTGCCTTACTGATTTTAGAAGTGGGAGAGGCGATATCTTTTATAGAACCCAGTATTTTTTCTGTGTCCACGAGATTTTTAGGACATCCCAAACTTATTGTGTAGACCTTTAACTTAGGCATAAATGACTTGACTTTATCTTTGATTTTTTTGAGATTAAAGCTATATAAAACGTGTGGTTTGGGTTTTAGTTATTGTTTATTTTACTGTCAATCCAAATTGTGGGAGAAATTTATGGAACTGGTTTTAGCAACAAGAAATCAAGGTAAAATTAGGGAGATTAAAAATATAATTTTAAAAAAAAATTTGAATATTAATGTCCTTAGTTTAGAAGATTTTCCTGATATTTCCCATATACCAGAACCAGAAGAGACTTTTGAAGGAAATGCCCTTTATAAGGCCAAATATGTGTGTGAAAAAACAGGACATGTAACTTTATCTGACGATTCAGGACTTGAGGTAGATGCATTAGATGGAAGACCTGGAGTTTATTCTGCTAGATTTGCTGGTGATAAAGCTTCAGATGAGGAAAATAATAGAAAACTCCTTGAAGCTCTGAAAGATGTACCCTTTGAGAGACGTGGGGCACAATTTAGGTGTGTTATGGTGCTTTATGCAAATACAAAAGACTATGTTTTAACCCAGGGTATTTGGCGGGGAAAAATTGCTTTAAAACCTGAAGGAAATCAAGGTTTTGGGTATGATCCAATATTTTTTGACGAAAATTTAGGAAAGTGCGCGGCCATGCTCTCAATAGATGAGAAAAATAGAGTAAGCCACAGGGCCAAGGCCCTTGAAAAGATATCAAAACTAATAAAACCTTTTTTTGAAATCTTATTTTAATTTGATAACTGGAGGAAAAAGGGAAGTGATATGTGTGGGATTATAGGATATATTGGTCACAGGCCGGCAGTGCCTATTTTATTGGAAGGTCTAAAAAGACTAGAATATCGTGGATATGATTCAGCTGGTATTGCATACATTCAACAAGAAAATTTAAAAATTATAAAATCAGCAGGAAAAATTTCTGTTTTAGAAAAAAAGGTATTTTCCAATGATCCTTTGCATTCAACTATTGGACTGGGACATACAAGGTGGGCAACTCACGGCATACCAAATGAACAAAATGCCCATCCCCATGTGGACTTATCTGAAAATATATGTGTTGTCCACAACGGGATTATAGAAAATTATATAAAATTAAAAGACTCATTAAGGGCCAAGGGAATCGATTTTAGATCAGACACCGATACTGAAGTTTTGGTCCATCTAATATCAGAGCAATATAACAAGACAAAAGATCCCCTAACATCAATAAGATATTGCTTGAAACAAGTTCAAGGTTCCTATGCAATTGGAGTCATATTTTCAGATAGACCAAAGGAACTCTGGGCTGCAAAACATTCCAGTCCTCTTATTGTGGGGATTGGTGTAGGAGAAAATTTTATAGGCTCAGATATCCCTGCTTTTTTGCCCTATACAAAAGATGTTATTTTTTTAGAAGATGGAGAAATAGCCAGATTAACAACTGAACATGTGGATATCTATGCCCTGGATACAGGAAAAGAGATAACAAAAGAAATTAAAACTATTCCATGGGATATTAGTCTTGCAGAAAAGGGTGGTTATAAACATTTTATGCTCAAAGAGATAATGGAACAGCCAAGGGTCATTTATGATGCCCTTGCTGGACGAGTAGATTACAGGACAAAAAGAGTTCTATTAAATGAGCTTGACGAGTTAGGTGTGCCTGAGAAGATCCATATAGTTGCCTGTGGCACATCTTTTCATGCTGGATTTTGGGGAAAGTATCTCTTTGAATCCCTGGCAAGGATTCCAGTTGAAGTGGATATAGCTTCTGAATTTAGGTACAGGGACCCACTGATTAGAAAAGATGATTATGTAATGGTAATAAGTCAATCTGGAGAAACAGCAGATACTTTAGCAGGACTTAGAATGGCAAAAGAAATAGGAGCCAAGGTGGTGGGGCTGTGTAATGTGGTTGGCTCATCTGTGGCAAGAGAATCAGATAAAGTGTTATATACCCAGGCAGGTCCAGAGATTTCTGTTGCATCAACCAAGGCCATGTGTTCCCAGATGGTGGTTATTTTATTAATGGCTTTGTATTTTGCTGAAAAGAAAAAGTTGATGGATTCAGATAAATTTAATGATATTATTAAAGGACTTAAAAATTTGCCAAAGGTCCTTGAAAAAGAGCTTCCAAAGATAAGAGAAAGAGCCAAAGAGCTTTCTGTAATGTATAGTTTTGCAAGGAGCTTTTTTTATCTAGGAAGGGGCCTAAATTATCCCCTGGCTTTAGAGGGAGCCCTAAAATTGAAAGAAATTTCCTATATTCATGCAGAAGGATATGCAGCTGGAGAGATGAAACATGGTCCTATTGCATTGATAGATCCTGAATTTCCCAGCTTTGTAATCGCCAGCAAGGACCATTTATTTGATAAAGTACTTTCAAATATTAAAGAAATACAGGCCAGGAAAGGGCCTATTATCTGTCTAACTCACCCAGGTATTGAAGTACCAGTAAACCACATTTGGACGGTTCCTGATGTAGGAAATATTTTGACGAGTTTTTTGTTTTTACCAGCACTTCAACTCTTTGCCTATGAGATGGCTGTATATCTGGGCAAAGATGTAGATCAGCCAAGAAATTTAGCAAAAAGCGTAACTGTGGAATAGAGAGATGATGAAAAAAGTGGTTCTTTTTATAATATTCTTTTTTTGTGTTTTTACTCATACATCCTATTCAGCTTCCTGTAGGAGTCTTTTTTATAAAGGGTATTATAGTTTTAACTCTTTAAAAAAAGATAAAAAAAGAGCTAGATATAGAAATAACTGGCTTAAAGTGAAGCATTTATTTTATAAGGCATATATATGCAATAAAAAGGGTCCTTATGCACCAAAATCTTTGTATTATATTGGGAGAACCTATCAAGAATTGGGAAAAAGGTCCCATTTAAAAAAGGATTTTTATAATGCCATAAAATATTTTGAGCTATTGGTAAAGAAATATCCTGGCCATTCATGGGGAGACGATGCAAAGCTCTATTCAGCAAAAATAAAGCTAAATAGATTTAAAAATATAGAAGATGCATATATTGATCTCCTCTACATAGTCAATATCTATCCCAAGGGTGATAAAGTAAAGGAGGCACAAAAATTACTAAAAGAATTAGATCGTAGGTATTTAACAAAATTAAAGAAAAACTTAAAGAAAAAATCAAATGTCACTTTTGCCAAAAATGCCAAAAACCTTGCAAAAATTATAAATATTAGAAAATGGGCAGACAAAGATTATGCAAGGATAGTTGTTGATTTAACTGATGAAGTAAAATTTAAAAAGTTTGTTTTAAAAAATAAAGTTTATTCCAGGTTAGTAGTTGATCTCAAAGGTGCATATTTACCCAAAAATCTTCTAGATATAAAAAAAATAGAGCTAAAGAAAAATTTTTTGTATCAGGTCAGGTTTGCTCAATTTAAAAAAAATGTAGTAAGATTTGTTTTTTATGTAGGTCATATAAAAGATTTCAAGGTCTTTGCCCTGGAAAATCCTTATAGAATTGTTGTAGATATTTATGGAAAAAAGGATCTTGGAAATGTAAAATTAGTTAAAGAGGCTGTAAAAAAATCCCAGAAAGTATCTGAGTCTTTGATTGAGCAGTTGGGATTAGATATTAAGACCATTATGATAGACCCTGGTCATGGTGGAAAGGACCCTGGAGCTATTTGTAGAGGACTTAAAGAAAAGGATATCAATTTGAGGCTGGCAAAAATCCTGGGGACCATATTAAGACAAAAGGGCTTTAAAGTGTTATATACACGTACAACTGATAAGTTTATTCCCCTTGAAGAGAGAACAGTAATGGCCAATACAATGGGAGCAGATCTATTTATCTCTATTCATGTAAATGCCCACAGAAATAGGCGTATTAGAGGGATTGAGGTGTATTATTTAAATATTGCCAGTTCAAAAGACGCAATCAGGGTTGCAGCAAGAGAAAATGCTGTATCTTCCAGAAAAATTAGCGATTTACAATTAATTTTAACAGACCTTATGTTAAACTCAAAAATCAAAGAGTCTTCAATTTTAGCTTCAAAGGTCCTAAATAAGATACTTTTAACCTGCAAAAGATATCGACCTGAAAATAACGGTGTTAGACAGGCTCCCTTTTATGTTCTTATGGGAGCAAGAATGCCCGCTATTTTAATAGAAATAGGATATATTACAAATCCCCAAGATAGAAAAAGACTTAGGTCCTATTCTTATTTGAAGAGTTTAGCAAAGGGAGTTGTTCAGGGGATATTGGCCTATAGAAAAAGCATAAAAAAGTATGCTGGTCTATATTAAAGGTATAGAAAATGGACAAAGGATTTGATGTAATAATTGTGGGAGGCGGACCTGCAGGGTTATTTGCTGGATATTACATAACTATTAACTCAAATTTAAAGGTCTTGATCTTAGAAAGAGGAAAAGCTCCCAAAAAAAGAATCTGTCCCATGTCAAAGGATAAGAAATGTAGAGGTTGTGAGCCCTGTAATATAATGAGTGGAATTGGTGGTGCTGGTCTTTTTAGTGATGGGAAATTAAACTTTGTACCAAAATTGGGGAAGACCGATTTGACTCAGTTTATGGATATTAAAGAGGCTAATTCCCTTATTGAAGAAACAGAATATATTTTTAGTAGGTTTGGTATGGATGGAGAGGTCTATCCAACAGATATAGAAAAGGCAAAGAATATCAGAAAAGAAGCTAGAAAAGAAGGAATAGAACTTCTTATAATAAAACAAAAACACCTGGGAACAGACCGTCTTCCTGAATATATGAATGAGATGATGAACTTCTTAATTTCTAAAGGAGTAAATATCTTGACCCAGGTAGAGGTCTACGACATAATTGTAAATAATAACAATATTGTCGGCGTGATTACATCTAAAGGAGAGTTTTTTGCAAATAAAGTTATATTAGCACCTGGTAGGATTGGTGCTGATTGGTTGGTCTCTTTGGCAAAAAAATATGACCTGGGGATAATCCAGCGAGGTATAGAGGTAGGAGTAAGGGTGGAGGTGTTAAATGATATTATGGAAGATATAACTAACATAATTTATGATCCATCTTTTTTTATCCAAACAAAAACTTATGAAGATCAAACTAGAACCTTTTGTACAAATAGCGGTGGCTATGTCACAATGGAAAACTATAAAAATTTTGTGTGTGTAAATGGACATGCCTATTTGGATAGAAAATCAGAAAATACTAATTTTGCTTTGTTATCCAAGGTAGTTTTAACCGAGCCAGTTACAGATAATCTCACATATGGAATTTCTATTGGACAATTAGCAACATTAATTGGAGGAGGGAAACCAATTTTACAGAGATTTGGAGATTTAAAAAGGGGCAGGAGAAGTACTTGGAATAGAATAAAAAAGGGATTTATTGTCCCAACACTTACTAATGTGACCTGTGGAGATATTTCAATGGCACTTCCTGAGCGGATTTTGACTAATATTGTAGAGGGACTGGAAATGCTAAATAGGGTAATTGCCGGGGTATCTAATGATGAAACTTTGCTTTATGCACCTGAGATTAAATTTTTTTCCACCCAAATAAAAACAAACAACAAATTGGAAACCAGGATTAAGGGGCTGTATGTAGCAGGGGATGGGGCAGGTGTTACAGGGAATATTGTAGGGGCTGCTGCAAGTGGCCTAATCCCTGCTAAAGCCATAGTTGAATAATAAAAAAGGAGGTTTTTAAATGGTCAAAACTCTGCATTGTTTAATTAGTGGAAAGGTGCAAGGAGTGGGTTTTAGGGCTTGGACAAAGAGAGTTGCTGATCAAATGGGAATTTGCGGCTGGGTAAGGAATTTAAAGGATGGACGAGTGGAAGCCTTGGCCCAAGGAGAGGAGGAAAAGTTAGAAGAGTTTAAAGGGAAATTGGCCCAAGGCCCAGCTATTAGTAAAGTAGAAGATATTGAATGTAAATACATTGACTATGAGAAAAAGTACGATAATTTTGAAGTGAGATTATAAATAAGGTGGTTAATTTTCAAATTTTTCAACAATACGGTGGAGCTGTCTACCCACAGGAGTGTCTTTGTACATTTCTTTCTCTATATTGGTAATGCCCTTTATTACAGTAGAATGTCTGCGATTAAAAAGTCTTCCTATTTCTTTTAGTGTTAAGTCTGTATATTTTCTGGCAAGATAGAAGGCGGTGTTTCTTGCAATTACAATATTTCTTTTTCTAGATCGGGATTTTAGGTTCTCTGGAGAGAGCTCAAATACTGAACAGACGGTCTTTATAATTTGATCAATTGAAGGGGTCTCAATTATGTCTGCATGGTTTTGAATTATTTCCTTAGCAACGTCCATATTAATAGTCATATTGAGGAGCTTTGCCTTTAGTGCCATGTTCTTAATGCAACTTTCAAGTTGCCGTATATCTGTTTTTATTTTTGAGGCCACAAACTTAGACACATGGTCAGGTATGTTTATTTGGTAAAAACTAGCTTTCTTTTTAATGATCTTTAGTCTGAGATCAAAATCTGGTTTATGAATTGGGGCAATTAAGCCTGAACAGAAATAGGAGGTGAGTTGTGAATCAATGTCTTTTAATTCTTTTGGCAAAAAGGATGAAGAAAAGATCACAAGTTTTCCATTTTCTTCCATAGATTTTATGAGATAGAGAAGCTCTTCCTGCATCTTACCCTTTCCCTGGAAAAAATGGATATCTTCTAAAAGAAGCACATCAACTTTTTCCCTGTAGTATTTTTTAAACTCATTTATTTCTTTGCTCCTAAGTGCCCAAACAAGTTGATTTGCAAATTCTTCTGAAGATACATATACGATGTTGAGATTTTTAATTTTGTTTTGAGTTATAAAATTCCCCACAGAATGTATTAAATGAGTTTTCCCAAGACCTGGCGAAGAGGTTAAAAATAACATATTAAAATCAACTTTTTTTTGGTAACATATACTCTTACAGGCTGCATAGGCTAGCTCATTTTGAGGTCCTACTACAAAATCATTGAAAGAATATCTCCAGGTTAGATTTTGATTTTTATTTTGAAAATTTCTTCCAATAAGGAGGCTCGGCTTAGTTATTTTTCTATTAACCTTTTTTTCAACTGATTTTGACTTTCCATCTAATCTAGTGGTGATATGCACATCTATTTTTTGACCCACACTTTGTTGAGCCACTTCTTTTATTTTATTAAGCAAGCGATCTTTTACCCAGCTAGTTATGAAATCATTGGGACTGTATAAAAATAAGGTGTTATCCTGAACTTCTCCTTGTAAGGGTCTTATCCACAGGTGAAATAGGCCACTTTTTAGGGATTTTTCCAGATTATCTTTAATTTTTTGCCAGTAACCACTCATGGAAGTGACTATATAAATTTTTTATTAAATATCAAATCCATTCTTTCCAATTTTTGGGAAGTGATGGAAAGATAATTCTGTTTAATTATAATATATTGATATAATGGTTCTTTTTTCTTTTAGACTATTCTTTGTGGATATCTTTACAAGTTCAGATATCCAGGAATATTGGGGATGAATGTGGTTATCTACAAAAATTTCCACAAATGTTCAAAAAGTTTTCCAGATTTTGTTCTTTGCTTAATTTAAAATTTTTTAAATTTTCTCTATTTTTCATAAAATTGCATTCAGGTAACTTTTATAAGAGATTTTATCAGGTTTAAGGTAGATACTTCTTTTGATTAGTGAAAGGCCAGTGTTTTTGTCATTAAACTCCTCTATATAGAGCTTTCCTAATAAAAAAATTGCTGAGGCATCGCCTGGATTTTGTCTAATAGCTGATTCTAAATACTTTTTCGCCATCTCTTGTTCGCTTCTTTTTAGATATAAATTAGCAAGAAGGGTATATATTTGTGGATACTCTTTTGGGTCTATTTTTTTTAGCCATTGTAGAGCTAAATCAAGCTGACCTTTAAGTTCGCATATTTGAGCAAGTCTAATTATGGCAAAAACGTGTTTTTCCTCGATTTCAATACATTTTAAAAAGGATTTTTCTGCCCTGTTTAGATCATTTAGTTTCATATATATAGAACCTAGATTGTAGAAATAGGTAGCTAACTTTTCTATGGTTGAAGCTTGTTTAAACATTTTTAATGCATTTACATAATCGCCGATTTTTCCATAACAGACCCCTAGAGAATTTAGGGCTATATGGTTTTGAGAATCCATTATTAATGCCCTTTTATATTCTTCAATAGCCGAGTATATATCACCTTTTATGAATAGTTTGTCCGCGCGTAAGTTAAATGTTGTTGAATTAAAGATGACGATCTTTGGGGGAGGAATTAGTAATGCGTGTTCCAAAGAATCTATTGAAAATTTAATTGTTTCTAATCTATTGAGGTCTAATAGGGGATAATTTGTTATTCCTATTTTTACATCTTTATGAGAACAAGCAATGCTTTTTAATTCTTGAAATATAAAGTCCTCTTTTGTGATTTGAAAGTTGTTGATTAAAATTATGAATTTTTCAACACCAAGATATTCTGTGTTTATATCAATTTTTTCTTTTTTTAATATATATGTAATATCTTTAAAAATATTTTGGGGACTAATAATATGTAATATAGAAAATTGATTAACTTTCTCAGATTTATTATAAAAATTAAGTATAAAATTTTTATAAATGGATGCAGGAGTTTTTTCTTGTGGATATTCTTGAATTGGTTTTAAGGTATCTCCTATTTTAATGGGATTAAAGGGATTATGTCTGATTATTATATCACCAACTGAACAATTTCTTGAACTATTTGATATTATTAATTCGGCCTTTAATTGACTTGTTTCACAATCAAAAATTTGAAAAAATTGGCCACACTTAATACCAAAATCCTCACCAATATTTATATTAACCCTATCCATATTTATTAGTTTATTGATAACAGCACAATTATTTAAAATATACTTAAAGGATATTGGATAGTTTGGAATTTTACTATTTTGTAAAATTTTAATTCCTTTTTTTAATATATTTAAAATCTCATAAGCGAGATCTATAGGATTCATTTTAAATAAATATCCGGGAATATCATTAGGATATTTAATAAATAATGTAAGAGGTTTAATTTCAGAAAAATGTTCATAATTTTTAGTATTACTTAATATACTACTTAATTTTGTGTGGATTGTATTGATTATATTAACAGAATTATTAATAATTAAAAATAGAATGTGGCTATGTGTATCGAAGTAGATTTCTTCAATATTTAAAGAGTGTTTGACTATTTTAATTAAATTTTTTAGATTAGATTTCCATTTTTTAAATCCAATTTCATTTAGCAACTTTTCACTATTTAAAAGTTTTACTCCTACAACATGAAAACTTCCCTGGGGAAAATCTATATCTGAGATAATAAGTGCCTTAGAATCAATAGTAAGATGAGAGATTACTTGCTCTATTTTTAAACTTAATTCGCTCAAAAAGGCTTTATGATGGAGACATGGTAGGTCTGGGTCAAAGGAAGAACTTTTTTTTAAAGCAATGTTTTCTAAAATTAATTCAAAAAAAGCGCTAAAATGTTCCTCAGAAAATTCCGTAAAATCAATGTCAGGTAGATCTATAGTAATAACTATTAATTCAGAAAGATTACTTAAAGAAAGTTTTATTATTATCTGTTTTGTCTCTTTTGCTAAATCTATTTGGATTTTGTCCTTAATCTGACCAAAAGATGGCTCATTTGAAAGATAAATGGTAAGCTTTTTGAGTGAAATAAATTTACTTAATTGATGTGTTATAAATTTCTTATTATTTAGGATATCCTGAAAGGAAATATCAATATCATTTAGCACTGTTATTACCAACGAGAGATTTTGGACTTGTATTTTTCAGGGCAAAATAATATCTTTTTTATTCCTTGTCTAGCGATAATTTTGGCTTAACTTAAAGATATAGGAGGTCTATTATGATAGAGGTTATAATGAAAGTTATCAAGGAACGTAGAAGTATCAGGAGATTTGAGGAAAAGGATGTATCTTTAGAAGACATAAAGACTATATTAGAGGCAGGTAGATGGGCACCAAGTGGTATGAATAATCAACCATGGAGGTTTTTGGTATTAACAAAAGATGATGCTCGCACTCCTCCTTTGGCAGAGTGTACTAAATATGGAAAAATAATTCTTCGTGCCAATAAATTAATAGTAGTGTTGATTGATAAGCAGGCAATGTACAATGAAACTAAAGATCACCAGGCAATAGGAGCGTGTATCCAGAATATGTTACTTGCTGCCCATGCCCTGGGACTTGGGGCTGTGTGGCTTGGAGAAATCTTAAATAATGAAAAAAGAGTCCTAGAGATTTTGAAACTGGATGAAGAAAGATATGGTTTAATGGCTGTAGTTGCCATTGGATATCCAGCTCAGGAGGGTAAGTCATCAAGAAAACCACTCAAAGAATTAATGTTGGAGGAAATATAATGTTAAAAGTATCTTGTTTTCCCTTAGGTCCAATTCAGACAAATTGCTATGTTGTCCATAACCGGGTAGAGGCAATAGTTATAGATCCAGGAGGGGATCCCTCAGTTGTTTTAAATTTTTTAAAGAAAAACAATTTAGTATTAAAATTTATTTTAAACACCCATTTTCATTTTGACCACATATTGGGAAATAAAGACCTTCAGGACGCTACTTCAGTGGATATTTTTGCTTCAAATAAGGATGAGTTTCTTTTAAAGGCCCAGGTTGGGGGAGGTGGAGGAATGTTTGGATTTCCACAGGTTCCACCCTTTACGTATAAAAATCTAGAAGAAGGAGAAGTTTATTGGTTAGGAGAAAGGGCCTATGTGTATTCCACTCCAGGACATACCCCTGGTAGTTTGTCTTTTTACTTTCCTGAGTCAAAGGCCCTGTTTTCTGGGGATTTGATATTCCAAAGATCCATAGGCAGGACAGACTTTCCAGGTGGAAATCTGGAAGAGCTTTTAGATTCAGTTAGGAAAAAGGTATTTGTCCTTCCCGGTGATACAATAATTTATTCAGGGCATGGTCCTGCAACCACTGTACACGAAGAAAGATTATTTAATCCTTTTTTTCAGGAGGGCGTGATGTTTTAACTATTGCTCTTAAATTATTAGTAAGGAGATATTTTAGGAGAGGTCGCCTCTGCTTAATTTTGTGTCTAGTCCTTCTATCCCTAAGGGGAAAATATAATTGTTGAAACATAAATTAACATTCATTGATTTTGTCATAAAAGAATGGCTGCTAATCGCCTCAGGGGTAGGTTTTGTACTGTTATCCCTTTATTTAAAACAGCTACCCAACTTCTCAATCAATGAGTTAGAGGTCCTGTTTATCTTGTATGTATTATTTATTACGGTAAATGGATTACAGAGAAGTGGGTTGCTTTTAAAAATTGCGCAATTTCTAGAAAAGGGTAGAGCCATACCCTTAAAATTGGTGCTTGTAACCTTTTTTTTCTCTATGGTGCTAACAAATGATATTGCGTTAATTGTTATTGTTCCCCTTACATTATCGCTTAACATAAATAAAAAAGACACTTTAGTAATTTTAGAGGCATTGGCAGCCAATGCTGGTTCTGCATTAACTCCAATTGGCAATCCTCAGAATCTTTATATTTATTGGTTTTACCACATTCATCCCTTTACATTCATAAAGACGATTTTTCCTTTTTCTTTTGTTTTTCTTGGACTGCTGACGGTTTTTTCGCTCTTTGTTGTAATCCGAAAAGATTTAAAGCCAGATCAAATACAGAAAATCAATAAAAAGGCATATATTTATGGGGTACTATTTATTATTGTTCTTCTAACTGTTTTTCATATTCTTCCTCTTATAAGTGGAGTTGCTGTTATATTTTTTGCGCTCATATTTGACCAAAAGGCCTTATATGTTGATTATTCTCTACTTTTTAGCTTTTTTTTCTTTTTTGGAATAGCGGACAACCTAAAAGTCATACTGGCTCCTGAGATAAGCCACTCAGGACATATATTTCTATTGTCACTACTTACAAGTCAGGTCATGAGTAATGTTCCAGCAACCCTACTTATTGCAAAGTTTACATCAAATTGGCAACCATTATTGTGGGGGGCAAATGCTGGTGGATTTGGTAGTTTGGTTGGCTCTTTGGCAAATCTTATAGCCTATAAATTATATATCTTACATGAAGGAACAAATAAGACAGCAAGGTTTACTGCAAAATTTCTTATTTTAGAATATATGGCATTGTTTATTTCAATAGGTTTATATTTTGTACTTGTTAACCCAGCAGATTTTTTGTGGATTATCAAATGGCTTAAGGGTTAGTCCTTACCTGAACTCTATTTGACGGGCACGCATATTACCATTTAGACCTTACAGTTTCCTAAAGAAAATTTAACTCTGGTTGGAGAAAAAAGTAATAAACATGAATCTACTCATTGAAAAATTTCTTTCTTTTTTTCCAATTATGAGGTGTCCTATTTGTGGAGGACTTAAAAATAATGGTTTTTTGTGCAAGTTATGTGCAGAGAAAATAGACTCGCTCTATGTCCAAAAAGGCTATTGTATAAGATGCGGTGAATCCTTGGCATCTGAAAAATTAACCTGTTGTGGCGAGTGCTTAACAAATATACGGCCATGGGATTACTTTTCCTTTTATGGATATTACAAAGGTGTTTTAAGACAGATAATTACAGAGTTTAAGTATAAAGGTGATTTTGCTTATTTAGGGATACTTCAAGATCTTTTATGCAAGGCATATTTAAAGGGTGATTTTGATTTTGATCCTGATGTTATTATTCCAGTGCCTATCCATAAAAATAGGCTTAAATTGAGAGGGTTTAATCAATCTTTAGAAATTTCTAAAAGGTTGTCTAGAGTAATCGGTGTTCCTATTGAAAGAAATATTTTGGTTCGTACAAAAGATACTGTCTCGCAGGTAGGACTTAAGAAGTCAGAGAGAGAAAAAAATGTAAAAAATGTCTTTCGTGTAATAGGAGATATTAAAGGCATAAATCTCATTTTAGTAGATGATGTTTATACTTCAGGCGCTACTGCGTCAGAATGTTCTAAGGTTCTAAAGGCAGTGGGGGCCAGGATAGTTAGTGTGTTAGTAGTCGCCAGGACTGAGAGTGGACACCTTGAAGATAGCTCTTGACTAATTATATAAAATAAGATTAAAGTAACTTCTTTCAGCGAAATTTGTTTTGTGAAAAATATCCAGCCAAAATGTTTTTGTTGGGGATATATAATTTTTTTGGGAGGGAATTTTATCATGTATGTAATTTTAGAGACTGGAAGTAAACAATATCCAGTAAAAGAAGGGGATGTTATCACTGTTGAGAAATTGGATGCTCAAGTGGGAGATGAAGTGGTTTTAGACAAGATTTTGTTTGCTTGTAGAGGCGAAGAGGATGTGTTGGTTGGGGATCCCTATTTGAATGGAAAGGTAGTAGGTGAAGTTGTTGAGCAGGGCAGGCATAAAAAGGTCATTGTCTTTAAATTTAAGAGGCGTAAAGATTATAAGAAAAAACAAGGGCATCGTCAGTATTACACCAAAATTAAAGTAAAATCCATAGAGGTTTAAGGGGGCATATTATGGCTCATAAAAAAGCAGGTGGTAGTTCAAGGAATGGAAGAGATAGTATTGGACAAAGGCGTGGTGTAAAGCGTTTTGGAGGGCAATTAGTTAAAGCGGGAAATATTTTGGTCAGACAGCTTGGAACAAAGATATATCCTGGTGAAAATGTAGGTATGGGTAGAGATTATACCCTTTTTGCCAAGGTTGATGGATATGTAAAGTATGAAAAGTTTACCAGGAAGAGAAGGGTCAAGACCAGGGTGCATATTATCCCGGTTGAACAATAAAACTCTTTTTGTGCTTTTAGTTCCGTAGAGCTTAAGCCAGGAGGTTTGTATTTTGGGTGTGCCTGAAAATACGGCCTCCTTTTTTGTTTTTTTAATAGGCTGGTTTAGATATGAAATTTGTAGATGAAGCAGAAATATTGGTGAGGGCTGGACGTGGGGGAAATGGGTGTGTCTCCTTTAGGAGAGAAAAATATGTCCCAAGGGGTGGGCCAGATGGTGGGGATGGTGGTAAAGGTGGAGATGTTTATGTTAAGGCCAAGGAAAATCTCCTTACCCTCTATGATTTGAGGCTTAAAAGAGTTTATAAGGCAGAAAATGGTCAACCTGGTCAGGGAAAACAGAAGAATGGACGAAAGGGTAAAGACCTATACATTTATGTACCACCAGGGACCCTGGTTTATGAGATAGATGATAATGGAGAAAAAAAATTATTAGCAGATTTAGATGTTAAAGATAAAAGTATCCTGGTTGCTAGAGGAGGTCGGGGAGGTAGAGGTAATACCCATTTTAAATCTCCTGTTCAAAGGGCTCCTCGCATAGCTGAGAGAGGTGAAGAGGGTGAAGAAAAGCGCCTTTTTTTAGAGCTTAAGTTGATTGCAGATGTGGGTCTAATAGGACTTCCAAATGCAGGTAAATCTACTTTTATCTCAAAGGTTTCAGCAGCAAGGCCCAAAATTGCATCTTATCCCTTTACTACGCTTACTCCTCAGCTAGGAGTGGTTGAAGGAGATATAGGTGAAAAAATTATTATTGCGGATATTCCAGGCCTAATAGAAGGGGCTCACAAAGGTCAAGGATTGGGTGATAGGTTTTTAAGACATGTGCTCAGAACAAAGGTGTTGGTACATCTCTTAAGTGTTGAAGAAATATCCTTGGATTCCCCATTAGATGGGTTTGAACTTATAAATGAAGAGCTTTCTAAATTTGACCCTGCCCTTGTCTCAAAGCCTCAAATTCAGGTGATAAATAAGATAGATCTGCTTGATGAAGGAGAAAAAAGGTATTTAAAAAACAGGCTGGAAAAATTATCTAAAGAGGTTTATCTCTTGTCTTTAAAGACAAAAGAAGGACTAAGTAAAGTAATGGAAAAAATTTGGCTTGAGGTAAAAGGCTACGTTCCAAATATCTTTATTAAATAACTCTATTATAATAATTGAGAGGAAGTTGTCATTAAATCAATGATCAGGTGAATTTAAATGGACCTTGATAAAAAGATTAAAGATGAGGCATTTGTAAGTACGATTAGAAATACCCTTGAGCAATCTAAGCTTTTAGTTGTAAAAGTAGGAAGTGCTGTTTTGACTAATGGTGATAAGGGATTGGATTTGAGGGTCATAAATAGGCTGGTGGATCAAATTTCCAGTATCCACGATATGGGGAAAAAGGTCATCCTGGTCTCTTCAGGTGCTGTGGCAACAGGAGCAACCTATTTAAAATATTCCCTTACAGGAAAATTACCATTAGAAAAAAAACAGGCCGCAGCAGCAGTTGGACAGAGTAGGCTTATGCACATATATGACGAGGCCTTTGAAAAATATAATAAAATTACAGCACAGGTGCTTCTAACTAAAGATGATTTAAAGAGTAGACAAAGATTTTTGAATGCCAGAAACACCTTTTCTACGCTTCTTGCAGAGGGTGTTATACCAATTGTAAATGAAAACGATACAGTAGTTGTGGAGGAATTAAAATTTGGAGACAATGATTATTTGGCCACCTTAATACTTAATCTAGTTGGTGCAGATCTGTTTATAAATCTTACTTCTGCTAAAGGGGTCTATACATCAAACCCAGATCAAGATAAAAATGCAAAACCTATTCATTTTATTGATGATATAATGGCCCTTGATATTGAATCTATGTGTACAGGAAAGACTCTTACCGGGACAGGGGGGATGTATTCAAAGCTGCTTGCAGCAAAGCGGGCTGCTCAACTCGGGGTTCCCACTTTGATCCTATCAGGCAAGATTCCCTTTGTTTTAGAAAAGGTATTTAGTGGAGAAATTCATGGTACATGGATACAACCGTGCAAAAGTGGTATATCCAGAAGAAAATTTTGGCTTGCTTACAATTTAGAGCCAAAGGGTAGTGTTGTTGTTGACTTAGGCGCAAAAAATGCCCTTTTATTTAAAGGAAAGAGTTTGTTGCCAGCTGGGGTTGTAAGAGTTTTGGGTAAATTTGAAGAAAATTCTCTGGTTAAGATATTATCTGAAGATGGAGCTCAGATTGGCGTAGGTCTTTGTAACTATTCAAGTGAAGAGTTAAAAAAGATTCTGGGTAAGAATACCCGGGATATTCCAAAATTAATAAAAAGAGAAGTATGTCCTGAAGAAGTTGTACATCGAGATAATTTGTTGATTGATGCAGTTTTTTAAAGGATTTTGTTAAAAAAAATTTTTTTAAAAAAATTGTTGACAGAAGTTTTAAAAATACCTATATATTTTTTTCTCAGCGCGAGTGAAAGAGTTTTTAAAAAAAATAGAGAAAAAGCTATTGACAAATTAGATTTAGAGAGTATAATTTTAATTCCGGTTCATTGACAATTAGATAGTTATAGGAATGGGGAGGACAGGTAAGGATAGAGGCTCTATCCTTTAGGGGGTAGGGCAGAAGGT
>Ga0256842_1000808_pt1 | contig 27068 bp, 31 predicted proteins | sample 4559240metaG_FD_185973 | JGI IMG/M metagenome (GOLD analysis project Ga0256842, IMG submission 185973) | Hydrothermal vent microbial communities from Guaymas Basin, Mexico - 4559-240 | ecosystem: Environmental > Aquatic > Marine > Hydrothermal vents | place: Mexico: Guaymas Basin | collected... | reverse complement strand
CAGTTTTAAAAGTAGCAGAGGAGTTTAACATTCCAGCTGGTGGTGTATTTTGTGTTACAAATTTTACCGATGAAAATGCACATAAAGATTTTTTAAAGAATCACGATAAAGCTAAAGAACTTTTAACTGAACATGTTAAGAGAAGAATTAAAGAGTTAACTCAAAAGTAGGAGATAAAGAATGGAAGCAACAGTAAAAAAAGATTTTATATTTAATGAAGAGACTGTGGAACATCTTAAAGCATTATCTGAAGATTCTAATGAATCTATGAATGTAATTGTTCAAGAATTGATAGACAAAAAATATAGAGAATTAAGAGTTAAAACAAGATTAGAAGCATTTGAAAAAATAGATGGATGTGCCACCGGTTTACTAGGAGATTTTTCAGTTCAATCTGTAAAAGCAAATATGAATGTTTAAAGTTTTTTTAGATGCTAATGTTATAGCTGATACTTATGATGAAAAACGACATACTTATAGTGATAGTAAACAAGCACTATTAACATTAATGAATGATAATAATGTTGAATTATATACATCTTGTGATATTATAACAACACTCTACTATATCCTTTCAAAGCAAGGTAGAGCTACTGCTCTTGATGTAATTGTAGAAGTAAATAAAATTTGTATAGTTGTAGATTTTGCTAACAAAGAGATTCAACAAAGTTGTCAACTTATGAAAGAGAATCCACACCATAAAGATTTAGAAGATACAATCCAGTATATAATGGCAAAAAAAATTGGTGCTGATTTGATTTTATCTAATGATAAAGGTTTTGTTAGTGATGACATAAAGCTTCTTACAACACCAAATTTTAACCTAAATTACCCCAAAGGAATCGAATGAAACCATCACTAATGGACTACACTCAAAAAGAGTTAATGGGGATGATAAAACCATCATTTCGTGTGAAGCAGATATTTGGTTGGATATATCATCAGTATGCTGATAACTTTGATGATATGAAAAATATCCCAAAATCGCTAAAAGCTGAACTTTCAGAAAAATTTGTAGTAAATCCTCTTACTATTGTAAATAAAGAGGAATCTAGTGATGGTACGATTAAGTACCTTTTACAGATGCAAGATGGTAAAACTATGGAAGCTGTTTGGCTTAAGATGAAAGATGCTCAAGTTGATGATAATGGTGAGACTTTTCAAGAAGCAAAATATACTATTTGTGTATCTACACAAGTTGGTTGTAAAGTTGGTTGCTCATTTTGTTTAACTGCTAAGGGTGGATTTACTAGAGATTTAACTGCTGGTGAGATAGTGGCACAGGTTGTAACACTAAAAAAAGACAACAATCATAAACATAATCGTAAAATCAACATAGTTTATATGGGGATGGGTGAACCGTTGGATAACCTTGATAACCTAGCAAAAGCTATAGAGATTTTTCAAGAGGATGAGGGGCTTTGTATTGGTGGAAAACGACAAACAGTTTCAACAAGTGGACTAAGTTCTAAGATAGATAAGCTTGGAGAGATGGATTTAGGTGTTCATATAGCTATATCTCTTCATGCTGTTGATGATGAGCTTAGAAGTGAACTTATTCCGATGAATAAAGCACATAATATTAACTCCATTATAGAAGCAGTAAAAAGATTCCCTATAGATGCAAGAAAAAGAGTTATGTTTGAGTATCTTGTGATTAAAAATAAAAATGATGATTTAGGAAGTGCTAAAAAGCTTGTAAAACTTTTAACTGGTATTAAAGCGAAAGTAAATCTTATCTATTTTAACCCATATCCAGGAACTGATTATGATAGGCCTAGTAGAGCAGATATGGTGGCTTTTCAAGAGTATTTAGTAAAACATGGTTTACTTTGTACTATTCGTGATTCTAAAGGAATCGATATAAGTGCTGCTTGTGGGCAGTTAAAAGAGAAAATTGAAGGGGAGTGATTATGACTGCTGTAGATATATCTGAAGTTGTATTTTTGGTTATTGTGTTTTTAGTTGGTGTGATAAGTTTTGTTAAAGCTGCTACAAGTGAAGATAAAGAGAAAAACTAGCTATTGTAATCATTTTGAGATAAAATATTGTTAAAATTTTAAAAAGGATAAATTATGGCAGAAAAAATGGATTCAGATAGAATCAAAGAGATATATAAACTTTGTAAGAATCACTTTGGTGATGTTCAGTTTGTTGGTATAAAGTACCATAACAAAATAGGTTGGATGGCTAAGGCTCAACTAGGTGATGATTTTGAAAATTTATCGGCTGATGGTAAAACAAGTACAGATGCTCTTAGAAATTTAAGAGGTCGTGTTAAAAAAATTATCAAAAGATATAACGGAGTTTAAAAGCAAAACGACCAATACACCAGAGAGGTCGTTTATGAATATAATGATACCTTAGTATCCTTATAAAAAAATTTAATTTTCAATTATAAAAGTTTATTATTCACATATTGTTCTAATATGTGAATAACTACAATAGTTTCACGTGAAACACTTTTTTATTTCAGTTAAAAAATCTACTTTACTTTTAAAATTATATTTATCTCCATATAATTCAAATTCCAATTCATTTGCATGTAGTAAAAGCCTAGAAGCACCACTTATCTTTACTCTTTCTTGTGGTGTTATAACTCTATCTAAATATTTAACAATATTTTCTTCACTTTGTCCATAGATTGGATCACCAACTATTGGATGTTTCATGTGAAATAAATGAACACGAATTTGATGTTGTCTTCCTGTATGTGGCGAACACTCAACAAGAGTCATATCTTTATCTGGAAAATATTGTAATGGTTTGAAGTCAGTTTTTGATGGTTTTCCAGATTCATCAACTTTTACCACCATTCTAACTAAAGCACTTTGGGCTTTAAAACGAAGAAGTGGAGCTTCCATAGTGATAGAATCTTTAAATTCACCATGAACAACAGCTAGATATTTCTTTTTCATATCTCTCTCTTGAAACATCATCTTAATCTCTCGTTCACTTTTTTTGTTTTTAGAACATAAAACAAGACCACTTGTTTCTTTATCGATTCTATGTGCTATGTTAGCATCCATACCAAATTGATATTTTAGTTCATCTATTAGAGAATATGGTGTTTTTTTAGTTTGTGGATGAACTAAAACACCACTAGGTTTATCAAATAAAACAAACTCTTCATCTATATGATTAGGGACTAATCCCTTTGTTATAGGTTCAAAATAGATAAATTCTATCTCACCCTCTATCACACCAGATGTTTTTGTCATCGGTTCACCATCAACTAAGATTCTACCTTTAGATATAAATCTTTGTGCTTCTCTTTGTGGATAATTAAACTCGTGAATCAAAAACATAACGGCTTTTTGTTTATTTTTAACAAACATTTTTTTCTTTACAAATGGCAAAATTTTACCCCTTTTTTAAAGATATGTAAATCATCTTTCTACTATAATTCATCTATTAGAAATGACTTTTATTTATGCTATCTTAGCATAATATTTTCAGATAACAATCATAAGGATGCAACAAATGATCGATAGATACTCAAGACCAGAGATGGCAGATAAATGGACTTACCAAGCAAAATATCAAGCATGGTTAGATGTAGAAAAAGCTGTTGTTAAAGCATGGGCAAGACTAGGGAAAATTCCTCAAGATGATGCTGATAAAATCGTAGCAAATGCTGGTTTTGATATAAAAAGAATTGATGAGATTGAAGCAGTAACTCGTCATGACCTTATCGCTTTTACAACTTCAGTATCTGAAACACTTGGTGATGAGAGTAGATGGTTTCACTATGGTATGACATCTTCAGATACTATCGACACAGCAGTAGCAGTACAAATGAAAGATTCTTTAGAGTTAGTTATCAAAGATGTTAAGATGATTATGGAATCTATCAAAAAAAGAGCAGAGGAACATAAGATGACTCTTATGGTTGGTAGAAGTCATGGGATTCATGGTGAACCTATAACATTTGGTCTTGTGTTAGCTGTTTGGTATGATGAGATGGCTCGTCATTTAGAGAACTTAGAACAAACAATGGATGTTATTTGTGTTGGTCAAGTTAGTGGTGCAATGGGTAACTTTGCACATGCACCGTTAGAGTTAGAAGAGTATACTTGTGAGGAGTTAGGACTTAAATCAGCACCAGCTTCAAACCAAGTGATTCAAAGAGATAGATATGCTAGACTTGCTACTGCTTTAGGTCTTATGGCTTCATCTATTGAAAAATTTGCTGTTCAAGTTCGTCACTGGCAAAGAACAGAGGTTTATGAGTGTGAAGAATTTTTTGCTAAAGGTCAAAAAGGTTCATCTGCTATGCCACATAAAAGAAATCCGATTCTTACTGAAAATATTACAGGTCTTGCTCGTATGATTAGAGCTTACTCAATACCAGCAATGGAAAATGTTGCTTTATGGCACGAAAGAGATATAAGTCACTCATCAACTGAAAGATTCTGGTTACCAGATGCTTTCATCACAACTGACTTTATGCTTCATCGTATGAATAATGTTATAGCAAACTTAACTGTTTATCCTGAAAATATGATGAAAAACCTTAACCTTACTGGTGGGCTTGTTTTCTCTCAAAGAGTTCTTTTAGAACTTCCTCTTCAAGGTGTAAGTCGTGAAGATGCTTACAGAATCGTTCAAAGAAATGCTATGAAAGTTTGGGAAGAGATTCAAAATGGTCGCCCAACTACAAATGAGAAAGGTGAGTCTTTATATCTTAATCACCTTTTAGCAGATGAAGAGCTTAGAAGTAAACTAAGTGAAGAGCAGATTCGTGAATGTTTCAACTACGATTATTATACTAAAAATGTTGATAATATCTTCAAAAGAGTTTTTAAATAAATTTTAATTTCATCTCTTTATGAGATGAAATATCTTCACCCAAATTACTTTAATATGGAAATAGTTTAATGATAACAGTTATAAAAAGAAATGGTAGAACAGAGCCATTAGATATTAAAAAAATACAAAAATATACATCTGATTCTGTTGTAGGATTAAAAAATGTATCTCAGAGTGAGTTAGAGGTTGATGCACATATATTGTTTCGTGATGGAATTACATCTAAAGAGATTCAAGAAACACTTATAAAGACAGCTGTTGATAAGATAGATATAGATGCGCCAGATTGGACTTTTGTGGCATCTCGTTTATTTTTATATAATCTTTATCATCAAGTAAATGGATTTTCTGGATACGATACATTAGAAAAATATTTTCTTAAAGGTGAGAAAGAGGGTCGTATACTTTTAGGTTTAAAAGAGATGTATAATCTTGATGAATTGGAAAAACATATAAAACCTGAAAGAGATTTACAATTTAATTATTTAGGTGTTAAAACATTATATGATAGATACCTAATCAAAGATTCTCACTCTTGTCCTATAGAACTTCCTCAACATATGTTTATGGCAATCTCTATGTTTTTAGCACAAAGAGAAGAAAATAGAGAAGAGTGGGCTATAAAGTTTTACAATATGATAAGTAAATTTGAGGTTATGCTTGCAACTCCAACACTATCTAATGCTAGAACAACAAGACATCAGTTATCATCTTGTTATATAGGTTCAACACCTGACAATATAGAGGGGATTTTTGATGCTTATCAAGAGATGGCAATGCTTTCTAAATTTGGTGGTGGAATCGGTTGGGATTGGACAGAGATTCGTTCTATGGGAAGTTTTATAGATGGTCATGAAAAAGCTGCTGGTGGAACTGTACCATTTTTGAAAATCACAAATGATATAGCTATAGCAGTAGATCAACTTGGAACTAGAAAAGGTGCTATAGCTGTTTATATGGAACCTTGGCACATAGATATAAATAGCTTTTTAGATCTTAAAAAGAACTCTGGTGAGGAGAGAAGAAGAGCTCACGATCTTTTCCCAGCTTTATGGTTAAATGATATATTTATGCAAAGGGTTCAAGAGGATGGACTTTGGACACTTTTTGATCCTTATGATTGTAAAGAGTTAGCTGTTTTATATGGTGAAGTATTTACTAAAAGATATATAGAGTTAGAAAATGATGAATCTATCATCAAAGAGACTATGAAAGCTAAAACTTTATGGAAAAAGATTCTAACATCTTACTTTGAAACTGGTTCACCATTTTTATGTTTTAAAGATAATGCTAACAGAGCAAACCCTAATGACCATTATGGTGTTATTAGAAGTTCAAATCTTTGTACTGAAATTTTTCAAAACACTGAACCAAACCGTTATAAAATTAAATTTATTTTTGAGAATGGTGATAGTATTAGCTATGAAGAAAATGAGATAGTAAAAGTGGATAGTGGCTTAGAAAAACCAGCTAAAAAGGTTACTGCACTTGATTCTCTTGGTGGTATGCCAATCTTTGTAGTTGAAAAAGAGAAGATTGATGGTCAAACTGCTGTTTGTAATTTGGCATCTGTAAATCTTTCTCGTGTTAGTACAACAGAGGATATTGATAGAATCGTACCAACAGCGATACGTTGTTTAGATAATGTAATTGATCTAAATTTTTATCCAGTTGAGAAAGTTAAACGAACAAATATGAGAAGTCGCTCTATCGGTTTAGGTGTTATGGGTGAAGCTCAAATGCTAGCTGAGAATGGGATTCTTTGGGGATCTAAAGAACATTTTGAGAAGATAGATGAGCTTATGGAATCTGTTAGTTATAACGCTATATCTGCATCATCTGATTTAGCAAAAGAGAAAGGTGCTTACCCAGAATTTGCTGGTTCTAAATGGTCAAGAGGGATAATGCCTCAAGATAATGCTAATGCTGAAACATTAAAACTTGTAGATAGAGGTGGGCTTTTCTCTTCATCTTATGATTGGGAATCGCTCCGTTCTAAAGTGAAAGAACAAGGTTTAAGAAACGGTTATTTGATGGCTATCGCACCAACGAGTTCTATATCTATCTTAACGGGAACTACACAAGCGATAGAACCAGTATTTAAAAGAAAATGGTTTGAAGAGAATCTTAGTGGGTTGATTCCTGTTGTTGTACCAAAACTTTCACCAGATACTTGGTCATACTATACACCAGCTTATGATTTAAATCAAACTGTTCTTATAAAAGCTGCTGCTATTCGTCAAAAATGGATAGATCAAGGTCAAAGTTTAAATATCTTTATCACACTTGATAAAGCTAGTGGTAGATACTTAAATGAGATATATATGTTAGCTTGGAAACTAGGTCTTAAATCAACTTATTATCTCCGTTCACAATCACCAGAGATGTCGAATGATGTTGAAGATAGAAGTATGGAGTGTGTTGGTTGTCAATAGCCTCTATGAAACCATTAAGTGATATAGAAGGATTTTTAAAACGATTCAATAGTTTTATAGATTCTGATATAAGAGATATTGAGGTGGTTGATGCCTCAACTATCTTGGTTACTTTAACTGTTCAAGATGGTGCTAGAGATTTTGATTGGATAAGTGTTAAATTGGAGTTTAATGGTGTAATTGATGCTAAATTACCAGATAATTCTAAATTAGCATTTGTAGATATGGAAGATGGTATAACTATTGCTTGTTATGATGATAGATTTAGCTTTGGGGTGGGGAGATACTCCACATTTGATAGTCTAAAAAACTCTTTATGTTATGTAGAATGTTTGAATATAAAATATAAAGAGGGTCTATTTTAATTTAAGGAAGAGCAATGAGTTATGAAGTTAAAGGTCATATTTTAGGTTTTGAAGATATGACACATGTTGATCTCAATGAGGTTGATGATCTATTTTCAACGATGATAGATGTAGATAATAAAGATATATCTTTTACTATAGTTAATCCATACAAATTAAGAGAATACTCATTTGATCTACCATCTGATGTAAAAGTTCTTTTAGATATAAATAAAGAATCAAATATTCATGTTTATAATATTGTTATGATTCAAAAACCGTTAGAAAATTCAACGGTAAATTTTTTAGCACCACTTATTGTAAATATAGATAAGCGTACTCTTGCACAAGTTGTACTAAAACAAAAACGACATCCAAATTTTGGATTTAATGAGACAATAATATCATTTAAAAAGTAGAAAATATGAAATACCTTGTTACAGATGATTCAAAATTGGCAAGACTTAGTCTAATCAAATCACTAAAATCGTTCGTTGGCGACGATGCTGAGATTTTTCAAGCAACTAATGGTGTAGAAGCTGTTGAGATTGTTAAAAAAGAGAAAGTTGATATAGTTTTTTTAGATTTAACAATGCCAGTGATGGATGGATATGAAGCTTTACCAAAGATTATGGAGTTAAATCCAAAAACTAAAGTTGTAGTTGTTTCAGCAGATGTTCAAGAGATGGCTAAAACTAGAGTTGTTTCACTTGGTGCTCAATTTCATGTTCAAAAACCTATAAATGTTGCTAAAATGCAAGATATATTAGAGATGTTGTAAGATGGATGAGATTGTTTTAACTGAAGATGAGCAGGATGTACTTCAAGAGTTAATCAATGTAGCTTATGGTAATGCAACAGCAGTTGTAGCTGAGATGCTTGATGCTTTTGCAACCTTGAGTATCCCAAAAATCAATATTATGAAAACAGAGCAACTTTTAGAAGAGTTTTATCATAAAAAGAATTCTAGTTACTTCTTTTCTACACAAGCTTTTATTGGTGATTTTAGTGGTGAGACAGCTTTTTTCTTAGATGAGGAGAGTGCTTTAAATCTATCGAAACATTTAGAGTTAGATAGTGAAGAGGATATAGATGATGCTATACTTGAACTGACTAATATCTTAACATCATCATTAACAACTAAATTAGCTGAAGAGATGGATACACAAGTTAATTTTTCTTTACCTAGTATCAGTAAAATACCTCTAAGTGAGATAGATAAGATTAAAACTTTTCAACAATATTCACAAGTGATTGTTATAGAAACAGAACTTAATTTTGAAGATCAAAAAATAAATGGTGAGATATTTATATTAACTAAAGATGGATCAATAGAGTGGTTAAAACAACAATTGAACAAGATATTAGAAGCCTTGATATAGATAAAAAACTTATATCTAGCATAGATAATGGTATAGTTATTTTAAATGATGAACTAAAGATATTTTATTATAATAAATGGTTAGAGTTACATACTGGTATAAAAAAATTGTATGCAATTTCAAAAACTTTAGATGAATTATTTAGTGAAATAAATATTAAAACTTTAAAAAGAAAAATTAAAACAGCACTACGATTAGGTACTCCAACTTTTTATACTTCAAATACATCTAAATATCTTATACCCATAAAAATAGATCAAATCAAAATACTTAATTATTCATATATGCAACAAGATGTGAGTATTATACCGTTTGATGATGATAAAAATTTAGTAGCTATAATCATAACAGACCAAACAAATATGGCTAATACTAACACACTACTTCAAGAAAATATCAAAGAGATTGAAAAATTAAATTGTGAACTTATTAAAGAGCGGGATACAATTGATAAAAAAGTTTTATTGATAAAGATAGATAATAATTTTATGATTAGAGATGTATCACAGGCATATTTAGAGTTGATAGGATATACAAAAGATGAACTTATAGATAATGATTTTTTTGTTTATGAAAGATTGCATATAGGAGATGTTTTAAAAAAAAATATAATAGCTCATCTGCAAGAGAAAAAAGTTTTTAATTTTGAGGAGAAAACACTTAGTAAAAAAGGTGATATATTTTGGATGAAAAATACTATAGTTCCCGAGTATGATTATAATGCAAATCATATAGGGTTTATAATATTTAGAGAGAATATAACTGATGCTAAAGAGTTATATATACATCAAGATAAGTTACTTGTAAACTCAAGAAGTTCTGCTATGGGTGAGATGATAAGTATGATTGCTCACCAATGGAGACAACCATTATCTGTCATTAATACTATAATATCAACACTTAAAATAAAAAAAGAGTTAAATATACTAGATGATAAATCACAATTAAATGCTTATACAAAGATAGAAGATACCGTGCAATATTTATCTACAACTATAGATGATTTTAGAAACTTTTTTAAAAGAAATAAAGTTTTAACTAAAGTTTCATTGTTTACAATTTTCGATAAATCTACATCATTATTAAAAGGTGAAATGAAACTATATGGGATTGAATATATCCAAAATATTGATGAAAATTTAGAGATAGAAACATTTAAAAATGAGTTGATACAAGCTATTATAAATTTTGTAAAAAATTCGATTGATGCTTTTGAGGGTAAAAAGTTTAAAGATAAACGGATTGTAGTAGATGTAACAAGTTTTGATACACATATAGGTATTGTTATAAATGATAATGCTGGTGGGATCGATAAAGAAACTATAAATAAAATCTTTGAGCCATACTTTTCTACAAAATCAAATAATGGAACAGGTTTAGGCTTATATATGAGTAAAACTATAATAGAAAAACATCTAAAAGGTCAATTAACCATCACAAGTAATGATAATGAAACAAATGTTATTATAGAATTACCATATAAAATATTTAAGGAAAAAGAATGAGAGTAGTTTGTCCACATTGTCTTAGTGTAAATAATGTACCAGTAAAAGATTCGTATAAAAAAGCAAATTGTGGTAAATGTAAAGAATCACTTCTTGATACAAAGCCTATCGAGCTAACAAGTGATAATTTTGATGAGGTTATAGTAAATAGTGATATACCTGTAATAGTTGATTTTTGGGCTCCGTGGTGTGGACCTTGTAAAATGATGGGTCCAGTGTTTGAAAAAACAGCTACAAAATTCCAATTAAAAACATTATTTGTAAAAGTAAATACTGAAAATGAGCAACAACTAGGTGCAAGATTTGGAATCAGAAGTATCCCAACTTTGATGATTTTTAAAGATGGTAAAGAGGTTCATAGAGTGAGTGGAGCTTTAGATGAAACAAGCCTTTCACAACTTGTTTCACAATTTAGTTAATTACTTAATATAAGAACAACAGTAATCAGTAACTGTTTTGATTTTTAAATCAAAAGATGAGTTGGCTGGAACATTAAATGTTTTAGGAGTGTTTAGAGTTTTCCACTCTTCATTTGGGAGTTTAATCTCTAACTCTCCACTCATAATCTCCATAATCTCAGCTTCATTAGTTCCAAAAGTATAATCACCCGGAAGCATAATCCCTAAAGATTGAGTAGTTCCATCACTTAACTCAACAGTACGAGAAGTTACTTTCCCATCATAATATATATTTGCCTCTTTTACAACATTTACATTTTCTAATTTTGCCATTATTTTTCCTTATTTTATTTTCGATATGATAACCTAGAATTACATAAATTAAAGAGTTTATGATAAAATTTTGGTATGAAAAAAATAATCTTACTTTTAGCAATTAGCATACATCTATTTGGTGCATTATCTGATACAGTACATTCTAGTATATCAACATTTTATGAAAATAAAAATTTTTCAAACTCTTTACAAAAAAAATATGGTCAAGTTTATGGAGTGGGTGCAGATGTTCATTATAATAATTCAAAATATAAAATTACTTATGAAAATGGGTATACAGATACAAAAAAACCACCACTTCAAGATAATTTAAAAACAGATAAATTATTTTTAAGATATAGCTATAAAGTTGATAATTATATAGAGTTTAATGGAAATTATATAAATATTCTAAATGATAATATAGCAATTACTGATGGTGGTAAAAGTTATGGAATAGGTTTGACTATATACAATAATAAAAATTTCACTACAAATTTCACTCAATTTTATACAATTTATGATGATTTTGATGTAAGACAGAGTGATTTGAGAATCAATTTTAAAACTAATCTTAATAATTTTAAAATAAAAATTAGTTCTATAACTAAATATATAGATATATCTGAAAAAAATATTAATAGTTTTACAAAGAATGCAGATAAAAATTATTTAACAACAGGTATAAAACTTCATGCACATTATATAAATTATCATTTTGGTTTGGGTGCATATTTTGGAAAAAGGATTTTTGCTATTATGGATGATGGTTTTAAGATTCAACATCATGCTATGGAGTTTAATAGAACTTATGCTTTAGGTGTAGGGAAGGTTTTAAATAAATTTGTATATCGTATTCAATATATATACCAAAGGGCTACAGAGATACCTATTTTAAATAAAAATGTAGAGATTAATGTTGTAAAAGTAGTTACAAACTATAAATTTTAATAGAGGTTATTTATGAAATATCCAAATGAATGGACTCAAAAAGAGTTTTTAGAAAATAAACAAAAGTTAGAGAAAGAGGGTATAAAAGTTTTACTTATAGATACGATTCTTTCACCTATAGAAAAAGCACAAACAGTTGTTTATAACCCTTATGAGTTAAAAGATAAACCAGAGGGTAGTGTTTTTGTATTTTATTGTGATAGTGGAAAAGCAACACTTGATAGAATTAACGAGTATCAAGAAAAATTTCCAAAACATCATTGTATCTCACTAAAAGGTGGCAGAGGTTATTGGAGAAAAAATATGATGGTTTTGGATGATAACTAAAAAGATAGATGAGTTTATAGTTTGTCTTGATGAACAACGGTTTTATGATGCACATGAAAGTATAGAATCTATCTGGTTTCCTCGACGGTTTGAAGATTGTGATGAGGTTAAATTACTAAAAGGTTTTATAAATGCTGCTGTTAGTTTTGAACTTCATAAAAGGGGACGAATTCCACAAAGTAAAAAAGTTTGGAATAATTATATAAAATATAGACCACTTTTATATAAAATAGATTCTACAAATTTGAACCGTTACCATTATTTAGCTAGATATGTTGAAAAGATTAAATTTAATCTATAAAAAAACTTTTTTTAAGTGTATAATTTGCTTTCAAATTTTAAAATAGAGGAATATATGAAAAAAATATTATTGGGTTCATTGTTGGCTACTTCTTTAGTTATGGCAGAAAATATAAAGTACGAAAAGAGTAATCAATTTATAACACATACTAAATTTGGTTATGTTAGTACACAAGGTAATACAAATACAAAAACATATATACTTGATTCAAAAATCAAAAAAGGGTTTGATAAACATCTTTTTGCTTTATCTTTTGATGGTCAATATGCAGAAGATTCTAATGTTGAAACTAAAAATAAATATCTTATAGAACTTACTTATGATTATGAACTTACAGATACATTAGCATTCAAATATCTATTTGGTTATAAAGAAGATAAATTTTCTGGATATAGTTATCAATTATATACTGGACCGGGTATTTCTTATAAAGCGATAAAACTTCCTAAACATCATCTTTCTATAGATTCAGTTCTTTTATATTCTAAAGATAAGTTTGAAAATATAGATTATGATGTTGATGGTAATATTGTATCTTACCCAAATTCAAATGATACCGTTATCACTCGTGTAGTTGCTGGTGATACAGATAACTATACCTCTTTTAGATTTAAAGCTGTTTATGAGTGGCAAATAGCTGAAGATTTGAAATTTACGGAAGATACAAGTTATAGAACAGAGATAAATGATATGAAAAACTATTTTATATACTCAAAAACAGCATTTAGTAGTAAAATATCTGATATTTTTTCAGCAGGTATTAGCTATAAAGTAGATTATACAAACTTAGAAGCTGATGGTAAAAAACCAATAGATAAAACATTAACAGCTAACTTGATAGTTGATTATTAGAGTGAAAATATAAAAATAAGAATGCTCCAAAAGCAAAGATTGATGAACTTAAAAATATATATGCAGGGTAATATTGATAGATATACCCTGCTATTAATGCTCCACTAAATCCACCTAATCCATAAGTGATACCAGAGAAAAACTGTTGTGCTAGGGCTTTATGTTTATATATATGATACAAGTAGCTTATAGCTGCTGAATGAAATAGTGCAAAACTTAAAGCATGAAGTGATTGTGTGAAAAATAGGATAGTTATATCTTGTGGAAATAGAAATACTAATAGCCATCTAATAGCAGTGGCAAAAGTTGTTATTTGTAAAATGGTAGTTAGGTTGTTATGTAAAAATCTACCTTGAAAATATAACATAAAAATCTCGGCTAAAACACCAAAACTCCAAAGATATATAGTCATATCTAAACTGATTCCATAACTTGTTTCATATATGGTAAAGAAGTTATAAAATGAACCAAAACTAACCTGCATAAGTGTTAGTCCTAACCATAATTTCCAATCTTTAAAAAAATCTATATCATTTACAATCTCATCTTTCTTTTCATTTTGAACACTTTTATTTTTTGCTATGAAAAAAGCAAAAATTGCAGTTATATATGTAGCTGATAGTAGATAATTTAAAGCAGTATCTGGTGAGGTCATAAACTTAACCAACACAAGAGCAACAAGTACAAACCCAACAGAACCAAATAATCTTATCTTTCCATATCTCTCTTTACCAACACAACTAAGAGATATAACCTCAATATATGGGAGTATAAGGCTTAAACCTAAACCTAAAAATATATTTGATATAAGAAGTTTATAAAAGTTATCTAATGAAAAATAAAAACTAAGGGAACTGATGAGCATAACTACAAGAGCAATATTAAAATTTTTTATGTTTAGCTTTAAACCATTTAAAAAAGCGAATGGTAATAAAAATCTTACCAATGGTCCAGCAGCAAATATGATTCCTATCTCACTAGCAGAGTAACCACTCATAGCTAATACTTTTGGCATAAATATGATGTAAACACCAACAAGACCGAAGTAAAAAAAATAAAATATAGAGAGAAGAGTTGGCATATATAAAAACCTTTTTTTAATAATGTATTTTAACATATTATAAAGTAAGAGTGTTTAAATTATGAATATGATATACTTTTGGTTAATAGAATAAGGGGAAAGGTTTTAATGATTAAGCAAATGCAAAAAGATGACTTTATTGTCTCAAAAACAGACCTTAAAGGTCGTATAACTTATACTAATAAAATTTTTATGGATATGGCAGGGTATACAGAGGCTGAATTGTTGGGTAAACCTCATAATATCATCCGTCATCCAGATATGCCAAAAGCTGTTTTTAAACTTTTATGGCAAAAAATACAAAATAAAGAGGAAATTTTTGCTTTTGTTATCAATAAAACAAAAACAGGTGATTCCTACTGGGTATATGCAAATGTTACAGCTTCACTAGATGATAAAAAAAATATTATTGGGTACTATTCAGTTAGAAGAATGCCAAATCCAAAAGCTATAGAGATCATTAAACCATTATATGCAAAGATGCTACAAGCCGAAAAAACAAGTGGAGTTGATGCTTCTACTAAAATTTTAACAGATCTTTTACATGAACAAGGAGCAAGTTATGATGAACTTATCATCTCTATACAAGAGTAAACAAACTCTTTTTCTTTTTATAACTCTTTTAGTAGTTGCTATATATGGAGTTTTTGTAGCTAATTATATTTTGAGTGGAATTTTAGTTTTAGTTTTAATTTTAACTATTTTTATACCTGGTGCAGTAAACACAGGTTCTAAACTTACTATTGCGATGCAACGAGTTCTTAAAAATGCTTCAGAGGGTAAACTAGAAGATCGAGTTACTAATATACCAGATAATGGTTCTAGTGAATCTGATTTTGCTTGGACAGTTAATGATGTTCTTGATCAACTAGAAGCTTTTATGAGAGATACAGCAACAACTATAGAAAATGCTTCAGAAGGTAAAACATATAGAAGAACTTACCCTGCTGGTTTACATGGTATATTTTATACAACAGCAAAAGATCTAAATCAAGCTATATCCTCCATAGCTAGTGGGTGGGAAACAAGAATTAGAGGTCAAATGTCTAAAGATTTTGGTAAACTTGGTGGTGGAGTTAGTGCAGGTTTATCGATAATTCAAGAAGATATAGGATTGATAGGAGATGATACTAATGCAATTGTTGAAGTTTCCAAACACACAGCAGAATCATCATCAGATAGTTTAAGTAGTGTTATAGATATTGGAAATAGATTAAATAAGTTAGTTGAGTTAATCGCAACATCGCATGAGGGGATTATTAACTTAGAAAATAGTTCTAATGAAATTTCAGTAGTTGTTGGACTTATTAAAGATATTGCTGATCAAACAAATTTACTTGCACTAAATGCTGCTATTGAAGCTGCTAGAGCTGGAGAGCATGGTAGAGGGTTTGCTGTTGTTGCTGATGAAGTAAGAAAACTTGCAGAAAGAACACAAAAAGCTACAAGTGAGATAGAGATAACTATATCAACACTTCAACAAAATTCAAATGATATGAGAAATAATTCTGATGTTATAACAGAGATTGCTCATAGTTCAACAGAGGTTATACATGAGTTTGAAAACACATTTCAAGAGTTAAATACAATGGCAAATAATGCTTCATTTGCATCTTTAAAAGTACAAAATCGTTTATTTACGACACTTGTAAAAGTTGATCATATTATGTATAAATCTCGTGCTTATGCTAATGTTATAGAAGCAAATGCAAATGCTGAATATGTAGATCATAACAACTGTCGTATGGGTAAATGGTACAACAATGAAGGTCATGATAGATTTTCTAATCTTAAAGAGTTTAGAGATATAGATATTCCTCATACTAAAGTTCATGAATCTGTATTTAAAAATATGGAATTTGTAAAAGCAAAAACTACACTACAAGGTGATAACCCTAAAATTATAGTTGAAAACTTTAAGGTTATGGAAAGATCATCAGAAGAGTTATATGATAGACTGACAAAAATGATAGATGCTTATAGTAAGCAAAATATTTAATAAATTATGATGATAATACAAGAAATCTAATGATTTACTTATTATTTACTTATAGTTAGTATAATTTCAACATCTCAATATATGTTTTCCTCCCCTTTTCATATGAGATAAAATATACTCCAAACAATTATTTATACTTTCAAGCCTTTACTCCTTTTTGGCTTGAAATTTTATGCTAAAATCCTTTTATGAAAATAATACTCACAACACTTAATTCAAGATACACTCACAGTTCCATTGGACTTAGATATTTATATGCCAATTTAAAAGATCTTCAACAAGATTCAAAAATTTTAGAGTTTAGTATAAATGATGCTATTCAAACAATCGCTGAAAAGTTACTTTTTGAAGAGCCTCAGATTATTGGGATAGGGGTTTATATATGGAATGTTACTTATGTTAGTGAACTGATTCACATCATAAAGAAAATATCTCCAGAGACTATTATTATTTTAGGTGGTCCAGAGGTTACACATGAACCTTTTAGGGTGAATCTTGATGTTGCTGATTATATAGTTCAAGGTGAGGGGGAAGATTCTTTTTATAAACTTTGTTCTCAACTTGTAAATAAAGAGAATGTTGAATCTAGAATCGTAAAGATGAGTATGCCATCTTTAAAGGAATTAATTTTCCCTTACCAATACTACACAGATGATGATATAAAGAACCGTTATATATATGTAGAGATCTCTCGTGGTTGCCCTTTTGCTTGTGAGTTTTGTTTATCTTCTATGGATGAGAAAGTTCGTGCTTTTAATCTTGATGAGGTTTTAGGTGAGTTTCAAAAGTTATGGGATAGAGGTGCTAGAAACTTTAAGTTTGTAGATAGAACTTTTAATATAAACATAAAAACAGCAAATAAGATTCTTGATTTCTTTTTAGAAAAAGATGAACCATACTTTGCCCATTTTGAAGTGATTCCAGACCATTTCCCAGATTCTTTAAAAGAGAAAATAAAACTATTTCCACATGGTGCTTTACAGTTAGAGATAGGGATTCAAACTCTAAACTTAGAGATAGCAAATAATATATCAAGACAACTAAAACTAGATAAGATAAAACAAAACATTAGATTCTTAGAGAATGAAACTGAGGCACATATCCATCTTGATTTGATAGTTGGATTACCGGGGGAAAGTTTAGAAAGTTTTGGGGCTAATCTTGATAAGCTAGTATCACTTAGTTCTTGTGAGATTCAGCTTGGGATACTTAAAAAACTATCTGGTACATTCATAAATCGTCACGATATAGAGCATGGTATGGTTTATAGTGATATTCCCCCTTACGATATTTTGAAAAACAATCAACTTTCATTTAATGATATTCAGATTATGAAAAGGTTTGCTAGGTTTTGGGATTTGACTTACAATAGTGGTAATTTTAAAAATAGTGTGAAGCTTATATGGGGTGATGGTAGTGTTTATGAAAACTTTTATGCTTTTGGTATTTGGATGTATGGTGAAACAGATTCAACTTGGAAAATATCACTCCAAAGGTTAGGTGAACTACTTTTTAAATACTTAACCAAAGTAAAAAAACTTGACCCTCAAAATGTATCTGACTTGATGTTAAAAGATATGATGAAACTAAAAGGTAGAGCGATTCCTAGTTATCTAAAACCTTATTCTGATAACTTTAAAATAGAATCTAAAAAAGGTAGTTCAGGGTTTAATAAGAGACAATCTTAAAAATAAATATTACAATTATTAATTGATAATGGTGCTAAATAGATATAATTCTATTTATAAATAATTTTGAATTAAAGGTATTATATAAGTGAGTCTTTATAGTGAACAGTTAGCACATTTAAAAAAAGAGATTTCTATTATCTCAAATAAAAAGAAACATTTAAAACCTAGTAAAAGATTTAAAAAACATCAAAAACAAATGATTGATTTTATTCATAGTATAATTAAATCTGTTGAGATAGAGGTAAATTACAAAACTATTATTTTAGAAAAAGGTGATAGTAAAAAAGGTTTTATTCATATTATTAAGAAGCATTATAACCCTAATGATCTTAAAACTATGGATATTCTTAATCTTCCAATAATCTTTAAAGATGCGATAGAGATGGTAGAAAAAGGTGTAAGTAACAAATACTTAAATGTTTATAGTAGAATGAAAAACCAAGAAGAGTACAAAATAATTACAAATGAGAAAAAAGAAAATAAGTTAGTTGTAACAAGTTATAGAAAAACTTAGATAAATGGAAGCAAGACGAGAGCAGTTAAAAACCATCTAGGGCTAACATACTAAATATGTACTGGTCGTAACCAAGCTTCACTTCAAATATAAAGATGTTTCCATCACAAAACAAACATAGTATGCTTTGTGATGAAAATGAATTTTTATAAGTGAATGATAGCTTATTAGCACTTAAATTTAATTAAAATATAAAACTTAAGATTCCGTAGTGAACTTATAACCATAGTAACTAACACCCTATTTAGCTATAATTATATCATTGAAAGAGCAGGAAACATTATGAAATTAAAAAAACTACCTATTGGAATCTCAACACTTAGAGATATATTAGATGATAATTATCTTTATGTAGATAAAACTCACTTAGCTCAACAACTTATAGAAATTGGGAAGTATTATTTTTTATCTCGCCCTAGAAGATTTGGTAAATCTTTGTTTCTTGATACTCTAAGAACTATATTTGATGGGGATAAAGAGGTTTTTAATGGTTTGAGTATTTATGATAATGGGTATGAGTTTGTAAAACATCCTATTATTAGAATCTCTTTTAATAGTGGTGATTTTTCATCTAAAGAATCTTTTCATAAAAGAATTTTTGAAATACTTAAATTTAATCAACATGAATTAGAGATTGTTTGTGATGAGAGAGTAACAAGTAGTGGTTGTTTTGAGGAACTAATCTATCAAGCTTATAAAAAGTACAATAAAAAAGTAGTGATTCTTATAGATGAATACGACAAACCAATCTTAGATAACATAGAAGATACAGAAGTAGCAAGAGTTATGAGAGATGAGCTTAAAAACTTTTATAGTGTTATAAAAGGGGCAGATGAGTTTTTAAAATTTGTATTTATTACAGGTGTTAGTAAATTCTCTAAAGTATCTCTTTTTAGTGGACTTAATAATATTGAAGATATTACATTAAAAAGAAAATATGCCACCATTTGTGGTTACACTCAAAATGATGTAGAAACTGTTTTTGCTAAACATTTAGAGGGTCAAGATTTTAAAAAGATTAAGAAGTGGTATAACGGTTATAAGTTTTTAGGTGAGGGGGTTTATAACCCATTTGATATACTTTTATTTATCTCAAATGAGTTTGAGTATAGAAACTATTGGTTCTCTACTGCTACCCCTACATTTCTTTTAAAGCTTATAGAGAAAAATAACTACTTTTTACCAAACTTAGAAGATATTATAAAAAACGATTCTATGCTTGATAGTTTTGATGTTGATTATATAGAGTTAGAGACTTTAATGTGGCAAACAGGTTATCTAACCATAGAAAGAACAAGTATAAACTATGATGAAACACCAAAATATCATCTAAATATCCCAAACCAAGAGGTAAGAATCTCTCTTTTAGGTTCTATCGCTGATTTTATGACTAAGATTGGAAATAGCACCCGTCTAAAAGGTAATGTTTATGAATCTTTAGCAACAGCAGATTTTAGACAACTTGAAAAAACTCTCAAATCACTCTTTGCTTCGATTCCTTATAATCTTTTTACTAAAAATAAGATGTATAAATATGAGGGTTATTATGTATCTGTATTTTACTCATATATAAAAGCTTTAGGTATCGAGATATTTGGTGAAGATGTCACAAATAAAGGTCGTATAGATTTAACCATAAAGATGCCTAACTCTATCATCATAGTAGAGTTTAAAGTAGATGGAACTGATGCACTCTCTCAAATAAAAGAGAAAAAATATCATGAAAAATATTTAGATGAAAAAAAGCCTATCTATATAGTTGGGATTGAGTTTGATACCAAAGAGAGAAATATCTCTTTGGTGGAGTTTGAAGAGGTTTGATATTGTAAATTATATTTAAATTTTATCTTATTAACATACAGCTAACACTAAGATGGTACAATTTTTGCTTATAAGACAAATTATGTATATAAAGGATATATTATGGATGTAAGTTCAAGTTCAAGTATGCAACAAACTCAAATGAGAAAAATGGATGGTTCTGGTGGTGGTCAGGGTCAAGGTATGGGTAAAATGATGAATGATACTATATCTCAACTTCCCGAAGAATCTCAAGCTGATGTTAAATCGTTGATGCAAGGTTTAGATCAACAAGGTAAACAAGATGCTATGAGTCAAATATCTCAACTAGATACATCAAATATGTCAGTTGATGAAATCTCAACTGAAGTTATGGATATTTTAGAGCCAAAAAATACAACAAAAAGCACTTCAACATATCCAGACTCATCATTTACAACATATGCTTAGTTTTTAGTTATAATTTTCTTCTCTAATATGAAAAAGGATATAAATGAGAAGACCTAAGAAAAAAGTTTATGATTATAAAAAAGCTTTAAGAGAAAATGAAAAAAAGAAAGCACCATCAAGAAAAGCTAAACTTGATATAACTCCAAAAGATGAAGTTAAAGAGATGTTTAGAAATTGGTTTAAAAAGAACCATAGTGTTGGTCAAGTGATGAGTAAACAAAATGTTATCAAAGATATTTTAACAAAGTTAGATTCTAAACAAAACAAAGTTTTAGATGTAGCTATGAATGAACTAAAAAGTTCAGGTTTTATGGAAGTAAAAGATGATGGGGTTACACTTGTTTTAACTCAGATTGGATTTGATTCTTTATAAAATCATACCATTATCACTTATAAAAGTGATAATGGATTTATTAGTTAATGATGAACCTCTTCATCAAGATTAAACAGTTTTGTACCTACATAATACATAGCAATACAAAGTCCTAAACCACCTAAAGATATAAACATCTCTGTCGTTGATGGGAAGTAGTGTATCCAGCTAGGAGCTAGTTGATATTCAGTATTTTTTAACATCTGTAAAGGTTTTAGTTGTGTATCGTGAACAAGATTATATCTCATAAAGAAAATTCCAACCATACCACTTAAAGATACCCAGAACATAAGAACAGGTTTTTTACCCATAGTTGTAAGAATTACAAATAAAGGGATAGCCATAGCAAGGATAACCTCTGCCCAGAATGTCCAACTATGAAAAATATGTTCAGTAACTTCAGCACGATTTGGCATACCACCATATACATCTGTTAGCATTTTCCAAGTTACAAAAAAGATTAAGATAGAGATAAGTAAACCTTGAATCTTAGCTAATCCCTCTAACATTTTCTTAGTTTGATCATTAAAATCTAGTTTATATCTAAATCCCATAACTATGAAAGATAAAAATATACCAGTTATAAATGCTGTTAAAATAAAGTATGTTGGATAAAACACACCTTGAGAGATAGTTCTAGCATTTAAAAAACCAAAAACTGAACCAAGATTTGAGTGAGCTGCAAGACCTACTAAAAGACCTGAAAGACCAAAAATCTTAGCTTTTTTCATATCATTATTTAATAAGAAATAAAACTCAATAATCATAAATGTTAAGTAGATACCATAAAGAGTACCCATCCACCAGATAGCAGATGTTAAACCTGGACTTAAAACATTATAGATAAGCATTGTTACTGGGTGACCAATCTCAAATGCGATAACAGCAAAACCAGCTAAGATAGTTACAATTGAACCAAAAATAGCTCTTTTACTAATCATCATATAATCTTTGAAACCAAAAACATCACCAAGTGAACCAACTATACAAAATCCTGTTGAACTAACAACAAAGAAAATATATACAGCGATTAGAAGTCCCCAAGGATGTTCTCTTGTAACATTATAAGCATGATGACCATGCATAAGATAAGTAGCAACACCAACAACGAACATAGCTAAGAATGCTAATACTACAACTGCTAGAAGCATATTTACAGCATTCTTTTCAAAACCAAATAATGATTTTATAGAAAAATCTTCCCTCATAGGGATATTTAATGGACCTATTTTCATTTTGTACCCCTTATGTTAGATAAAATAATTTTGGATTTGTACCAAGATGAGATTTTAAAGAGAAATGTTCTCTAACTCTTAATACTTCACTAATTTCACTATTTGGATCATCAAGATCACCAAAAATTCTTACTTTTGTTGGACAAGTTGCTTGACAAGCTGTTGTAGTTTCACCACGAGCTAATCTAGTATCTGCACAGAAAGTACATTTATCTACAGTCATAGTTCTGTCATCAACATATCTTGCATCATAAGGACAAGCATTCATACAGTAACTACATAATATACATTTTTCAGGATCAACTCTAACGATTCCCTCTTCTGTATAGTATGTTGCATGAGTTGGACATACCTCTTCACAAGGAGCATCGTCACAATGCTGACATTGTGACGGATAAAAAGAGTTTGAAGTAAGGTCAAGTAAAGGGTATTGACCCTCTATCTCACCTGTTCCTACCCAGATTCTATGCTTATCAGCACCCATTAAAACACCGTTTTCTTCTTTACATGCTACTTCACATGCTTTACAATTGATACAACTTTTGTAATCAAGTGCCATTCCATATCTAGCCATAAATTACACCTTTCTTATTTCAACATTAGTTTCGTGCATTGCAGCAGCACCATAAACTGGTTCAATATGGTCTTCGATAATTTTATTATCGTTACCACCATTTTTATAAGCCCATGTTAACTCTTCACTCTCTTCACCAAAACCATGGATAAAGAAAACTTGATCTGGAGATATTTTTTCTGTTGGATATGCTTTTAATTGAGTAGAACCGATACTTGAACTTACTTCAATCATATCAGCAAACTCTATCCCTTTCTCTTGAGCAACTCTTTTGTTAATCCAAATAAAGTTTTCAGGCATAAGGTCTCTAAGCATTGCATTATTAGATGTTCCACTTTGAGTAAATTGAGCATGACGACCAGTTAAAAGTTTAAATTTACCTTTTGGTACAACAAAGTTATACTCATCTCTCCAAACTGGCATTGGATCAATACCTTTTTTAGCAAAAGAACCAATGATACATTCTATTTTTCCAGATGGAGTTTTAGGTTTTCCACCTCTAACAGAGTAAGATTTCTTCTTTTCAGGGTAGTATTGAAATTTATTTGTAGCTAATTGTTTATAATAAGCATCTTGTCTAGGGTAAAAAACACCATGTTCATCAAGTTGTTCAGCAGCACCTTCGTATTTAGCAACTGCATGATGATTTAACTCTTCTTGAGAATGCATAAATGGTAAAGTTAGATTAAACTCTGCATAAGTTTCCTCTTCTCCATCCTCTTCAATCGCATCTTGAATCTCTTCATCATATTTTTTACTTATTTCAAATAAAGGTTTAGATATTTTAGTTGTTAAACCTTTTAAAATCTCTATAACAGGTTTAGTTTCAAACATAGGATCAAGAACTTTGTTACGAACAGCTATTGACGGTTCAACTCCACCAAATGTTTTTACTGGATCTGTTCTTTCTAAGTATGTACACTCTGGAAGTACAACATCAGCATACATTACAGTATCACTTGGCATTGTATCGATTGTAACAACAAGTTCCATTTTTTTAAGCATCTCAGCAGTTTTAGCAGAGTTTGGCATATTCATCATAGGGTTATGTTTATAACAAAACATACCTCTAACTTTATATGGCATTTTACCCTCTAAGAAACGATTTCTCCAACCGATCCAAGAACCACCACCAGAAACAACAGCACAATCATCATAACCTTCATGCCCCTCTTTATCTGTTGATTTTATAACCGCTCTTGCTTTTGCTTTTTCATATAATGGTTCTAACCCTTCATGTGGTTGAAGTGCTAATTTTGAACCAAAAATAAGTCCACCCTCAGTATCTATCCCACCATGAAGTGCTTGAAAAATTGCCATTGCACGACGAAGTTGAAAATCATTTTTAGCAAATGTAGATCTTCTACCTGGGTAGTAGATAGCTTTTGGAGCTGCAGCTGCAAACTCTCTAGCGATAGTATAAATATCTTTAGCTTTAATTCCAGTTATAGATTCAGCCCACTCTGGAGTATATTTATTTTCTATTACACTTTTTTTATACTCTTCATAACCATTAAAATATTCTGAAATATATTTATGATCTTGTAAATCTTCAGTTAGAGTTACATAAGTTAAAGCAAGTACAAATGCTAAATCTGTTCCTGGTTTTATTGCTAACCACTTATCAGATTTTGCAGCAGTATTTGTGAAACGAGGATCTACACAAATCATTTTTGCACCACGACCCTTAGTTCTTTTAAACATATCCATAGTATCTGGTGTAACGATAGCTTCAGCACGATTTGCTCCAGCCATAATTACATACTCTGCATTGTCTAAATCTGCTTGTGGGTATGTACCCATAGTTACACCATATCCTGATGCTACTGTTTGAAGACATATAGAAGCATGATTTAACCAGTTAGCAGAACCAAATGCTTGATAAAATTGTTTAAATGTATGTTCAGCCATACCTTCACCAGCACAAAATAGCATTGATGAACGGTTATCTTCCTCTTCTTCAAGAATCTTTGAAAGACCTGGAAATTTATCTGTACCATTAAGGATAGCATTATATGCCTCATCCCAAGTAACTCTTTTAAATTTACCTTCACCTTTTTCACCAATTCTAATCATTGGATACTTCAATCTATCTGGATCATAAAGTGCTTGAATACCAGCGTTTCCTCTAGCACATAACATGTTCTTAGATTTTGGAAATAATGGATTTGGATTTAACTTTGTAACAACTCCATTTTCAACTCTTGCTAATGCAGCACATTTATTAACACACATTTCACATAAAGTAGCCACATCATGACTTTCTCCAGTTCCTGTTTTTGTATTATGAAATGAAACAACACCTGCTTTTACACTTGAATCATGATCACTTGAAAAAAGATTAGTAGCTGTTGTTGCACCAACAACACTCATAGCTACCGTTCCTTGAAGAAATTTTCTTCTTGAAATTTCAACTCCCATAAGCAATACCTCCTAGTTTATTCTTCTAAAATAATATTTTTTAAGCTTAAAATATACTTGTAAAATAATTATAGACTTGAACATTATAGGTTAATAAATCTTATAGATAACTTTATATTGATAACTTTAGTAAATTATATAGATAATTAAAAATTATATTACCATATAAGTCATACTTATATTAATTATCTATAATTTTGATTTTAGCTTTTTCTCTTAATGATTTAATTTTATTCATAGCCCAATCTTTAACTGCTTTTTGCATCATCTCATTTTCTATTTGAGTTTTAACAAGTGCAAATTTACTATCAAACTCTGGTATATCATTTAAGATATAAAAAATTTGGTATCCAAATTCTGTTTTAATAGGTGTTTTTGTATATTGAGTTCTCTTTAAATCTTTAATCGCTGGTTTTAAAGTTTCATTTAATTCATAAGTAGCTATTTTACCAAAGTAACCATTTTCAGAAGCAGATGGTGCTAATGAATATTTTTTAGCAAGTAATGAAAACTCTTGTAAAATATCTTTTGCTGAAGATAATTTTTTGATTATCATTGATGCTGTTTTTTTATCATTAACAACGATTGTAAGTAGCTCTTTTGTTGCTGGAGTATCATATTTGTATTTATTTTCTTGATAATATTTTTTTTGTACTTCAAGAGGGATTTTCATATGTTCTGCTTTATTGTTTACAATAAAATCAAAAGCCAATAACCCTTTTTTACTATATAGTTGCTCTTTTGTATAACCTTTAATAGTTTTTTTGTTATCAAATACATCTTTTAATAAAGTTGAATTTTCTTTTTTAGAAGTGTCAATATCTAACACATGCTTTAACACCTCTTTAAATCTATCTGATTGCACTATTTTTGTAGATAGTGCATAATCTGATGCTAATCTTTTATCTATTAGTCTATTAACAATCTTCAGTTGAGTATTTTTATCTAATTTTTCAAAATTCTTAGGAGCAACCTCTGTAGTTACATTGTGCCCATTAACTACTGCTAAAACTTCAGAAGCGACTAGGGAAGTGGTGATACATATAGAGATAAACCCCATAAATAATACTTTTTTTATCATAAATCAACCTTTTATAAATTTTATAAAATTAACTTTATAAATTAACTTTATAAAAAATATAAAGAGATGGAAAAACCATCTCTTTATCATTTAAGTAAACTAAAGATTAATCTTCAATTTTACCTGTTTTCATTCTTTTGTCATAGATACCTTGAAGTTTTCTAATATCTTGTTGAACTTCAAATACACCATGCCAGTGAGCATAATCAGGAGCGCCCATTAAAGCA
>Ga0256842_1000807_pt1 | contig 27082 bp, 25 predicted proteins | sample 4559240metaG_FD_185973 | JGI IMG/M metagenome (GOLD analysis project Ga0256842, IMG submission 185973) | Hydrothermal vent microbial communities from Guaymas Basin, Mexico - 4559-240 | ecosystem: Environmental > Aquatic > Marine > Hydrothermal vents | place: Mexico: Guaymas Basin | collected... | reverse complement strand
TGCATGAAAAAAAAATTATGTTCTAAAAATTATAAAAAGGCAAATATGTTGTGGACTGAGAAAAAAATTAAGAATATAATTCATCAAAATCCTTTTAAGGAGGTGTGTCCTTGAAAACTCAAATTACATGTCCTCATTGTAATGGAATTATAGAGATCTATAAAAATCCTTTGCCCACAGTAGATGTAATTTTATATAATGAGAATAAAGAAGTTTTGCTAATTAAAAGAAAAAATCCCCCATATGGATGGGCAATACCAGGGGGGTTTGTGGATGTGGGAGAGACAGTGGAACAAGCAGCAAGAAGGGAGATAGAAGAAGAGGTTGGCCTTAAGATTTGCTTGCAAGGTATATTTGGAGTATATTCTTCTCCAGATAGAGATCCCAGACACCACACAATAACTACAGTATTTTATGCAAAACTACCATCAGAAAATCCACCTCAAGCAGGAGATGATGCAGCAGAATGCAAATTGTTTTCTTTAACTAAACTGCCAGATATGGCATTTGATCATAAGAACATATTACAAGATTTCCTGGCTAGATTTGATAAACTAACATCTAATTTTGTAAAAGATGGAAGGAGTGTTTTTATTTAATGAAATATTGCATTGCCCTAGATATTGGTGGCACAAATATAAGAGGAACATGGATATTAGATAATGGTAGTTATGGAAATATCTATCTCAAAAAAAGGCCAAAAGATTTACAAGGCACCAAAAATACAATCAAATCAATAATAGATAAAATAAAAGATGAGCTAACACGGCCAATCTATAAAATAGGAGTAGCAAGTGCTGGACCTTTAGATTATAAAAAAAAGAAGTATCTCAATCCTGTTAACATGCCAGAATTAAAAAATTTTTCAATTGGAAAGTTCATTGAAGATACATACAATGTAGAGTGCATATTGGAAAATGATGCACAGGCAGCAGCATTGGGAGAGATAATCTATGGTTCTTTAAAAGGAAAAAAAAATGGTATTACTATTACATTGGGAACAGGAGTTGGTACAGGAGTAATTATAGATAAAAAAATATGGAGAGCAAACCACATAACAGGTCCTGAGCTTGGTCACCTCTATCTTGGGGGGAATAAGATCTGCGGATGTGGGCAGGTGGGATGCGCTGAGACCTTATTGAATGAAAAGGCATTAATTGATCTTTCAAAAACACATGGTATAAACGTAAATAATACAAAAGAGCTATATTTGTTTGCAAATAACAATTTAAAACGAATAGAGCCAATATTAGAAGAATATGGAAGATATTTAGCGCTTTTTATCTGTCAGCTCCAGGTAATATTTTGTATCAATAATTTTTGTATAAGTGGAGGAATATCTCCTATTGCAAAGTTGGCTTTAACATATATCCAAAGCCTTATAGAAAAAAGATTCTTAAAACAACAGATATGGATGCCACATGAAATTACTTTTAGTGCAAATCCAAATTTAAGTGGCCTACTTGGTATTGCTGCTCTTTGTTTTGAAGATCAAAAATAAAAAGGTGAAAAATATGTTGTTAATTACAATGGGTGATCCAAATGGGATTGGACCTGAGATATTATGTAGATTTTTTGGAGAAAATAAAAACTTTAGTCAAAAAATTTTAATACTTGGGCCAGAAGAGCCTTTAGATTATTTTTCAAAAATGTTTTCTATAGAAAGATTTTGGACTAAGATAGATGATGTAAGCCATTGCATTGAAGATAAGATATATCTTTATGAACAAGGTCTTAATGATTTTCGATTCACTCCAGGAAGGCCTTCAGTTGATGGTGGAAAGATCAGTGGATTGATATTAAAGAATGCGTGCCAATTTATAAAAAAGGGGTTTTCGTCAGCAATTGTAACGTGTCCTATTAACAAAAGCACTTTGATTGATGCTGGTTTTAAATTCCCTGGGCATACAGAGTTTTTGGCACATGAATTCGGTCTTGGACCTGATGATATATGTATGCACTTATATGGGGAAAGACTTAAAGTGTCTTTAGTTACAACACATCCTCCACTCAAAGACGTTCCATCTATGATATATGAAGAAAAAATAATAAGGTGTTTATCTCTTACCTGGGAGATGTTATGTAAGCTAAATGAAAATAAAAAGCCCATTGGTGTGTGTGGACTAAATCCCCATGCAGGGGAAAATGGAAAGATAGGCACAGAAGAAATTAATATAATAAAACCTGCTATTGAAAAGGCCAAAGAAAAAGACATAAAAGTCAAAGGACCATATCCTGCAGATACTATATTTTACAGGGCATTAAAGGGAGAGTTTTCTGCAATACTAGCCATGTATCATGACCAAGGCCTTGCACCTTTAAAATTATTAGAATTTAATAAAGCAGTTAATATTACCTTAGGGCTTCCATTTGTAAGGACTTCTGTGGACCATGGGACTGCATATGAAATAGTGGGGAAAAAGATTGCAGAAACAACTAGTCTTAAAAATGCAATTAAACTTGCAAATCGTCTGATATAAATAAAATTTATTTAATTATTTAATGCCTTTTCAGCATATTTGAGCATCTTTTTTGCTTCTTTAAAAGATGGATTTATCTTTAATGCCTTTTTTGCTACTTCTATTGCGTCCTGCCATCTCTTTTCATCAATATATACCCTTCCTAGATTAAAATATAGATATTCATCATCAGGAGATTTAGCGATTGCCTCTTTAAATACCTTTTCAGCAAGGTCATATTTTTTTGCTCGTCTAAATACTATTCCCATTCTATTTAATACATGGACAGCACTGGGGTCATTTTTGTACGCATCTTCCAGATATTTTATAGCCTCTTCTAAAAGACCTTCGTCTAAATACATATTACTTATAATAACCCTTAGATCAGCATCCTCTTTAAAGGTATTAATAAGTCTTTTAAAGGTCTTATCTGCTAAATCATATTTTTTCTCCTGCAATTGCTTTTTACCAACATTCAGCTCTCTTGCCTTAAGCTGCTCCAGTGCCTCCATCTGTTTTTTTGCTTCTTCAACAGCGGAATCTTTTAACTCTTTAGCAGCTTCCTGAAGTTGCTCCCAGAGTTCTTTTTCTTTGCCAGGAGAATATTCAATTGGAAAAGGATATTGTTGCGCAAACTCCTTATCAAGCTTAAGCAGGTAAACAGCATCTTCTATCTTTTTTTGAAAATCCTTCTTTTCATGTTTTAAAAGTGGGGTCTGTAAATAAATTTCAAGGGCTTCTTTAATTGCAAGCAGGGCTGACAAATACTTTTTCTGCCTTAAAAAGGCATTTACACTACTTAACTTTGACCTGGCTTTTACTATTTCAGACATATTACCACCTCAACTTACCCTTTTTACCATTTCTGCAAACTCTTTAAAAAAATACCTTGAATCATGGGGGCCAGGTGCAGCTTCTGGATGATATTGCACTGCCATGATAGGTAATCTTCTATGCACAAATCCTTCTAATGTCTTGTCATTTAAATTTATGTGGGTTTGTTTTAAATGATCAAGTCCTGTTATATCCACACAAAAACCATGGTTTTGAGAAGTAATCTCCACATGTTTGGCATCCAGTTTTTTAACTGGATGATTCACACCATGATGTCCAAATTTGAGTTTATAGCTTTTACCACCCAAAACTAGGCCAAGTATCTGATGTCCAAGACATATACCACCTATTGGGAAATTTTCAATTAATAATGATACCTCATGTAAGATATCTTCAAGGGCAGCAGGATCACCTGGTCCATTAGACAAAAATATGGCATTTGGGGACAGATCTTTTATCTGTGATGCCTTATAAAAAGAAGGGACAACTAGTATTTCAAAGCCTTGTTTTTCAAGAAGTCTCAATATATTATACTTTACTCCAAAATCATAAACTACTAATTTTAATTTATCTGTTTCCCACTTATACTTCCCATCATCCAATTCCACATAAACAGGTCCATTTTCCCATTTATATGGCCTTTTTGTAGTCACATGATCAACCAGGTTGAGCCCCTGCATTGGTTTTAGCTGGCGTGCCTTTTCCACTAATTTTTTGGGATCTAGCTCTTTTGTAGAGATATATCCCCTCATTGCTCCATGGATCCTAATATGTTTTGTCAATGCTCTGGTATCTATCCCTTCTATCCCCATTACATTATATTTTTTTAAATACTCAGGTAAAGACATCTTTGAGCGATAATTAGATGGCTCTTTGCAACATTCCTTTATAATAAAACCAGCTACATGAATCCTGTCAGATTCTATATCTTCATCATTTATTCCATAATTGCCAATATGGGGGTAGGTCATTGTCACAAGTTGATATTTATATGATGGGTCAGTCAAGATCTCCTGATACCCAGTCATTCCTGTATTAAATATGACCTCACCACCTGTTTCCCCTTCACCTGTAAAGGAAAAACCTTCAAAATATGTTCCATCTTCTAGTACCAACAATGCCCGCATTCGCATCTCCCCTTAGTTAATATCTTTTCAACCTTATCCAAATCCTCAGGAGTGTCAACTCCTAGACAAAAGCATCTAGTGAATTTACAATATATGGGAATTTGATTTTGTAACAATCTAAGCTGTTCAAGCTTCTCTATTTTTTCTAAAGGAGACTGAGGCAACATAACAAATTTTTTTAAAGCATTATATCTATATCCATACATTCCAATATGACCCAAAAACCTAATTCCTTTGACCAAACCTGAAGAATAAGGGATGGGGGCCCTTGAAAAATATAAGGCAAACCCTTTTAAATCCAAAACCACTTTCACCACATTGGGATCTAAAGCCTCTTTAGGTGTAATCTCTCTCACTAAAGTAGCTACCTTAATATTGGGCTCATCAAATGATTCCAAAAGTTCTTCAACCATAATAGGGTCTAAGAGTGGTTCATCTCCTTGGATGTTTATTACAATATCATTTTCTGAAACTCCTAATTTAGATGCTGCTTCAAACACCCTATCTGTACCTGATTTATGGGACGGATCTGTCATCACAACTGGAACATTGTATTTTTTAGCTGCCTCAAATATCTTCTCATGATCAGTAGCAAGTATAACTTCACTGATCTTTTTACATTGCTTTGCCCTTTCGTATACATGCACAAACATAGGTTTACCCAAAATTTTAGCAAGGGGCTTACCTGGAAATCTTGAGGATCCATACCTTGCAGGGATAATCCCATATATTTTTTTATCTTCCATAACCACCCCTCTTTAAAAACAATTGAAAATATAAATATTCTGTCCTAATATAAAAAACACCCCTTATAAAAAAGTAGCGAATAATAACTTTATTTATTAGTTATTTTTTAGTTAGTGCCACAACATTTTCCTTTTAACAAGAAAAAACTTAAAATGGAGATTGTATGCCTTTTTATATTTACAAGGCGAAAAATAGAGCGGGAAGAAAAGTAAAAGGTGAGATGGAAGCACCTACTATGGACCTAGCATTAAGTGTATTACAGAGACGAGGCTATACCAATATAAAAATAAAGCCCAAACCTAAAGACATATTGGAAGGCACTTTTTTAGAAGGAAGAGTAAAACCCAGGGATATGGTGGTATTTTCCAGACAATTTGCCACTATGATTAATTCAGGGGTGCCTATTATCCAGTCCCTAAATGTGCTTGCTCAACAGACAGAAAATAAAAAATTAAAGAGAAAATTGTATGAAATAAGAAATGATGTACAAGGAGGAAGCTCCCTTTATGAAGCACTTCAAAAACATTCTGATGTGTTTGATGAGTTGTATATAAACATGGTAAATGCAGGTGAAATTGGCGGGGTATTAGACGTTGTCTTAGATAGACTCGCACAATACATTGAAAAAGCAGCGTCTCTTAAGGCAAAGGTCAAGGGGGCAATGGTTTATCCAGCTGTTGTGGTCATTGTGGCTATAGCAGTTATTACTATAATCATGGTATTTGTTATTCCCACATTTGCGAAGATGTTTCACGATATGGGCTATGCCCTACCCTTGCCCACTCAAATAGTTATTAACTTAAGTAACTGGTTTAGACAAAACATTTTATTCATGTTTTTCATCATAGTGGCATTTATTGGCATTTTCAGGACCTTATATAAAAAGGTTGAAAAAATAAAAATAGCTGTTGATAGAATGATCCTTTTTTTGCCAATTTTTGGTCCTTTGCTTAGAAAGGTTGCTGTTGCTAGATTTAGTAGGACTTTTAGCACCATGATATCAAGTGGGGTTCCGATCCTCCAGGCCCTTGATATAGTTGCCAAGACCTCTGGGAATAAAACTGTGGAATTAGGTGTATTAGAGGCAAAAAAAAGCATAGCTGAAGGTCAAACAATAAGTGAACCTTTAGAAGATACAGGGGTGTTCCCTCCAATGGTAATCCAGATGATATCCATAGGAGAAACCACTGGTACCTTAGATACAATGTTAGAAAAGGTTGCTGATTTTTATGATGATGAGGTTGAGGTAGCAGTATCAGCCTTGACTTCAATGTTAGAACCATTAATGATAGTGTTTTTGGGAGCTGTAGTAGGTGGACTTGTAATAAGTATGTATCTACCTATCTTTAAAATAGCTGGTGTTGTTTCAGGACAGGGCTAGGATATGTTTTATGAGAATTATTATAGAAATTTTTTATAAATGAGTTTAAAAGGAGGACAAAAAATGACAGATCAGGGTCTCAATGTAGGAGTGGTTGGCGCAACAGGCGCAGTTGGGCGAGAAATGTTAAAAGTTTTAGAGCAGAGAAACTTTCCTATTAAAAAGATAAAGGCACTTGCTTCTGAGAGATCTGCAGGCAAAAAACTTGAATTTAAGGGACAAGAAATTACAGTTGAAAAACTTACCCCTGAAGCCTTTGATGATTTAGATCTTGCACTCTTTTCTGCAGGTGGCTCTGTTTCAAAAGAGTTTGCACCCATTGCTGCTGAAAAGGGATGTGTTGTAGTGGACAACTCCAGTGCATGGAGAATGGATCCTGAAGTACCATTGGTGGTACCAGAAGTAAATCCTGATGATCTGGTAAAACACAAAAACATTATTGCAAACCCCAATTGCTCAACTATCCAGATGGTAGTGCCACTAAAACCAATACATGATGTTGCTAAGATTAAAAGAATAGTTGTGGCTACTTACCAGGCAGTGTCAGGAACAGGGCAAAAGGCTGTAGATGAATTAGAGCAACAGGTTAGGGCCATATTTAATATGAAAGAAGTGGAATGCAAGGTGTATCCTTACCAGATAGCATTCAATTGTCTTCCCCACATAGATGTATTTTTAGACAATGACTATACTAAAGAAGAGATGAAGATGGTTAATGAAACCAAAAAGATCATGGGAGACGATTCTATTAGGGTCACTGCAACTACCGTAAGGGTACCTGTATTCTATGGTCACAGCGAAGCTGTAAATATAGAAACAGAAAAAAAGATCACAGCAAAAGAGGTGAGGGCATTGCTTACTCAAGCTCCAGGAGTAAAGGTATTGGATAATCCAAAGGAAAACATCTATCCAATGCCAATTTTTGCTGCTGGAGAAGATGAGGTATTTGTTGGAAGGATAAGGGATGATGAATCAATCGAAAATGGAATCAATTTGTGGATAGTTGCAGACAATATCAGAAAAGGAGCAGCATTAAATGCTGTCCAGATTGCAGAGGAACTCATTAAAAGAAATCTCATAAAGAGATAGAGGGAAATACTTTATATCTCACAAAAGTTATTGCCTTCGTAGCATAAGATGAAATCTTATCTTCCTTCCCCCGAGGGGGAAGGGGAAATTTAAACTTATGTCACAGCAGCTTTATATAAAGATCAGCCCTGCCTGAAAAGTGGCAGGGCTGAATATTATTTTTTATCCCTTATCATTTAGTTTTAATACATCAATATCATCTACAAAGATCTTACCAGCAGTGGGCTCAATAAGCCTATTTTCATATTTTCGACCATTTTCTGGCAGATCATATTAACTTTCTAATATTACCAATTCTCTTAGCTCATCATCACTTAGCTCTGTAATCCATGTTTCACCAGTACCTACAATACTTTCGCTTAAAGCACGCTTTTTTTCAATCATCCTCTCTATTTTTTCTTCAATTGTGCCTTTTGTAAGCAATCTATGTACAAATACATTACTTTTTTGTCCAATTCTATATGCCCTGTCTGATGCCTGATCCTCAACTGCTGGATTCCACCACAGATCATAATGGATTACATGGTTTGCTGAGACCAAATTTAGCCCTGTTCCTCCTGCCTTAAGGGAAAGAATAAATATCCATGGATCACTTTCTGATCTAAATATTTCAATCATTTCATCCCTCTTCTTTCTTGGCACACCACCATGCAAAAACAGGACCTCTTCTCCCATCTCTTTTAAGATCATCTCTTTAATAAGAGATCCCATTTCTCTGAACTGGGAAAAGATAAGCACTTTTTCTTTTTGCTTTTTTATCTCATCCAAGAGCTCAATCAATCTCTGGGCCTTTCCAGATTCCTCTGGATTTAACTGTTTTTGCTTTAGATATAGGGCAGGATGATTGCAGATCTGCTTTAACGAAAGCATAAGTTTTAATACAAGCCCTTTTCTTGCTATACCTTCTTCACCCTGGATCTTTTCTAAGGATGTATTTACCACCTCTTTATATAGGCTTATCTGAGCTGGAGACATTGAGCAATATTCATTCTTTTCTATCTTTTCTGGAAGATCACGTATAACTGTTTTGTCTGTTTTTTTGCGTCTTAAAACAAATGGAGAGATAATGCGTCTTAAATTTTTCTTTGCTTCTTCGTCTCCATATCTTTCTATTGGTATGGAAAAATTCTTTTTAAAGTATTGTTGACTGCCTAGAAGTCCTGGATTTAAAAAATGAAATATACTCCAGAGCTCCATAAGCCTGTTTTCAATGGGAGTGCCTGATAAAGCAATCCTATATGGGGCTTTATTTAATGAATGAACTGCCTTTGTTTGAGCAGCAAAGGGATTTTTTATATTCTGGGCCTCATCTATAACTACTATTGGAAATTTATCAGAAGAGAATTGATTTGCATTTTGTCTAAGTATCCCATAGGTAGTTAAAACAACATCTATGTTGTCTAAGTTATCTAACTTCTTATCACTGCCGTAAAAAGGATATACATTAAGAGAAGGAGCAAATTTGGCTATTTCCTGTTGCCAATTTCCAAGCAAGGTTGTTGGAACAACAATGAGTGCGGGCTTTATCTTTTTTTTCTTTAAATAAAGGATCACAGCTAATGCTTGAATGGTTTTTCCAAGTCCCATATCATCAGCAAGGCATGCGCCAAATCCTGCCTCACAATTTACCACCATCCATCGATATCCAGTTACTTGATAAGGTCTAAGCTGTGCTTTAAGCTCAGAAGGTTTCCTAAGTAACCTTAATTTGGATAGACCTTCTATCTTGTGCTTAATTTCCTCTGGTGGGATAAACTCTATTTTGCCTTCATCAGTTTTTATCTCCTGCATTAGAGAAAAGCGTAGAAGTTCTGCATAGTCTTTTATCTCAATCTCTGTGTCCAGGATATGTTTTATCCTCTCAAGCTCATCTGGTCTTAGTAACAGCCAATTTTCTTTTATCTTTACCAAAGGAGTCTTTGTTTTGCACAGCTCTAAAAATTCTTTCCTACTTAAGGTGATATCCCCCAGACATACCTGCCACTCAAATTGAAGCAGATCCTTTAAAGAAAGCATTGGATTAACAGGAGCATTAGATTTTGTTATTACTCTTGGCTTGATGTGAAAGACTTCTTTTATCTCAGCAGGGAATATGATAGGAATGTCAAATATCTGCAAATACTCTTTTCCTCTTGAAATGAGATCAAGAACATCTTCTGTGTTTATGGTGGTCTTTTGTTTAAATCCTCCTTTTCCAGCTTCAAGAAAGTTAAGCACAGGAATATAACGGGTCAGGATAGAGATCAGATCAATGATCTCCTTTTTGTCTTTATCTTCTGCCCCTTTCCAGAATTTTTTTAGATTAACAGGTCTTTTGTCTTCAGAAAATACAATTGGCTCTAAAAACCAATTTTTCTTTTCTTTCTTCTTTTCTGGCTTTAAGATAAATCCAAGCCTTATAATGGTCTCTTTTTTTCGTAAGCTCAAAGGAGCAAGCCAGGCTCGTAAGGCAGAGAAAAAGGATTTTATGTGGGGATTATCTGCTAATATGGCCTTTTCTTGTTTAAAAACAGATAAATATTCATCCTCTTCTAAAAATTGGTTAGAGCTGATCCCATGTTTTACTAATATATTGACACAGCTGTCCAAAAATCCTTCTAAAACCTCTTTAGATGAAAGATATCCTTTTTTATCTCTGTATCTTAAATATGTGCAAAGTGGGGCCTTTTGTATGCATCTATTTACTATTTCTTTTAATCTTTTTGAGACAAGATAAGCCTTGTAGGTAATATTAAAAGAGACATTTTTTTTGCGCTTATCTTGTATCTCTTCAACAGAGGGTATAAAATATGATCTTTCAACAAGGGCTACTGCAAAATGCGCAAGGTAAACATAGAGAAAAAATGCGGAAGATATCTCATTTTCTAATGTAAGAGAAGTAGATGCAAGATATGGTAATATCTTATTTATATCTATTGAAATTCCTACAACTCTTTTTTTATTTAGTTCCCCATTCTCAACAATTGGTAATGTCTTTTGCTTAAATTCTATATTTTCTTTTATATCCTTTTTATCTATTCCATAAATAAAGAGTTCATTTTCTTCTTTTAAAAATATAGCACCTTTTGCTTTGTTAATAGTAGGGTCAAAATAATCGACTTTTCTTTCTAAAAATGGATTTAAATCTATTGAGTCATATATGGAACGAAGTATATCTTTAAAATTGCCTTTTCTATAAAAAACAGGATTATCGGTAAGAGCTGAAAATATAAATCCTTTTCCATTTCCATCTAAAGAAAGAGAAGGAAAAGCAACATCCTGTTTATAAGAGTAAAAGTTTTCTATTTCTGATTTGTCTGGCAAAAAATTTGATATATTATCTTTACTTTCTATTAATCTTAATTGCTTTAAAAATTCTTCCTTTGGTATTCCTCTTAAAGTAAACAGGACAAATGGATCATTATCTATGACCTCGGCTATCACATAAAATACTGCTGCAATATGTTTACATGGATTTGCCCAGTCAGGGCAGGTACAGTCAGTATCAAATTCTTCTTCTGTTGTTGGTAAAAGGTCAATTCCATGATCTCTAAATAGGTCTATTATGTGCTCAGGCAGGGTCAAATTTAATATTGTTGAAACAAGGACAGGCCTTTGTTTTAAGATCGAGAATATCTCTTCTTTTGTCTTTTCTTGAAACTGTCTTACTTTTATCTTTACTTTATATGGTGTTTTTCTTGAGCCAGATACTCTGGCACTAATTAGACCTGGTTTTATATCATATTTAATCACCCTACCTTTTCTGGCATAAGTCCTTCCTCTTGGAAGACGGTTTTCCCAGATAACACCAAGACGCTCTAAGGCTTCTATCCATCTCTTTCCCCACCATGTTAAAGCAAATGTCTTTTGTTTCAACTTATCATTCCTCCCAATATTTATAAAAGTGATGTTTCAATTTTGGGTAAGTCAAATTCATTATAAAATCTCTCAACTATTTCCCACAGTTCTTCTGTTAGGTATTTTTTCACCTGACTGATAATATAATGTGGAACTGATCCATAATAAGCCTCTGAAATTGCGCCTGTTATACAGGCCAGTGTATCACTATCACCCCCTAAGGATACGGCATTTCTCACTGCATCTTCATATGAATCTGAATCCAAAAAGCAAATAATTGCAGGTGGAACAGTTCCCTTACATGAGACATCAAAGTGATAACTTGGCCTTATCTCTTCAACTGTGGTCTCTAAATCATACCCAAAGCTCTCTGCAATCTCTTGTCTTATCTCTTTTTTTCCTCCTCCCTTTCTAGCTAGATAAATACAATAAGCCACTGCTTGGGCACCTTTTATTGCTTCAGGATGATTATGTGTTATTTCAGAGCTCTTTTTCGCCTCTAAAAAGACCTTATCTTTTGTATCAAAGGCAAAACCAATGGGACTTACACGCATAGCTGAGCCATTTCCCCAGCTATTATACGGTCTTGGATCAGGAGAATTTAACCACCTTAAAAACATACCTCCATATCCTGCATTGATATATCTTTTTCCAAGTTCCCTGACAGTTTCAATATACTCACGCCCTTCCAATATGGCCTTTGCTATTGCAACTGTTAAGACTGTATCGTCTGTGAATCTGCAATGGGGGCTAAATAAGGGAAACTTTTTTGTCTTTATAGGATTTGCTTCATATATAGATCCAATTATATCTCCAGCAATGGCTCCCAACATTTGATTAGTCCTATTTTTGTTTTATTATATTTAAAATAACCATACAGTTGGATCAGGATATTCTAGTTTATTATCTAGATATTTTAGTCCTTTGACACAGCGTATAATTAGCCAAATTATCCAAAATAAAATAACCAGATAACCAACTATAACATATGACAATATTGTTCCTATCAAGATAAAAAGACATCCAATCCAAAAAGTCCTGATCTGAAATTGAAAATGTGTCATTAGCCACTTAGGGGAATCACTTTTATATATGTATGCCATTATAACCCCAATTATACTCGTTATACCTATAAAAATACTGGCTAGATATAAAATATATACTATCTTTGCTGCCTTCTCTATTGCTTTAGTCTCTTGAGAATAAACTTCATTCACAAGTTCTTCCTCCTCTTTTTTACTTAATATCTCTATATGTTATGTTGCTTTTTAATAGATATGCTTAGAGTATGTCAACGTAAATTAAGATTGTTCAGGACTCAAAAAAAACCCCAGCTGAATGCTGGGGTTTTTTTGCTTTCTATTGTTTTATTTTTATTTTACTTTAAAAACTAAGTCTCCTCCTTCCGCATCAACCACAACTGTATTGTCTTCTTTTACTTCTCCTGCTATAATCATCTTAGCAACTGGTGTTTCCACATGAGTTTGGAGATAACGCCTTAATGGACGAGCACCATATACAGGATCATATGCCTCTCTTGAAATAAACTCCCTCGCCCTATCTGTTAACTCTAATTTGATCTTTCTTTCAGCTAGTCTCTTTCTTATTCTATCCACAAGCAAATCCACTACCTTTTTAATCTCTTCTAACATAAGTGGCTTAAAGAGTACTATTTCATCAATCCTGTTCAAAAACTCTGGTCTAAAATGTGCTTTTAGTTCTGAAAATACCTGTTCTTTTACTCCAGGCTTTAGTTCTCCTGTTTCAGTTATCCCTTCAAGTAGATAGTGAGAACCCAAGTTTGAGGTCATGATAATGATTGTGTTTTTAAAATCCACAGTGCGCCCGTGACTGTCAGTCAATCTACCATCATCAAGTATTTGCAAGAGTATGTTAAATACGTCAGGATGTGCCTTTTCAATCTCATCTAAAAGCACTACACAATATGGCCTTCTTCTTACAGCCTCAGTTAATTGACCTGCTTCTTCATAACCAACATAACCTGGAGGAGCACCAATTAGACGTGACACAGTGTGTTTTTCCATATACTCAGACATATCAAGGCGCACCATGTTGTCTTCTGTGTCAAATAAGGCCTCAGCCAGAGTTTTACATAACTCAGTCTTACCCACTCCAGTGGGACCTAAGAATAGGAACGAACCTATTGGCCTCTGTGGATCTTTAAGACCAGCTCTTGCTCTCAGGACTGCATTTGCAACTGCCTCCACTGCCTCATCCTGACCAACTACCCTTCTATGCAACACCTCAGGAAGCCTCAATAATTTTTCCTTTTCTCCTTCCATTAATTTTGTCACAGGGATACCTGTCCATTTGGAGATAATCTCAGCTATATCTTCTGGTCCTACCTCTTCTTTTAATAATCTTTTTCCCTTTTTCTCAAGTTCTTCTTCCTTTGCCTTTATCTTTGCTTCAATTTCAGTATATTTTCCATATTTTAGTTCAGCTACCCTGTTTAGATCATAATTTCTCTCAGCCTCCGCTATCTCTAACTTTACACGCTCAAGTTCCTCTTTTAACTGTTGCAGCTCTTTGATCTCTTTCTTTTCCTCTTCCCACTGGGCAAGCATCTCATCCCTTTGTTTTGAAAGCTCTGCAAGTTCCTCTTCCAACTTAACCAGCCTCTCTTTAGATGCCTCATCTTTTTCCATTCTTAAGGCCTCTCTCTCAATCTCAAGCTGCATAATTTTTCTGTTTATCTCGTCTAATTCTGTAGGCATGGAATCAATTTCTGTCCTTATCTTTGCTGCTGCCTCGTCAATCAAATCTATGGCTTTATCTGGTAGGTGCCTATCAGTTATATACCTGTGTGACAGAGTTGCAGCTGCAACAATTGCACTATCGCTTATTCTGACTCCGTGATGTACTTCAAACCTCTGTTTAAGTCCTCTTAAAATGGAGATTGTATCCTCAACAGAAGGTTCATCAACAATTACAGGTTGAAATCTCCTTTCTAAAGCTGGATCTTTTTCTATGTATTTTCTATACTCATCTAAGGTTGTTGCACCAATACAATGGAGCTCACCTCTGGCCAACATTGGCTTTAAGAGATTTCCAGCATCCATTGCCCCTTCTGCACGACCAGCACCAACAATGGTGTGTAACTCATCAATAAACAAGATAATCCTACCTTCTGATTCCTGTATCTCTTTTAAAACTGCCTTTAGCCTTTCTTCAAATTCACCTCTGAATTTTGCACCAGCGATCAAAGCACCCATATCAAGTGCATAAATGGTCTTGTCCTTTAGACCTTCAGGCACGTCCTGTCTCACAATCCTCTGGGCAAGACCTTCAACAATTGCTGTCTTACCAACCCCTGCTTCTCCAATTAACACAGGATTGTTTTTGGTCCTTCTACTTAAGATCCTTATAACTCGTCTAATTTCACTATCCCTACCAATTACTGGGTCTAATTTTCCTTTTCTGGCCTCTTCAACCAGATCTCTTCCATATTTTTTTAATGCCTCATAAGTAGCCTCTGGATTATCAGATGTGACCCTCTGATGACCCCTTACTTCAATTAGCAAAGATAAAAATTTATCTTTATCTAATCTAAAGATCTGATTTACTCTCCCAATGGGAGTGGTTGGGTTTTCCTCCAATATGGTCATAAATATATGTTCAACACTTACATACTCATCCTGCATTTTCTTTGCAAGATCCACAGACTTAACCAATATCTCATTTAGTCTATGGGTCACATATACCTGTCCTGGCTGGGCGCCAGGTCCCATTACCTTTGGCAACTTTGTAAGTTCCCTTTCAATGGATTCTTTATAGGCATTTACATCTATATTCCCCTTTTCCAAAACTCTGGGAATCAACCCATCTTCCTGGGTTACAAGGGCATATGCCAAATGTTCCACATCTATCTGTTGATGACCCAATTTAGTTGCTATATTTTGGGCCTCAGATATTGCTTCTCTAGATTTTTGTGTAAATCTATTTAAATCCATAAGTTACCTCCTTAGTTCATTTTTTAAAAATTTCTTGGATTAAAACTAGATATATTTTTCAATTGTTCAAAGAGTTCTCTTTCTTTAGCACTTAATGTCTTCGGCACCTTTATCATCACCCTTGCAAAAAAATCTCCCTTTTTTGCCCCTCTTCCAAGTCCTTTACCTTTTATTCTCAACTTTTTCCCACTACTTGTACCTGGAGGAACCTTTAGATCAATGCGTCCGTCCAATGTAGGCACTGAAACCTGACAACCCAAAGCAGCCTCCCATGGTGTTAGAGGCAAGTCTAATATCACATTATTGCCCTCAACCTTAAACAAGTAATGAGGGAGTAGCTTTACCTTTAAATATAGATCACCTCTTATTCCCCCTGGTCCAAGATGTCCTTGATTTGCAAGGCGTATTTTGGAGCCTTCTGACATACCAGGGGGAATATTTACAGTTATAGTCTTGGGAACTCCTTCTTGATTTATTGTAATTGTCTTTTTTCCACCTCTATATGCCTCTTCTAAAGTAAGTTCTATCTCTGCTTCTGCATCAAGTCCTTTTTGAGCCCTTGTTGTTGAGCCATTAAAAAAGTCACCATAAGAATCCTCAAAAGGATCAGAAGAAGAATAAAAAGTATAACTTGTTCTACCTCTGCCCGAAGATGTTTTATCCCCAAAAAGATCTCCAAATATCAAGTCAAAGAAATCGCTAAATCCTTCAAATCCTCTACCTTTACCAGTCCTAAAGTGAAATCTAATATTTTCAAAGCCAGGTGGTGGCTCAAAGTTCTGACCATGTTCCCAATTGGCACCAAGCAAGTCATATCTTTTTCTCTTCTCAGGATCCTTCAAAACTTCATATGCCTCATTTATCTCTTTAAACTTCTCTTCTGCCTCTTTATTCCCTGGATTAAAATCAGGATGATATTTCTTGGCCAACTTTCTGTAGGCCTTATTTATTTCCTCTTGAGTGGCATTTCTGGAAACACCTAATATTTTATAATAGTCCTTATATTTAACACCCATATTTTTTATCCTCCCAAACCCAAAGGATCTCTTTATCCACAAAAAAAATAGCGGAATCTTTTTCCGCTATTTTAAAAATAGCCTTTAATTTAACTTCTATATATATGTTAAGTCCAAAAAAAGATTAGTCAATACAGTGAATTAATTAATATTTTAATTTTTTTTATTTTTTAAAAATTAATGAATAAACTATTTGAAATAACCAATCAAAGGATGTAAGGCAGAAGGAAGGAACGTAAGTGTTATTAACCACAGCTGTGCAACTTGTAGTAATGATTATTTACTGCTTTTTACAAAGTAAGGGGAAGTTATATACTTCCCCAATATCAAATTATATTTCCATATCAATGGATGCAGTTTTTACTGCCTTTACTGGACATACCATTTCACACAGACCACATGCAATACAATGTTCCGAGTGAAACACTATCATTTTGGTTTCATTATCGTATTGAAGTGCATCAGACCTGCAAACTGCAAGACATGCTCCACAATGTACACAGCTCTCATTATCTCTTTTGATCTTTTCAGCCAAGATTTCCACCTTTACCTTCTGATCTTTTAAATATTTTATTCCTTCATCTAGCTGCTCCTCTGTACCTTCTAATTGTAATATGAGACGCCCTTCCTGTTTCGGATAAATCTTTGCTTCTAACACATTAAATACAATTCTGAAATCTGCAGCAAGTTTATAAATAACAGGATTATACATAATATCTTTACTAAAGATAAGAAGTACATTTTTTTTTATTTTCTTATTAGCCATATCATATTCTCTCTTATTTTATTTCACAAAGTTCAATATTACCTTTGGCCCCAATAACATCTTTATATATTGCAACTGCCCCTAAAACTCCATCTATTGCTAGTGCATATTCAATGGCTTTTTCTATATCATTTTTATTTATTATTCTATTGGCTCCCCCTGTAGCAACAGCATCAGCCAGGGATGTGTTCTTTGACACCACTGTAAAGCTATCAGCCCTACCTAAGCTCAATGAATGGCCAACTGTTGCTGAAGAGGTGCATACCCCCAATGGGGACATGGATGGATCAATCTTTATTCCAATCTTTCCTGAAAATGGAGAATCTCCTGCATATATACTAATCTTTACTTCTTCCCTTACACAAAGATAAATATCACCTCCATTTTCTACAATAACTTCAGGACTTTTCCCTCTAATTTCTTCTCCAATCATGTGGGCTATGGCCCCTGCCACAGAAGCCATTGGACCCACTTTAGCCTTTTGAGATGCATCATACATGAGTTTTACCACCATAGGAATTTGCTTATGATTAGGTTGTATTGGACTTAGTGCAGTCAAAAATTTAGGATTTCTTTTTATCTCCCCTTCAATATCCTGTCTTAATTTTACTACTCTTTTTTTAATAAACTCACTAAAATTCTTTTTGCTCCTTATATAAAGATCTGTGGTCTCCACCTTTACCCGATAAGATACCCACCTTTTGTTTGAGCTAAAATCCCTGTAAAACCTGTCAATTATCATATTTTATACCTTTAAACTCCACTGTAGGTAAGGGAATTTGTGGTATACCTAAAGTAAATTTATTTTTTACTATCCAATCTTTCAATTTCTGCGCAATCTCCCTAGCCATATAGTAACTTGACAAAGGTGCTGTGGGAATCTCTTTGCCCATTATCTTTATCTTGCCTGATCTCAATTCTTGATAGCTTACTTCACCTAAAGTCCTGTTAATTGCATTGGGATAATCTATTCCATAATCTACCACAGGACAATATATATCTGCATCAGATTGTCCTGTAAAATATGCCATCTCTTCATTTATTATTGGTATTGGAATGCCTAATCCCACCATCAAGGAACATCCATATCCAAGTATCGAAGCCCCTCTTATATATCTTGGCGACATCTCTTTCATATCTCCTGTAACAGCCAATGTTCCACCCCCCTCTTTTACAATACCATTTTCTCCCCTTAAAACATCAGGATCATGCTGAGTACCTCTCCAGGTAACAACACCCACAGCCCCACCTAAGAATATCTTTGTCCCGACCCCAATGGTCCAATAATAAGGATCATTTAAAAGTGGGCTAAGCTGCCCTGATGTGGAATAAGTGGCATTTCCAAGATTGGGTCTTAACACTCCCATATATGTATATATGGTCTTGTTTGATAGGTTCACAGCGCAGTTATAATTTTGATATGCATTTCTTGGGTTATACAAAAACGCATCTCTCAAATCGTGTATGGTGATAACTGCCTCATATTCTCGCAATGGATAACAATCAGTCCCATAGCCCTTTGCCTTTAATTTGACCTGTCTTCCAGCAATGAGATCTTCTATAACATGTCCGCCCCCATATTTAAACCTACCAGGATGAACCTTGTTTAAAGGATCTTCTTCTTGTACCTGTGCTGCGCCAATATAACAATCAACCGCTGCTATTCCTGCATATGCTTCAACATCATTGAGCCATACCTTGTAAGCCTTAATCTTTGGTTTGGTGTGACCAAAATTGATAAATGCCCCAGAAGAACACATGACTCCAAAGGTAGCAGTTGTCACCACATCCACCTTCTTAAAAGCACCTTTCACACCATTTTCTTTAACAATATCAACCATTTCCTCTGCTGTAACCACTACAGCCTTACCCTGTTTTATTTTTTTGTTTATCTCTTCTATACTCTTTTTTACATGAACATCTTTCATATCATAAGCTCCCTTAAAATTACAAAATTTCTTTTAAAGATAATAAGGTGAGAAAAATTTTAATTAAAATTTTAAAAAACACAATAAAAAATAAATTACTCAAAAATTAATATGCCTTAACATGATAATTTATATCTTACTTATTTCTTGACATACCTAAAAAACGTGACTTAAAAAAATAAAGATTTTTCATATAACTAAAAAAAATATTAGGGGAATTGGCATGTTAAAAACCAAATATACAAGAAGAGAATATCTAAAGGTCTTGGGTGGCTTGTGTTTATGCTCCACAATTCCAAAATTTTTTATTACCCCTGCAGTTGCTCAAAACAGAAGAAATCTTCAAAAAGTACAGAAGGCCCTGCCACTTATGTCCACATATGTGGACATAACTATTTATGATGAGTCCAGGGAAAGGGCCTATGCAGCCATGGAGCAGGCCTTTAACAAGATTAAAGAACTTATCGCTATCTTTGACAGGTTTGATAATAATTCTCATGTCTCATACCTAAATAAATATAAAAGACTCACAGAGGCACCCTATGAGTTAAAAGAGGTTTTAAAAATTTCAAAAAAAGTAGGTGAAATAACTTCTTATAAGTTCGATATAACTATCTTACCCTTATTAGAAGAAGTTGAAAAGGAAATAAAGGTCCATGGCCCCTTTCTAGAGCCTAAAAGATTAGCAGAAATAACTCCATATATTGGATGGGAGAATTTAAAGATTAATGGAAATAAAATAGAGCTTTCCGCTGAATCCAAAATAACCCTTGATGGGATTGCCAAGGGATATATTGTTGACCAGGCTGTTGATGTTTTAAGAAAAAATAACATATCTCACGCAATAATTGATGCAGGGGGAGATATCAGGGCCCTTGGCGGAAAAACTGAAAATATGGCGTGGAATATTGGGATTGAAAATCCTGATGGAAGTGGATCTGTATTAAAAACAGTTAAATTAAAAGACATGGCTATTGCAACATCTGGAAATTACAGAAATTTCTTTGATAAATCAAAAAGGTTTTTCCATATAATTGACAAAAAAGGCGCAATATCTCCTCAATACATCTCCAGTTTAAGTGTTATTTCCAGAAGTGCTTGTGTTGCTGATGGATTAGCCACTGGTCTTTACCTCTTTCCACCTGCTAAGGTGATTTCTTTAGCAAATAACTACAACATACCTGTAATGATTATCACAACAGGAAATAATATTTTTACATCTAACAAATGGGACAATTTTGCTTAAGATTATATAAAGGGGAGTGATTTACTACCATGAAAAATCTAAAAGCAAAAGAGATATCAGCCAGACCTCAATTAAACACTAATTTAGTTTCCATCCTTTTTAAATACTCCCCTATAGGTATTTATGTCGTAAGCAATGGAAAATTTAAATTTGTAAATCCAGAATTTAAAAAGATCACTGGTTACAGCCTTTCTGAAGTAAAAAAGATTCCCCCACAAACCTTAATACATCCAGAAGATAGAGAGGATGTAAGATCAAAATTTATTGAAATGGTAAAAGGGGAGAGAGAAAAGCCTGTTTCCCACAGAATAATAGATAAAAATGGTAAGATAAAATATATTTTAGAAAGTATTACTTCCATATACTATAATGGAGAACTTGCTGCATTAGGCTTTTTTCAAGATAATACAGAAGAGTTTTTAATCAAAGAACAATTAAGAAGCTCTGAAGAAAAATTTCAGAAGGCATTTCTATTGTGTCCAGACTGGGTTGTAATGACCACTATTGATGAAGGTATATATATGGAAGTAAATCAAGCCTTTTTAGAAACAACAGGTTATCTAAGAGAAGAGGTAATTGGCAAGAGCTCTGTTGAACTAGGTATCTGGGTTAATCCACGTGAGAGAGAAGAATTGAATTATTTACTAAAAAAGTATGGAAAGGTATGTAATGCCGAAGTGCAATTTAGAAAGAAAAATGGAGAAATAATTGATGTTTTATGGTCTGCCCATGTAATTGAATGTTGTAATGAAAAATATCTTTTAGCTGTTGCAAGGGATATAACAGAGCTAAAAAAAGCTGCTCAAGAGAGGATGCTTAGAGAAAAATTACAAGGTGTTTTAGAAATGGCTGGTGCAGCATGTCACGAAATGAACCAACCTTTGCAAAACATGATTTTTATTGTGGATGAACTCATCTTAAATTATAAGGATGATAAAAACATAAAGGAGCTGAAAAAACAATTAGATAGAATAAGGGAACTTACTTATAAAGTTGAAAATATAAGTCAATATTCAACAAAAGAATATATAAAGGGTGTAAAAATAATTGATATAGATAAGGCATCTTCCTACTGTCCCATTGATCCAAAATAACACTCTTAAATCTTTACAACACTCTTTACAAAAGGAGGAGATATGAAGATTAAAGTAAGTATTTTTTTGTTCATTTTTCTTTTTTGTTTTCCTTATCTTTTGTTAGCCAGTCATGGCCTACATTTAGCCCCTCCACAAAAACCCCCAAAAAATGCCACTTTTGTTAATCTAGCTGGAATTGTCAAAAATACTCATGGTGAGCCTGTAAATGAGGCAGAGGTAAAGGTATTGATTGGAGATAGAGAAATAGAAACCATTGAAACAGCAGAAAATGGAAAGTTTTTATCTCGTTTTTTTATCACACCCAATGAGCTCGAAAACAAAAACATAAAGATTGAAATAAAAAAGACATCATATAAGACAGAAATATTAAAATTGGATCCCAAATCACTGGCAAGACAAAATAATAATGTCTATTTTACCGGGGATATAATTTTAAAAAGAGTAATCGGCCCTGCATTTTGGGTGTCAACTGTGGTGTTTTTACTCGTGTATGTGCTTATTGGATTTGAACTGCTACACAGGACCCTTGCAGCAATGTTAGGTGCTGCCATAATGTTAATCATATCATACACCATTGGAACATTTAATCCAGAATATCATATACTATCATATAAAGCTGCAATTGCTGCTATTGATATGAATGTTATTTTTCTACTAATGGGCATGATGATAATAATTGGAGTGCTTAAACATACTGGAATTTTCCAATGGTGTGCCTATAAATCTTATGCATTAGCTAAAGGCAATGTATTTTTACTCTGTGTTATACTAATGTTTTTTACTGCTTTTACATCTGCATTTTTAGACAATGTTACAACAATGTTATTACTCTCAGGAGTTGCTATTGAAATATGCGTGGCCTTATCAATAAATCCACTACATTTTTTAATTCCACTTGTCCTTGCATCTAATATTGGTGGTACTGCCACTTTAATTGGTGATCCACCCAATATTTTAATTGGCTCTTATGCATCTCTTAGCTTTTTACAATTTGTTGAAGCATTAGCTCCCATTTGTTTGGTCTGTATGATTGCACTTAGTATTTATACTAAATTAGTTTGGGGTAAGGAGTTTGCAAAGGCAAAAATAGACAATCTGGATAAATTTATAGAGGAGCTTAAGGAAAAATATAAAATTACTGATGCAAAATTACTTTCCTATGGTGGAGGAGTTTTGGCTGTTGTAATTTTTCTATTTTTGACTGAGTCCATATGGCACATGGAAGTATCCATTGCTGCGCTGTTTGGCGCTGCACTACTTGTCACTATTGCTATTATTCAGGATAAAATTAATCTTATTGAACTTATTGAAAAAGATATTGAATGGCCAACACTTTTGTTTTTCATATTCCTTTTTATGCTTGTTGCTGCTGTAGAATCAACAGGTCTTTTGGATCTCATTGCAGACTGGATTTTAAAACTATCTCAAGGAAACTTTGTAGCAGCATGTACCTTTATTGTCTGGGTTTCTGCTATCATCTCTGCCTTTGTTGACAATATACCATTCACAGCCACAATGCTTCCCATTGTTGGATATCTATCCAATGTGATCCCAGAGGCACACAATACCCTCTGGTGGGCACTTGCACTTGGAGCATGTTTTGGAGGAAATGGTACAATCATTGGTGCTTCTGCAAACGTAGTCACTATTGGTATTGCCGAATCTAAAGGTTATCCCACCACATTTATTGATTTTATGAAGGTTGCATTTCCCTACATGATAATCACAATAATAATAGCAAATATCTGGCTTTTGGTATTAAGACCTTAAAAACAAAAGGGGAGAATTAAATTCTCCCCTTTTTACACAATTTAAAATAAGCTCAACTTACCCCTCCTCCTATATTAACCACTTCTAACCCTAGTTTCTTTAATTTTTCAAAAGAATAAGCTCCTTGCCTCAAGATTTTGATTCTTTTTTTATCAAGGAATTTGATTATAGTTGATGCCTTTTTGCCTTCTGGTTTTTCACCTGATTTCACAACAAAATCACATAACTCAAGTAATCTTTTATCAATATCTTCTAAAGATGCAGGTGCAGATGTACCTGATATGTTTGCACTAGTGGCAACTAAAGGATATCCACTTCTAATACATAGCTTTCTTGCTGTTTTATTAGAGGTTAACCTCACACATACAAACCCATCCTTGCTAACAATACCTTTAGGTAAATTTTCTCTAGCTGGAAACAAAATAGAGAGTGGGCCAGGCCACATTTTTTTTTCAATTAGATCTAAAGGGAAATCTTTGCCGGTGTCTGTCAACATAGAAAGTTGTGTTATCTCTCCAATTATAACTGGAACTGTTTTATCTAAAGGCCTCTTTTTTAGCTTAAAGACCTTACTTACTGCACTATCAAACAGGGCAATTGCACCAATTCCATAAAGTGTTTCTGTGGGAAATATTATTATCCCACCTTTTTTCAGAACTAGCACTGCATGCTCAATCTCCATTCCATTCTCCTTTGGCAAATTTCTTGCTATTTTTTAAAAAATAATTTAAATATTGGGTAGAAAATTCCTGTTAATCCTAAAAAATTATAACAAGGGGTTGTTATGAAAGTAAATTTTGAAGAAATTCAAAAACATATCAAAACTTCCATAAAACAAAATAGGGCTCAACAAACACAAAATTTTAACAAGCTATTGGAAAAAGAAATAGCTCAAGAGAGCTCAAAGGTTAACTCACATGCAATAATAGACCCTAATCTAGAAATAAGTTCTATTGAAACTGCCATAAAACTACAAAACCATCAACCATCACATATTATGGAAAAATTAAACCTGAGTCTGGATATGTGGGAAAAATATTCCCATCTGCTCTCAAATAATAATCTAAAAGAGTCCCAAGAAACTTTAGATGGAATAATGAATAATCTATCTTCCCTAAAAAAGGAAGATTTGGCTCAAAATGAAGAGGTAAATAATATCCTTAATGAAATGACCATAATGGCTATGGCTGAAAAGGCAAGGCTACTTAGAGGAGATTATTCTTAAATTACAAAAGATTATATGTTGCCAAAGGGGTATAGATTGGACCTTGCCTAGTTAAGGTGCTTTGCCACAGGGTAAAGTGGGAAATTGTTAGCTCAGGCCATGTAATATCATTTAAATATCTCTGCAAAAGGGGCCAACGATCTTTATGGTCAAAATATTTTATCCGCCCTAACGTTAGATGTACTTTAAATGGCTTATCTTGTTTTTTAAATCCTAATATATCCAAATTATTCGAAATATTTTGTTCTAAATTAATACATTCTTTTTCACCTTTTTTAGAACCCACCCATATAATCCTTGGTCTTTTGATATTAGGAAAAAAACCACCTGATCCTGCCTCAAAAATAAAGGAGTTCATTTTTATGTTACAAAGTGCATCTTTCACCTGATCCACCCTATGATCTTCCACCTCTCCTAAAAATCTCAAAGTTAAGTGAAAATTCTTTTCTTCTGTCCACTTGATCTTTGAAAATAACTTTGTTTTCCAATGTTCTTTTATTTTTTTTAATATGTTTTTATATTCATCTGAAAATCCGATTCCAATAAATATCCTCATACTTCCACCTATGTGTTATTTAAAAAATAACTCCACATACCAAAAACATAATGGCCTCAATAGTTTCACACATACCCCCTAACATATCTCCAGTTATACAGCCAAGTTCTTTTTTGTAAAATAACAATATAATAGAAAGAGCAATAAAAAATGAAATAGTAACAAAAATCATTTTCCAAGATACAATCCATGACAAAAAAATTATGATAAAAAACAACAAAAATTCAGATGCCATTACTGGCTTGGAAAAAAAACCATGGGCTGTGCCCATTTTTCTACAATATGGCAAAAATCTCATCCCAAATACCATTGATGTCCTTGAATATGCAGGTATTAACATTAATAATAAATTTCTATTTTCATAAATATCAGCTAGTCCTACGAACTTTATTCCTAAAACTGCAATAGTGGCCATGACTCCCATGGCACCAACCCGTGAATCTTTCATTATACTAAGTTTTTGATCTTTGGACCTGTGGCTAAATAGACCATCTGCTGTATCCATAAGTCCATCTACATGAAGACCACCTGTTATTAAAATCAAAAACACCACATCCATCCATGACCTTGAGATGTGTGAAAGAAAAGATTGAGAAAAAAATTCAAATAAGGCAATCAAAACACCAATAATAATTCCAACTAAAGGGAAGAAAAACCTCATTTTTTCAGCTCTAAATTCCCTGTTCACATCTCTAAAAAAGGGAATAGCAGTGAGAAAATTCAATGTTGCAACTAAATCTTTTATCATTGTGTTTTTAACCTTTAATTAGTGTAGGGATTCCACATACTACGAAATAGACCTGGTGTGCAACTGATGCCACTTTCTGATGAAACATCCCAGCCAAGTCTCTAAATTGTCTGGAGAGCTCATTATCAGGAACAATACCAAGCCCAACCTCATTTGATACTAACACAATAGTGCCCCTGGCATTATTTATCCTATCCACAAAATTCTCTATTTTTTTCTCAATCTCCTCAAAAGAATATCCCTTAAACAAAAGGTTATTAATCCACATAGTCAAACAATCCACTAATAAAAGTGTACCTTCCTTTTGTCTTTTTTCTATTTCTTCAATTAAATCATAGGGACACTCCACAGTTTCAAAAAGGCCTTTTCTTTGTTCTCTATGTCGTTTTACTCGTCTATCCATCTCTTTATCAGTTACAACCCCAGTTGCAAGATATATCCTTTGATTTGACTCAATCTCTAGAGATAATTTTTGGGCAAAATTACTTTTTCCACTCTTACAACCACCAATGATAAATATAATCTTTGACAATCTATTATCTCCCATTTAATTCTTTAACAAGTTAGGTGAAAGCCTGCACCAAGCTTTTTACCCATTTTCACAAGTTTATTAAATTCTCTAACAGCCTCTTTTGTTGGTTTTTGGATTAGATCTATCCTTTTTTTCTTTAAATAATCCACTAATGAATCATGAGCCATCATCCTTCCAGGATCTCCCATTCCCAAGATCAAGATCTCTATATCCTCATTTAAGATATCCTCTAGATCTTCCTTATAAACCCTATGCCCTTCTTTTCTCCACCAATTAGAAGACACTATTCTATCACAAAGAATCTTTATGTCGTTAGTATAGAGTTTCCAGATATAATTATCTGGCCAAATTTATAATCTTCTATTAACAACATAGGTGTGCTCCTAAATTTTTTTGAAAAAAAAACTGACAAGACCTATTATCTTCATTAGAAAACAAAATTGCAAGCATAAAAAAAGCTGGCTTGGTCTCCCAAGCCAGCTTTTTGTTTTTGTATATTATGACTATTAATACATACCACCCATTCCACCAGCACCAGGCCCTGGCATATTCTTCTCTTTCTCCTCTGGTTTTTCACAAATAGCAGCCTCAGTTGTGAGCAACAAAGATGCTACAGATGCAGCATTCTGCAATGCAATCCTCGTTACTTTTTTAGGATCAATTACTCCAGCCTTCATCAGATCCTCATATTCACCTGTTGCTGCATTGAATCCAAAACTACCTTTTTCACTTTTTACTCTCTCAACCACT
>Ga0256842_1000806_pt1 | contig 27107 bp, 25 predicted proteins | sample 4559240metaG_FD_185973 | JGI IMG/M metagenome (GOLD analysis project Ga0256842, IMG submission 185973) | Hydrothermal vent microbial communities from Guaymas Basin, Mexico - 4559-240 | ecosystem: Environmental > Aquatic > Marine > Hydrothermal vents | place: Mexico: Guaymas Basin | collected... | reverse complement strand
ATAGAAGACATTATTATAAAAAGCGTTATTCAAAACATAGACATAAAACTTACAAAAAAAAATCTAAAACTCTTCCTTTAGCCAAAAAGTATACTAAAAAAGAATCTTCTTAATCTAAATGAATACAGGAAAGGAGAAATAGCTATGCATATTGCAGTAATAGGTACAGGTTATGTAGGTTTGGTATCTGGTGCAGGATTAGCAGATTTTGGAATGAAGGTTGTATGTGTAGATATAGATAAAAATAAAATTGAGAAACTTAAAAAAGGAATTGTTCCTTTTTATGAACCTGGTTTAGAAGAACTTGTCAAAAAAAATATTAAAGCAGGAAGACTTTTTTTTACCAATAAATTAGAAGAAGCTGTAAAAAATTCCTTAGTAATATTTATTTGTGTAGGAACCCCACCTAATCCTGATGGTTCTGCAGATCTTTCTCAGATTAAAGAGGTAGCTTTGTCTTTAGCAGAAGTGATAGATGATTATAAAGTAATTGTTACCAAAAGCACTGTTCCTGTAGGAACTAATCGTTGGATTAAAAGCCTTATAGACGCTAATAAAAAATCTGATGTATCTATAGATATCATCTCAAATCCAGAATTTTTAAGAGAAGGATCTGCTGTAGAGGACTTCATGCATCCTGATAGAGTTATTATAGGAGGAGAAAGTGCCTATGCTATAGCTATTATTAAGGATATTTATCGCCCTCTTTATTTAGCAGAAACTCCATTTATTATAACTAACTTAGAAACTGCAGAATTAATTAAATATGCTTCTAATGCCTTCTTAGCTACCAAAATAACTTTTATTAATGAGATAGCCAATTTCTGTGAAAAGGTAGGTGCTGATGCTACTGTAGTAGCAAAAGGAATGGGCTTGGATCCAAGAATAGGATCTAAATTTTTAAATCCTGGTCCTGGTTTTGGTGGTTCCTGCTTTCCAAAAGATGTAAAAGCTCTTATTCATCAGGGAAGAATGGTAAGCTCTCCTTTTAAAATCTTAGAAGCTGTTATAGAGGTTAATGAAAAGCAAAAATTAAAGGTCGTGAAAAAATTAGAGAACTTTCTTGGAGATTTATCAGGAAAAACTATTGGTATATTGGGGCTATCCTTTAAACCAAATACCAGTGATGTTAGAGAAAGCCCTGCCTTGGTAATTATACCTGTTCTTATCAAGAAAAAAGCAAAAATTAAAGTTTATGATCCTGTTGCTATGGAAGAATTTAAAAAAGCTGCTGGTAATCTAAAAATTGAATATGCTTCTACTGCTATGGACTGTGCTAAAGAAGCTGATGCCTTGGTTATTCTAACAGAATGGAATGAATTCCGTTTCCTTGATCTTTCTCAGATTAAAAAAGTTATGAAAAATCCTGTTTTAATAGATATGAGAAATATTTATGAACCGTCTATTGTTAAAAAACTTGGATTTAGTTATTCGGGAATTGGCAGAATTTAAAACTCTTGTAAAAAGGGATTATTAATTTTTTCTTCACCTATAGTAGAAACAGGTTTTGAGCCATAATCATGTCCAGGAAAAATTTTAGTATCATCTGGTAAAACTAAAAGTTTACTCTGGATAAACTCTATCATTTGAAAATAATTTCCTCCTGGTAAATCTGCTCTTCCAACTGCTTCTACAAATAAAGTATCACCTGTGAAAAGAGCTTTATGTTCTTCATTATAAAAACAGGAAGATCCCGGAGAATGTCCAGGAGTGTGAATAACCTTTAAATATTCCTTGCCAAATTTAATAATATCTCCATCTTCAAAAACTTCATCAGCTTTTGGATTAGGTGGAAAACCCCAGTTTCTAAAAGGTGCAAAGTTTTGTGGATCCTGGAAAAATTCCTCATCAATTCTATGCACTAAATAAGGAGCTTTTAGTTCTTTTCTTAAATAATCTACTCCTAACACATGATCAGCATGAGCATGAGTTCCTAAAATAGCTGTTATTTTAAGATCCAATTCTTTTACCTTTTTGACAATTCTTGGATCAGCCTCACCTGGATCAATAATCACCCCTTCCTTAGTTTCAGGACAATAAACTATATAACAACAAACCTCTAAAGGCCCTACCACCAGTCTTTCAATTTTCATAACTACTTACCTCTTTTATAATTTTTTCTATTATTTTTTCTGCAGGTTCTTTGCTTGTATCTATTTTTATATGAGAAAAATTTTTGTAAAGAGGCTCTCTTTCTTTTAGAATTGTTTTGATCTCTTCTTCTAAGGATTTTTCAGTTAAAGCTGGTCTTTGGAACTCTGTTTTTTTATCTTCTTTAATCCTTTTTAAAATAGTTTCAAAAGGTGCATACAACCAGATTATTATTCCTTTTTCTTTTAATCGCTTCATCTCCTCTTCATGTAAAACTGCTCCTCCTCCCAAAGCTACAACTGTGTTTTTAATATTTACGAGACTTTGCATTTCTTTTTTTTCTAAATCCCTAAAAAATTGCCAACCAAATTCTTCTACCATCTTTTTTATAGTTTTTCCAATTTTTTTTTGAATTTCTATATCTAAATCCAGAAACTCCCAATTTAAAGCTTCTGCAAGTTTTTTTCCGATAGTAGTCTTACCAGAGCATCTAAAACCAATAAGTATTATTTTATTCATAAAGTCTCTCTATGTAATTCCAAAAGTCTGGAAATGATTTAGCTACACATTCAGGATTTTCTATCTTTAAATTTCCTGTTTTTAAACCTAAAATAGCAAAAGACATTGCAATACGGTGATCATCATAAGTATTAATCAAAGCTGGTTTGAAATCTTGAGTCCCTTCAATTATAGCTCCATCTGGCAATTCTTCTGCCTTTACACCAAGTTTTCTTAGTTCTGTGACCATAGCTTTAATACGATCTGTCTCTTTATAACGCAGATGAGGAGCACCTTTGAGAATCGTTTTTCCTTCTGCAACTGCTCCCAAAACACACATGGTTGGAAATAGGTCTGGAGTATCTCCAAGATCTATCTCTGCTCCTTTGGGGACCCCTTCAAATTTCACTTTTACTCCTAAGGGACTTAACACTTCTATCTCTGCTCCCATTTTTTCTATATACTCTAAAAATTTCACATCTCCTTGTTTGGAATTAGCATTATAATTTTCTACAATTATTTCTCCTTTTCCAAGTATTAAGGGAAGGGCTAAAAAATAAGATGCACTGGAGGCATCAGCTTCTATTTCATAATTAGTAGCATTATACGATCCTGCCGGGATTTTAAAATGTTTTAGATCTTTATCTGTAATAACTTCCATACCAAAGGCTTTCATTACATTTAATGTCATATTCACATAACTTTTGGAAATGAGCTCTTTTTCTATTTCCAACTCTAAACCCTGAGGTAAACAAGGTGCTATAAGAATTAAAGCTGAAACAAATTGACTGCTTATATTTCCTAAAATATTTAATTTCTTTGAAATAAGTCCTGATTCTTTTACTTTTACAGGAAAATATCCTTCTTTTTCTAAACACTCTATTTGTGCTGATAATTCTCTTAAAGCCTGAATTAAAGGAGCTACTGGTCTTTCATGTAGTCTTGGTTTCCCAGAAATCTCTATATAAGAACCCTTTCCCAAGGTAGAAAAGGCTAAAAAAAAACGAGAACCTGTGCCATTATTTCCTAAATAAATCTTTTTTTCTTGCAATAAAGGTGGAAAAATCCCTTTTATAATCCATTTTTCATTTTTTTCTTTAATTTCTACACCTGTTTCTTGAAGAGCCTGCTTTAAAAGAAGAGTATCTTCACTTATTAAAGGATTTATAACTTCTGAAGTTCCATCTGCAAGAGAAGCACAAATTAAGGCCCTTTGGGTCAAACTTTTAGAACTTGGTAGTTTAAAAATTGCTTTTTTGAAAAATTTTAAAGCCTTAATTTCTTTATAATTCATTTCATCTCCTTTTTAATCTCCTTTTCCATCTTTTTGACTTCTTTATATATAGCTTCCTCCATAAGTTTTACAGGTGGTTCAATACCTGTCCATAGTCTAAATTGTTCAACTCCTTGATAAAGAAGCATCTGTAATCCATCTATAACTTTGGCATACTTTTCTGCTAAACTTAAAAATTTGGTTTTTAAAGGTATATATACTATATCCATAGCTATTTTAAATCTTGAAAGAACCTCCTCTTCTACAGGACTTTTCCAGCTTTTTAAACCTACAGAGGTTGTTTGAATTATAATATCTCCAGAAGCATTTTTTAATTCTTCCCAGGGTTTAGCAATAATTCCAAAGTTCTTTTCCAAAGCTTTTGCTTTTTCAAAAGTCCTATTATAAACCTCTATTTCCTTAGCCCCTCCTGCTTTTATTGCATAAACCACTGCTTTGGAAGCACCTCCAGCTCCAATAATAACAACCTTTTTATCTTTTATTTCTACTTCATTTTTTGTAAAAGCTTTTAAAACCCCTATCCAATCTGTATTATATCCTTTTAAGTATCCATTTTCATTTACAATAGTATTTACAGCTCCTATTTTTAAAGCTACTCTATCTATTTCATCTAAGAACTTCATAATACTTTCTTTATGAGGTATGGTAATGGAAAGTCCTTTTATATTTAATGCCCTTATACCTTCTACAGCTTTTTTCAAATTTTCTTCTTTCACCAAAAAAGCTCCATAAACTGCTTTTATTCCAAGCTCTTTAAAAGCAACATTATGCATAATAGGAGATAAAGAATGACTCACAGGATTTCCTATAATCCCATAAACATCATACATTTTTAAACTTCTCCTAAGAGTTTAAAAAATTTTTTAAAAAGGAATAAGTATTTTTAGCAGTAACAATATCAAGCTGTCCAGGAGCTACTGCTTCTTCCTTAGTTAAAACCACATAAGTAAAAGGCGAACCTGCTAATAAACATAAAATTCTGCTAAGTTTTCCCTGTGTCTCCATTCCAAAGCTTATTAATTCTATACCAAACTCCTTAGCTCTGGAAACAAGGTTTAACAATCTTAAAGAATCTTGAAAAACTTGGCATATACATACAATTTTAGCTCTTTTAACACCTTTTTTATACATCTCTTTAAGAAGATTATTTAAATATTTATCAGAAGGAGTTTTGTGAAAATTGTGATAAGAAACCAAAATTTTGTTGTAATAAGAAGGGGTTATATTCAATTTTTTATAATATTTCTTCAATAATTGCCATTCTACATCTACTAAATGAAATTTTTCTTCTAAAGCCCATAAAATCCATTCTAATTGTGTCTTTTCTGAAACTCTTTTAGCTCCTCCTTCTTTTTTACTACGAAAAGTAAAAAGAAATTTATAAGGTAATTTTAAAATTTCTCTAACTTTTGAAAATTCTGGCTTTTCTAAATAATCTATTCTTAATTCAAAAAAATCTGTATACTGAGAACCTTTTTTTATCTTCTCAAAAATTTTATCATAATTTTTTTCTGCTACAGTTAGGCAAAACATCAAAGCTGGATTTTAGAAAGATAATCATAAATCATTTTATCATATTCACTGGTAAGCTTGAAAACCTTTTTAGCTAATTCAAATCTGGTTTGTAAAGTAGTATTCCCATATTGCTTAATTTCTTCAAGAACCTTAGAATAATCTGATGGATCTACTACTACTGTAACATATTTAAAATTTTTAGCAGAAGCCCTGATTAAAGTAGGACCTCCTATATCAATATTTTCTATAGCAGTATCAAGATCAGCTCCTTTTTCTACCACTTTGGCAAAGGCATAAAGATTAACAACTATTAAATCTATAGGCTTTATCTCATGCTTTTTGATAGTTTCTACATGATCTTCTTTATCTCTCTTAAAAAGGATACCACCATGAATTTTAGGATGAAGAGTTTTTACTCTTCCTTCTAAAATTTCTGGAAATCCTGTCAATTCTGAAACATCAATTACTTTTACTCCCCCTTCTCTTAAAACTCTTGCTGTTCCACCTGTAGAAACAATTTCAATTCCTAAATTCTGAAGTTCTTTAGCAAATTCAACGATTCCAGTTTTATCAGTAACACTTATCAAAGCCCTTTCAATTTTGCTCATGTTTCCCTCCTTTTTTTAAGCTATTCCTATTTCTTCATCTGTTAAATAACAGGCAGGATCAGGAGCCCAAACGTCTCCTGTTACAGCTTCGGCTCTAACTCTGAAATTACCTGCACAAACTTCTAAAAATCTGCACTTAGCACATCTACCTTTCACATGCTTTTTCTTTTCTTTAAGTTTAGCCATTAATGGATCAGAAGTGTCCATCCAAATTTCACTAAAAGGCCTTTCTCTTACATTTCCAAAGGAATAATGACGCCAGAATTGATCAGCATGAACATCTCCATTCCAAGAAACACAGCCTATTCCAACTCCACTATTATTTCCTCCATTCATCTTAAGAAGCTCATAGACCTCTTCTGCTCTGGGATTGCCTTCTCTTTTCATTCTTAAATAAAGATACGGTCCATCAGCATGATTGTCCACAGTAAGAACCTCTACTTTTAAACCTTTATCATGTATTTCTTTTGTTCTATCTATAATATAATCTACCCAATAACGGGTTTCTTCATGGGACAGATCCATTTCTACCAATTTAGTTCCTCTTCCTGCATAAACTAAATGATAAAAACATATACGAGGAATTTCCATCTCCTCAACAAGATCAAAAATTTTGGGAATTTCCTGAGCATTAAGCTTGTTTATAGTAAACCTAAGTCCTACTTTTAAACCTTCTTTTTTACAAGCCTCTATAGCAGAGATAACTTTATCAAAAGTACCTTTTACTCCTCTAAACCTGTCATGAATCTCTCTTCCTCCATCAAGACTTATTCCCACATAAGAAAGTCCCAATTTTTTTAATTCCTTAGCTAAATTTTCGTCTATAAGGACACCATTAGTAGAAAGAACTGCTCTCATACCAAGGGAGGTAGCTTTTTTAATAAGATCTAAAATATCGGGTCTAACCAAAGGTTCTCCACCAGAAAAAAGAACCACAGGACAACCAAATTGAGCTAAATCTTCCAAAAGTCTAAAACCCTCTTCTGTAGTGAGTTCATCAGGAGCTGGATTGGGATCTGCTTTTGCATAACAGTGAATACATCTTAAATTGCAAGCTTTGGTAACATTCCATACCACTACAGGCTTTTTATCTGCAGAAAACTGCAAAAGATGAGATGGAAGATTTTTAGATTTTCTCCCATATCTCAAGGGATCCGAAGCTTCTATAGTTCCACAATATAACTTAGAAATTCCTATCATTTAAAAATGACCTCCCTTTTATTTCTTTTTTAAATATTTTTCTATTTTTTCCCAAAATTTTTCCTCATCAATAGGACAATTGATTATCTCATCACAACCACTATCCTTAGCCTTTATTTCCTCTTCTTTAAAATTGGATTTACAGATGGCAACAATAGGTATATCTTGGGTATCTTTATCTGATTTTAATAAAAGCGTAGTAGCAAAACCATCTAAAAGAGGTATGTCTTTTTCTAAAATTATTAATTCTGGCTTTTCCTTTTTAGCCAATTTAAGCAAATTTTCTCCATCTTCTATAAGTTTATATTTTATTTTATGAGCTTCTAAAATATCTTTAATTTTATTAAACAATTTTTCTGAAAGTGCTAAAAAAATCATCTCTCTTGCGATTTAATCTCTTTTAAATAATTTTCCAAATATTTATTAGGTTTTTTTAAAGCTAAAGGTGTTATATGAAATACATTTTCTTCCAAAACATCTTTCATATAATTAAAAATATATTCTAACCTTGACATTACCTTTTCGCAATAGGCAAAAATCCCCCAATCTTTTTTTATAACCTCTTCTAAAATAAAATCTATGCTTTCTTCTGTAAAAACTAATTTAATACCTTTTTTTCTTTCAAAAGTCTTTTCATAATTTTTAATCTGCTTCCACAAAAATAAAACTTCTTCTAAGGCTTTATTCAATTCTATATCTTTTCCTTTATAGATCTCAAAAATCAAATTTAATCTTTTAGAAGTAAGCTCAAATTTTTCATCAACAAATAGATGTGTTTTTTTATTAATATATGATTCTACTCTTTTTTTCTCATCTTCTAAGGCTTTTAAATAATCTTCTTTCCATTTGAAATTTCTGGGAGAGTTTAAAATAGAAGCCAAACTTCCCTCTGGATCTTTTATTATCTCTTTAGTAATACCCAAATATTTTATACTTTTGGATGGCAAAACCCTTTCAAAAAGAACCAAAATTTTTTCCATAACTCTTGATAAAGCTCTGGCACCTGTATTTTCCTTATAAGCAAGTTTTGCTATTTCTTGCAAAGCTCCATCTGTAAAAGCTATGTCTATTCCATAAACTTTAAAATCTCTCTTTTTATTAAGTATAATAGGATTATTTGGATTAGACAGTATGCTAAAAAGTTCTTCTTCTGTAAGTGGATCAAAAACAGCAATTACAGGAAATCTTCCTACAAATTCTCTTTCAAACCCATAGGTTACCAGATCTTCAGGAGTAGTTAATTTTAAATAATTTAATTTTATATCTTCTTTTACTACAATATCTGAAATAAATCCCATGTTTTGTTTTTTTAATCTTTTTTTTATGATCTCTTCTAATCCTTGAAAAGCACCACTTGCAATAAAAAGAACATATTTAGTATTCAAAATTAATTTTTTCTTTCTTCTTTTTTCAGAAGTTTCATGAAATTCAAAAACTCCGTATCCTTCTTGAGGAATTTTAATTTCAATATTGGTTTCTTCTAAAGGTTTTAATAAAGCTCTTTGAACTCCTGTTCTTGAAACATCAGGCCCTATTGTTTCTCCAGCAGAAGCTATTTTATCTATTTCATCTAAAAATATCATACCAAAATGGGCTTTTTCCAGATCTCCATTAGCTTCCCAATATAGTTCTCTAATTAAATCTTCTATATCCCCTCCTACATAACCTGTTTCGCTAAATTTAGTTGCATCTCCTTTGACAAAAGGAACACCTAATTTTTTGGCAATAAGTTTCATCATATAAGTTTTGCCTACACCTGTGGGACCAATGATAAGAATATTGTTTTTGATAAATTCACTATGATCTATCCTTTCATTTATAATAAATTTTATCTTATGAAAATGCGTACAAATTTTTGTTGAAATAATTGCCTTAGCTTCTTTTTGACCTACTATATATTCATCTAAATAATCTTCCAGTTCTACAGGTTTTAATTTAAAACTTTCAAAAGAAAAAGAAGCTTTGGAAATTGATATCTTTTCAAATTTTATTCTGGAACTTTTAATCATATTATTTCATAATATATGCTTTTTTTAAAAAAAGTAAACATTTTATAACAATTCTTCAGGATCTATATCAAAAAATATTTTTAAACCTGCAACTTTAAAACTCACTAAAAATTTTTTCAAAATTCTATTTAAATCTTTATAATTATAAGCCTTTAAAATAAAATGCCATCTATATAATCCCCTTAATTTTCTAAAGGGACATGGAGCAGGTCCTAAAATTTTTACCTTCTTAATATTTTCTTCTAAAATAATTTCTTCTAAAATTTGCTTAGCTTCTAAACTTTTTTCTTTTACCTTTTCTTCTTTTATTCCTTCAATTCTAATAGTTGCCAGTCTACAAAAAGGAGGAAAGGAAAATTTTTTTCTTAATTTTATTTCTTCTTCATAAAACCCTTCATAATCCTGTTCTAAAGCATATTTTATTACATAATGATCCACCAAAAAGGTTTGAAAAATTACTTTCCCCTTTTCTTTTTTTCTTCCTGCTCTACCTGCAGCCTGTATCAAAAGTTGAAAGCTTCTTTCTCCTGCTTTATAAAATGGAATAAGCAATCCTTCCTCAGCTCTTAAAATTCCTACTAAATTTACTTCAGGAAAATTATGGCCATGAACCCCCATTTGTGTCCCTACAATAATTTTAGCCCCCTCCTTGTAAATCTTTTCTAAAACTTGTAATAGTTTTTTTTCTGTGCTTACACTATCTCTATCTAAACGAACTATTTCAACTTCTGGAAAAAGTTTTCTTATCTCTTCCTCAACTTTTTCAGTTCCAGCTCTTTGAAATTTAACTTTTGTTCCTCCACAATGAGGACATACTGTAAAAACATTTAACTCAAAATTGCAATAATGACATAAAAGCTTATTATCTTCCTTATGATAAGTTAAAGGAATGCCACAATTTGGACAGCTCCAGATATAATGACATTCCTCACATCTAACCAAAGGGGCATAACCTCTACGATTTAAATAAAGAAAAACAGATTTTTTTTCAGATAAAATTTTCTCTATTTCTTCTTTTAATTTATCAGAAATCAAGCTAAATTTTTTATTTTCTATTAATTTTATCTCAGGCAAAGTGGTATAAGGTCTTTCTTTTAAGGTAAACAAATGATATTTTCCTTTTTTAGCCCAATAAAAACTTTTTATACTGGGAGTTGCAGAACCAAGTATTACAGGAATATTTTCCATTTTACCTCTTATAAGTGCTAAATCTCTGGCATGATATTTACATGCTAATTTTTCTTCTTTATAAGATGGATCATGTTCTTCATCTACCACAATTAATCCAAGATTATCTATAGGAGCAAAAATAGCTGATCTTGTGCCAACTACAATCTGAGCCTCACCTTTCAAAATTCTTTTCCATTCATTAAATCTTTCTCCTGGAGAAAGGCCACTGTGTAAAAGTGCAATATCCCTTTTAAAGTAATTTAAAAGCAACATTTCCATATAATTAGTCAAAGCTATTTCAGGAACCAGAACTAAAACTCTTTTTCCTTTTTTTAAAATCTCTTTTATAGCTTCTAAATAAATAAAAGATTTACCACTTCCTGTGATCCCAAAAAGTAAAATAGGCTGAAAATTTCCTCTTTCTAATAGAACTTTTATATTTTTAAAAACTTCCTTTTGATAAGGGGTGAGTTCATATTTTTCTGGAATAGGAAAAGAAAGTATAATCCTCCTCATTTTCGGAAATTCTACTTTTATTAACCATCTTTTTTTTAATAATTTGTTTACTTCTTTTTTTGGAAATAATTTTTTCAAAATTTTTTCAGGAATATCTCCTTTTTCTTTAAGATAAACCAGAATTTCGTTTTTATAGATTTCTTTATTATCTTTTAAATCTGGATTTATTTTTACAAAAATTTCAGTAGGTATTTTTACTTGGGAAAATTCGTATCTGATTTCAATCCAACCTTTATCTTTATAATTAAGAATCTCTTTTTGAGACAAATTGGCTTTTTTTAAAAACCTTTTCAGATGGTAGCCTTTTCTTTTAATAATAGAGAAAATTTCTGGTAAATATCCTTTTTTAATTGCTTCTTTGCCTTCTTGAGTTAGATAAATTCTTTTTTGAGGTAAATTAAACACACCAGAAGGTAAAGCTATTTTATAAACCAGACCTAAAGGAGCTAAATAATACTGGGAAACCCATTCTAAAAAAGGAAATAAATTATAATTAATTATTGGCTCTGAATCTAAAACTTCTTCTATTTTTTTATATTCTATCTTTGATGTTTTTATATCCTCTTCTGTTATTTCATGGCAATCTTTGATTATTCCAACCAACTTTAAATTTCTGAAAGGGACAATTACTCTGATACCAGGAATCAAAAAAACATCACTTAAATAAGAAAAAGTTTGGAAAAGAGGAAGAGGAAGAACTACTTCATTTAAATACATTAAGTTAGTTTATTTTCTTTAACAAACTTTATCAAAACTTCTTTTAATTTTGAATTTTTACTTGCATAATGAAGAATCGTTTTAAAAAATCCTTCTTTATTTCCTGTATCAAAACGTTCTCCTTTAAAAAGATAAGCGTAAACTTCATAGCCATTATCTATCATAAGTTGTATAGCATCAGTAAGCTGATATTCTCCTTTAACCTTAGGTATCTGTTTTAAATAAGTAAAAATAACAGGATCAAAAATATATCTTCCAATAATAGCTAAATTTGAAGGTGCCTCTTCTGGAGAGGGTTTTTCTATAACTTTTTTTATTTTTATCAGATCTTCCTCTATCCTTTCTCCATCAACAATTCCGTATTTAGAAATATCCTCTAATGGAACCTCTTCTACAGCAATAATACTATGATTTTTAGTTTTAGCAGAAAGCTGAGTATAGACTTCTATCATCTGTTTCATGCAAGGGGGATCTGCATCTACCAGATCATCTCCTAACAGGACTGCAAAAGGCTCATTTCCCACAGCTTTTTCAGCCATGAGAACAGCATGTCCTAACCCTTCTGGAATTTTTTGACGAACCTCTATTAAGTGTTTAATTTTATCTTCTACTCCTTCAACTTTTTTTAATAAATCTAATTTTCCTCTTTCTTTTAAAAAACTTCTTAAATTCATATCCATATCAAAATAGTCTATAATTTTGCCCTTTCCTTGAGAAATGATAAAAATTAGAGTATCTATACCTGAATTTATAGTCTCATCTACTACATATTCAATAGTTGGTCTATCTATAATATTAAGAAGTTCCTTAGGAACTACCTTTGTTATAGGGAGCATTCTGGTGCCAAGACCTGCTACAGGAAGGACAGCTTTTTTAATCATTTATACCCCCCTACAATTAAAGAGTTTCCAAATATTTTGAAAAAGCTCTCTTATAATCTTTATAAAGAAAAATCCAATATTGTTCAGCTCTCTCGTATATTTTCTCTATATCTGACAGATGTTTTTCTGAAACAACCAAATTGGCACTTAATAAAAAGGTCTCCTTAGGATCTAAGGTCTTTGCTTCTGGTAAAATATAAATCAACTTTATTTCTCTTCTCTTTTCCATAGGTAATTTTTTGTTTATATATTCTTGTATATCTTTACCTTCTTCTAAATTTTTAATTCCTAAAATTATATTTTCTACTCTGGAAATCTTAAGCCAATATTCTAAGTTCTCTGTATTTTTAATTTCTTTGATTTCAAGGTCTTTTTTATTTTTAAAAAAATCAATAATACTATCAGGAGAAGAGTCCAAATTCCACAATATCAAACATAAAGGTTTTTCTATAAGATAATCTTTATAAGTATTGTTTACCATTTGACTCCTTTATCACCAAGCTCTAAAGTTATTTCTTCCATAGAAAGAGTTCCTTTTTGTTTTTTAATAAGATCTATCTGTCTTCCTACTATATCTCTTCTTAAACAATGATATAGAGCCTGTTCTTCATCTATCAAACCTTTTTTATATAGCTCTATAAGGTGCTGATCAAATGTCTGCATTCCAAAAGGACCACCCTGGGTCATAGCATCATACAAAGTTTTTCCCTCGGATTCCCCTGTTAAAATTATTTCTCTTACTCTTAAATTATTATACAAAATATCAAAAACAGGGATTCTTCCTCCACCAACCTTGGGCAATAACTTTTGCCCAACAATCCATTTTAAAGTTGCAGCTATTCTTTGTCTTATTTGATGCTCCTCATCTAAGGGATAAAAACCTACAATTCTGTTGATAGTTTGAGAAGCTCCTATAGTATGTAAAGTAGAAAATACTAAATGTCCTGTTTCTGCAGCTGTTAAAGCTATATCCATGGTTTCTCTATCACGGATTTCCCCAACCAGAATAACATGAGGAGCCTGCCTTAAAGCTGCTCTTAGACCCTCTGCATAAGAACTAAAATCTGTTCCCAGCTCTCTCTGATTAACAGTTGCTTTTATAGGTTTATGAATATATTCTACAGGATCTTCCAAGGTAAGAATATGTACAGAATTGTTCTTATTAATCTCATGCAAAATAGCTGCTAAAGTAGTGGTTTTACCCTGACCTGTAGCTCCTGTTACTAAAATAATTCCATATTTTTCTTTAGCAATCTTATAAAAAATTTTAGGTAATCCCAATTCTTCTATAGATTTAACTTTACTATCAAGTTTACGCATTATAATGTTATAAGTCTTCTGACGGGAAAAGATATTTACTCTGAATCTGGTTTCGTCATCTAAGGCATAAGAAAAATCAGCATATCCATCTTTAATAAGTTTGGTATAAAGATAAGGTCTATCTTTAATCATATTAAAAGCTATAACTTCTGTTTGAAAAGGTGTAAGAGCCTCTACTGGAAAATCTTCAAAAAATACAGATTTCATCTTGCCATAAACCATTACTTGAAAAGGATAACCTGATAAAATGAAAATATCTGAAATCCCGGGTTCTAAAAAAGCCAACCTATGTAATAATTCTTTAATTTCTAATTCAGTAAGCATTTTTAACCAGGCATTTCTGTAAAATCAATAGCTTCTTTATTTTGCACATAAGGTAAGAATCTGGTTTTATCTATGGATTTAATAAAAGCTTCTTCTGGGCTGATCCAGCCCTTTTTAAGATAATCCATTATACAATCATCTAAGGACATCATACCATATTTTTTACCTGTCTGAATCATAGAAGGTATCTGATGAATTTTATTTTCTCTTATCAGATTTCTGATAGCGGGAGTTGCTATCATTATTTCTAAAGCAACTATTCTTCCAGGTTTATCTATTCTTTTAAACATGGTTTGAGAAATTACTGCTCTTAAAGATTCAGATAAGGACATTCTTATTTGATCTCTTGCTTCTGGAGGAAAGACTTCTATAATTCTGCTTACAGTTTGAGCAGCAGAGATAGTATGTAAAGTAGAGAATACCAAATGGCCTGTAAGAGATGCTTCCAAAGCTAAGGCTATAGTTTCCAGATCTCTCATTTCTCCAACTAATATAATATCAGGATCTTCTCTTAAAGCTGCTCTTAAAGCATTGGAAAAGCTTTTAGTATGAGTCCCTAATTCTCTTTGATTAACTAAACAATTTTTGGGTTCGTGAACAAATTCTATAGGATCTTCTATAGTAATAATATGATCATAGCGCATTCTATTAGCATAATCTATAATTGCAGCTAAGGTAGTGGATTTACCAGAACCTGTAGGACCTGTGACCAAAATAAGTCCTCTTGGAAGTAAAGCTAATTTATTTAGCAAAGATGGTAAACCCAATTCTTCAACTGTTTTAATTTTATTTGGAATAAGCCTGAAAACTGCTGCTACACCTTTTCTTTGTCTAAAATAATTAACTCTAAATCTTGCTAAACCAGGAATCTCATATCCCCAATCAACCTCCCCATCTTCTTCAAATTTTTTAATTATTTCCTCTGGAGCAATTTCATAAAGCATCTCTCTAAGTTCTTCATCTTCTAAAATTTTATATTTTACCTTCTGTAAATCTCCATGAACTCTTAAAAGAGGAGGATTCCCTGCGGAAAGATGAAGATCTGAAGCCTGAGTATCTATCATTAATTTGAAAAAGGGATCTAATCTTGCCATACTTTGTTTATTTATACTATTTTTGATCTAAAAGTCAAGACATTTTTATTAAAGCATCTCAAGTTTGCTTTCTACATGAACTTCCATAGCTTTTGTTATACAAACTGCTACACAAAATTCGCAGGCACTACATTTTTCAGGATTAAAATTTACATAAAATGTTTCTCTATCTATATATAAAGCTCCTGTAGGGCATACTGCAATGCAATTTCCGCAATGGATACATTTTTCTTCATTTTTGATAATTTGCTGTTCTAAAGGTTTTACTTCAACTCCTATTTCTTTTAAATAATCCAAACCTTCTTTAAGTTTTTCTGGAGTCCCTTCCAATTCCATAATCATTATTCCTTCTTTTCCAGGAGTAATAGTAGCTTTTAAAATATTAAAAACAAGATCATAGTCCTTAACTAATTTATAAACAATGGGCCTATCTACCACCTCTGGAGGAAATTTTAAATATAGTCCTTTTTTATATATCACCTTTTTTCCTCCTTTAGTTTTTAGTATTTAAAAAAGCCTCACAATATTCTAATCCCCTTTTTGCCATAGTCAAATCTGGATCAAGTTCTAAAGCTTTCCTAAAAAAAATCTGAGCTGTAGAAAGCTGATTTATAGCTTTTAAACAATACCCTACATTAGCATAATCTATAGCTGAAGCTGGAGCCAATTCTGTAGCCCTTAAAAAAGCTTCCATAGCCTGAAAGTAATCTCCCAATCTATAATAAGCCCTGCCTAAAAGATTATACAATTCAGGAATTTCCTCTATTTCCAGCCCTTTTAAAACTGTTTCTATTACCTTTTTATACTCTTCCATTCTAAAATAAGTATCAGCAATATGAGTATAAATAGCTATCTTATCAGCCTCTGGAGGTGATAACTGCAAAGCTTTTTCATAGCAAAATATAGCTTCAAGATTTTTACCTGAGTTTTTATGAACAGTTCCTAAATATGCCCATAAATAGTATTTATCTTCTACTTCTTTCAATATTTCTTCTAATATTTTTTTATTTTCTTCCACAGGTATAAATAAGCTAATAGTTCTTATAAGTTGATAAAGCAGTGAAATTTTGGTCCTTTCTCTAAATAGCATACCAGGTATAATAGTATAAACTGCAGGTAAATTCAAAGCAGAATGTGTAATATCTACCAAATATATCTCATAACCTAAGTTTTTCATTTTTTCAGAAAGAAGTTCAAGTTCTTTTACATGATCTTCAGCATAAAGATCAGGTAAATCATTTAAACTAATTTCTTTAGTGTAATTTATTACATTTTTAGCCTCTTCTAAGGTTGAAAATTTGGGAAGTCCACTTTCTTCATATCTTCCTTCTGTATCAAAATCTCCAGCAAGCTGGGCTATTTCTGTTAAAGCCCTGATAAGCGCCCTTTCTGGAGAGGTTGCTGTTCCTGCTGTATAAACTATTTCACTTCTATGAGGATAGGTAGAAGGATCCATAGCCATCACAGCTATAGTTGGCACAGGCATTCCAAAAGTCATATCTCTAATCCATAAATTTATCCTTAGTCTTTCATAATAATTTAATAATTCTTCTGCCTCTCCTTTTATAGAGTCTCTTTTTATTGCAGACATAGGACTATTTTCTCTGATTGAATAAGCACTAACATGCCTTTCTATTAATTCACAAACTCCCTGAACTGAAGCTTCAGGATAAGTATTTCCAGCAGCTGATCCATTATATTCATAAAGTAACCAGAACCAATGAAAAGGCAAATATTTTATTTCTTTAGTTCTAAACTCAAAAGCTGGAACAAAATGAAAAGGAACCTTTTTAAGAAATCTTTTAGCTATTTCTTTTGTTTTTTTATCTTCTTCATCCTCTACAGATTTTAAAATATTTTCAAAAGGAATAGCTTTATCCCCTAATTCTTCAAAAGTGGCAAATTTACCTATTTCATGAATTTTCTGATAATAAGAAAACAAGGAAAAACGCTCAACCAACTCCATAAGGGCGCTTGCTTTTGCCAAGGTTTCTGTAGCACCCTTCCCCATTTGTTTAAATTTTCCTGTTATTCTTTGCCCTTCTATATCATATAAGCTCAAATATACAGGAATACCCAGTCTCCCTTTATCTACCCTTTTTACACCTTTGTAAATTTTTAATCCCACAGATAAAAGCTTTTTTTCTACCTCTTTTACTGTCTCTTCAGGAAATTTAGCTTTATCAGCAACAACCTTTTGAGAAGGCTCTAAAAATTTTTTCAATAAATCTTCCATTTTTCCTCCTATTAAGTGTAAAATTTTTAAAATTATAGTATAATTTTGAACTAAATTTCTAAAATATTATTATACCTTAGAAAATGAAAATAGCTATAGCCTTAAGCGGTGGCATTGATAGTGCAGTTTCAGCGTATCTCCTTAAAAAAGAAGGTTATGATTTGGTTGCCATAACCTTTAAGCTATTTGACTCTCATGAAGAAAATATAGAAAGAGCTTCTCAAATTGCTAATAAATTAAAAATTTCTCATTATATTATAGACTTAAGAAAAAAGTTTAAGAAAGAAATTGTAGATTATTTTATAACATCTTATGAACATGGAAAAACTCCTAATCCATGTGCTTTATGTAATAGATTAATTAAATTTGGAGAGGCTTTTAATTATGCTATATTTAAATTAAAAGCGGATAAATTTGCTACGGGACATTATATAAAAACTGAAAAATATAAAGGTGAAATTTTATTTAAAAGGGGAAAAGATAAAAACAAAGATCAGTCCTATTTTTTAGCTCTGGTAAAAAAGGAAGTTATTCCTTATCTTATTTTTCCTCTGGGAGACCGGGAAAAAGAAGAAGTAAAAAAATTAGCTAAAACATTTTTTTATTTTTTAAAAACTGATGAATCTCAGGATATTTGTTTTTTAAAAGGTAAAACTTTAAAAGAATTTTTGGCTAACTATTTATCTGAAAAAAAAGGACCTATTGTATATGACAATAAAATTGTAGGATTTCATCCAGGAATTTACTGGTTTACCGTAGGTCAAAGGAAGGGTTTAGGAATTCCTTTGGGGAAACCTCTTTATATTATCTCTTTAGACCCTGAAACCAACACCATTTTTCTTGGAGAAAAAGAGAAGCTATATTCAAAAGGACTAATTTTAGAAAATCTCAATTTACATCTCCCTTTAGAAAAATGGGAGGATCTTTGGGCTCAAATAAGATACAGAACTAAACCAGTGAAAGTTAAAAATATTTTTAAAGAAAACAGTAATTATGTAGTTTTATTTGAAGAACCTGTTAAAAGCATAACCCCAGGTCAAGTGTGTGCTTTTTATGAAAAAAATTATTTATTAGGAGGAGGAATTATAAAAAATAAATATTAATCGTATTGACAGAAAGGTAAAAAAATTGTAAGATTTATTTTTAAAGTTTTTTGAGAGGGAATCAGATGGAATTTGAGGCAGTCATTGGTTTAGAAGTTCACGCTCAGTTAACTACTCAAACTAAAATGTTCTGTTCCTGTTCTACTAAATTTGGAAATCCTCCAAATACTCAGGTCTGTCCTGTGTGTATGGGCTTGCCAGGAGTACTTCCTGTAATAAACAAGAAAGCTGTGGAATATGCTCTTAGATTAGCTCTTGCTTTAGGTTGTAAAATTAATTTTGTTTCTGTAATGGCTCGTAAAAATTATTTTTATCCAGATCTTCCTAAGGGTTATCAGATTTCTCAATATGAACTTCCTATTGCAGAAGGAGGAGCAGTTGAAATAGAGATAAACGGACAAAAAAAGAAAATAAATCTGGTTCGTATTCATATGGAAGAGGATGCTGGAAAGCTTATCCATGATGAAAAACAACCTTATTCTTATGTAGATTTTAACAGAGCTGGCGTTCCTCTTCTTGAAATTGTTAGCAAACCAGAAATTTCTTCTCCAGAAGAAGCAGTAGCTTATTTAAAAACCTTGAGAAGAATTGTTCGTTATTTGGGTATATGTGATGGAAACATGGAAGAAGGAAGTTTAAGATGTGATGCAAATGTTTCAGTAAGACCAAAAGGAAGCACTAAATTTGGAACCAAGGTTGAACTTAAAAATATGAACTCTTTCAAGCATGTAGAAAGGGCTTTAAGTTATGAAATCAAAAGACAAATAGGCCTTCTTTTAGAAGGTAAAGAAATTATTCAGGAAACAAGGCTTTATGATGAAGCTACTCAAACTACCCATCCTATGAGAGGGAAAGAAGAAGCACATGATTATTGCTATTTTCCTGATCCTGATTTAATAGAAATACAGCTTGAAGAAGAGCTTATAGAAAAGGTTAAAACTGAGCTTCCTGAACTTCCTCATGTCAAGAAACAGAGATTCCTTCAAACTTATGGTCTAACTCCTTATGAAGTAGATATTCTTATAGAAGAGAAATCCTTAGCTGACTTCTTTGAAGAAACTGTTAAACTATATAATAATCCCAAAGCTATATCTAATTTTATGCTTACAGAGGTTTTACGCTATCTTAATAGAGATGGAAAAGATATCTATGAAACCAATTTAACCTCTCAAAATCTGGCTCAGCTTTTACAGTTGGTTGAAAAGGGTCTTATTTCAATGACTATCGCCAAACAGGTTTTTCCTGAAGTATATGAAAAAGGGATTGAACCTAAAAAGATTATAGAAGAAAGAGGACTTATTCAGGAGAGTTCTGAAGATAAATTAAAATCTGTTTGTGAGGAAGTTTTAAAAGAAAATCCAAAAGAAGTAGAAAAATATAAAGCTGGTAAAAAGGGAATTATAGGATTTTTTGTGGGGCAGGTTTTAAAGAAAACTCAAGGAAAAGCTAACCCTAAGATAGTAAATAAAATATTAACTGAATTATTAGAAAAATGATTTTAAATCTACCAAAAGAAGAAAAAATCAAAGCTCCAACACAAGTAGATATTATTAAAACCTGGATCTGGACTGAAAAGGGTCTTTACCTTTTAGATCAAAGAAAATTACCTTTAGAAGAAAAATATATTCTATGTGATAATATTTATAAAATTAGAAATGCTATTAGAGACTTGGTAGTTAGAGGAGCTCCTGCTATTGGAATTTGTGCAGCTATTGGTTTTGCTATAGAATTTAAAAATTATGTTTCCAATATTAAAAAAGAAGAAATTTTAAAAAATAAAATTGAAGAAGAAATTGGTAAAATTAGTAATCTTCTTGCTACTGCAAGGCCTACAGCGGTTAATCTATTTTGGGCAATTTCCAGAATGAGGAAACTCTGTTTGGATTTTTTAGAAAATTTTAAAAGAAAAGTCCCTAAGAAATCTCTTTTAGAATTAGCAGAAATTCTTGAAAGAGAAGCTCTTATTATCTGGGAAGAAGACATAAAAGCCAATCTTAAAATGGCTGAATTTGGTAAAGATCTGCTTCCTGAGGGAGGAATACTTACTCATTGCAATACAGGAGCTTTAGCTACAGGAGGTTATGGAACAGCTTTAGGAGTAATAAGGAAAACTTCTGAAAACAAGAAAAAAATTTTGGTCTTTGTTGATGAAACCCGTCCTTTTCTTCAAGGTACAAGGTTAACAGCCTGGGAGTTGAGCAAACTTAAAATTCCTTATAAAATAATAACAGACAATTCCGCAGGTTTTTTAATGAAAAGAGGAGAGATTTCTGCTGTTGTTGTAGGAGCTGATAGAATTGCTAAAAATGGAGATACCGCTAATAAAATAGGCACTTATTCCTTAGCTGTTTTAGCTCATTATCATAAAATCCCTTTCTTTATAGCTGCTCCTTCTTCTACTTTTGATTTACAAATTGAAAGCGGAGAAGAAATTCCTATAGAAGAAAGGTCTCCTACAGAAGTTTTAACCTGTTTTAAAAGTAAAATCGCTCCTCCCAAATCTCAAGCCTATAACCTTGCCTTTGATATTACTCCAGGCGATTTAATCACAGCTTTTATTACAGAAAAAGGTATTATTCTACCTCCTTATAAGGAAAACATTTTAAAAACCATAAAAAATGAAGATTAAAAATATACCAGAAAACACTTTAGAAAGATTAATAATTTATCTAAAAATTTTAGAGAATTTGGAAAGTAAGGGTATTGATGCTATTTCTTCGGAAGATCTGGCTAAAAGATGTGGTGTTAATTCAGCTCAATTAAGAAAAGATTTAAGTTTTGTGGGAAATTTGGGAACGAAAGGTGTAGGTTATAATGTAAAAAGTCTGAAATTCAGTCTCAAAAAATTCTTGGGTCGTTCCCAGGAATGGAACTTAATCTTAGGAGGAATAACACCCTTAGGTATTTTTCTTTTGGGAAACAAAGACTTGCAAAAAGAAGGTTTTTATTTTATGGCTGCATTTGATACACAGGAAGAAAACATAGGAAAAATTTATCATGGAATTTCTGTATACAATTTAGATCAGATCTCTTATGTCTTTAAGGCTATCAAAGTAGATATAGGTATAATTGTAGATGAAGAAAATCCAGAAGTATATTTAGAAGCCTTTGTAAATCAGGGATTAAAAGCAATTTTAAATTTAAGTAAAGTTCCTCTTTTTGTAAATGATTCTTCTATTAAAATAGAAAATCTTTCTTTTACCACAGCTTTAACCAAACTTTCCTATTTTCTCAGTAAATAAGTTTTAATTAAAAAGGGGTTAAAATGAAATTAAAAGTCTGGAAAAAAGATCCCAGAGCAAAATTACCTGAAAGAAGCACAGAAGGGTCTGTAGGATATGATATTTTTTCTTTGGAAGAAATTGAAATTGCTCCAGGAGAGTTTAAACTTATAAGAACAGGTTTGGTTATTCAAACAGAACCCCCCTATGCCCTTTTTATTTTCCCCAGATCTTCTCTTTTTAAAAAAAAGTCTTTAATTATGCCTAATTCTGCTGGTATTATAGACTTTGATTATTGCGGAAAAGAAGATGAAGTTAAAATTCCTGTAGTAAATCTTGGAAAAGAAAAAGTTGTTATAAAAGCTCAGGAAAAGATAGCTCAGGCTGTTTTTATAAAAGTTGCTTTCCCTGAAATAGAAAAATTATCCAATCCTCCTCAATCCTCCTCCAGAGGTGGTTTTGGTTCTACAGGAGGTTATTTATGAAACTCAGTAATTTAAAAGATAAACAAAAAGAACTAATAAATAAAGTCTTAGAAAAAGCAGATCTATCTTTGTTACCTCATTTTTTATTTTTTAGCTACTTAGGTGCAAGGATTTGCTATGCTGAATCCCATCCCTTGGCACTTTTTTATGAAGAAAAATTTAAAGACTATGAAAAATTTAAAGGTTTTTTACTACATTTAAAGAAAATGGGGCATTTTAGTGTTTTTGCTCATACCCCTGTTTTTATAAATACTGAAGATTTTACAGAAAAAGAAAAAGTTGAGCTTGCTCAAACCTATTTTAAAGTTTTCTGGAATGAGGGAAACAATTTAGCTCTTTTTAATCTAAGACACTTTGCTGAAAATTTAGAAGAAGAAAAATTTACAAAATTAATAAAAGCTCCCCCGGATTTATCTTCTGTATTAATAAAATTTTTTAAAAATTTTGAAAAAATCTATGAAGGCTCTTTTTTAAAATTTCCTTTTAAACTAATTGAAAAAGAAAATGGTAATATATGGGCTATTCCTGAAGTGATTATCATTGAAATTAAAATTTCACATCCTTTTAGATGGATAGGAGTAATTGTTCATAATTTTTCTCGTATTTTTTCACATCAATTTGTAAGACACACCTGGCTTAATTTTAATCAGAGATCACATAGATATACTTCTGTTGATAAATTTGTAGTTCCAGAAGTTTTTACAGAAAAGCATATAGAAATTTATAGAAAATTAATTGAGGAAGGTATGCAAGTTTATAAAGAGTTTTGCAAGGATATAAAAAAAGAAAGTGCTCGTTTTGTAGTTCCTCAAGGGGTAGCTACTTCTCTTATTGCTACAGGTCCTTCTTTAGTCTGGGAAGATTTCATCACTAAGAGAGCTATTCCTCAAGCTCAAGAAGAAATCAGAAGATTAGCTTATTTACTAAAAAATAATTTAAGTTTATAATATAAAATAGTAATTTTTATAGTTGGGCCTGTAGCTCAGTGGACAGAGCACTGGCCTCCGGAGCCAGTGGTCGGGGGTTCAAATCCCCCCAGGCTCAAACTATAAAAAGAAGTTATGTTAAAAAAGTTTACTTTTGAGCCTTGTAAAACTTTTAAAATTGCTTATTCTTCTCCTTTGCTTGGAAAGATTATTTTTTCTTCTGAAAAAATTTTAAAAGTGAATTCTACCTTTTGCAATTTTTCAAAATATACCAAAGAAGAATTAAAAAATTTAAAACTTTCAGATATAGTTGCCACAGAATCTAAAGAAACAGTTAAACTTTTTGAAGAAAGATTGTTAAAAAACGAAAAAATTACCTCTATAGAAAAAATAAAGTTTATAAAAAAAGATAAAAGCTCTTTTTGGCTTATTAGTTATTTAGATGTTTTATATAACAATAATAAAACTTTAGGTTTGCTTTTTGGAGCAGATATTACTTATGAACAAAAATTTGAATCTTTGTTTTATACCCTAAAAGAAATAAATCAATTGATACTTCAAACTTCCTTTGAAAAAGAACTTTTTGAAAAAATCTGTCCTATTTTAGTAAAAAATTTGAATTTAAAATTAGCCTGGATAGGTTCTCCTGACGAAGAAAATAAAACTATTAAACTTATTTATAAATACGGAGAAAATGCAGGATATTTAGAAAAAATTAAAATTTCCTTAGATGAAAATCTACCAGAAGGACAGGGCCCTACAGTTCAAGCTTTTAAAAAGGGAAAAATTATTATTAATCCTGATAGTCGGGTTAATCCTAATTTTCTTCCATGGAAAGAGGATGCTCTTAAAAAAGGTTATTTGTCTTCTTGTGCAATCCCATTAAAAAAACATGGTAAAGTAGTAGCTGTTTTAAATCTTTATTCTTCTGAGCCTTACTTTTTTGATAAAGCAGTAAAACCACTTTTAGAAGAAATTCAAAGAGATCTAAATTTTGGTTTAGAAAAAATAGAAAGGATAAAAGATAATCTTTTAATAGTTACAGCTCTTTCTAAAGCAAAAGATTGGATAATTATTACAGATGAAAATGGTTATATTTTAAATGTAAATGATATAGTTTGCCAAGCCACAGGCTATTCTAAAGAGGAGCTTATAGGTAAACATGTCTCCTTTTTAGATAATTTTAATGTTTTATTAGAATTTTACGAAGAACTTAACATAACGATTTTAAAAAAGAAAAAAGAGTACAATAATATTTTTGTTAAGCGAAGCAAGGATGGTAAGGAAATATTTTTAGTTCAGGAAATTATCCCTGTAAAACTTCCTGGTGATATTACTTATTTCGTTATAATAGGAAAAGATGTTACAGAAGAACTGAAAATTATGGATAAACTTGAGAAGTTTAAAAATTATGATCTTCTTACAGGTCTTTTAAACCTTGATGCTTTTGCTATTAAGGTTGATGAAATTTTAAAAATTTTAACCAGCCAAGGAATATTAATCTTAATGGATATCTGGGGAATGAGTTACATTAATAAAAGCCATGGGTTAGAAATAGGAAATAATTTAATTAAAAAAATTGCTTCTATTTTACAGGAAACCTTTAAAGACAACGCTATAATAGGAAGATTAGGTGGGGATGAATTTGGAATATTTTTATATAATATTCATGGAACTGGAACATTTGAAATCGCAAAATTAGCAAAAATTTTTGAAAATCCTATAAAAATAGATGATTATAAAATAAAAGTAAAAATAAATTTAGGTTGTTCCTTTTTTCCATTAGATGGTAAAAGTTTTAAGGATTTGTATGAAAAGGCAACTATATCTTTAAAAGAAGCCAAAAATGAAGGCCCAGGAGTCTTTGTTTTTTATAATAAAGAATTAAGTGAAAAATTAGAATATCTATTAAAAGCTGAAGATCTTGTTACCAGGGCTCTGGAAAAAGATCTTTTTATTTTCTATTATCAACCATATTTTGATATAAGCAATTTAGAATTAGCAGGTTTTGAGGCTTTAGTAAGAATAAAAAAAGATGATGGAAAAATTTATTATCCTGATAGCTTTATAGATTATTTAGAGGAACATGAAGAGTATTTATTTAAATTTGAACAAATAGGGCTTGAAAAAATAATTAAGCAGATAGAAAGATGGAAAAAACCCATATCTTTCAATCTTTCAGCTAAATCCTTACAAAATACCCCATTTATTCGAAAAATTATAAATATTTTTCCAAATATAGCCAAAAATCTTATCATTGAAATTACAGAAAGAGAGTTAATTAAAATAATAAACATAGCTATACAAAATTTAGAATATTTAAAATCTAAAAACACAAATATTAAATTAGCTATTGATGACTTTGGAACAGGGCATGCCAATTTTTCTTATCTTAAAGATTTACCTGTGGATTATGTAAAAATTGATATTTCTTTTATAAGGAGAATTACAAAAGGGGAAAAGGAAAAAAAACTGGTTAAAGGAATTATAGATCTTTGTCATAATCTTGGATTTGAGACCGTGGCAGAAGGAGTAGAAACAGAAGAGCATTATAAAATTCTTAAAGAATTAGGATGTGATAAAGTACAGGGTTTCTATTTTTCCAAACCTCTCCCACCAGAAGAAATAGAAAAAAAATATCTCACCTAAAAATTACCACTTCGTAAGTGGTAATTTGTTTTAAAATACTTGAAAATTATAAAAAAAGTTTTAATTTTAATTTAGTTCTTTGAAAAAGATGGGGGCGATAAGGGCTCGACGGGGATAGGTAGGGTTAAACAGCAGGCCGTGGTCGCACCCTCCACGTAAAAAAGGGTGCAAAAACACAACTGCCGACGAATATTCCTACGCTTTGGCAGCCTAAGATAGAGCTGCCACGCAGTTTTAGACTTTGCCCGCGGGTCTAAAACTGCGTCAAGTACGCGGGCTTTGGCTAAAGGAATTGGTAGGGTTCCTTTAGCCGAGAAGTGAACCTACCTTGTAGAAAGCCTGGGTGCCTGTGCCCGGCTTTCTACGAGAATCAAACACAGGCTAAGCCTGTAGGAGGTTTAACCTGAACTATCCTCGGACGCGGGTTCGATTCCCGCCGCCTCCACCAGAAAGTATAGAATTCATGCGGATTTCAAGAGTCTAAAATCTCTCTGGGAACGCATCCTACATCAAAACACGGGCTTCCCCTGGGCGGCAACCATAAGTAATCCTAAATGTAGAAATAGACTTATGTTCTTCAGGAATAGCTTCCATAATTTTTCGTTGCATTTCCTGATTGAGCCATACGATCGGTTTTTCTTCAAACTTAACTTCAGGAAAGATAGGAACTCGTTCAATATCTTCTCGTTTTTTAGCAAAGTTTAAAAATGCTTTTAACTCTGAAAGAATGTTCCAAACAGTTTTTTGGCTAATATTTCTTTTTCGGAGTAAAAGATAAAAATCTTGAATATGAGCAGATGTAATCTCTCGAATGTCCACTCCTTTAAAAAAAGGAATCAGAGTGTTTAATGCAATTCTCTTACGATCTTTAAAAGAGGAAGGTTTTAATTTGGTTTCGCTGAAAGTCAACCACTTTTGAATGTAATTTTCAAATAAAAACTCTTTAAAATCACGCTTAATATATTTTGACGGATCAAAAGTTCCAGCTTCAATTTCGTAAATGATAATTTCTTGAAGTCTTCGCGCTTGTTCATAGGATGTGAGGAGTTCTCCAAATTTAGTTGAATATATTCGAATCCTTTTCCCTTTCAACTTAAATCTATGAAATAACGTCTGGGCGTCGTTTTACATTTTGGAGGACATATAAGTATGAATGTTTGTATTTGAGGGAGATTAAAGATTTGAAGGAGGTTAAGGAAGTAAGGAAGTAACGAGGGAATGGGTGAGGTATTATAATTCAAAGAGATTAC
>Ga0256842_1000804_pt1 | contig 27171 bp, 21 predicted proteins | sample 4559240metaG_FD_185973 | JGI IMG/M metagenome (GOLD analysis project Ga0256842, IMG submission 185973) | Hydrothermal vent microbial communities from Guaymas Basin, Mexico - 4559-240 | ecosystem: Environmental > Aquatic > Marine > Hydrothermal vents | place: Mexico: Guaymas Basin | collected... | reverse complement strand
TTAAAAGATTATCTATTTAAGCTCTGTAATCCTATAAAATTCAAAAGTGTTAGCAATTTTTTACTATTCAATATTGAATGTAGGAATAGCAAAGCAGGTAAAGTTCACTTATCAAGTGGTGGACAAATGATTAAGTGAGGACTTTGTAATATATAGGTTTATATAGATAATCTATAGAATTATAGAGTTTTTTCTTGTCGGAATGTTACTTGAAGATAGAATATAAATTAAACCAAAATATTACAATAAAAGAATTTATCGAAGTTTTAAAAAATCAACTTTAGGAAAGAGAAGAGCGTTAAATCTCCTCTCTAATCATCATCAACTCTTTGACCTCTATGTCTAGCAGATAAATCTAATGGAACTCCCTCAAAATCAAATTTACTTCTAAGAGTATTGGCTAAATATCTTTTATATGAAAAGTGTAATCCATCAGGTCTATTCATAATAATAGCAATTTTAGGTGGTTTTATCTCATATTGAGTTGCGAATTTTATTTTTACAACTGCTCCATTTAATGATGGTGGATGGTGTTTTCCTACTGCAAATTTTATAACCTCATTTAGTTTTGCTGTTGGAATTCTCTGTATATATCTTCCATATATAGCTATAATCTCATCTAAAATTTTATGAACTCTTTGTCCTGTTTTTGCTGATATTGTAATTAGTGGAGCGTAGTGTAAAAATTTTAACTCATCTCTTATATCATCAACTGCTTTTTCATAAGTTATATCTTCTCTTATATCCCACTTATTTAGAACTATTAAGCAACCTAATTTATATTTTTCTATTAAGTTTGCAATTCTCTCATCTAACTCTAATACTCCAACAGTTGCATCAATAACAAGTAGGGCAATATCAGCCTCTTTTAACATCTCTTCTGTTCTATTTAGAGCATATTTTTCTATTCCTACTATTTTCCCTCTTCTTCTAATTCCTGCTGTATCTACAAAAGTAATTTTATGCTCTTTATACTCCATAGACTCATTAATAGGGTCAATAGTTGTTCCTGCAACTGGAGATACAACGGCTCTTTCTTCTTGAAGTAAGGCATTTAAAAGAGAACTTTTACCTGTATTTACTCTTCCAATAATTGCTACTTTAATATCTTTATCATTATCCTCTTTATCTTGAGCATGAACCATTTCAACAATATCTTCAAAAGATGTATCTTTATCTTCTTCTATTTTCAGAGGTTCTTTCTCTTCTCTTTCTGGAATATGCTCTTCAAGCCAAGCATAAAAAGCATTCATATATCTATTATGACTTACAGAAATTGGTAGAGTTGTATCTGCTCCAAATTCTAAAAAGTCCCAAAATCTAAGAGTTTCATCTTTATCATTATCTATCTTATTTACAATAAGAGCAATAGGCTTTCCCAACTCTTGAAGTCCATAAAAAAGCTCTCTATCTTCATCTGATGGAATACTTTTCCCATCAACTATATATAAAATAATATCAGCCTCTTTAGCAGTTCTAAGTGATAGCTTTTTTACAGTGGCAAACATCTCGGTGCTATCATCAATTCCACCTGTATCTATTACTTCAAAATCTCTATTACCAGATATAGTAACTACTCTTTTTTTAATATCTCTTGTAGTTCCTACTACATCAGAGGTAATTGCATCTCTTTGCCTTGCCAATCTATTAAAAAGTGAACTCTTTCCAACATTTGGTCGTCCTAATATGGCTACTTTTTTTAATTTTCTCATCTATCTATCTTTCTATATCTTATCTATTTTATTGAAGCTTATTTGGAATTATAGCAGATTTTTAATTTTACTTGATGACTCATTTTTAACTCTAAGAAATCTATTTCTTTTGATTTAACTTAATAAATTAATCTTTTTTTTGAAAATGACACAAAAATGACATATATTTAGTGTATAATTAAAAAGAAGCATAATAAAAAGGATAAATAATGAAATTTAAAAGTTTAGTAGTAGCCACGGCACTTTTTGGAATGAGTTCAACTTCACTTATGGCAAGTGGAGCAGAGTTAATTCAAAATGGGAGTTTTGAAAACTTTACAGTAACAAAAGACCGTGATAGTTGGAAATATGTTCAGTTTGATAATTGGGTTGGAGATGGTGAAGTATGGAACCATAAAAGAGGTAGAGTAGCTACTAAAGGAACTTATAAAGCAGAGTTAGATGTAAAAAAGAAAAGTGTAAATAGTTTAACTCAAACAGTAACAACTGTAGCAGGAGAAGAATATCTTTTAAGTTTGGATGCTTATGGTAGAAAAGCTAGTTCATCTGATTTTGAACTTTTGGTTGATGGTGAAAAATTAGCAACTATTACACCTTCAAAATATTGGGATAAATATGGAGTATCTTTTATTGGAAAAGGTGGAGAGCAGACTATAACAATTCAAGAGGTAGCTTCACAAGATAGTGGTGTTGGTACAGTTATTGATAATATCTCTGTTAAAAGTGATACTTCATTAGATATATTAAAAGCAGAAGATAGAGCAATATATGAGATTATGGAGCCAACTGGACTTGACCAAATTCATGAGATTGTTAGAAATGATAGAGTAATTAATTCTAAAAATTCACAAGAGAATATTGCTAAAGCACAAGATGCAATTACTAAGATGAATGATTTAATTAAAGAGGCTATTACTAAATTAGGATTAGCTAATGATGGAGTTATATCTATTGCCGATACAAGAGAGATAAATCTATATCTAGTTGAAAACTATAGTGATACTTGGGTTAGTTTAAGAGCTGATTATGCTTTGATTGAGAAAAAATCGGAGATATTAGCAATGAATACAAAAGCTGTAAAAAATGTATGGGGAAAAATATATAATTTAGGATTTGAAGCTACAAATAAAAATAGAAATACGACAGATATTAATGGTAAAAAGGGTAGTAGTTTTACAACAGTTGGGTATTATTTAGGCTCTGTTATGCAAAATGATACAGCTAGTTTAAATAATCCTGATTTTAAAGAGGTTGTTGGAACTACTGGAACTAAATTAGATATGATTGTTAATGTAATTTTAACAGATAGAGGACTCTTAAGAAAAATACCTACAGGTGATTTAAGAGAAGGTGCTAAAACAGCTGACGAGATGAATAAACTTATTGTTGAGGGTATTAAAGCAGAGGGGTTAGGAAATGATGGAAAACTGACAACTGCTGATATTAGAACACTCAATGAGTATTTAGTAGCTAATCATAAAGAGAAGTGGGCAGAGCTTCACGGTGATGATGAAGATGGAGAAGAGACAGGTTATCATAGAGTACAAAATGATGGTGCTACAACAAGAATATATGCTGATAATGTAATGAATAGTATCGCTGATGGAATTTACCATTTAGGATTTGAGACTAATGATAAGTATAGACTTCTTAATGAAGATGGCAATAAAAACAAGAGATTTGAGAAAGTTGCTTGGTGGTTAGATAGTAGCCTAAAGGCTGATTTAAAAGCAGGAAAATTTAATAATCCTGACTATAAAGAGATAGTAGGAGAGAGTGGAACTGCATTAGATGATATGATTTCATATATCTATAATGATGAGGGTCTTCTTTTAAAAGTATCTATGAGTGATATTAGAGAGGGTGCAAGAACTGCTAATGAGATGAATAAATTAATTGTTGAAGCAATTAAAACAACAGGTGTTGCTAGTGATAATTATATATCTCCTGAAGAGGTAAAGGTTTTAAATAACTATTTAGTAACAAACTATCAAACAGAGTGGGCAGAACTTCATGGAGATGATGAAGAGGGAGAAGAGACAGGTTACCATAGAATACAAAATGATGGTGCAGTAGGAATTATGAATAATAGAAATACTATTAATAAATTAGCAGATGGTATTTATCATTTAGGATTTCCTACAACTTATGAGAAAAATCTAGTTAATGAAGATGGAAATAAAAATGTATCATTCTCAAATGTATCTTATTGGTTAAATAAGATATTAAAAGATGATTATATTAGTGGTACTTTAAAATAGTATTTTAGATAGGCAAATATATTTTGTCTATCAATTCATTATATTCACTTAGCTCATTACTATCAATAGTAATTCCACCACCACTTTTATAATATAGTTTACCATTCTCTTTTTCAATAAATCGTATTATAACAGCAGAGTAGAGATTAGTTCCGTCAAATATACCAAAAATGCCTGTATAAAATCCTCTTTTATAATTTTCTATATTATCTATAATATTAACTGTACTTCTTTTTGGTGTTCCTGTAATTGAACCAGCTGGTAGCATTTTATCTATAATCTCACTCAAATTATCTCTCCAGTTTAAAGGAAGTTTTCCTGTTACTTTAGAGCTAACTTGTAAAAGCTCTTTTTCACCTGCTTTTATTTTATCTATATATCTAAACCTCTCTACTCTAACCTCTTTTGCTACCAAACTTAAGTCATTACGCATTAAGTCAACTATCATAATATGTTCTGCCATCTCTTTACTATTTGTTAAAATCTTTTCTTTAGCATTTTCTATATTAGCTTCAATAGTCCCTTTCATAGGATATGTAGAGATTTTATTACCTTCTATCTCTATAAATTTTTCAGGAGAAAAGCAGATAAATTTATCTTTAAAATATAGTTTATATTTGGCACGAGAGTATCTAAATATCTCTTCTAAAGATAGATTTGTCTCTATGTGTGTTTTAAATGTAAGATTTAAAAGATATGTATTTCCAGACCTAATCTCTTCTAAAACTCTATTTAATGACTCTTTATAGAGTTTAAAATCTATAATAGTTTTTTTTAAATAGTACTCTTTATCTATAGGAGTTTGTGGATAGTTTCTATGCTTTTCTATTTTAAAAAAAATATCACTATCTAAGTTTTTAAGAGGTTGAATAAATCTCTCTCTTTTATTATAAGAGATTATAAAAAGAAAAGGCTCTCTTTTTTTTGCTAGGGTTGAGATTTTATCCATTATTTTTTAAAAATGTTACATTAATCATATTATTTCCTTCCAAAAATTATTATATCAATTGATTTCTTAATAGATAATTTGCTTATTATAAAATAATATTATAATAAATTAAAAAAAGAGAAAATAATTGATAAATTTAAATTTAGCATATCCATATATATTACTTTTACTATTATTAATTCCATGCCTTATTTGGTGTAAATTAAAATCAAAAATATACTATTTTTCTAAACCAGAGTGGTTACCTAAAAGAGTTTTTATATGGGATACTCTCTATTAGTTCTATCTCTCAGTTCTCCTTATAGTTATGATACAGAAATCTCATCTAATAGAAAAGGAAGAGATTTAATATTAGCACTAGATACAAGTGGCTCTATGGCAGAGAGGGGATTTAATAGAGATAATATTAATCAAACTAGATATGATATATCTATATCTTTAGTAAAAGATTTTATAAAAAATAGGCATAATGATAATATAGGGTTGATAGTTTTTGGCTCATTTGCTTTTAGTGCATCACCTTTAACTTATGATTTAATAGCATTAAAAGAAATGTTTGATTTAACAACTAATGTAGGTATTTAATAGTAAATCTAAAGATAATACAAATGCAAAAGATAAAGCAAAGAGTAAAGAGAAACAAGTAGGAAATAGTGGTGGTGGTAGTTCCAAAATTAGTAAAAATTCAAATATAAAAGTTGTAAAACCAAATAGTAAAACTAATTCCAAAAGACAAATAAGTTCTAAAGCTTATGATTTAATAAATAGAGGATATATTAAAGAGACTAAGCCTTGGTAAATTTTAGTTTTTGAACAAATTATATTAAAAAAAGTGTCTTTTTTTAATATAAAAATAGTATAATTATTTTTTAACATAAATAAACTAAAGAGTAAAAGGGGATGTGAATAAAATCACATCACTATTATATTATATTTATCTTACTAAGAAAGATAATATTAACAAATAATATAAAGGAGATTTTATAAAAATGAAAACAGATAAAAGAAAAGTAACATTATCACTAATAGCAATATTAACACTAAGTAGTAGTTTAATGGCATTTGATATGAAAGGAAAAGCAGGTAACACAGACACTAAACTACAAATGTTTGGTTTTGCACAATTAGAAGCTCGTGGAGGAGATGGAGTTATTAAAGATAATGAGAACGCTTCTGTAAAATTTGGTGCACAAAGAGTTCGTTTAGGTTGGAAATATAGTGCTGGAAAAGTTAAAGGTAAAGTATTTTTAGATTTTAATCAAGCTCATAATGATAAAGCAGGTATTGGACTTCCTGATATGGTAAAAGATGCTTTTGCTGTTTATAAAGCAGATAGTGCTTTATTTATTAAAGTTGGTAATGCAAAAATGCCAATAGGTATGGGATTTACAACTCCTGGGTGGAATTTAGATGTTATTGAAAGAGGATTTGATAAAGCTCTAGCGTTTGAGAGAAATATAGGTGTTATGATTTCAGGGCGTGATATTGGATTTAATAATGGTGCAAAAGTAAATGGTTTTGAAATGGGACATGAAAGACCTTGGAAAGGTTTTGGATATGATTTTATGTTAGGAAATCAAGCAGGAAGAAGTGGAGCTGTAACTAATGCTCATGCAGGTGATGCTAACTCTTATGCTATTAGATTTATGTTTGATTGGGGAGAGGCGTTTCACTCTGAAATATCTTATGGTGTCTCTAATAATGCAGGTGGAATTGCAGGTGTAACTGATAAAGTATTAAGAGATACAGAAAACTATCAGGTATTTAATGCAGGAATTGATTCTCATTTAGGAAGAGCTAATTTTAAGGCTGAATATTTTGATAGCAAAAATATTAAAGGAGTTGATGGTTGGGACGAGTCAACTTACTCTTTAACAGGAACTTACTATATAACAGATACTCTTGAACTTGCTACAAAACATATTCAAGGAAGTGCAACAAAGAGTGGAATTGATACCGATTTAGGAAATACCTATATAGGATTTAACTACTATTTAGAACCAGCTAATAATAAAATGAATAGAATTAATAAGAAAAAAAGAAATCAACATAGAATTCAATTAAATTATATTGTAGCATCAGGTGATAAAAATAGTTGGAATGGACTTAAAGGATATAGAGATAATGCTATCTTAGCTCAATATCAATTTAAGTTCTAAATTTCTATATAAAATGGCAAAAATATAGAAAAAACAAGAAATTTGCAAAAAAATTAAATTTTTTTGCAAAAACTCTTGACATTGATTTATTTTTTGTCTATAATGCGACTCCATTTAAAGAATGACTTTAAATGAATGGTGCTGATGTAGCTCAGTTGGCTAGAGCAGCTGATTTGTAATCAGCAGGTCGGGGGTTCGAGTCCCTTCATCAGCTCCATTAAAATTTTATCAGTGTTTGACCAAAACAATAATATAACAAGACAATCGGTGAGTTACTCAAGTGGCCAACGAGGGCAGACTGTAAATCTGCTGACTATGTCTTCGAAGGTTCGAATCCTTCACTCACCACCATGTTATATTTAGATATTAAAGACGCGGGAGTAGCTCAGTTGGCTAGAGCGTCAGCCTTCCAAGCTGAGGGTCGCGGGTTCGAGTCCCGTCTCCCGCTCCATGGTATCACAATTTGGGAGCTGATGTGAAATTTTATTTTTTATTACTTCACATTACTAAGACTCAATTTTTAAACAATCAAACACTTATAAGATTTTATATTAAAATGCCTATATGGCTCAGGGGTAGAGCACTTCCTTGGTAAGGAAGAGGTCGTGAGTTCAAGTCTCACTATAGGCTCCATATAATCTGTATGGATAGAAATGTTATAATTAATGACATTTTTATCCATATTGTTATGGTATTAAAGCAATATATAGAAATTCCTGATATAATGTCAGCGAAAATTAGAACTAATAAATTTAGGAGAAAACCAGAATGGCTAAAGAAAAATTTGAACGAACCAAACCACATGTTAACATTGGTACAATTGGTCATGTTGACCACGGTAAAACTACGCTAACAGCTGCGATTACTGCAGTACTTGCGACAAAAAATGACTCAAAATTAATGGATTATGACCAAATCGATAATGCTCCAGAAGAGAGAGAAAGAGGGATTACCATTGCAACAAGTCATGTTGAGTATGAAACAGATAAAAGACACTATGCTCATGTTGACTGTCCAGGTCATGCTGACTATGTTAAAAACATGATTACTGGTGCTGCTCAAATGGATGGAGCTATTCTTGTTATCGCTGCTACTGATGGACCAATGGCTCAAACTAGAGAGCATATCCTTCTTTCAAAACAAGTAGGTGTTCCTTACATTGTTGTATTCTTAAATAAAGAAGACCAACTTGATGAAGAAGATAAAGAAGAGATGTTAGAGCTAGTTGAGATGGAAGTTAGAGAACTTCTTGAAGAGTATGAGTTCCCAGGTGATGATACTCCTATTATTGCAGGTTCAGCTTTCCAAGCTTTAGAAGAGGCTAAAACTGGTAAACTTGGTGAGTGGTCAGCTAAAATTGTTGAGCTTATGGACGCTGTTGATGAGTATATCCCAGAGCCAGTAAGAGAGACTGATAAAGATTTCTTAATGCCAATCGAAGATATTTTCACTATTCAAGGTAGAGGAACTGTTGTAACTGGTAAAATTGATAGAGGTACTGTTTGTGTTGGTAACGAAGTAGAGATTGTTGGTATTAGAGATACTCAAAAAACTACTGTTACTGGTGTTGAGATGTTTAGAAAAGAGATGGATTGTGGACAAGCAGGTGATAACTGTGGTGTTCTAATTAGAGGTATCTCTAAAGACCAAGTTGAAAGAGGTATGGTTCTTTGTAAGCCAGGTTCAATTACTCCTCACTCTAAATTTACAGCTGAAATCTATGTACTTACTAAAGAGGAAGGTGGAAGACACACTCCATTCTTTAATAACTATAGACCACAGTTCTATGTAAGAACAACAGATGTAACAGGTTCAATTACTCTTGATGAGGGAACTGAAATGGTTATGCCTGGTGATAATGTTAGCATTACAGTTGAGCTTATTAACCCAGTTGCACTTGAGCAAGGTACTCAGTTTGCTATCCGTGAAGGTGGTAGAACTGTTGGTGCTGGTAAAGTTGTAAACATTATTGAATAGAATTTTTTACAAGAGGAGTCACTCCTTTTGTAAAACTTAAGGAGAATAGATGAGAGAAACAATTCACTTAGGTTGTGAAAAGTGTACTAGAAGAAACTATCACACAACTAAGAATAAAAGAAACACTGCTGAAAAACTTGCTTTAAAAAAGTATTGTAAGTGGTGTAAGTGTCACACTACACATAAAGAGATGAAGCTGTAATTTCAGCTCATCTTCTACAAAATTCTTAGGCCAATAGCTCAGTTGGTAGAGCACTGGTCTCCAAAACCAGGTGCCGGGGGTTCGAGTCCCTCTTGGCCTGCCATAATTAAAGGTAATTACAAAAATGGAAAAATTAACAACATATTTTGCACATGTTAAAGAAGAGATACGAAAAGTTATATTTCCGACAAAAGTACAAGTTAGACAAGCATTTATTGCTGTTTTTATCGTTGTAACTGTCATTTCAATATTCTTAGCACTCGTTGATATGCTAATGTCAGCAATCGTCTCAACTGCTGTAGGAAGCTAAGATGGCACTTCAATGGTATGCAATACAAGTTTACTCAGGTAGTGAACAGGCGGTTAAAAGAGGAATTGATCTTTTAGCTGTTGAACATGGAATAGAAGATAAAGTAGATAGTATTATTGTTCCTACCGAAGAGGTTATAGAGGTTAAAAATGGGGAAAAAAAGATTACAGAGAGAACTCTTTACCCTGGGTATGTATTTGCTCATGTTGATTTAGATACAGACCTTTGGCATAAAGTTCAACGACTTCCTCGTGTATCTCGCTTTATTGGTGAGGGGAAAACTGCTACACCTTTAACTGAAGCAGACATTAAAGTAATCTTAGACAAAATGGAGAATAAATCAGCTCCAAAACCTAAAGTTGACTTTGAACAGGGTGAGATGGTTCGTATTAATTCAGGACCATTTGCTAACTTTACAGGTATGGTTGAGGAGTATGATTTAGACCATGGTAAGTTAAAGTTAAATGTTTCAATTTTTGGAAGAAATACACCAGTAGAGATACTATATACACAAGTAGAAAAAATTATATAAATATATTAACCCTTTTAGGTGATGCCTTTTATTAGGTATCTTTAAAAGACCTCAGTAATAAAAACTACAATATTTTTTATTGCTGAAGTTTTTATTTGAAATAAAAATATACTATTTAATCTAAGGAGAAAATAATGGCAAAAAAAGTAACTGAAAAGTTCAAGATGATGATACCAGCTGGTTCTGCAAATCCATCACCTCCAGTTGGACCTGCTCTTGGTCAAAGAGGTGTTAATATTATGGAATTTTGTAAAGCTTTTAATGAGAGAACAAAAGATAAAATGGGCTTTAAAATTCCTGTTGAAGTTACGGTTTATGCAGATAGAAGTTTTACATTTGAGACTAAACAACCACCTGCATCAGAGTTAATTAAAAAAGCTGCAAATATTAAAAGTGGTTCAGATAACCCACTTAAAAATAAAGTAGCAACACTTACACAAGAGCAAATTACTGAAATTGTTGAGTTAAAAATTGCTGATTTAAATACTGATGATAAAGAGATGGCAGCAAAAATTATCGAAGGTACTTGTAGAAGTATGGGTGTAGATATTACTGCATAAGGTAAGTTTAGTTGAGGTTTTACCTCATTTTACCACTATTATAGTGGGAGATTTTTATATCGTGGAGAGATAAATGGCAAAATTAAATAAAAAAAGAAAAGCACTTTTAGAAAAAATAGATAACGAAAAATTATATTCTGTGTCAGAAGCTGTAAAACTTCTTCCAGAACTTAAATCAGCAAAGTTTGATGAGACTGTAGAGATTGCATTAAATCTTAATGTTGACCCAAGACATGCAGACCAAATGATTAGAGGTTCAGTTGTTCTTCCAAATGGAACAGGAAAAACAGTTAGAGTTGCAGTTTTTGCAAAAGATGCAAAAGCAGATGAAGCAAAAGCAGCTGGTGCTGATATTGTAGGTTCAGCAGATTTAATTGAACAAATTCAAGAGGGTAATATTAACTTTGATACAGTTATTGCAACACCTGATATGATGGGAACTCTTGGTAGAGTAGCTAGAATTTTAGGGCCAAAAGGTTTAATGCCTAACCCAAAAACAGGAACTGTTACTATGGATGTAACTAAAGCAGTAACTGAAGCAAAAGGTGGAAAAGTAAACTTTAGAGTTGATAAAAAAGGTAATATCCATGCTGGAATTGGAAAAGCTAGTTTTAGTACAGATAAGATTGAAGAGAACTTAAAAATTTTTATTGAAACAATCAACAAAGCTAAACCAGCAGCTGCTAAAGGTAGATATATTAAAAATGGTGCATTATCACTTACTATGAGTCCAGCAGTTACACTTGATACTACTGAACTTTTAGATATTAAATAAGCATAAAGTTTGGAGCATAAGAGAATTTTTCTCTTCTGCTTATTTCTTTATGCTTGGCATAGATTTATTTTAGGCTAAAGATAATAGGGGCTGTTTGGCTTAATTGGTTTATTTAAAAAGATAGACTTGTTGTGTTTAAACACAACACCCTATTAGAAGTCGAAAGGAGAACAAATGACTAGAACAGAAAAAGAAGCTATAGTTAGTGAACTATCAACTGCTTTTGCTGAGCAGGGTGCTGTAATTGTATGTGATTACAAAGGTATGACTGTTGAAGCATTAGAGGGTGTTAGAAAATTAGCTAAAGAGAATGATGTACATGTCCGAGTTGTGAAAAACACTCTAGCAAAAATTGCACTTAAAAATGCAAATTGTGATGAGATGGAACTTGTTGATAATAACATCTTTATCTGGGGTGAAGACCAAATTGCAACTTGTAAAGTAGCAGATAAGTCGGCACAAGCTAATAAAGATAATTTCTCAATTAAGTCTGGAGTAATAGAGTCAACACTTGCTGATTTAGCAACTATTGAAGCTATGGCTAAACTTCCAGGTAGAGATGAACTTCTTGGTATGTTACTTAATGTTTGGAATGCACCAGTACAGAACTTTACTATTGGGCTACAAGCATTGGCTGATAAATTAGAAGAAGAGCAATAATTTAAAATTAAAAATTTAAAGAATTAGAAATAAGTAAAAAGGAAATAACGATGGCAATAACTAAAGAAGATGTTTTAGAATTTATATCAAATATGTCAGTACTAGAGCTTTCAGAGCTAGTAAAAGAGTTTGAAGAAAAATTTGGAGTTTCAGCACAAGCTACTGTAGTAGCAGGTGGTGGTGCAGCAGCTGAAGAGGTTGAAGAGCAAACAGAATTTGATGTAGTTCTTACAGGTGCAGGTGCTAAGAAAATTAATGCTATTAAAGTAGTAAGAGCAATTACAGGTCTTGGTCTTAAAGAGGCTAAATCTGCTGTTGAAGATGTACCAACAACACTTAAAGAGGGTATATCTAAAGATGAAGCTGAAGAGATTAAAAAACAAATCGAAGAAGCTGGAGCTACTTGCGAACTTAAATAAAACTTTTTCAAGTGAGATTTCTCACTTGAACTCTCCTGTGTTGATAGTTGCAACACACAAAAGATTAAAACGATATAGTGACAAGCTATTGCGCAATAGTTTTTTTGTATATCCAAAATATACATTCATCTAAACATACATATTAAAATGAGGTTCGCCCATGTTAAATTCATTACACTCTGGAAATAGACTTAGAGTCGATTTCTCAAAAACTCCTCGTCAAATTGCTGTACCAAACCTACTTCAACTACAACAAAAATCTTATGATGATTTTTTAATGATTGATGCTAAAAATAGAAGTGAGTCAACTATTGAAAAAGTTTTTCGTTCAGTTTTTCCACTTAATGACCAACAGAATAGACTTACCTTAGAGTATAAAGGTAGCCAAATAGTCCAACCAAAATATACTATTCGTGAGTGTATGGAGAGAGGTCTTACCTACTCTGTATCACTTAAAATGAATATCTCTTTAACTATTTGGAATAGAGATGAAAAAACAGGTGAAAAACTTGACCCAAAAGAGATTAAAGAACAGGCTGTTTTTGTAAGAGACATTCCACTTATGACAAATAGAACATCATTTATAATTAATGGTGTTGAAAGAGTTGTTGTAAACCAACTTCATAGAAGCCCAGGTGTTATCTTTAAAGAAGAAGAGGCAACTACAGTTGTTAATAAACTTATATATTCAGCTCAAATTATTCCAGATAGAGGTAGTTGGCTCTATTTTGAGTATGATGCAAAAGATATTTTATACGCTAGAATTAATAAAAGAAGAAAAATACCTGTAACTATACTTTTCCGTGCTTTAGACTACTCTAAAGAGGATATTATGAAACTATTCTATAAAAGTAAAGAGATTTTTGTAAAAGAGAATAGATTTGTAACTAAGTTTTCAGTAAAAGATTTTGCAGGAAGGTCACCTTATGAGGTAAGAGACCTAGATGGAAATATAGTTGTAGCTGCTGCTAAGAGACTAACTAAGAAAAAGGCTCAAAAACTAATTGATAATGGTTTAGAGTGGGTTGAGTATCCATTAGAAATTCTTATTGAAAGACACCTATCAACTCCTATATTTGACCAAGAGAGTGGAGAGATACTTTTTGATGTTGTAACTCCTCTTGATGAGATGAGACTTAAAAAAATTCTTGATGCTGGAGTTGAGAGCTTTTTTATTGCTGATGATTTAGCTGAAGGTGCTGATGACTCTATTATTAAATCTTTTATAGCTGACCAAGAGTCATTAAGACTTTTAAAGCAGACAGAAGAGATTGAAGATGAAAATCAATTAGCTGCAATTCGTATCTATAAAGTTATGCGTCCAGGTGAACCAGTAACTGCCGAAGCTGCTAAAAGTTTCTTAAGACAACTTTTCTTTGACCCTGAAAGATATGATTTAACTAAAGTTGGTCGAATGAAAATGAACCATAAGTTAGGTTTTGATGTTCCTGAATATGTAACTGTTTTAACAGCCGAAGATATTATACATACTGTTAAATATTTAAGTAAAGTTAAAAATGGTTCAGGTCATATTGATGATAGAGACCATTTAGGAAATAGAAGAATTAGAGCTATTGGTGAACTTTTAGGAAATGAGCTATATACTGGTCTTACTAAAATGCAAAAGGCTATTCGAGATAAGATGACTACACTTTCAGGTCAATTAGATGAGCTTATGCCTCACGATTTAGTTAATTCTAAAATGATTACTAATACTATTTTAGAGTTCTTTTCATCAGGACAACTTTCTCAATTTATGGACCAAACAAACCCATTATCAGAAGTTACTCATAAAAGAAGATTATCAGCACTAGGTGAGGGTGGTTTAGTAAAAGAGAGAGCTGGTTTTGAAGTTAGAGATGTTCACCCAACTCACTATGGTAGAATTTGTCCTATTGAGACTCCAGAGGGACAAAATATTGGTCTAATCAATACTCTAGCAACTTATGCTAAAGTAAATGATTTAGGATTTATTGAAGCTCCATATAATAAAGTAGTAGATGGTGTAATTCAAGATGAAATAGTCTATTTAACAGCTACACAAGAAGAAGATTTAGTAATTGCTCCAGCTTCTACAAAAATAGAAAATAGAAGAATAGTTGAAGACCTAATTGAAACTAGATGTAATGGTGAGATTTTACTTAATGAGACAAAAAAAGTTTCACTTATAGATATATCTCCACTTATGGTTTCAGGTTCAGCAGCAGCTCTTATTCCATTTTTAGAACATGATGATGCAAACCGTGCCTTAATGGGTTCAAACATGCAACGACAAGCAGTACCACTTTTAAGAACAGATGCACCTGTTGTTGGAACTGGAATGGAGGCGATTGTTAGCCGTGATGCTTGGGAGTCTGTAAAGGCTAAAAGAGCAGGGCGAGTAGAAAAGGTTGATTCTAAAAATATCTATATTTTAGGTGAAGATGATGGTGGAGTATTTATTGACCATTATCCAATGGAAAAAAATATGAGAACTAACCAAAATACAACCTTTACTCAAACTCCAACAGTAAAAGTAGGAGATATTGTAAAAAAAGGTCAAGTTATTGCAGATGGCCCTAATATGGATATGGGTGAACTTGCTATTGGTAAAAATGTTATGGTTGCATTTATGCCTTGGTATGGATATAACTATGAAGATGCAATTATTATTTCAGAGAAGATTTTAAGAGAAGATACCTTTACATCTGTTCACACTTATGAAGTTGAGATTGAAGCAAGAGAGCTAAAACATGGAACAGAAGAGATAACAAGAGATATTCAAAATATTCGTGAAGATGAGTTAACACATCTTGATGAGAGTGGTATTATTAAAGTTGGAACTGATGTAAAACCTGGAATGATTTTAGTAGGAAAAGTAAGTCCAAAAGGTGAGATTAAACCAACACCAGAAGAGAGACTTTTAAGAGCTATTTTTGGTGAGAAAGCTGGACATGTTGTAAATAAATCTCTATATGCAAAAGCCTCAATGGAGGGTGTTGTTGTAGATGTTAAAGTATTTACTAAAAAAGGGTATGAAAAAGATGCAAGAGCTATTCAATCTTATGAAGAAGAGAAAGCTATTTTAGATGGTGAACACCATGATAAGCTTCTAATGATTGACCAAGAGGAGATTTTAAGAATTTCTAATATGTTATCTAAAGCAGAGCTTGTTAAAGATGTAGCTATTGGAGATGTTTTATATGAAGCAGGAGATAAAATTCCAGCTGAAGTTATTGCAGATATTAATAGATTTGCCTTAAGAGGTGTTGTTCAATCTTATAATAGCAAAATTCAATCAGAGTATAATTCAACTAAAAACTATTTCCAAAGACAGAAAAAGAGATTAAAAGAGGCTCATGAAGAGAAACTATATATTTTAGAAAAAGATGATATTTTACCAAATGGTGTAACTAAATTAGTAAAAATCTATATTGCCACAAAAAGAAAGCTAAAAGTTGGTGATAAAATGGCAGGACGACATGGAAATAAAGGTATTGTATCTAATATTGTTCCAGAGATTGATATGCCATATACTAAAGATGGAAAGACAGTTGATATTATATTAAATCCTCTTGGAGTTCCATCTCGTATGAATATTGGACAAATCCTAGAGGTTCACTTAGGAATGCTTGGTAAAAAGTTAGGTGAGCAAATTCAAGAGATGTTTGATGCTAAAAAAGAGACAATGATAGCTGATTTAAGAGCTAAAATGATAGAAATTGCTGATATTGCAAAACTTATGAATGCAAAAGAGACACTAGGAAAGATAGATGATGAAGAGCTAATTAAGTATGCAAGAGATTGGGCAAATGGTGTTAAGTTTGGAACAAGTGTATTTGAAGGAACTAATAAAGAGGAGTTTGATAAACTTTTTGAGTTAGCTAAAATGGATGCAGATGGTAAAACGGTACTCTATGATGGAAAAACAGGTGATAAAATGTTAGAGAGAGTAAATGTTGGATATATGTATATGCTTAAACTTCACCACTTAGTTGATGAGAAAGTTCATGCTCGTTCAACAGGACCTTATTCACTAGTTACTCAACAGCCAGTTGGTGGTAAAGCACTATTTGGTGGACAGAGATTTGGAGAGATGGAGGTATGGGCATTAGAGGCTTATGGTGCATCTCATATACTAAAAGAGATGTTAACTATTAAGTCAGATGATGTTGATGGACGAACTAGGGCTTATAGAGCAATTACAAAAGGTGAAAGTGTACCAGAGTCTGGTGTACCTGAGACTATGTTTGTCTTAACAAAAGAGCTTCAAGCATTAGGTCTTGATGTTGACCTATTTGAGAAAGATAGAGAGGGAGCAAAATAATGAGTGATTTTTTAGATGGATTAAGACCTATTGATTTAACAAGTGAAGAGAGACCAATGGATATTTTAGCTATGCGTTTGCGTGTAGCTAGTCCTGAAAAAGTTTTATCTTGGAGTTATGGTGAAGTAAAAAAGCCTGAAACTATTAACTATAGAACACTGAAACCTGAAAGAGATGGTCTCTTTTGTGCAAAAACCTTTGGGCCAGTTAGAGATTATGAGTGTCTTTGTGGTAAATATAAAAAGATGCGATATAAAGGTGTTGTGTGTGAAAAGTGTGGGGTTGAAGTTACAACTTCAAAAGTAAGACGAAATAGAATGGGTCATATTGATTTAGTAGCACCTGTAGCTCATATTTGGTATGTTTCATCACTTCCATCAAGAATTGGTACACTTCTTGGTGTTAAAATGAAAGATTTAGAAAGAGTTTTATATTATGAAGCATATATTGTAAAAGACCCTGGATTTGCAAGTTATGATAGTGAAGGAACTACACCTTTAAGTAAATTTGATGTTTTAAATGAAGAGCAGTATCAATCTATTACGCAAAGATTTCCAGACTCTGGACTTGATGCTAGAATGGGTGGAAAGGTAGTTCAAGAGCTTTTAGCTGATTTAGATTTAGTTGAGATGTTTTCTCAATTAAAAGAGAATATACAAGCAACTAAATCAGAAGCTAAGAAAAAAACTATTGTAAAAAGATTAAAAGTTATTGAGTCTTTTTTAGACTCTGGAAATAAACCAGAGTGGATGATGTTAACTATTTTACCAGTTATGCCACCAGACCTAAGACCACTAGTTAGCCTTGATGGTGGAAAGTTTGCAGTAAGTGATGTAAATGATTTATATAGAAGAGTAATTAATAGAAACCAAAGACTTAAGAGACTTGTAGAGCTTGATGCACCTGAAATTATTGTAAGAAATGAAAAGAGAATGCTTCAAGAGTCAGTTGATGCCCTATTTGATAATGGAAGAAGAGGAAACTCTGTAAAGGGTGCAAATAAAAGACCACTTAAATCACTTTCAGAAGTAATTAAAGGTAAACAGGGACGATTTAGACAAAATTTACTTGGAAAAAGGGTTGACTTTTCAGGAAGAAGTGTAATTGTAGTAGGACCTAACCTCAAAATGGACGAGTGTGGATTACCTAAAAAAATGGCTGTTGAGTTATTTAAACCTCATGTTATGGCAAAGCTTGAGGAGAGAGGATATGCTACGACTCTAAAACAGGCTAAAAAGATGATTGAGAAAAAGACCAATGAGGTTTGGGAGTGTTTAGAAGATGTGGTTGATAGTTATCCAATTCTTTTAAACCGTGCGCCAACACTTCATAAATTATCTATTCAAGCATTTCACCCAAAACTAATTGATGGTAAAGCTATTCAACTTCACCCATTAGTTTGTGCAGCATTTAATGCCGATTTTGATGGTGACCAAATGGCTGTGCATGTTCCTCTATCTTCTGAAGCTATAGCAGAGGCTAAGATTTTAATGTTAGCCTCTATGAATATTCTTCTTCCAGCATCAGGTAAAGCTATTGCTGTACCATCACAAGATATGATTTTAGGGCTTTACTATCTAACTTTAGAGAAGATTGATGTAGTGGGTGAGCATAAACTTTTTGCTAATGTTGATGAGATTATGATTGCAAATGAGCAGGGAAGTTTAGATATTAATGCAAAAATTAGAACTGTTGTAAATGGTAAAATTATTACAACAACAGCAGGAAGAGTAATTTTAAAAGATATTATTCCAGATTATGTACCTCAAAGCTATTGGAATAAGATTTTAAAGAAAAAAGATATTTCAGCTTTAGTTGACTATATTTATGCTCAAAGTGGAATATCTTACACTTCTGAATTCTTAGATAATCTAAAAGATATAGGTTTCAAATATGCTACAAAAGCAGGAGTTTCTATCTCTATTGATGATATTAAAGTGCCAGATGAAAAAGAGTCAACAGTAATAAGAGCTAAAGAGCAAGTTATTGAGATACAAAAACAGTTTGGAAAAGGACTTTTAACAGAGCAAGAGAGATATAATAAAATTATTGATATTTGGACAGATACTAATAATGCCGTTGCTTCAGAACTTATGAGTCTAATTAAAAAAGATAAAGATGGATTTAACTCTGTTCACATGATGGCAGACTCTGGGGCTAGGGGTTCGGCAGCTCAAATTAGACAACTTTCAGGTATGAGGGGTCTTATGGCAAAATCTGATGGTTCTATTATTGAGACACCAATTACCTCAAACTTCCGAGAGGGACTAAATGTTTTAGAGTACTTTATTTCAACTCATGGAGCTAGAAAAGGTCTAGCCGATACTGCTATGAAGACAGCTAGTGCTGGATATTTGACTAGAAAACTTATTGATGTTGCACAAAATGTAAAAGTTATAATGCACGATTGTGGTTCACATGAGGGTGTTGATGTATCTGATATTTTTGTTGGTAATGAGATGATTGAGCCACTTTCAGATAGAGTATATGGAAGGGTAATTGCTAAAGATATTATTGACCCAATTACAAGTGAAGTTTTAGTTAGTGAAGGTACTATGATTGATGAACCTCTTGGACGACTTATTACAGATGCTGGTGTTAGAAGTGTAAATATTAGAACATCAGTTACATGTAAAGCTCCTAGAGGAATTTGTGCTAAATGTTATGGTCTAAATATGGCTGAAAATAAGATTGTAAAAGTTGGAGAGGCTGTTGGAGTTGTAGCTGCTCAATCTATTGGAGAACCTGGTACTCAACTTACTCTACGAACATTCCACACAGGTGGTACTGCAACAGCAGGTAAAGAGGAGAGACAAGTAATTGCTAATAAAGAAGGGTTTATCCGTTACTATAATTTAAATGTTTATAAAAATAGTGAAGATAAACTTTTAGTATCTAATAGAAGAAATGCAGGTGTACTTTTAGTTGAACCTAAAGTTAAATCACTTACAAGAGGTAGAATTTCTATTATTCAAGCTCATGATGAGATTACACTAATTGTTCAACAAGGGGCGCAAGAGCAGAAATATACTGTTAGAAAAAATGATGTAGCAAAAACTAATGAGTTAGCAGGAGTTGGTGGAAAGGTTGATGGAAAACTATTTATTCCTTTTAAAGATGGAGAGCTTATTGAAGAGGGTGATTCTATTGTTGAGGTAATTAAAGAGGCTTGGTCTGTTCCAAATCGTATTCCATTTGCTAGTGAACTTAAAGTTGAAGATGGCGCACCTATTACTCAAAATGTATATGCTGAAGCTAAAGGAATGGTTAAATATTTCTTACTTAAAGGTGACTATATTGAAAGAATTGAGACTATTCAAGAGAATAAATATGTAGAAGAGAAAGGGCTATTTGCTGTTATTGTTGATGATAATAATAGAGAAGCTGCTAGACACTATATAGCAAGAGGTTCTTTAATTAATGCAAAAGATAATAGTATGGTATCAAGAGGAGAGCTTATAGCATCACCTAGAACAGATGACCAAGTTATAATTGCAGAGTGGGACCCATATTCTGAACCAATTATAGCAGAATGTAATGGTACAGTTAAATTTCAAGATATAGTAGCAGGTGTTACAGCGGTTGAACAGTTTGATGAGTTAACAGGTGAGAGCCGACTAACTTTAAATGAGTATATTCCTGCATCATATAAACCTGCTATTATTTTAGCTACAGAAGATGATGAGGTTATTACTTATGCCATAGAACCAAAAACTTCTATATTTGTTAAAGATTTAGAAAAAGTAACAATTGCAGATATTTTAGCAAAAACACCAAAAGCTGCACAAAAATCTAGTGATATTACATCAGGTCTTCCAAGAGTATCTGAACTGTTTGAAGCAAGACGACCAAAAGACCCAGCTCATATTGCAAAAATCAATGGTATTGTCTCATTTGGAAAACCACTTAGAGGTAAAAAGAGACTTGTTTTAACAGATGAAAATGGTAGAATGGTTGAGCAGTTTATAGATAAACAGAGAACTGTTATGGTAGCAGAGGGTGATTTTGTCCATACTGGTGAGAAGTTAACAGATGGAACTGTATCTAGCCATGATATTTTAGCAACTCTTGGTGAAAAAGCTCTATATGAATATATTGTTGAAGAGGTACAGATGGTATATCGACGACAAGGGGTTAATATTTCTGATAAACATATTGAAATAGTTGTATCTCAAATGATGAGACAGGTCAAAGTCGTCGATAGTGGAGATAGTAAATTTATTGATGCTGATTTAGTTTCTAAAAAGAAATTTAATATAGAAAATGAAAAAGTATTAAGACTTGGTGGAGAACCTGCAATTGCCGAACCTCTTTTAATAGGTATTACAAGAGCTGCTGTTGGAGCAGATAGTATAATTTCAGCTGCATCATTCCAAGATACAACCAAAGTTTTAACCTCAGCTTCAATTGCAGGAACAGTTGATACTTTAGAGGATTTAAAAGAGAATGTTGTAATTGGACGATTAATTCCAGTTGGAACTGGTATGGTTGAACTTGATAATGTTAAGTTTACTCATGTAAAAGATGGGAAGTAGATATTTAAATTTATTTCGATATAATTCGCTCCTAAATTGTTGTCTCACCTAAAGAGTGTTGCAACAAACCCCTATTTTGGGAAGAGCGAAATGCTAGAGCAGGTTAGTTGCCTGACAGAAAAATATTTTAAAAGGTAAGATAATGAAAAAAGGTATTCACCCAGATTATAAAGAGTGTTCTGTAACATGTGCATGTGGAAACACATTTGAAATTAGAAGTAATAAAGAGAAGATGACAATAGATATTTGTAATGAGTGTCACCCATTCTTTACAGGTTCTGAAAAAATTGTTGATGCTGCTGGTAGAGTTGATAAATTTAAGAAAAAATACAATCTTTAATTTAAACTATTTGAACTTGGGGGTTTCCTCAAAGTTCAAAAGCTTCTCCTTATGATAAAATTTATACCTACACCAATTGGAAACCCACAAGATATTACTATACGAGCTTTAAAAGAGTTTGAGACGGCTACACTATTTTTATGTGAAGATACAAGAGAGACAAAACGACTTTTACGCATTTTAGAAGAGAGATTTGATTTTACTATGCCTAGTGTTGATTTTATATCTTTTCATGAACATAATGGAAAAGAGAGACTAAAAGAGCTATCTTCTCGTCTAAAAGAGGAGAGTGTAGTTTTTGTAAGTGATGCAGGAATGCCAATTATCTCTGACCCTGGTCAAATTTTGGTTGAATTTGCTCAAAAAAATCAAATATCTTATGATGTCCTACCAGGTGCTAGTGCAGTAACTACAGCTTATGCTTCATCTGGATTTCAAAGTGGGAAATTTCTATTTTGGGGATTTTTACCACATAAAGGAAAAGAGAGAAGTCGTGAGCTTATTAAAGTTATGAATAGCTCTGTAGATATAGTTCTTTATGAAGCACCACATAGGTTAGAAAAACTTATTTTAGAAATTGCATCTATAGATGAAAATAGAGAGATTTTTTTAGCCAAAGAGATTAGTAAAAAATTTCAAAAATATTATAAAGCAGTAGCTAAAGAGATAAGAGATAATTTTAAAGATATTAATAGTAAGGGTGAGTGGGTTGTTATTATTAAAGCTACTAATAAAGATAAGAAGGCTTTATATTTAGAGGATATTTTAAATCTTGATATGCCACCTAAAATTAAATCAAAACTTTTATCTAAAATAACTAATAAAACTACTAAAGAGTGCTATCAAGAACTTATATCAAACTAAACTATCTTCACAATAAAAAATACAGCATTATTTTGCTAAAATCACCATTATGATTATTTATGGAAAACAAGTTTGTCTTTATGCGTTAAAGAGGCATAATGGATTAATAAAAACAGTTTATATCGCCAAAAAAGGGATATTACCTCAAAAACTCTATGACCAATACAAATCTAGTATTAAATTTTTAGAGAATAGATGGGCTCAAAGTATGGCAAAAGGTGGAAATCATCAAGGTATTTTAGTTGAGATGGAGGATTTTTCTCAATCTAATTTAGCAACAATAAAAGAGAATGATTTTATATTGGTCTTAGACTCCTTAACCGATACTGGAAATATTGGAGCTATTGTTCGCTCTGCTTATGCTTTAGGAGTTGGTGGTATTATTGCAACTGGTGTTAAATCTCTAAATTTTGCCTCTATTGCTAGAACAAGTAGTGGAGCATTATTAGATATGCCTTTTGTTATTATTCCAAATACACTAGATGTATTAAATGAGTTAAAGCAGGTTGATTTTACAATATATGGGGCATCTTCTGAGGGAAAAGCCTTAGGGCTATGTAAATTTAATAGAAAAAGAGTTTTAGTTTTAGGGAGTGAGGGTGATGGTATATCCAAAAGAGCAAGAGCTAAAATAGATAAAATGGTATCTATTGAGATGGAGCGAGAGTTTGATTCACTAAATGTGAGTGTAGCAACAGGAATATTAATATATAGGATGAAAGATGCAATTAAATGAACTGATAGAGATTGAAGGGCTAGAGTCTGTTAGTGAAAAGACTAACATATCAATATATAATTTAAATAGTTTAGCTAATAAAGATTTTAGAGAGCTAAATAGAGTTAAAGCATTAGGTTTTGTGCATATCTTAAAGAGGGAATATAATGCCGATACAGATGAGTTAGAGAGTGCGATTAGAAGCTATTTTGAAGATAATACTCCTGTTGATGATGAACCTATTCTTGCTAAACCCGATAAATTAAAAAAGGAAACAGGATTTTCAAAATGGATTATTCTTTTAGTTTTATTAGGTGGGCTTTGGTATCTTTATAATAGTGGAAAACTAAATGAGATGATAGAGAATAACTATAAGAGTGAAGAGAATATTTTAAATGATAATGAGGCTCTAAAAAGTAAAGATAATATCAGTGAAGATGAGGTTAAAGAGAGTGTTGTTATAAAAAAAAATAAAAATGAGACAAAAGTTGAGATTAACACATCTATAACAGCACTAAAGAGTGGCATTGATAGTAATGATAGCAACGGAACAAAAAAGATAAAAGTTATAGCAGATATTCCAAAAGAGCATAACAGTAGTAAAGATGCGAATGCAACAATTATTGTAAATAGTGAAGCAGGTGTTGAAGAGCCTGTAGTTAATACTCCAGAGCCTGATAGTAATGCAACAGAAATTACAAATGTTACTATTAATCCTACAAGAGGAATGTTATGGTATGGATTTATAAATATTGATACAAGAAAACATAAAGAGTTTATGAAAAAAGACTCAACACCATTTGATTTAAAAGGTGGAAAGTGGATTTTAACAACAGGACATGGATATTTAGATATTGTATCAGATATTAAAACAGTTGAAGTGGCAGATAGAAAAAGACACTATTTCTATATAGATAGTAAAGAGATAAAAGAGATTACAAGAAAAGAGTTTAGAAAACTAAATCATGGAAGGATATGGTAACATATAATGTTTGAAGAGATACAATTTGAAAAGATAAATAGGTTACCAAAATATATTTTTGCTGAAATTAATGATTTAAAAATGGATGCAAGACGAAAAGGTGAAGATATTATAGACTTTTCTATGGGAAATCCAGATAGTAGAACTCCTCAACCTATTATTGATAAGCTATGTGAAACAGCTCAAAGAGATAAGACTCATGGATATAGTGCAAGTAAAGGTATATATAAACTTCGTCTTGCTATGGCAAATTGGTATAAAAGAAAATATAATGTAACTCTTGACCCAGATACAGAAGTTGTAGCTACTATGGGAAGTAAAGAGGGTTATGTTCACCTAGTTCAAGCTATTTCAAACCCAGGTGATGTAGCTATTGTTCCAGACCCCACTTATCCAATTCACTCACAAGCTTTTATTTTAGCAGGGGCTAATGTTGAGAAGATGGAGCTTATATTTAATGAGGAGACATTTGAGGTTGATGAGGATAGATTTTTAACTGATGTAACTCAGGCATTAGATAACTCATTGCCAAAAGCAAAGTTTTTAGTTTTAAATTTTCCTCATAATCCAACAACTGCTACAGTTACACCTGAATTTTATCAGAGAATTGTTGATTTAGCTAGAGAGAAAAGATTTTATATTATCTCTGATATTGCTTATGCTGATATATCTTTTGATGGATATAAAACACCATCTATTCTTGAAGTAGAGGGAGCTAAAGAGGTTGCAGTTGAGGCTTATACTCTTAGCAAAAGTTATAATATGGCAGGTTGGAGAGTTGGCTTTATTGTTGGAAATAAAAAGCTAATTGGTGCATTACAAAGTATAAAATCTTGGTTAGATTATGGAATGTTTACACCAATTCAAGTAGCAGCTACTGTAGCATTAGATGAGCATGGATATGTTCCCGAAGAGCAGATAATTCCTCTTTATAAAAAACGCCGTGATGTTATGTTACAAGCTTTTGCAAATGCAGGTTGGAAAATGGGAAAACCAACTGCTTCAATGTTTATTTGGGGTAAAATACCTAAAGTTTGTCAAGATATGGGAAGCTTAGAGTTTTCTAAAAGATTATTAGTTGAAGCAGGTGTTGCAGTAAGTCCTGGTATTGGATTTGGTAAATATGGTGATAATTATGTACGAATTGCTTTAATTGAGAATGAAAATAGAATACGACAAGCTGCACGGAATATTAAGAGATTTTTAAAAAAAGTTGAAGCCAAAAAGGAAAATTAATGATAAAGATAGGAATACTTGGAGTAGGAACAGTAGGGGCAAGTGTTGCTAATATCTTAAGTGACAATGCAGATATAATTGAGGCAAGAGCTGGTAAAAAGATAGTTGTAAAAAGTGGTGTAGTTAAAAACCTAAATAAAGATAGGGGAGTTAATATTAAACTATCAGATAATCCATTAGATATTATAGATGATGATGAGATTGATATAGTAGTAGAACTTATGGGTGGAATTGAAGAGCCTTATAAGTTAGTAAAAGAGGCTTTAAAAAGAGGAAAAGCAGTAGTAACTGCTAATAAAGCACTTTTAGCTTATCACCGTTATGAGCTTCAAGAGTTAGCAGGAGAGACCCCTTTAATGTATGAAGCGAGTACTGCAGGAGGAATTCCTATTATTGGAGCTTTAAAAAATGGTTTAACAGCTAATCATATTGAGTCTATTCAAGGTATTATGAATGGAACAACTAACTATATGCTAACTAAAATGATTAATGAGGGTGCTAACTATGATGAGGTTTTAAAAGAGGCACAAGATTTAGGTTACGCTGAAGCTGACCCTACATTTGATGTTGGTGGATTTGATGCCTCTCATAAACTTCTTATTTTAGCGAGTCTTGCTTATGGAATTGATGCTCAACCTGAAGATATTTTAATTGAGGGAATTGAAAATATTAATCAAACAGATGTAGCTTTTGCTAAAGATTTTGGATATGAGATTAAACTATTAGGAATTGCTAAAAAAGTTGAAGAGGGAGTTGAACTTAGAGTTCACCCAACTATGATAAGTAGTAGTAGTATGATAGCAAAAGTTGATGGTGTAATGAACGCAGTATCTGTTGTAGGCGATAAAGTTGGTGAGACTATGTATTACGGAGCAGGAGCAGGAGGAGACGCAACTGCAAGTGCTGTTATTTCTGATATAGTTGATATTGTTCGTGGAAACACAGGGCCAATGCTAGGATATAAAAGAGGTTTAGAGGGAGGCTTTGAACTTCTACCAGAAGAGGATATTGTTACAAATTACTATCTTAGAATGGAAGTTGATGATAAATCAGGAGTATTAGCAAAAATAACTAAAGAGTTAGGAGAGTTTGATATATCTATTGAGTCTATGCTTCAAAAAGCTCATAGAGAAGAGAACCATGTAAAACTACTATTTACAACTCATAAATGTAGCGAGGCTAAAATCCAAGAGGCAATGTTAACACTTAAAAAATTAGATTGTGTTCATGGTGAAATTGCTATGATACGGATTGAGAAGTAGTTTTAAATAATTCTATATCCTAATCCATAACTATTAACAATGGTATTTTTAGGAAGTTTCTTTCTAATACCATTTAATAGTACTTTAAGTCTGCCTTGACAGTTAGATTTCATAGAGTCACCAAAACTAGCACAAAATAAACAATGTTCTAGCTGTAACTATAACTAATTATAAAAAAAAGTTATAGTCAGGCAACCCTGTAATAGTCTTTAAGAATAAATTTTATAGATTCTTTTTTGAAATCTTTAGTTTTATATTCTGAGAAACTATTAATATTTAAAAATTTACGCCGTAGAACATCTAGGAGCAGTCTATCTCTAATATTACAAGCCGAATTAAAATCTGCATTTTCTAAGTGACCACATTCGACACATTTAAAATTCTCTTGCGTTTTTCTATTTTTCCGACTAATAAA
>Ga0256842_1000803_pt1 | contig 27179 bp, 23 predicted proteins | sample 4559240metaG_FD_185973 | JGI IMG/M metagenome (GOLD analysis project Ga0256842, IMG submission 185973) | Hydrothermal vent microbial communities from Guaymas Basin, Mexico - 4559-240 | ecosystem: Environmental > Aquatic > Marine > Hydrothermal vents | place: Mexico: Guaymas Basin | collected... | reverse complement strand
AACGAGTAAATGCTTCAGATGCAGGAGAAAGGTCATCTGTATTTGTCTCACCAGGAACTTTAAATACAGTTACAGTGATCTTTTCTGGCAATGGTTTTTTATCTTCAAACCACTCAGCTTTTGCCCAAGATTCCATAACTTTTGTTGCTGCTTCATTACCTTTTTTGTGTAACTCTTCAACATCATTAAATGCGTCATAAACAAGAAGTGTATGTGAAAGCGCTTCAATAGCAGCTTCTACTACTTTTTCATTTTTAGAAGAGAGTGCATCAACCAGTGGTTTAACATTATAACCACCAAGCATCATACCAAGCATTCTGACAGCTTCTTCTGGAGTAATAGCTGCAACATGATGCTCTTCAAGAGCAACTTCATTTAAGAAAGCAGCTTTTACATAAGCAGCATCATCAACACCTGGTGATACACGGTTTTCTAGAAGATCTAACATCTCTTCTACAAATTCCCCTGTTTTAATAAACTCAATAACTTCTACAGTTTGTTCTGCAGAAAGTGGTAATGGAGGAACACCTAGTGCCTCTCTTTCAGCTACATGAGCTGCATATTCTTCTCTAAATTCCATAATCATTCCTGTTTGGTTAATTTTGGAATATTATAACGAAAGAAGTACGACTATTTTTCAGCGTGTTACATTAAGAAACAGTAATATTTTGTTTTATTTCAAAAATGTGCAAAATTGTAACAGCTATAAGTTTCGTTTTTTAATTTCTTCTTCTATTAAGGCTTTTTCTCTTCCCATATAGTTGTTTTTTAGCCACAAAAGATAAGAGTCGGGTAACTCATCATAATATACCCCTTTATACTGTCCAAAGCCTACTCTTGGCTTTCTTTCCACTTTTAAAGGTCTGTTTTCAAGCGTAACATTTAAGTTACTTTGTTCTAACAGTTTTTCAAACTCACTATATTCTAAACGTTTTTGCAGGACAAAACTATAGGTCTCAAAATCAAAGTAACCTTTTCGCTCTTTTACAAATGATTCAATAGCTTGAATATCTGTAACATTGAGTGCTTCTAAGTTTGAAATATATACACGAAAAGAGTTTTTGAATTTTGTAAAGACAAAGTGAGGTTTTGGCATTAGAGTATCTCTCTAATACCTTTTGCATTTGGAGCAGAAAGAACTCCCTCATGCTCAAGTTGTTCAATAACACGGGCAGAGCGATTATAACCAATTTGCAATTTTCTTTGAAGATAAGATATAGATGTCTTTCTGTCATTAATTACTACATTTTTAGCATCTTCATAAAGTGGATCTAGCTCTTCATAGGTTTCATTTGAACTACTACCATTGTTTTCACTCTCTTCAACTAAAAAGCTTTTATCGTAGTTCGGTTCACGCTGTGCTTTGATGAACTCCACAATTTTCTCTATCTCTTCCTCCGTTGCCCATGGAGCATGTAAGCGTACAAGAGCAGGAGCACCCGGAGGGGTAAAGAGCATATCTCCACGACCAAGCAGTGACTCCGCACCCATTTGATCTAAAATGATTTTGGAATCAACTTTCTGCCCTACTCTGTATGATATACGGGAAGGAAGATTTGCTTTAATAAGACCAGTAACGACATCAACAGATGGACGCTGCGTTGCAACAATAAGGTGAATACCGCATGCACGTGACTTTTGTGCAAGTCTTGCAATAGAGATCTCAACATCTTTACCGCTTGTCATCATAAGATCCGCCAATTCATCAATAACTACTACAATATATGGAAAGTGTTCACCACCCTCTTTTTTTACCTTCTCGTTATAGTTTTCAATATTTTTTGTACGACTCTCAGCCATCAGCTCATACCGTCTTTCCATCTCTGCTACCATATTATTAAGTGCTACAATAGCCTGCTTTGGTTTTGTAATAACTGGCGTGAGCAGATGCGGAATATCATTATAGATAGAAAACTCTAACATTTTAGGATCAATCATTAAAAGACGCAGTTGATCAGGAGAGTTTTTATAAAGGAGTGAAAGTATCATTGCATTAATACCAACACTTTTACCACTTCCTGTTGTACCTGCAATAAGTAAGTGTGGGAGTTTTTTAAGATCGGTAACAAATGGTTTGCCAACAATATCTTTTCCTAAAGCAATAGTAAGTGGAGAAGAGGCATTTTTAAAGAGTTTATCATCCAAAAGCTCACGCAAATAGATAGTCTCTACCGTCTCATTTGGTATCTCAATTCCTACAACATCTTTACCGGGAATTGGTGCTTGAATACGAATAGTCTCAGCTGAGAGTGCCATTGCAAGATCATCTTGAAGGTTTAAAATCTTACTTACTTTTACATTTGCAGCCGGCTTAAACTCAAATGTTGATACAACAGGCCCTGCATACGTGCGAACAACATCACCGTCGATTTTAAAATGGGCAAGCTTTTCTATGAGATACTTAATTTTGTCATCAAGTTCATTCTCATCAATGCTGCGTGAAGTCTTTGGTGGCTTTTGTAAAAAATCCAAAGGTGGCAATTTGAAATTTTTTGGTTTTGCAACTTTGCCCTGTTCTAGCGTATCTAGTAGTTTTTTATTCTCCTCTAGCTCTTCAACAATAACCGTATTTTTATGCGTTTTTAACTCTTTTGCTACTTCTAAAATATTTTTTGGCTTAGTTTCATTTACTTTTGTTGTATTGTTCTCTTTCTCATCGGGAGTAACTTTTTTAATTACAAATTCTTCTTGTTTCTCTTCTTTTCTCAAATATGCCGGTTTGTCCATTTCATTGACAATATCTTCTTTGTCTTCATCCTCTCTAGACTCATTTTCTATGGGTGGTGTATCTATTTGAACATCTTCGATTGTTAGGGTAGCGGACTTTTCACTATTTTGCCGAGTATTTTTAATGCTACTAAAAATTTGCCCAATAATCTCTGCACTACTTTTATCGAGTAAAATAACAATAGCCACAAGCGTAATAATTGCCCAAAATACCCACAAACCAAAAATCCCGATATATGGAGAGAGAAAATCTACAAAATCTGCACCAAATTTTCCTCTATAGGCATTTTCAACAAGAAGTCCTTGCGCTAATAAAAAAGAGAAAAAAAGTAAAAACGAAGCTATAATAACTTCAGCCTCACGAAACGCAAACTGTGCATCTTTGTAAAGATGGTACAGTGGTAACAAAAGTGCAAAAAGATAAATAAATGCAATATAACCAAAATACTCTCTATTATAAAGTGCAAACGTAGCTCCATAGCTTCCCATAAGCCCTGTATCACCAAAAATTGTAGAAAATCCCAAATAAATAAGTATGCCAATAACAATAATAAAAATCGTCTCTTTCAAATAAAAAGCCTTTTATAATTTTAATCTCAATATAGTTGTGAAAAAGTGTAGCCAAAAACGTTCCAAAAGAACATTTTTATGGCAAAATGAAAGATATATTATATATTATAAGTAGTTAACCAAACTCAATTTGGAAATTTTACCTACTGTTGAGAGCATAGCCTGGTAATTAGTATTTAATTGTGCCAAACGCAATGATGCTTCTGCTAAATCTGTATCAACAACAGATGAGCGTAAACTCATCGTACTTATTTCAAGTATCTGTGTTCTCTCCAATGACATATTGAGTGTATTAGATTGTGCACCAACTTTTGCATGCATTCTAAATACATGATCTTGTAAGTCATCCATTTTAGCAATGGCATTTTCTATGCCTACATTACGCTTGTGACCATCTGATGCATCAGGATAAGATTTATAATCTTCTACTGCTGTTATCATTTCATCTATTGTTTTAAAAAAGTCTGTTTTCGGGTCAACAACTGTAAGTGTATTATTAGATTGAAAACTTCCTACGGAAGATGGTTTAGTGAAATCATTTGTATTTTTGTCGTACAGAGCAAGAGAAGCTTGCGTATCTCCTGTAGTTAAATCATTAAATGTTAGTTTTCCATCATAGCTAAGATACGTACTTCCTTCCAATTGTGATTTAACAATAGCTTTATCATATTCATCAGCCGTATTTGATGCAGGTAAATTATTTGTTACTACCATATTAACTACATCCATCAATTGCTGATAAGTCATTTTATCGGCATCTACTGCTGCTCTTGGAGTTTGCATATCATAAATATCATAAGTGTTACCGCCGACTGTAAATTTAGAACCTCCATTTGCTGATGATTTTAAATCTATAGTCGCACTATATGAATTTCCATGGATATCATTTCCAACCAAATTAAAAGTTGTTCCATCAAGTGTATCGGCACTATTTTGAGATAAATCAAAAACTTCCGATAGCTTTGTGGAAGGTTGTGCAAAACTATTATCTTCTTTAAGCACTTGCGGCATATTTGACGAAAGTTTTGAAGCATCTTTTGCAAAAGCTGTCCTGTCGTACAAGATTCCTTCTATACTGTTGATAACATCTGATGCAGGCTCAAAACCAGATTTAATAAATTCATGTACAAAAAGGTGGTTTGTATCTCCATCTGTATCATCTTTTACTTTAGCATAATTACTTTCGCCATCATTCAAATCATCAATATCTATAACATCTGCTTTACCTGTATCATCAAAATCAACGGCTCCAACCATATGAAAGTCAAGTTTACTTGAACCTCTTAGTTTATCTTGAATAACTATCTCTCCATTAGCGTTCAGTGATACATTCACAACATCTATACTTCCAGTATTTCCATACAGTTGCCCAATTTTATCCAGTAAATCGCTAACTTTTTTTGTATCATCAAGTTCTACTTTACTTTTAAAAGCAGTTCCATCACTTTTTGTTCCCCGTATATAAAAATAATTTTTATTTACACTGCTTGTGTCATCATCAATATCACCCATTAATTCTCTAATTGTACTGTCTGGAGTAATTGCTCCACTGTTAATTAAATCATTATTAATTACATTTGATGTCACTTCTCTTTTTCTCAATATCTCTTCACCCAAAAACAGATCAGCACCGCTGAGATTATATTGTTGCTGATTATTTGAGCCGACAAAAGCATTCATAGCATGCGCATTCCCATTATATGTCCCATCATCAGAGATAGGCTTAGTATCTACTGCAGAACCTGAGAAAAGAAACTGCCCATTGATTGAGGTATTTGCCAAACCTTTAAGGTTTTTTTCTATTCCACGCAACTCATCTGCAATTGCATCAAGAGAGGTCTCATCATTGGTACCGTTTGCAGCCTGTACCATAAGTGTACGCATTCTATTCATTGAAGTACCAAACTCATTCATGATTTCATCAGTTTGATTCGCCACTTTAAAACCACTCTCTGTACTCTGCTTAATCTGCCCGAGTACGGTTATTTCATTATCTAAACGCATGGTCTCTGTGAAAGTCCGTACATCATCTTTTGCATACTGAATTTTAAGTCCCGAAGCGATTTGTTTATTAACATCAAAAAGTTCTCTGTTTAACTTTGAGTTATTTGTCCCATAAATACTGTTATAGTACATACTGTTTGTAATACGCATACAAGGACCTCCACTTTTGTTAGAATATAATGAGTCTCTTCTCTTTTATGCTAAAACATAGCAATAAAAGTTCCATTTAATGCTAAATCGACAAAATGTTATTTACTTTTAAGTAAGATATGACTATTATTTCAACTCCAACTCATATGCCAGCGTGGTGGAATGGTAGACACGACGGATTCAAAATCCGTTGGCTTCGGCTGTGGGGGTTCAAGTCCCCCCGCTGGTACCACTTTATATCAAACAACTTCAATAAACTTCTAAATTTCACACTATTAGGGCTTCAAGAGCTATCCTTAAGTTTTTCCGTGCTAAAATCCGCGTAAATAAGGCTTACAATTATGCATATTTTAACAAAAATACTTTTTATCATCTCCTTACTTTTCTTTACACTGCAAGCAGATAAAGAGCTACAACATACATATAGCATTTTAGATAAAAACATAATGCTTTCAGACATTGTGAAAAATCCAAAAAAAGATACCCTGCTCTTTAGCATCTCTCCATCAAGACACTCCAAGCGAGTGAAAAGTAAAAAGCTGCTGCAACTCTTAAAAAAATACGGCTATAAAGATTTTACAGCAAGACATGCTTATGTACAATTTAGCCAAAAAAGCCCTATCAATACAGATACAATAAAAAATAGACTTATTTTTTACTATAAAGAGAGATACAAAAAGATACAGATACAAGAAGTTAAAATCTCTCCAAATAAATATATATCGCATCTGCCAAAGAATTATACAGTAGGCTTTGCACGAAATGCCTACCTCTCACGCAAAGGAATCTTATATATAAAAACACCAGATAATAAAAAAATATTTTTCAACTATAACATCTATGCCAAACTCAATGTTTATGAAACAAAAAAAAAGATAGAAAAAGGTGATGAGCTATCAGAGTTAAATTGTAAAAAAAAGAGTATAATACTAGAAAAATTCAAAGCTATGCCGCTTATAGATTTACCACCGGCACATTATGAAGCAAAACACAGACTCAAAAAATTCTCGCTGCTCACGCAAAGAGATGTGGTCGGACTTTTTTTAGTAAAACGGGGCTCATATATCAATGTTTTTCTTCAGGATGAAGGGGTATATATCACTTTTGGTGCAAAAGCACTGCAAAGTGGTCGCTATGGAGACACAATCTCTGTAATAAATCAAAATAAGAAAAAAATTCACGTAAGAGTCATAGGCAAAAACAGAGCAGAAGTCAAATGAAAAAAAGAAAAATTATTATTGCTAGTAGTGGTGCAAGTGGAGTTAATCTTGGTGTAAAAACGCTAAGCCTTTTACCAAAGACCATTGAGAAACACTTTATTACTTCAGACAATGCCAAAGTGGTTTTAAAAAAAGAGTTAAATGATGTTATTGTCCATCAAAATGAAGACATCTCTGCCTCTATAGCTTCAGGTTCTTTTGGCGCAGAAGCAATGCTTATAGCACCCTGCTCTATGAATACTTTGGCAAAAATAGCCTGTGGCATAGCAGATAATTTAGTAACGCGCGCAGCTGCAGTTATGCTAAAAGAGCAAAAAAAGCTCATCTTGGCACCGCGTGAGATGCCTTTCTCTGCTATTGCTTTAGAAAATATGCACAAATTAGCCTCTTTGGGTGTTATTATTGCACCGCCTGTTATGGCTTACTATTCAAAGCAGCAGACCCTTGATGAGATGGAGAACTTCATCATAGGAAAATGGTTTGATTTGCTTGATATTGAAAATGATTTATATAGAAGGTGGAACTAAATGAGTGACCGTAAAATAGCTCTTTATCCTGGTACATTTGATCCTATTACCAATGGGCATTTTGACATTATAGAGCGCGCACGCAATTTATTTGATGAGGTTATTGTAGCAGTAGCCGAATCAAAAGATAAAAAACCAATGTTTACACTTCAGAAGCGTATTGATATGGCAAAAATTGCCGTAAAAGAGATTGAAGGGGTACGTGTTGTCGGCTTTGATAATCTGACTATAGAGTTAGCCCATGAACATAATGCAGGAGTGCTTATTCGAGGACTACGCGCCGTAAGTGATTTTGAGTATGAGCTGCAACTAGGCTACTTAAATAATTCTCTTGATGAGAGTATAGAGACTGTTTATCTGATGCCAAAACTCAAACATGCTTTTATTAGCTCTTCCATTGTAAGAAATCTACTCAAATTCAATGGTAAGACAGAACATCTTCTTCCGCGTGAAGTTCAAAAAATCATAGGGAGTACGGACACATGTACATTGCAATAGAAGGGATTGATACTGCAGGCAAAAGTACACAGATTCAAGCACTTAAAAATATTTATCCTCACGCAGTCATTACAAAAGAGCCTGGTGGCACAGCCATAGGACAGGAGATTCGTTCTTTAGTTCTAAGCGCAAAAACACAAAGCAAAAAAGCAGAATTTCTTCTCTTTTTAGCAGATCGTGCAGAACATATAAAAGAGGTGATTGAACCTAATTTAGACAAAATGATTATCTCAGACCGCTCAGCAGTCAGTGGAGTTGCTTATGCGCTCACGCAAGGAGAAATCAGCCAAACTGCCATTGTGCATCTCAACAGATTTGCAACAAACGGCATCTATCCTCAAAAAGTTTTTCTCTTAAAACTGACAAAAGAAGAGCTTGAGTACCGTCTTTCGCAAAAAGAGCTTGATGGCATTGAGCTGCGTGGAAGCGCTTACCTTTTAGGAATTCAAGATGCTATCATACAAGCTGCAAAGCTCCTCGAGATCGAACTTATTGAGATTGATGCTACACAAAGCATAGAGGATATAACAAAAGAGATATTAAATAATATTAGTCTCTAAATACTCTTTGCAGGCATCTGCATTACCTTTAAAAACAATTCTCTTCGTATTGTTTTCAATCTGATAGTCATACATAGGATCATAATACTCTTCTAAAAGGTAGATGATCCACTCTTTATAAAGCTCACAATCATTTGTTTTACTCTGCACTCTAAACGCTTCATCAAAAATCTTACAAAGATGAGCATATCGTTCTAAGCCCAATCTTCTACTAATTCGTTTCATGGCACTGTGAATATCTTGATACCAAAGTTTCATTCCCCCCTCTTTGTAAACAACTCTATATTGCTTCTGCGCTGCCGTGATATATTCATCAAAAGTTATCTGCACTCTTGTACGCAGTGGAGTTTGTAAGATTATAAGTGGTGCGTTATTAAGATATGCAGCAAAGAGTTTTGGAATGTAAAGACTACCGACAAATTTTCCTTCATCTTCAAACAGAAGATGTTTATGTTCGTCATTGATTTTTTGAATTAACTCATACGCCAATGTATTTTCAAAGTTAATCTGTGTTGGTTGTGGTGTAACCTTCCTACCAAAAGAAGAGCCTCTATGATTTGCCAAACCTTCCAAATCTATGGAGTTTTTAATCTTCTTTAAAAATATTGTCTTTCCAGAGCCTGTTCTCCCACCAAGAATAATTGGTTTAAAATACTTTACAGAGTTATCTATTTCTTGCATCAAATAATTTCTAAATGCTTTATAACCGCCTTTCAATCGAACAATATCCTGATTATTCTCACGCAACCACTTTTGGGAAATTTCAGAACGCTGACCTCCTCGAAAACAGTAAAGCATTGCATCTGGATGAGCTTTTTTGAAATCTAACCAATGCTGAATGCGTTTTTCTTTAATTTCTCCGCTAATAAGAGTATGTCCAAGCTTAACAGCCTTTTCATTACCTTTGTTTTTATACTCAATTCCAACAAGTCGTCTCTCTTCATTATCCATCAAAGGCAGATTAACAGAATTTTTGAAAGCCCCTTTTTCAAATTCAACAGGGGCACGCACATCTATAAGCGGTGTTTCATTTAAAACTATTGAACGAAAATCATCACTTTGGAGAAGTTCTTGCATCTAAATGACTTCTATAACTTTATCTTGTTGTGCCGTTGTCTCACCAATGGCTTCTAAACTCAATCCATAACTTTTACTCAGCTCTAAAAAGGAATCTACACCATCTTTTTCAACTACAACAAGTAAACCGCCCGATGTCTGTGCATCACAAAGTATCTCCTGTTGCACTTGGGACATTTCACTGATTTTTGAACCATAGCTTCTAGCAGCAATCTGTCCAAAAGTAAATGGATCATCCACTATTGGCATAAAAAAATCTGTTGTTGAGAGAGATGAAGTCCCATTTCCAAGATCATATGCTGCTGCATCATCTTTGTCTTTATTGCCTACTAAAAGTTGTGAATAACTACTTGTTTTTATAGAGCTTTTAAGTATCTCATCAAGCAATACAGGAGAAATTTTACATCCACACCCTGCTCCATGGCTATACTCCGTTAATTTTACTTGCTTCATTCTCTACCTTTAGCTATAATTTTTGCCATTATAACACTAAGAGATTAAATGATAGAAATACCAAACTTTAAAACTTTAAATATTGCAGATATAGTTTGCGATTACAACGGTACTATTGCTAAAGATGGCATGCTTCTGCCCGAAGTCAAAGAACTTTTTCACGAGTTAGCACAACACTATAAACTCCATGTTATCACAGCAGATACTTTTGGAACCGTCAGCAAACAACTTGCAAACCACACAGTAACAGTAAAAATACTTTCAAGCCAGGACCATACAGCCGAAAAAGCAAAATATATAAAGAGCTTAGGCTCACAAAACTGCATCGCTATTGGCAACGGAAACAACGACAAAGACATGCTTAAAACTGCAGCCATTGGCATCACAATTCTAGGAGATGAAGGATGTGCAACGCAAACACTTCTCAATGCTGACATTTGCTTTAAAAACATCGATGATGCACTCCAAACACTCCTTCATACTAAACGTCTTGTAGCAACATTAAGAAATTAAGCCATTTTTTGATATTCTTGCAATAATATTTTAACAGATTTTAAAGGATAAAAATGATTGCATCACTGAGAGGGATGAATGATATACTCAGCAAAGAGGAATCTCGCCGTTTTACTCACTTTATTAACGTAGCTACAACTGTAGCGCAAAGATATGGATTTCACTACATTGAAACACCTCTTTTAGAAGAGACTGCTCTTTTTAAGCGTTCTGTCGGAGAGTCTAGTGATATTGTCGGCAAAGAGATGTATCAGTTTGAGGACAAAGGCGGCAATGATGTCTGTTTGCGTCCTGAGGGAACTGCCGGTGTTGTAAGAGCTTTTATTCAAAATAAACTTGACCGTGCAGGCGGAACACACCGTTTCTTTTATCATGGTCCTATGTTTCGTTATGAAAGACCGCAAAAAGGTCGTCTAAGAGAGTTTCATCAGTTTGGTGTAGAGAGCTTTGGTGTTGAAAATGTTTATGAAGATGCGATGATGATCATGATGGTTGCTGACATTCTAGCAGAACTTGGTATTGGTTACCGCCTGCAGCTTAATTCTCTTGGATGTAAAGAGTGTATGCCTCCATACCGCGACAATCTTGTAAATTTCATTGAGAGTGTAGAGAGTGAAATTTGTGAAGATTGTCAAAGAAGAAAGTCAACTAACCCTATCCGTGTACTTGACTGTAAAAATGAGAAATGCCAAAGCCTTTATGAAAATGCTCCAAAGCTCATCAACTCGCTTTGTGAGAGTTGTGAGAGTGACTTTACAAAACTCAAAACTATCCTAGATGCAAACAGCATTACTTATGAGATCGATACAAACCTTGTGCGCGGACTTGATTACTACTCAAAAACTGCCTTTGAATTTGTCAGCGATAATATCGGAAGTCAAAGTGCCATTGCCGGTGGTGGACGTTATGACAGACTTGTAGAGTTTTTGGATGGACGCCCTACTCCTGCAGTTGGTTTTGCTATGGGAATTGAGCGTCTTTTAGAACTTATAGAGATGCCAAAGCTCTCACGTGAGGGTTACTTCTTCGGTGCAATGGATGATGAAGCAGTTGATCTTATTATCTCTCTCACGCAGAAGAAAAGAAAAACAGATAAAGCAAGCTGTGATTACCGCGCTAGAAATCTTAAAAACCATCTCAAATCTGCAGATAAGGTAAACGCTCGTTACTGCTGTGTCATTGGCTCAAATGAACTTGAAAATGGCACAATATGGGTAAAAGACCTAGAGAATAAAACTGAAGAGACTATAGAAATAGGATTATTATGATTATCAAAGAAGATGGCTTTATTGACACAACCTGGGAATTTTTCTTAGAGTTTTTTGAGTTTTTTATAATAGCTTTTATCTTTGTTATCGCTTATCTCTACTTTTATGATAAATATGTACAAAGAAAGCATGCACTCTTAATTAACTACCCTGTAATCGGTCGTTTTCGGTATCTCTTTGAAGCTCTGCGTGAGCCACTACGTCAATATTTTGCAGAAGAGACATTTTATGAGTCCAAAGATAAAGTAGATTGGGTATATAAAGCTGCAAAAGACAGACCAAACTACCAATCATTTTCAGTTACGCAACCATTTTCCGGATCACGTTTTATCATCAAGCATGCATCAAGTGTTTTAAATGAAAATGAAGTCAGTGATGACACAAGTCTAATTTTTGGGCAAAACAGAGAACATCCCTTTGTCTCACATACACCAATTATTCGTTCTGCGATGAGCGATGGTGCTCTCTCTCCTGAAGCAGTTCGTGCTTTCAGTATTGCTGGACGAGATTCAAATCTTACTATAAATATAGGAGAGGGTTCACTTACTTCAAATCATCTCTTCACACTCAAACCAAATCCTCAAACAGACAAATATCTTGAAATTATCAAAAGCACAGCCTATGCGGATTTTTTATTTAAAATAGGAGATTTTTTCTTCAATAGAAAAATAGCACTCAAATGGTATAGAAATGCTTTACTGAATAAAAAGACACAAAATACCTATATTTACGATACAAGCTCACATGTACTCTTTCGTGTAAACTGGGATGCACCACTAGAAGCTTTTCCTCAAGAGGTCCCACAAGAACTGCCAAATATGATCTTTCAAATGAGTTCAGGACTGTATGGTGTTCGAGACAAAGATGGCAATTTTGATGAAGAGAGATACCAAAAAGCAATGAAGTTTTGTCGTATGACCGAAATAAAGATTGCACAAGGAGCAAAACAGACCGGAGGAAAGCTTGCTGGGAAAAAAGTTACTGCTGATATTGCCTACTATCGTGGTGTTCCTGAAGGTAAAGATATCTTCTCTCCAAACAGATTTCCATATGCAGATACAACAGAGCATCTTTTAGATTTTGTATCAAAATTACAAAAGCTCTCAGGCAAACCTGTCGGTTTTAAAATAGTCATCTCTGATTCTAATTCTGTTGAAGAGCTGGCAGACGCAATGCAAAAACATAAAAATGCAGGAAAAACTCTTCCTGATTTTATTACAGTTGACAGTGGTGAAGGTGGAAGTGCCACAGCACCGTTAGAGCTTATGGAGTCTGTTGGGCTTACAACAAATAATGCTCTTTATATCTTAGATACCATTCTAAAACAGTATAAGCTGCGTGAAGAGATAAAAATCATTGCAAGTGGCAAGATTCTTACACCTGATGATGCCATCATTACACTTTGCATGGGTGCGGATGCTGTTGGTATTGCACGTGGATTTATGATGAGTGGCGGCTGTATTCGTGCTCGTATGTGTTCTGGTTTTGGTTCTCATGTATGCCCTGTCGGCATGGCAACACAAGATGAGAAAAAACGAGCATCTTACCTTGTTGTTAAAGAGGGGCGTGAGATTGGAAATTATCATAAAAATCTCATCAAAAGTATGAAAGTAGTACTGGCTGTTATGGGTATAAAACACTTTAAAGATCTCAATAAAAAACATCTAACATTTAAAAATAGAAATGGTGAGATCTATTTTGATATAGACCAGTATTTCCATCAAAAACTTCATGTATAGGCAATGATTTTGAAAAACTTTGGTTTAAACATCTGGGCAAATAAAAACTTTATCATAGAAGAAGGTGAAATTCGGCTAAACTACAGATCTATGCCCTCACTTATTGAAATAACAAAAAATATTAGAGCAGAAGGCACACGTGGTCCTCTTCTTCTTCGTTTTCCACACCTTATAAAAAAACAGATTCGCAGTCTCTATGCCCATTTTGACAGTGCTATAAAAGAGAACAACTATCAAGGAAATTTTAATGCTGTCTTTCCACTCAAAGTAAACCAATTTCCTCACGCAGTTCATGCCGTTGTCAATGAAGGTAAAGAGTATAACTATGGTCTTGAAGCAGGAAGTAAAGCTGAATTGATTTTAGCTATGGCAAAGACACCAAAGGGTGCAAACATCACAGTTAATGGCTTTAAAGACAAAGAGATGATTACACTTGGCTTTATAGCAGCACAAAGCGGACATAAAATCACTTTGACTATTGAAGGTCTTGGCGAACTAGAGACAATCATTGAAGTCGCAAATGAATCAAATCTAAAAGTACCCAACATAGGTATTCGAGTACGATTACACTCTGCAGGAAGCGGCACTTGGGCAAAGAGTGGTGGTATGGATGCAAAATTTGGACTTACTTCAACAGAAATTCTTGAAGCGATGGCGCTTTTAAAAAGTACCAATCTATTAAATAATTTAAGTATGATTCATTTTCATATCGGTTCACAAATGGTAGATATTGCACCTATAAAACGTGCTCTGCGTGAGGCTGGAAATTTTTATGCAGAACTAAAAAAGATGGGAGCAAATGCACTAAAGAACATCAATATCGGCGGTGGACTTGCTGTTGAATATGATCAGCACTCTCACGCAAAGAGCCATAACTACTCTATTGAAGAGTTTTCAAGTTCCGTTGTTTTCTTACTTGGTGAAATTATGGATGCAAAAGGTGTTGAACATCCAAATATTTTTACAGAATCAGGAAGATTTATTGTTGCTTCTCACGCAGTGTTAATTACTCCCGTTTTAGAACTTTTTACTCAAGACTATCATGAAAAGCTGTTAAAATTCAAAGAAGTCAATCCTCCTCTCATTGAAGAGTTGCGTGAGCTGAATCGTTTACTCAATAACAAGAACTGTATAGAGTATCTTCACGATGCTCTTGATCATATTGAGTCTCTTTTGACACTTTTTGATTTAGGTTACATTGATCTACAGGACCGTTCAAATGCTGAAATATTGGTACACAACATCATCAAAAAATCACTCTACCTAACGGCATCATATAAAACAGATGAGCTCAAACAACTACAAGTTAATCTGCAAGAGCGCTACCTCATAAACGCATCTATTTTTCAAAGTCTGCCAGATTACTGGGGACTCAAACAGCACTTTCCAATTATGCCAATCCATCATCTTAATGCTAATCCCCTGCGAGCAGCATCGCTTTGGGATATCACCTGTGACAGCGACGGTGAGATCGGTTTTAACCCCGACAAGCCACTTTATCTGCATGATATCAATCTTGATGAAGAGGAGTATTTCTTAGCATTTTTCAATGTAGGTGCCTATCAAGAGACACTTGGAATGCAGCACAATCTCTTTACTCATCCAAGCGAATATACAATCAGTATTGATGATACAGGCTATACAATACAAAACTCTATAGAATCTAAAAGTATCCTCGATATTTTAACATCAATCGGTTATGATGAAAAAGAAATTTTAAGCAAACTTAAAAGTGACCTTGCAGAGAGTGACTTTATCACAGAAAAAGAAAAAAGTGATACACTTACAAAATTAGAAACCTTTGTTTATCAAAACAGCTATCTAAGAACTACAAACTAAGGAATTTTATGGGAATTTTCACTGAGATTAAAGAAGATTTTTCTAATGCTTACAACAACGATCCTGCTTTAAACTCACGTCTAGACTTCTTATTTAATTATCCGGGTGTTTGGGCTGTTGCATGGTATAGAGTAGCACATAGACTTTATAATGCAAACTTTAAACGTCTTGCAAGAGTCATTATGGGAATTACCCAGATTATTACAAATATTGACATTCATCCAGCTGCAAAAATTGGTAAACATGTTTTTATTGACCATGGAATAGGCGTTGTCATTGGTGAAACCACTATTATTGAAGATGATGTTCTTATTTATCAGGGTGTCACACTTGGCGGTGTTTCACTGACACATGGCAAACGTCACCCTACAATCAAACAAGGTGTTGTTATCGGTGCAGGAGCAAAAGTTCTTGGCAATATTGAAATTGGGGCAAATGCAAAAATCGGTGCCAATTCTGTTGTCGTAAAACCGGTTCCTGAGTGTTCTACTGCTATTGGTATTCCAGCACATGTTATTGAAAAAGGGAGATGTAAAGATCCGTTTATGCACAATATGCTTCCAGATATCAACAAAGAGATGTTTGAGTATCTTTTAAAAAGGGTTGCTGTCTTAGAACACATTCTTGTTAAAGACAACAAAGAAGTTCTTGAACAAGATTTAGAACTTGAGAATATTTATGAATCTTTCATTAAATCAATGAAGAGCTAAAGAGCTCATCTATTTTTGGTTATGAGCCTCTTGTAGCATTTCATTAAGAAGTGAAAAAAGTCTAACAGATTTTTCTTCCATCTCTTGTAGATTTTTAATAATTATCTCTTCGTTTTCAAGTCTTTTATCTTCTGTCTCACTAAAATACATTGTACATTTACCAGCACTGTCATGAACTACTTTATGTGGTAATTCTAACTCTTTATATGCTTCTGTACTTCCAAAACGCTCTTTTGCTGTTGATGCATACCATTTACCAAGTCTGCACTCCGTATGTGAATCCAAAGTTATGTTGTTATCAGCTTCAACAACAACATCATATACATTGGCTTTAAAGATAATATGATCAATTTTAGCGAGCACAACAAAGACATTATCTTGCATTTCACTAATCTCTCTTACCATAATTGTTGATTCTTCATTGAGGCTAATCATTTTATCATTGAAGTTTTCAACTGAAGATGACACTTCATCTGCAAGTGATGTCATTGTCTCTGATTTATCAAGTGTTGCACTTGCCTCCTGCTTCATAGCATTAATCGAAATTGTAATTTCACTCGTTGCTTTTTGCGTTCTCTCAGCTAATTTTCTTACTTCATCGGCAACAACAGCAAAACCACGACCATGCTCACCAGCACGAGCAGCTTCAATAGCTGCATTCAGTGCCAACAAGTTCGTTTGATCTGCAATATCTTTAATAAGATCCACTACAGAAGTGATTTCATTTGTTTTTTCATTCAACTCTTCTATGGACATATTACTGTCACTAATATGCTCTACAAGTCTTTGAAGTTTATGAAGAATATTATCAACCTCCAACATAGACTCATTTGAACTCTCAGCAGTTTTAGACGTTTTATCGCCCAAGATATTAAGCTCTTCTATAGTACTTAAAATCTCATCCTGAATTAGCCCAAGACCATCACCAACACTTCCAATTGATCGTACCTTTGCACTAAAATTAATAATTTGTTGTTTCTCATGCGCCTCTTTCATTGCATGAATACCATTTTTAACATTATGAATTGCCTCAGCAAAATCCCCATTAAGTCCATCTGCATTAAGATCATAACTGAAATCTCCCTGTGATGCTTTATTGACTGATGTATTGATTCTTGCTGTTAAATCTCGGACTAACTCCACCATTATTGCCAATAGTCTTGTTATTTCATCCATCTCATTACGAATTTTTGAACGTCTATCTACAACAATTGAAAGATCTCCTTCTGATGTTATCGCAGCAATAATATTTTTAAATCGATCAATTGATGAAGTTATAGAATTTGCAACACTACGAGACATTAAGAGCGTAACGATAATAATCACAATGGAACCGATAGCTATCAATAGAAGCAGTACAAAAAGATTTGACTCTATCTTATCTGCTGTTTGTATTGTATAGTTTTTGATAATATCTTCAAACTCTTTTAGTTTATTTATCTTTTTTGTAATCGTTTTAAACCAAACAGTTGGATCAACATTAAAGTTTTGCGCTTTACTATTTGCAATAGCTCTATATTGCTCAACTTCATCGAATGCACTGTCGGATGCTATCTTTTTATATTCTTGACGCAAATAATCATTTGTTGTTGTGAGAAAAAGGTTTGTCAATGCTTTTTGTTCTGAAACCAAAGAAGCAAATTTTGCGGCTGTTGCTCTATCACATCTATCTGCAGCAAATACACCGGATAAAACCGCTCTTTCTATTCCTGCACGCTCTTTTGCACTTATAAAAACCACTAAACTGTTAAAGTCAGTTCTTAAATCACTGTTTTTTGGAACTATTGAAAAATTTGCAATGGTATCTATAAGTTTTTTATTTAATGCTGTATAAAATTTAACAGCTTCTTGCGTTTTGGCTTGAAGAGATTGAACTTTTGAACGCATTTGAATAATTGAATCAAAATCAATCCTATTTCTGACAATATCTACATATTGTGAAGGGTTTTGCTGCATATACTCTTTTAATAGAACAATCTTGGCATCACTCTGTTTATATTGACGAGGAAGTATATTTGTAAATTTTTTTCCTCCCGAACTTAAGTACCCAGCACTTGCACCACGCTCTTTTTGTAGTTCATGCAGTACATCACTCATCTTTACAGAAAGTAAAATCAAAGATTTTGTATCTTTTGCACTACTATATTTCATATAACTTTGATAAGAGATAGCAAAAGCATACAGAAGTATTACAGAAAGCGTAATCATACTCAATACAATCAACTTCTTCCGAATAGTTAAATTAACAAACATAATAGTGTCCTTTTTGAAACTTAAATTGTAATATACTATTTTATCAATTTAATTAAACTTAACAATAATATAATATTTTTTGTGATATTTGAAAATTTTCTTTACTAAAAGAAGTATAAAGGAGTATATGAGTATAATTTTACTAATATTTCACCTAAAGGGTTTTTATGCTTACAAAACGCATCAATACACTATCTGAATCGATTACTATCGCAGTATCTACACTTGCGCAAGAGTTAAAGGCTGAGGGAAAAGATATTCTCAGTTTTTCTGCCGGTGAGCCTGATTTTGATACACCGCAAGTTATTAAGGATGCAGCAATTGCAGCAATCAACAGTGGTTTTACAAAATATACTGCTGTTGATGGTATTCCAGCACTTAAAGAGGCTATTGCTAAGAAACTCAAACGTGACAACGGTTTAGAGTATGCGCCAAATCAGATTATTGCAAATAATGGAGCAAAGCACTCACTTTTCAATCTCTTCTCTGCAACAATTGAAGATAAAGATGAAGTTATTATTCCTGCACCTTACTGGGTTACCTATCCTGAGCTTGTAAAATATTGCGGAGGAAAGCCTGTAACAATAGAGACGGACGATACAAACGGTTTTAAAATTACTCCTGAGCAACTCAAAGCTGCAATCACTCCAAAAACAAAAATGCTAATATTAACAACACCTTCAAATCCGACAGGTGCAGTTTACTCCAAAGAGGAGCTTATAGCACTAGGTGAAGTACTTAAAGGTAGTGACATTTTAGTAGCAAGTGATGAGATGTATGAAAAGCTGACTTACGAGGGAGAGTTTACCGCAACTGCATCAATTAGCGAAGATATGTTTAAACGTACAATTACCATAAATGGTCTTTCAAAATCTGTAGCAATGACAGGATGGAGATTTGGTTATATGGCTGCTTATGATACAGAACTTATTAAAGCAACAAAAAAACTCCAGTCTCAAAGTACATCAAACATTAACTCTATCACTCAATATGCAGCAATTGCCGGACTTAACGGCTCAGCAGATGATGATATAGCTATGATGAAAAAAGAGTTTATCAAACGCCGTGATGAGGCTGTACAACTCTTTAATGAAGTTGAAGGTCTTAGTGTACTTAAACCAGATGGCGCCTTTTATCTTTTTGTAAATATCAAAGAGGTCAGTGATGATTCTCTGACTTTTTGTCAAGAACTTCTTAAAAGCAAAGGTATAGCAGTGGTTCCAGGTGTTGGTTTTGGGAGCGAAGGTTATTTTAGATTTTCATTTGCAACAGGTATTGCAACAATCCGTGAAGGGATTAAAAGAATTGACGAATTCGTACAAGAATTCAAAGCAAAGTAGGTTTTGTAACCTACTTTAACTCTTGAAGTGCTTTTATCACTTCATCTAAATTTTCAAGTGGAATATGTACTTTCCACTCTGGTTTATCTGCCTCTCCATTTAAAGAAATACCAATACTAGCTACGGTACCACTTCCCTCTCCATACGGATTTTCTAATTTTGTTACAGAGATAACACCATTTTTCGTTTGGCTTAATGCAATTGTTTTACTCATAAAAACTCCTTCTATGTTATTTGATAAGTCTAGCAAGTTTTCCCTGAATTTTAAGCCATGCCCTATGATCCATAAATGGAAAGCCTGCGAATGTTTTACCGCTCTCTTTTACACTTTTTGTCACACCACTGCGCGCAGCAAAAGTGTTAAAAGGGGCGATTTCTAAATGTCCTGCTGCACCTGACTGAGCTCCAAAGACATTATTTTGTCCAATAATAGTAGAACCTGCAAAACCTGATTGTGCAGCTGCAACACTTCCTTTTCCAAAAACACAGTTATGCGCTACTTGAATGAGATTATCTAAACGAGAACCTTTTTCTATAAGAGTAGAGCCAAAGACTGCTCTGTCTATTGAAGTGTTTGAACCAATTTCAACATCATCTTCAATAACAACATTGCCAATATGATAAATCTTTTTATGTTCACCCAATCTATTTGAAGCAAATCCAAAACCATCACTTCCAACAACAGTTCCGGCATGAATAATACACTCATTACCGACTTTACAATCACGATAGATGACAACATTAGGATAGATAATAGTATTATCCCCTATTTCACAGCCAGAACCAACATAAACGCCCGCCATAATCGTTGTATTTTTTCCGATTTTTGCACCATTTGCCAGCGTGGCTGTCGGAGCAACACTACTGCCCTCTCCAATAACTGCTTTTGGCGCATCTCTGTCTTCCAAAGGCGGAGCAAAATATTTTGAGAGCGTTGCCATCTGCCAATATGTATCTTCAACAACAAGTGCAACCGAACCCTCAGGAACATACTCTTTTGTTGCATTAGTCACTAAAATAGCAGCTGCATGAGAGTTTGGAATATCTTTAACATATTTGGAATTTGCCACAAATGAGAGCTCATTCTCATTTGCATCTTTAAGGGTATTTAAAGAGAGAATTTCTCTATCTTCACCATGAAACGAAGCACCAATTATCTTTGCAATTTCACTTAGTTTCATAATACTATCTCTCTAGTGCGACTGCACCGCTTCGTACAATCTCTTTTGGATTGTAGCGTTTTACTGCATTAAGATAGTTATCAACTCTTTTTGGCTCATCAGCTACCATTGCAATAACAATATTATCACCAACATTAACAATCTTGCCATTATAAGCTTCTGATATTGCATTAATATCACTAAGGTTTTCAGTGATTGGAAATTTAACCATTGCCATCTCTTTTTCAACCATATCTTCATGTTCATAGACACGAAGTACCGGAATAAGTTTATGAAGCTGTTTTGTAATCTGCTCCATAACACGAACACTTCCAGAAGTTACAATCGTTAAACGAGAATATTGAGAGTCTGGAATGGGTGCCACAGTGAGTGATGTAATGTTATAGCCACGCCCAGAAAAAAGGTCTGTAACACGAGACAAAACACTTGCTTCATTTACTACGATAACTGAAATTACTCTTCTTGCATTTTCGCTCATTATTTACTCTCCTTTTTCTCTAATAGCATCATGTTAAAGAGACTTCCACCAGATGGAACCATCGGCATAACATTTTCAAAACGCTCTACTATAACTTCAATAAATGCAACAACACCTTTTTCTATTGCATCTTTAAGCGCTGCGTCAAACTCTGCTTTTGTACGTACCCTATACCCTATTCCACCGAAGGCTTCTGAGAGTTTTACAAAGTCTGGTTGAACGCTTAAATCTGTCTCAGCATGGCGATTATCATAAAAAAGTGTCTGCCATTGGCGTACCATCCCAAGAAAGTTATTGTTTAAAATAATATTGATAACTGGCAGTTTTTTCTCAACTGCCGTCATTAACTCCTGACAGTTCATCAAAATAGAGCCATCCCCCGTAAAGTTAATACTTACCTTATCCGGTGAAGCCGCTCTTACGCCAAGTGCTGCAGGAAAACCAAATCCCATAGTTCCAAGTCCACCAGAACTTATAAACTGACGTGGTCTGCTAAAAGGATAAAACTGTGCTGTCCACATCTGATGCTGTCCAACATCTGTAGAGATATTTGCATCATCTCCAAGAAGCTCTCCAACACGTTCAATAACCCATTGCGGTTTCAATCTTTCACTATCTTCATGGTATGTCAATGGATGCAACTCATCAAAATTATTGATAGTCTCTCTCCATAATTCATATTTACCGGCATCAATTTTATCAACTTGAGCCAACATCTCTAAAACAACATTTTTTACATCACCAACAATAGGAAAGTCAGCATTTACAAGTTTTGATATAGATGCAGGATCAATATCAACATGAATTACACTTGCATTTTTAGCAAACTCTGAGAGTTTTCCAGTGACACGATCATCAAAACGTGCACCAAGCGCTATAATCATATCTGTTTCACTTGTTGCCATATTTGCAGCATAACTTCCGTGCATTCCAAGCATTCCAACAAGAAGCTCATCATCATGAGCAAGCGTACCACGTGCCATAAAGGTCTCAACAGCAGGAATACCTGTTTTATGAACTAAATCTCTTACCTCATAAGCAGCATTTGCATTAATGATACCGCCACCAAGATAGAAAAGCGGACGCTTAGATTTGGCGATTGCTTCCATAGCTTTTTTGATTTGACGAGGATTTCCTTTGACATGCGGCTTGTATGTCTCTAAATTAAGTTTAATATCGTAATTAAACTCAGCAATTTGGGCTGTTACATCTTTTGGAATATCTACATGCACAGGACCAGGACGCCCAGAAGCTGCAATATAAAATGCTTCTTTAAGTATTCGTGGCAAATCTGCTGCATCTGTAACAAGATAGTTATGCTTTGTACAGCTGCGTGAGATACCTACCGCATCAATCTCCTGAAAAGCATCTGTACCAATTAAACTCATAGGGACTTGACCTGAAATTACAACAAGAGGCACAGAGTCCATATAGGCATCAGCTAAGCCTGTAACGGCATTTGTAAAGCCAGGACCAGATGTAATCATCGCAACCCCCACTCTGCCGCTTGCTTTTGCATATCCTTCTGCTGCGTGAACTGCTGCTTGTTCATGACGATTTAAAATATGTTGAAATTTATCCTGTTTGTATATCTCATCATAGACATTCATTATTGCTCCGCCAGGGTAGCCAAAAACTGTATCTACACCCTCAGCAATAAGTGCTTCAATGACCATCTGTGCGCCACTAATTTGCATGAAAAGTCTCCTCTAACTATTTATATATTAAAAATTTGCTCATTATATTAAAAAATAACTATATTAGAGGTTAAAAGGGGATGTAGCTTAAAGATAAAAAACTAATCTAAGATTGAATCAACTATCATTGATGGACGCCACATTGTAAATGAACCTTTTTGAAGAAGCTCAAGGTTGAGCTTTGTTTCAGGATACATATCTCTAAAAAGATTATAAAATGCTTCTATCTGTTCTGAGACACCAAAATTTAAAATATAGTTTTTAATGCCATTTTCTATCTTGTGACGTTCAACTCCACGTTGCAAGGCATCTTCAAGTTGAACCATATATGCAAAAGCAAAAACAGTTGCCAAGGCAGTATATTTTGAACTTATTTTCATATACTTTTGCATGGCTGCCTTCACACCATTAATATTGCCAAAAGCAGCTGCTGCATTTGCTGTATGAAGATCTTTATTCCATATTTCTTGCAATGCAATCCCATCTTTTGTCTGCATCAAATCTTCTGAGATACTCATCATATCATACGCTGTTTGAATATCATCTTCACGTATCGCATTAAAGAACTTCGCTTTTGCCTCAAGATCAATCATAAAATTATGTGCTTCATCTTTAAACTCTTCAAAATCCTGCAGTACACGTAGTATCTTAATAGCGGAATGGATCTCACCCTCCTGCATAAACTTTTGTGACTTGATGTAAAGTCCATCAGCATACTTCATTAAACTATCATACTCGGGAAGCTCATGTAAAAAAGGATTTTGTTTAATAAGTTCCGAACAGATTTTAAACTCTTTTTTTGAGATTGCACTACGAAAACGTTTATAGATTTCAGCCTTGCTAAGCACTTCTTGAATAAACTTTGTTTTTTCACTCATCCCTCTATAAGGAGTCAGTATCTCTTTTGCAAGCGGTGCTGTTTTTGGATCAAGCACATACTTTTGTGCTTGAGCAAAACTCTTTTTCCAACGACTCTCAAGCGCTTTATACATAGCTGATTCTTTATAAACAGGAAATTTGCTTGCAAGTCCATATGCAAGAGCAAGTTTACCCTCTTTTGCAAATTGAAGAAACTTTGGAAAATCCGTATAGTCACGAATAAGTTTTTGAATAATCTTATTTTTACTTGGCATATACTTAAACTGTCCAAAGATAAGCATCGCTTTTGCTTTATCACCCTTTTGCAGAGCAATCTTTGCCTTCTGTAGTGAGTTTTCCCAGAAATTTGAGAGTAGTGAATATATTGGAGTATAGACCAAAAGTGGATTAATATCAATGATTTTTTGTACAGACTGAAACTCTTTTTCTTTGAGTAGATCTTCAAGCGCATCACTACCCTCAAAAATATCATAACAAATGACAAAACCATCTTCAGTACCAATAACTAAAAAGTCATTATCTCCATCAAAAGTCAAACTCGTTATCGGTGAAGTAATTTTAATATATTTTTCAGAAATAAGCTCATATGTATCTAGATCAAATACTATAACATAACCAAGCTGTGTACCTAAAAACAAAAATCTCTCTTCATCATCAATAACCTTTGCGGTTACTTCATCATGAATACCCTGTAGGCGTTTGAGTACCTTTCCACTATAAATATTCCAGATAATTGCGGAAGATTGCTTATCGATACTTATAAGTTTATTTTTATGGAAAAATTGTAAATGCATTACAGGTGCAGCATGTGCTTTTAGCTTATTTTTCGGAGTCATGGTTACAAGAGAAAAGAGAGAAATTTTTCTATCATAACTTGCAGTTGCTACCCAGTTTGCACTCTCTGAAAAAGCTATATCATTAACAGTATCTGTGTGAGGAGGTAATGTAAAGACGAGTTTTCCACTCTCAACATCAAGTGCAAAACTTTTACCGTCATCTCCACATGAAAACATATATCTTGAAAGTGGATCAATAGCTACACAAGTAACTTCTCCATGATGACGATCAAATTTTGTTATGAGTTTTTTTGTCCTCGCATTAAAAAATCGTGATTGTTTTGCATCTGATGATAAAACTGCAAAATAGTCACCATCATCTGAAAAAGCGACTACAGGAGTCTTATAGTTCTTATACTTTACGCCTAGCTTAAATCCACTTTTTAACTCAAGGTTTTCCTTATTAAAATAGCGTACAATTGTCTCAGCATCAACAACCAAAAGAGTATTGTTATCAAGAATCTTCATCAGTATAACCGGTTTTGCAACACTCTTACTCTGTACTATTTCCATATTCAGTCTAATCCCTTAAATAGCCCTCTTTTTTAAGAACTTTTCTAATCTCATCTTGATGCTCTTTACCTTTTGTTTCCATATGTACCGTTACATTTGCATCTCCATAATCAAGAGAGATAGAAGTTCTATCATAAGCAATATGAACGATATTAGCATTTAATTCTTGAAGTATCTCTGTAAAACGCATCAAAGAACCCGGTTTATCTATAAGTGTTACTGTTACTTTCATCTTACGATGAGATTTAAGAAGACCTTTTTCAATGATAACAGAGAGCAGTGTCACATCCATATTTCCACCACTGAGCACTACTGCAACATTTTTACCTTTAAGCTCATCAAGTTTATGATGTAACAATGCAGCAACACCGACAGCACCGGCACCTTCAACGACAAGCTTTTGTTTTTCCAAAAGATATAAAATAGCACTCGCTATCTCTTCATCATCAACACTCATTACTTCATCTACGTTTTTGAGTGCATACTTTAGTGTTACAGGTGAGGTATCACGTACCGCAATACCATCGGCAATAGTTCGTACACTTGTTGAGTCTATTGGTTTTTTAAGCTCGTATGATTCTCTAAAAGCCGGAGCTCCACTAGCACTTACACCTATCACTTTTATCTTCGGATTTGTCTCTTTTATGGCAGTTGCAACACCGGCAATGAGCCCACCACCGCCAATAGGAACAATAACAGCATCAAGTTCATGACATTTGTCCAGTATTTCAAGACCAACTGTTCCCTGCCCTGCAATAACATCTTCATCTTCAAATGGATGCACGAATGTTAGATTATTCTCTTTACCGTACGTAAGCGCATAGGCATATGCTTCATCATAATTGCTACCTGCAAGAATTACCTCTGCACCATAATGTTTTACACCATTTATCTTTGTAAGCGGTGTTGATTCTGGCATAACAATTACTGCTTTAATATCAAAAAGGCTCGCTGAGAGTGCTACACCTTGCGCATGATTACCGGCACTCGCAGCCACAACACCATGTTCACGTTCTTCTTGCGTGAGCGATGCCACTTTATTGTAAGCTCCACGAATTTTAAATGCACCTGTAATTTGTAAATTCTCTTTTTTCAGATAGATATTGATACCTGTAATCTCTGAAAGATACGGAGCATAAGCAAGCGGTGTCTCTACCACAACCCCTTCAATTCGTTTTTTGGCTTCTTGTATTTTTTTTAAATTTACCAACAGAACAACCTACGACGCATATATATTTCTATGATCAACCATAGCACACTGATTTTGTACTACTTTTAAGCCTGCTGCTTTTGCTTTTTCTGCGGCAGCATTATTTACAAGTCCGACTTGTCCCCAAAAAACCTTCACATCACCACGTGCAATGCAAGCATCTGCAACAGCATCAAAAACAGCTGGTTTTCTAAAAATATCTACCATATCAACTTCAAAAGGAATCTCTGCTAAAGAGTTATAAACTTTTTCACCCAAAATAGTCTCCCCTTTTGGATAAACCGGTACAATTTTATACCCATGTTCTTGCAGGTATTTTGCAACCCTGTGACTTGCTTTACTCTCATCTGGTGAAAGACCTATCACTGCAATGGTTTTCACACTATCAAAGATCTCTTTAATCTCATCCATATTTGAGTTTACTGTCGGAAATTCACACTCCATAAACAATCCTTTATTCAATTGTGTTAATTATATCAAACTATAAATTAAAAAAAGACCTTTTGCTCTTTTGCTCTCTTTTTCAACTCTCAATATTACCCACCAAGCTGATAGAGCTTTTTACGTTCAGACGAACCGGCGATATTGAGTTGTTTTCTGTACTTGGCAATGGTACGGCGTACCATTTTTACTTTAAACTTCTCTTCTATCTTCTCTAAGAGTTTCATATCACTAAGCGGTTTTGCTCTGTTCTCCGCTTTTACCAGTGAGATAAGGTACTCTTTAATAGCTGCATTGCTAACATCGTCATCTATTGCCGTTGTAAAGAACTCTTTCATTGCCAAAACACCTCTATCACAAGCAATATATTTATTTGCTATAGCACGACTGATAGTAGAGGGGTTGTGTCCAAACTCATCGGCAAGAGTTTTTAGTGTCAGTGGCATAATCGCACCACCGGTAAAAAATTCATATTGATACTCAACAATCATAAGTC